>Ga0065711_1000931_pt1 | contig 84948 bp, 73 predicted proteins | sample Hoacrofraction12_FD_59098 | JGI IMG/M metagenome (GOLD analysis project Ga0065711, IMG submission 59098) | Hoatzin crop microbial communities from Cojedes, Venezuela - Epithelial fraction 12 v2 (version 2) | ecosystem: Host-associated > Birds > Digestive system > Esophagus > Crop | place...
TCTGCCTGCCTTACAAGACGGGCAGAAGGTTTTGTTGCCTTTATTTCATCTGTTGTAAAAGGAAACCGCTTGTTATAAAGGGATTACAGAAGACCGCCATCATGTTTTATAGAGGAAAGGTAAGGCTTTTTTTTGATAAATCCAAATATTTTTTGTTTTTTCTTTCGTAACGCTGTCTTTGGCGTGTCAGTGCCAGCGGGTGACAAATTGGCACGGCCTTTGATATGGCACGCTTTTGGCATATATGCAAGCGAACGCCTTAAAGGAAGGCGATGACATTAATATATGTAAAATTTTAAAATATAGACATTATGAACATTAAACCATTAGCAGACAGGGTGCTGGTGAAACCGGCCCCGGCAGAGGAGAAAGTAGGAGGGATTATAATCCCCGACACAGCGAAAGAGAAACCATTGCACGGCACAATCGTGGCCACTGGCAACGGCACAAAAGATGAGGAGATGGTGCTTAAAGAGGGCGATGAGATCCTCTACGGCAAATATTCCGGCACAGAACTCGAATTCGAGGGAGAGAAATATCTGATGATGCGCCAAAGTGACGTTTTGGCAAAAATCGAAAAGTAAAAACTAAAGAATAAGGAGACAAAATTATGGCAAAAGATATTATTTTTCAGACTGAAGCCCGCGACCAACTGAAAAATGGCGTGGACAAATTGGCAAACGCAGTGAAGGTTACTCTCGGTCCTAAAGGCCGCAACGTGGTTATCGAGAAAAAGTTTGGCGCACCGCAGATTACTAAAGACGGTGTTACCGTGGCTAAAGAGATTGAGCTCGAGGACAGGTTTGAGAACACCGGCGCACAGTTGGTGAAGAGCGTGGCAAGCAAGACTGGCGATGACGCCGGCGACGGCACCACCACCGCCACCATCCTCGCACAGGCAATCATCAATGAGGGTCTGAAGAACGTTACCAGCGGCGCCAACCCCCTCGACCTGAAGAAAGGTATCGACAAGGCAGTGGCCGCTGTGGTTGACTATATCAAGAACAACGCCGAGAAGGTGGACGACAACTACGACAAGATTGAGCAGGTGGCAACAGTGAGCGCCAACAACGACAAAGAGATTGGAGAGCTCCTCGCCGACGCTATGCGTAAGGTGGGCAAGGATGGCGTGATCACCATCGAAGAGAGCAAGAGCACAGAGACACACACCGGAGAGGTGGTGGGCATGCAGCTCGACCGCGGCTACCTGAGCGGATATTTCGTTACCGACGCAGAGAAAATGGAGTGTGTGATGGAGAATCCGTACATCCTGATTTATGACAAGAAAATCAGCTCGCTCAAAGAGTTCTTGCCAGTACTGCAGGCTGCTGCAGAGAGCGGACGCCCGATGCTCGTGATTGCAGAGGACGTGGACAGCGAGGCCCTCACCACATTGGTGGTTAACCGTCTGCGTGCCGGTTTGAAGATTTGTGCTATCAAGGCTCCTGGTTTTGGCGACCGCCGCAAGGCAATGCTCGAGGATATCGCTACACTTACCGGAGGTCTCGTAATCAGCGAGGAGAAGGGTTTGAAACTGGAGCAGGCCACTCTCGACATGCTTGGCACTTGCGACAAGGTGGTTGTGACCAAAGACAACACCACTATCGTGGGCGGCGCAGGAAGCAAGGACGCTATCGCTGACCGTGTGCTGCAGATAAAGAACGAAATCAACAATACCACCAGCTCCTACGACAAGGAGAAGCTCCAGGAGCGCTTGGCAAAACTCGCCGGCGGCGTGGCAGTGCTTTATGTAGGCGCCAACAGCGAGGTGGAGATGAAAGAGAAGAAAGACCGTGTGGACGATGCTCTTTGCGCCACTCGTGCAGCCCTTGAGGAGGGTGTGGTTGCCGGAGGCGGCACTACATACATCCGCGCACAGGAGGCTTTGGCTGATGTGAAGGGTGAGAATGCCGACGAGCAGACCGGTGTGAACATCGTGCGCCGTGCCATCGAGGAGCCGCTCCGTCAGATCGTGTTCAACGCCGGCGGCGAGGGCGCAGTGGTTGTGCAGAAAGTTCGCGAGGGCAAAGGCGACTTCGGCTACAATGCCCGCACCGACGAGTATGAGGACATGCGCCAGGCAGGTGTCATCGACCCGGCAAAGGTAGCCCGTGTGGCTCTTGAGAACGCCGCTTCCATCGCAGGCATGTTCCTCACCACAGAGTGCCTCATCGTTGACAAACCCGAGGAGAAGCCCGCACCTATGGGCAACCCCGGAATGGGAGGAATGATGTAATTCGGATTTAACAGTATAAAGCAACCGCCCGCTCATCCGTTATGGAGAGCGGGCGGTTCGTGTTTAACCAAAATACAACTAAATTACGCCCAAAGACGACTTAGTTTTCTTTTGCCAGTTCCTCGTCGTCAACAATAATCACTTCATCATCACTGTTGATTTGGAATTGTTCTTCTAAGGCTTTCTTGTCCACTGTTGAGTTGTGCCCCTTGCGGCTCATCTGCTGATTTTCTTTTTGCTGTCGCAACCAGTCTTCTTCGATGATGTCTAAGGAGTCGTCGCTGAGAGTGATAAAGCCAAAGTCGAGCTCTGGCAGCTTCTGCGCCACCGGCTCATCGCGGTAAGGGATTTTCACATCGTTGCCAACCACCGAGACCTCAACTGTAACCACTCCTGCAGCGAGCATGCCCAGTTCGCGGGCTGCGGCGTAGGAGAGGTCGATGATGCGTCCTTTGGCGAATGGGCCGCGGTCTGTCACCTCCACGATCACCTCACGTCCGTTGCGGGGGTTGCGCACCTTTAATTTGGTGCCAAACGGATACCTGCGGTGTGCGCACGTCATTTTCTCATTGTGATACGGCCTGCCGTTGCTCATCAGGCGGCCGTGAAACTTCTTGGCATAATATGATGCCTTTCCCGTGGTTTTGTGTCCTCTTGTCGCCGTCGTCTTTGTTGTTGACGAAGAAGACGACTTAGAGGAAGACTTTGTTTTCGACACCATCTCCTTGGCTGTAAGGCGAGGGGGCGTGGAGCTTTTCTGCTTGCTCCTTTGTGCCGATAAAGTCAACGAAACCATCAGGAAGATAAGAAGTGTAGATAATCTTATCGTCCTCATATTTAACCTTTTATGATTAGTAGCGTTATACACAATTCACTTATTTTCGGGTGCAAAATTAATTATTTCTGCATAAACTTCCAAATTTTTTTGCTCTTTTATGCCATTTTTTCTCATTTTTTTGCCTTTTCGGCGCATAATTCAAAAAATTTTAGTACTTTTGCGAACGGAAACTTCAGAACAAACCCGACCCAGTCGGGGGTGCTCTTGACAGAGGGTCATCAGGTCTAACCCGGCCCAGCCGGGGACAGCTCCTGCCGGAGAGGCTTTTCTTCAGGACAAACCCGACCCAGGAAACAAGGTGGCAAAGCGGAGCTTTGCAGTGAGAGGTGGCATCGGCGAGCCGATGCTGTGAGAGTTGACAAATCGGCGGAGCCGATTGCGCCGGAACGGCGCTCTAATTGTCAATTGTCAATTGTCAATTATCAATTATTATATATAAGGTGTAAGATGGAGAATACGAGTAATAACGAGTGGACGAATTTTTATCTTAAGGACGTGTCGTTTGTGAATCTGATGATGCGCCGCATATACAATGTGCTTATTGTCGCCAACCCCTACGACGCTTTCATGCTCGAGGATGACGGCAGGATAGAGGAGAAGATCTATAATGAGTATATGGAGCTGGGTCTGCGCTATCCGCCGACATTCACCCAGGTTAGCACTATCGAAGAGGCGAAGAGCGTGTTGGAGACCGTCGATATCGACCTCGTGATTTGTATGCCCGGCAATGCCGACAACGACGCCTTCGACGTGGCAAGGCAGGTGAAAGACATCTCGCCCGACATACACTGCGTGGTGCTTACGCCTTTCTCGCACGGCATCACCAAACGTATTGAGAATGAGGACTTAAGCATCTTCGACTACGTGTTTTGCTGGCTCGGCAACACCAACCTCATCCTGTCGATCATCAAACTTATCGAGGACAAGATGAACCTCGACCACGACATCCACGAGGCCGGCGTGCAGATGATACTGCTCGTGGAGGACGGCATAAGATACTATTCCTCGATACTCCCCAACCTCTACAGCTATATCCTCGCACAGAGCAAGCGCTTCAGCACCGAGGCCCTCAACCGCCACTCCGCCACGATGCGTATGAGAGGCCGACCAAAGGTGGTGCTGGCACGAAGCTACGACGAGGCCATAGGACTTTATAACATCTATCACAACAATGTGCTTGGAGTAATCAGCGATGTGAGATACCCCATCGTGGCAGGAGAGGAGAAAGACCCGAAGGCAGGGCTCAGACTGCTCAAGGAGATCAGGGAGCGCGACGAGTATGTGCCGCTCATCATGACATCCTCGGAGTCAGAGAACCGCAAGGACGCGGAGAAGGAAGGCTTCTATTTCGTGGACAAGAACACGAAAAAAATCGGCGTTGACCTCAAACACCTGCTCGAAGAGCACCTCGGCTTCGGCGATTTCATCTTCCGCGACCCGAAGACGAGAGAGGAGGTGCTCAGGGTGAGAAACCTCAAAGATCTGCAAGACAACATCTTCAAGATACCCAAGGAGTCGATGCTCTACCATGTGTCGCGCAACCACATGAGCCGCTGGCTCTGCGCCCGCGCCATCTTCCCCGTGTCGCAATTCCTCAAAAACATCACGTGGCATAAGTTGCAAGACGTGGAGCTACACCGACAGATAATCTACGACGCGATAGTGAAATACCGCAATATGAAGAACATCGGAGTGGTGGCAGTCTTCGACCGTGACCGCTTCGACCAGTTCTCGCATTTCGCCCGCATCGGCGACGGCTCGTTGGGAGGCAAAGGCCGCGGACTGGCGTTTCTCGACAATATGATCAAGATGCACCCGGAGCTCAACTCCTTCAGCAACGCCAGTGTGACGATACCGAAGACGGTGGTGTTGTGCACCGACATCTTCGACGAGTTTATGGAGACCAACAACCTCTACCAGATCGCGCTCTCCTCGGACGACGACGAGGACATACTCCGCCATTTCCTCCGCGCGCAGTTGCCCGACCGGCTCGTGGGCGACTTCTTCACCTTGTTTGACGCCATTCACGGACCGTTGGCGATAAGGAGCTCCTCGCTCTTGGAAGACAGCCATTACCAGCCTTTCGCAGGCGTTTATAGCACATATATGATACCTTATCTCGATGACAAATACGAGATGCTCCGTATGCTCTCCGCGGCGATAAAGAGCGTGTATGCCTCGGTGTATTTCAGGGATTCCAAGGCGTATATGACTGCCACACAGAATGTTATCGACCAGGAGAAGATGGCCGTGATACTTCAGGAGGTGGCAGGACAGCAGTATGACGGTCGCTTCTACCCGAATATCAGCGGCGTGCTGAGGTCGATAAACTACTACCCCGTGGGCAATGAGCAGGCAGAAGACGGCATCGCAAGTCTCGCCCTCGGCTTAGGAAAATATATCGTGGACGGAGGACAGACCATCAGGGTTAGCCCCTACCACCCCAACCAGGTGATGCAGATGAGCGAGACGGAGACGGCATTGCGCGACACACAGACGCAATTCTATGCCTTAGACACTGCGCATATCGGCGACGACTTCAAGGTGGACGACGGCTTCAACATACTGAAAATCAAAGTTAAAGAGGCAGTGGGCGACGGCAGTTTGAGAGGCATCGCCTCAACCTACGACACCTACGACCAGGTGATTTACGACTCGCTCTACGAGGGCGGGCGGAAGATAGTGAGTTTCTGCGGGGTGCTGCAACAGGACGTGTTCCCCTTGCCGGAACTGATGCAGATGGCGATGAAACTCGGACAGGAGAACATGAAAAGGCCCGTGGAGATTGAGTTTGCCGTGAACCTCTATCCCGACAAGCCCATTTTCGACGACCCCTCGAAAATGCTCGGCACCTTCTACTTGCTGCAGATAAGGCCTATCGTGGACAGCAAACAGATGCTCGACCAGGACCTCACGCAAATCCCCGACAGCGAATGTCTGCTGAGAAGCAATATGTCGCTCGGACACGGCATCATCGACGACGTGAGGGACGTGGTTTATGTGAAGACCGACGACGACTACACTGCCGCCAACAACCAGTTGGTGGCCGACGAGATAGAGAGGATGAACAGGAAATTCCTGCAAAACGGCGAAAACTACGTGCTTATAGGTCCGGGGCGCTGGGGAAGCAGCGACTACTGGCTCGGCATACCCGTGAAATGGCCCAATATCAGCGGGGCAAAACTCATCGTGGAGGAGGGGCTGAAAAACTACCATGTGGACCCGAGCCAAGGCACTCACTTCTTCCAAAACCTCACCAGCCTCGGAGTGGGATACTTCACCATCGACACACCAAGGGGCAACGGACTGTGGCGCAAAGACTTGCTCGACCAAATGCCGGCAGTGGAAGAGACGAAATACGTGAGACACGTGAGGTTCGACAAACCGCTAATGATAATGATGGATGGGAAAAAGCAAATTGGAGTGGTCAAATTGACAATTGACAATTGACAATTGGCTTCGCCGACCTTTCTCACGCTCGGCAGAGTAAGCAAGCTTCCTTTGCCCTCGCTTAATCGAAAGGTTGACAATTAAGCGCCGTTCCGGCGCTCTTATCCATTATCCATTGTCCATTATCCATTTTTTAGCGTTTTTTTTGGACGAAAATTTTGCAGTATTGAAAATAAGTAGTAACTTTGCACCCGATGAAGATTTTTACAGGTTCACAAATAAAGCAGCTCGACGCCTACACCATCGAGCATGAGCCAGTGTCGTCTATCGACCTCATGGAGAGGTCGGCAAGGGCGATAACACGCGCCATCACCGATCTGTGGGGCGTGCAGACACCTATTGTGGTGTTCGCCGGACCGGGCAACAACGGTGGCGACGCCCTCGCTGCAGCAAGGATGCTGGCCGACCAAGGGTACCAGCTGAAGGTGTATCTCTTCAATATACACGACAAGCTGTCTGACGACTGCGCGGCAAACAAGCAAAGGCTCATAGACACAAAGAAAGTTAAGGATTTCACGGAGGTAAAAGAAGAGTTCGACCCGCCGCAGCTCACCGCTGACATCGTGGTGCTTGACGGGCTCTTCGGCACCGGCATCAACAAACCGCTCAGCAGCGGTTTCGCTTCGCTCGTGAGATATATCAATGCCTCGCCAGCAAAGGTGGTGAGCATCGACATACCGTCGGGACTGATGCCGGAAGACAACACCATGAACATAAGTAGCAAAATCATCAAGGCCGACTACACGCTTACCCTGCAACTTCCGAAACTCGCATTCTTCCTCTCCGACATGCAGCAGTTTCTCGGAGAAGTGAAGACACTCGACATCAACCTCAGTAAGGAAGGTATCAGTATGCTGCCCGCCGACTATGAGTTGACTGAGGCCGCCGATGTGAAGGCGATGATGAAGAAAAGAGACCTTTTCGCACACAAGGGCGACATGGGGCACGCCTGCATCGTGGCAGGAAGCTATGGCATGGCCGGAGCGGCGGTGCTGGCAACAAAGGCTTGCATGAGAAGCGGAGCCGGAAAAGTTACCGTGCATACCACAAGACGTAATAATGACATTGTGCAAACGGCTGTGCCAGAGGCTATTATGAGTCTCGACAGAGAAGAGACGTATATCTCCGACGTGAAAAGCATCAACGAATTCAGTGCCGTGGGCATAGGTCCGGGAATAGGCACGAAGGAAAGCACCGGCACGGCGATGATGACGGTGGTGAGAAACCCTGACGTGCCTATCGTGCTCGACGCTGACGCGCTCAACATACTCGGCACACATCAGGCGTGGATAGAGAGACTGCCAAAAGGCATAATCCTCACACCGCACCCCAAGGAACTCGAAAGACTTACCAACGTGCATAACATGAACAGTTTTGAGAGACTGTCAAGGGCTAAAGAGTTGGCACAACATTTGCAGGCATATATAATACTGAAAGGGCACTATTCAGCACTCTGCAAACCCGACGGCAAGGTGGTGTTCAATCCCACCGGCAACCCGGGAATGGCAACGGCAGGAAGCGGCGACGTGCTTACCGGCATCATCACCGGACTGCTCGCAAGAGGATACGAAAGGGAAACAGCCTGCATCCTCGGCATGTATCTCCACGGCCTCGCCGGAGACATCGCTGCCAATGAGCTGGGAGAGGAAAGCCTAATGGCAAGCGATATCGTCAACTCCCTTCCTAAAGCGTTTAAAAAGCTTAACAATTAAATTTTAAGAATATGTACGAAAGAGATTTGAATGACATGATTAATAGCGTGGAAGGTACACGCGAGAGAGAGTGGGCCGTCTCAGAGGCGTTCCCCAAACTCATGAGAAAAGTGTATGTGTGGATGACACTCGCACTCGTAATCACAGGCTTCACAGCCTACAGTGTGGCTACAAGCCCAAACCTCCTGACTGCCATTTACAGCAACCAGGCGATTATGTGGGGACTTATCATCGGTGAGTTCGCACTCGTGATAGGAATTACTGCGGCAATAAATAAATTGTCACTGACCATGGCCACACTGCTGTTTGTGCTATTCTCCGTGGTCAATGGAGTCACGCTGTCGTCGATATTCGTGATTTATACCATGACGTCTATCGCCAAGGTGTTCTTCATCACCGCAGCCACCTTTGGAGTGATGGCATTCATCGGATACACCACAAAAACCGACCTCACATCGATTGGCAAGATATTGCTGATGGCACTCATCGGAGTGATTATAGCGACAATAGTCAACATCTTTTTGAAAAGCTCTATGCTTGAACTTATTTGTAGCTATGTCGGAGTGGCAATATTCGTGGGGCTCACAGCCTATGACTCACAGAAAATCAAGGAGATGCTCATGACACAGTATGACATGTCGGAGGCAGCGCAGAAAATCGCACTGCTCGGAGCTTTGTCGCTCTACCTCGACTTCATCAACCTCTTCCTGTATCTCCTTAGACTGTTTGGAAGCAGGAATGATTAATCTCGCGGAGCGAGATTAATCAATTGACAATTGATAATTGACAATTGACAATTGGCTTCGCCGACTTCTTTTGAAGAAAGTTTTAATTTAAAATGAAAAATATAGTGATTTTTGGAGCTCCGGGCTCCGGTAAGGGTACGCAGAGCGACCTGATGATAGAGAAATACGGGCTCGGTCATATTTCGACCGGCGACGTGTTGCGTAATGAGATTAAGAACGGCACCGAGATGGGCAAGACCGCGAAAGGGTATATCGACAACGGACAGCTTATACCCGACGAGTTGATGATCAGCATCCTCGCCAATGTGTATGACAGCTTCGGCAAAGACCACAAAGGCGTGATTTTCGACGGCTTCCCCCGCACGATACCTCAAGCAGAGGCCCTCAAGAAGATGCTCGCTGAAAGAGGACACAACGTGGCTGCCATGATTGAGCTCGACGTGCCTGAGAACGAACTGATGACCCGTCTGATTAAGAGAGGACAGGAAAGCGGAAGAAGCGATGACAACGAAGAGACAATAAAGAAACGCCTTGACGTGTATCACAACCAGACCGCACCCCTCGTGGCATGGTATGACAAGGAAGGCTTGCACAACCATATCGACGGCCTCGGCGACCTGCAGCGCATCTTCGGCGACATCTGCAAAGTAATCGATAAGCTGTAAGCTTATCGAATTGACAATTATATCACCGTACCGGCGATGGCGGCGAAGCCGCGGTAAAACTTGCGGACATTACATTATGGAATCGAATTTCGTTGACTACGTGAAAATCTACTGCCGCTCCGGAAAGGGCGGCAGAGGCAGTATGCACCTGAAACACGTGAAATACAATCCCAACGGAGGCCCTGACGGGGGTGACGGCGGCGATGGAGGAAGCGTGATTCTCAGGGGCAACCATAACTATTGGACTTTGCTTCACTTGAGATACCAGAGGCACGTGAAGGCAGAGCACGGAGGCAACGGAGGACGTGACAAATGCCACGGCACGAAAGGCAAAGACGCATATATCGACGTGCCTTGCGGCACCGTGGTGTATAACGCCGAGACCGGAAAGTTCGTGTGCGACGTGATGCACGACGGACAGGAGGTGGTGCTGCTCAAAGGAGGGCGAGGAGGACTGGGCAACTACCAGTTCCGCACCGCCACCAACCAGGCGCCACGCTATGCGCAGCCAGGAGAGCCGATGCAGGAGATGACGGTGATTATGGAGCTGAAACTCCTCGCCGACGTGGGTCTCGTGGGATTTCCGAATGCCGGCAAAAGCACATTGCTCTCGGCACTGAGCAGCGCAAGACCCAAAATCGCCAACTATCCTTTCACTACCCTCGAACCCTCGTTGGGCATCGTGGCATACAGAGACAACCAGTCGTTTGTGATGGCCGACATACCGGGCATCATAGAGGGAGCGAGCGAAGGCAAAGGTTTGGGACTCAGGTTCTTAAGACATATCGAGCGCAACTCCCTCCTGCTCTTTATGGTGCCGGGCGACACCGACGACATAAAGAAGGAATATGAGATTTTGCTCAATGAACTGCGCAATTTCAACCCCGAGATGCTCGACAAGCACCGGGTTTTAGCAGTCACAAAATGCGACCTGCTCGACGAGGAGCTGATAGACATGCTCCGTGAAACCTGTCCCGACGACATCCCCGTGGTGTTTATCTCCGCCGTGGCAAGTCAAGGACTGCAAGAACTCAAGGACGTGCTATGGAAAGAGCTCAACAGCGAGAGCAATAAACTGCAGGCCATCACCGCCGAGGAAACACTCGTGCACCGCGACAAAGACATGACACGCTTCAATGCCGAACTGCTCGCAGAAGGCGAAGACGAGGACATCGAAATCGACGAAATCGAGATCGAAGATCTCGATGACGACGATTTCGAATTGACAATTGACAATTGACAATTGACAATTGACAATTATACGCCGTTCCGGCGTTCTTATCCATTATCCATTATCCATTAATTTTATGTTTCGTGAATATTGTGGCGTAGAGCCGAAAATAGGGAAGAATTGCTTCATTGCCGAGACTGCGGCAGTGGTAGGCAAGGTTACGATGGGCGACAACTGCTCTATATGGTATGGGGCAGTGTTGAGAGGTGATGTAAACAGCATCACCATAGGCGACCGCACGAATATTCAAGACAATGCCACAGTGCATGTTACTGGCGGTACCGGCCCCACGGTGATTGGCAATGACGTGTCGGTGGGTCATAACGCGTGCGTACACGGGTGCACGATAAAAGATGGTGCGCTCATAGGTATGGGCTCCACGGTGCTCGACGGCGCCGTGGTGGGCGAGGGAGCAATCGTGGCGGCAGGGGCATTGGTGCTGCAGCATACCGTAATCCCGCCCCATGAGATTTGGGGAGGAGTGCCAGCAAAATATATCAAACCCGCAAAACCCGGGCAGGCGGAGGAATTTGCCGCACATTACATCGAAGTCATGAAAAACTATAAATAAAAAATGCAATTAAATTCACAAAAAAGTTAAAAAACCGAAATTTTTCGCATATTAATAAGGTGTATCAAAAGTTTTGTGTACTTTTGCACCCTTGAAAATTTATTGTTGACAAAAATATGCAGAAAAATCTTGTAATTGTGGAGTCGCCTGCCAAGGCTAAGACAATAGAGAAATTCCTTGGAAAAGATTTCAAGGTGATGTCGAGCTATGGCCATATCCGCGACCTGAAAAAAAAGGAACTTAGTATAGACGAATCAACGTTCACACCGGAGTATGAGATACCGGCGGATAAGAAGCTCGTGGTGAAAAACCTCAAGGAAAACGCGGCCAAGTCGGAGAAGATATGGCTCGCAAGTGATGAGGACCGCGAGGGAGAGGCCATCTCCTGGCACCTCTGTGAGGTGCTAGGATTGGATGAGGCCACCACCAACCGCATCGTGTTTCATGAAATCACCAAACCGGCGATTATGAAAGCCATAGAGAGTCCGAGACATATCGACATGAACCTCGTCAACGCTCAGCAGGCACGCCGTGTGCTCGACCGACTGGTGGGCTTCAAGGTGTCGCCGGTGCTGTGGAGGAAGGTGAAACCGCAGCTCTCCGCCGGCAGGGTGCAGAGTGTCGCCGTGAGACTCATCGTGGAGAGAGAACGTGAGATACAGCATTTCAAAAGCGAGCGCTTCTATCGCGTGAGCGCCGTCTTCACCGCCACCGACACACAGGGCAAGCCCGTGGAGATCAGGGCAGAGCTCAACCACCGCTTCAAGAAGATTGAAGAGGTGCAGGCACTCTTGGAGAAATGCAAAGACGCAGAATTCACTATCACCGACATACAGAAGAAACCGCAGAAGAGGATGCCGGCACCGCCATTCACTACCAGTACCTTGCAGCAGGAGGCAGCAAGAAAACTCGGCATGACAGTGTCGCAAACCATGAGCGTGGCACAAAGGCTGTATGAGAACGGACAGATCACATACATGCGTACCGACTCAGTAAACCTCAGCGACCTCTGTCTCGGAGCAAGCAAAAAAGAGGTGGAAGCTCTCTGGGGAAAAGAATACAGCAAGACACGCCAATATCACACCTCATCGAAAGGAGCACAGGAGGCACACGAGGCCATCAGACCCACATATATGGAAAACACCACCATCGAAGGCTCTGTGCAGGAGAAACGCCTCTATGAGCTCGTGTGGAAGCGCACCATAGCATCGCAGATGGCCGACGCCGATATCGAGAAAACAGTAATCACGATAAATATCGGAGGCACAAGCTATGACTTCACTGCCACAGGAGAGGTGGTGAAATTCGACGGCTTCCTGAAGGTGTACCGCGAGTCGTCCGACGATGACGACAATAAGGAAGAGCAGGAGCATACGCTGCCCGACATGAAAACCGGCGACAAGCTGCAAAGGAAGGAAATCACCTCCACAGAGCGCTTCTCACAGGCACCGCAGAGATACACCGAGGCATCGCTCGTGCACAGAATGGAAGAGTTGGGCATCGGCCGTCCTTCAACCTACGCCCCCACCATCAGCACCATACAGCAGCGCGAGTATGTGCAGAAAGGCGACAAGAAAGGCACGGAAAGACCCTACGAGGTGATGACCCTCAAGGGAAACAACATAAAAAACAGCACCAAGACAGAGCTCACAGGAGCCGACAAGGGCAAACTCATACCCACCGACGTGGGCATCGTGGTAAACGACTTCCTGATGGAGAACTTCCCCGATATCATGGACTATAACTTCACCGCAAGGGTGGAGCAGGACTTCGACTATATCGCAGAGGGAAAAGAGGAATGGCAGGAGATGCTGCAAAAGTTCGACGTCGTTTTCGAACCCGTCGTTGACAAAGCTCTCAACAGCCATAATGAGTTTAAGGCCGGCGAACGCCAGGTGGGCGTGGACCCCAAGAGCGGAAAACCCGTGTTCGTGAAAATCGGACGCTACGGGCCATTGGCGCAGATCGGCACCGCCGAGGACAAGGAGAAACCGCTCTTCGCACAGCTGCCGTCAAGCAAGAGCATAGAGACCATCACTTTGGATGAGGTGCTGGAACTCTTCAAACTGCCGCGCGACATGGGTGAGTATGAGGGAGAGAAGGTCACTGTGGGCACCGGCCGCTTCGGACCTTACGTGATGTATAAAAAGGCGTTCGTGTCGATACCAAAGAATATCGACCCCTTGGCAATCACTTTCGACGAGTGCGTGACGCTCATAGAGAACAAGAAAGAGGAAGAGAAGAACAAACACCTCAAGAAATTCGAGGAAGACGACAAACTGGAGGTGATGAACGGCAGATACGGCCCCTATATCGTTTACGACGGCAACAATTACCGCCTCTCCAAGGCACAGCAGCAGAATGCGGCACAACTCACATACGAGGAGTGCATGGAGATAGTGAACAATACCGAGCCCACAAACCAGAAGGCCAAGGGCTCTAAGAAAGGACGCAAATGATAAGGGTAATACTCGTTGGATACATGGGCTCGGGCAAGACCACCATCGGCAGAGCCTTGGCAAAGGAGCTCGGAGTGCCCTTCTACGACCTCGACTGGTATATCGAAAGCCGCATGAGGAAGAAAATACCGCAGATTTTCGAGGAGAGAGGCGAGGAAGGCTTCAGGAAGATAGAACACAACATGCTGCGCGAAGTGGCAGAGTTTGAGGATGTCGTGATCAGTTGCGGGGGAGGCACACCCTGTTTCTTCGACAATATGGACTATCTTAACCAGCAAGGCGACACCGTGTATCTCAAAGCATCGCCGGAAGTGCTCTACTCACACCTGAAGATGGGCAGGATAGAACGTCCGCTGATAAAAGGAAAAGAGAAAGAGGAACTGCTCCAGTTCATCGGGGAGCAGCTCGGAAAGAGAGACGAGTACTACAACAAGGCGAAACACGTGCTTAACGTGGACACATTAGACAACTACGACAAAATAAAAATATCAGTGCAAAAGGTAAAAGAATTGCTGAAGAATGAAAAAATGGACAATTGAGGACTCCAAGGAGCTGTATAACATCAGCGGTTGGGGAGTGAATTATTTCGGCGTCAACGAGAAAGGGAACATGTATGTGGCGCCTTGTAAGGACAAGGTGCAGATAGACCTCAGGGAGATTATGGACGAGCTGGCGCTGCGTGATGTGGCCGCCCCCGTGCTGCTGAGGTTTCCCGACATTCTCGACAACCGCATAGAGAAGACAAGCAGCTGTTTTAAAAAAGCCGCCGACGAATACGGGTTTCAGGCAGAGAGCTTCGTAATCTACCCGATTAAGGTGAACCAGATACAGCCGGTGGTGGAGGAGATGGTGAGCCACGGACAGAAATTCAACCTCGGTCTTGAGGCTGGCAGCAAACCGGAGCTACATGCCGTCATCTCCGTGCAATGCCAGAGCGACTCGCTGATAATATGCAACGGCTACAAAGACCGCAGCTATATCGAGCTGGCCCTGCTGGCACAGAAAATGGGAAAGCGCATCTTCATCGTCGTGGAGAAACTCAATGAGCTCGACATCATCGCAAAGGTGGCGAAGCAGCTCAATGTGAAGCCCAATATCGGCATCCGCATAAAACTCGCTTCCAGCGGCAGCGGAAAATGGGAAGAGAGCGGCGGAGACGCCAGCAAGTTCGGACTTACCAGCAGTGAGGTGCTCGAAGCCCTCGACATACTCGACAAGAAAGGGATGCGCGACTGTCTGCGCCTCATACATTTCCATATAGGAAGTCAGATAACGAAAATAAGAAGGATACAGAACGCACTCAAGGAGGCCGCACAGTTCTATATCCAACTGCATAAGATGGGGTTTGCCGTTGACTTCGTGGACTGCGGCGGCGGACTTGGCGTGGACTATGACGGCACGCGGTCGCCGAGCAGCGAAAGCTCCGTGAACTACAGCATACAAGAGTATGTCAACGACTGTGTCTATTCATTCGTTGAGGCTGCCAACCATGCCGGCATACCACATCCCAATATCATCACCGAGGGAGGACGGTCGCTCACCGCACACCACTCCGTGCTCGTCATCGACGTGTTGGAGACTGCCTCGCTGCCAGAGATGGAAGACGCTTACGAGCCCGATGAGAACAGCCATAAGCTCGTGAAAGACCTCTACGACATCTGGGACAACCTCAGCGCGAAAACCATGCTCGAGGACTTCCACGATGCGGAGCAAATCAGGGAGGAGGCCCTCGACCTCTTCAGCCATGGCATCGTGGACCTCAAGACAAGGGCGGAGATAGAAAAGATGTATTGGAGCGTGTGCAGGGAGATAAATGAGCTTGCCAAACAGCTCAAGCATGCGCCGGCAGAGTTGCAGGTGCTTGATAAACTCTTGGCAGACAAGTATTTCTGTAATTTCTCGCTCTTCCAGTCGCTGCCCGACGCATGGGCCATCGACCAGGTGTTTCCCATCGTGCCGCTGCAAAGACTCGGCGAGAGACCCACAAGGAGCGCCACAATACAGGATATCACCTGCGACAGCGACGGAAAAATCACCAACTTCGTGGCAAACAACCACATACAGCATATCATGCCCATCCACAAGCTCAAAAACAATGAGCCATACTACATCGGAGTGTTTCTCGTGGGAGCATACCAGGAGATTCTCGGCGACATGCACAACCTCTTCGGCGACACCAATGCCGTGCACATCAGCGTGAAAGACGACTCGTACAGTATCGACCAGGTATTCGACGGAGAGACGGTGGAAGAGGTGCTAGACTACGTGCAGTTCGACCCCAAGAAACTCGTAAGGCAGCTTGAGCGGTGGGTGACAAAGAGCGTGAAAGCCGGCAAGATCACCGTCGAGGAGGGCAAGGAGTTCCTCTCGAATTATAAGAGCGGACTGTATGGATATACTTATCTTGAGTGAAAACCGGAGGTTTTCACTCAAGAATTGACAATTGATAATTGATAATTGACAATTATATCGCCTACGGCGATGACGGCGAAGCCGTAATTTTCCATTATCCATTATCCATTATCCATTATCCATTATTCATTATAAAACTATGGATTTGACAGTTGTTAAGGTTGGCGGCGCCGTGGTAGAGGATGCGGCGCAGCTGAATAAACTTTTAGACGCTTTCACTGGCATTCAGGGAAAGAAAGTGCTGGTGCATGGCGGCGGCAGACGCGCCACGAAGGTGGCAGAGCAATTAGGCATAGAGACAAAGATGGTGGAAGGCCGCCGCATTACCGACGCCCCGATGCTTGAGGTGGTAACAATGGTTTATGGAGGCCTCGTGAACAAGAACCTCGTGGCACAGCTCCAAGCCCGCGGCACCGACGCCATCGGACTTACCGGGGCCGACATGAACGTGATACAGGCACATAAACGTCCTCTGCGCAACGGCATCGACTACGGTTTCGTGGGCGATGTGGACTGCGCCGACGGTGACAAACTCGCCACCCTCATCAATGCCGGCATCACACCCGTGATGGCGCCGCTCACTCACGATAAACAAGGTAATATACTGAATACCAATGCGGATACTATTGCTGCCGAGACCGCCAAGGCTCTTTCAAGACATTTTGACGTTACACTGATGTATTGCTTCGAGAAGCCCGGCGTGCTTACCAACCCCGACGACGACAGCAGCGTGATACCAGTGATCACCGCCGCCGACTTCGACCGCTATAAGGCCGACGGCACTATATCAGGAGGAATGGTGCCTAAAATCGAAAACGCACTCGACGCTATCAGCAAGGGAGTGAAGAAAGTGGTAATCACAAAGGCCGATGCTATCGACAACCCTGCCGCGGGAACGGTGGTAATTGACAATTGACAATTGAGAATTGAGAATTGAGAATTGAGAATTGAGAATTGAGAATTGAGAATTGAGAATTGAGAATTGAGAATTGAGAATTGAGAATTGAGAATTGAGAATTGAGAATTGAGAATTGAGAATTGAGAATTGACAATTGATAATTGACAATTAAAAAAATCGAAAAAAATTGAGATTTCTTGTAACTTTTGTATTATTTGAATCGTCTTTAATATAGAGCGGATGGAAAATATCAGGTTTCAAAATGAGGTGCTTCCTCTGAAAGACAAGCTCTTCAGGCTCGCCCTCCGCATCACACTCAACAGAGAGGATGCAGAGGATGCAGTGCAGGAAACTATGATACGCGTGTGGAAAAAAAGAGACACGTGGGACAAAATAGACTCTATGGAGGCCTTCTGCTTCACGACGTGCCGAAATATGGCAATCGACAAAACAAGAAGAGCAGGCAACAACGACACCTCGCTCGAAGAAATAAAACAAAACGGAGCCGCACCCCTCTATGCTGCCACACCGGAAGACAAGGCAGTCAACAAAGATAGGGTGAACGTGATAAAAACTATCATCGACTCACTGCCCGAAAAGCAAAAAACAGCAGTCCAACTGCGAGACTTCGAAGGCAAAAGCTATAAGGAGATAGCCCAAATAATGGAAATCACTGAAGACCAAGTCAAAGTGAGCATTTTCAGGGCGAGACAGACAATTAAACAGAAGTTTATCGAAACAGACGGATATGGACTATAAGTACATAGAACAGCTAATACAGAGATACTTCGAGTGCCAGACGACACTGCAGGAGGAAGAGATTCTCAAGGCGTTCTTCACACAAGAAGAGGTGCCGGTGAGACTTCTCAAATACAAAGACCTCTTCTGCTACGAGCAGAACGGTCAGAAAGACGACTGTCTCGGTGAAGACTTCGACGAAAAGATAATGAAGATGATACAGGAGCCGCAAGTGGTGAAAGCAAAGACAATAAAGCTCACCGACAGGCTCCGCCCGCTGTTCAAAGCAGCCGCAGTGGTGGCAATAGTGCTTTCTATAGGAATGGCAGCACAAATGCCCTACAACGAGACGGAAACAGGTCCCGTGGTGGCAGAAAATACCGACACCATCATCACCGGGCCTTCAGTGGCAAAGATTGACTCCATACAGGTGGACAGTCTGCTCGGCACAAACGCGGTGATAATAAAATGATTAAATTTTCTATGCTTTCTCTATAAAATCAAAATGTTTAGTAAAACAATCGAAGCTGTGAAGTTTCAGATTCTCTCAATTTTTTCATAACATAAATATGAGACAAAAAGCTGCACCAACGGTGCAGCTTTCTTGTTTATGTCAGGTGCTAAAAATCAGTCGCTTAACAGATTTTTCGCCAAGCACATCTGCAGTCCGTGTCTCACGGAGCGCAGTCCAAACTGCTCGGTCTTAATCTCGTCCACCGGCACCCACATCGTCTCGGCAGCGTCGTCGCCGGCCTTGAGCTTGGAGATGTCGTCAACTTTGCAGATGTAGAACATGTCGAGAGTGTGGATGTTCATACCCGAATACAGGTATTTGTTGGGAAGGCTGAAGAGGTATTTCGCCTCCGTCACCTCGAGGCTCGTCTCTTCCATCACCTCGCGCTTCACTCCCTCTTCTCCCGTCTCGTCCATATCCACGAAACCTCCTGGCAGGTCGAGGGTGCCTTTGGCCGGCTCCTTGGCGCGGCGCACCACCAACAGCTCGCCCTGGCTGTTTAAGATCAAGGCCACCGTGGAACTTGAGGGGTTGGCATAATACTTGAAGCCGCAGTTGTGGCATTCCTTACTCTTCACATTGCTTTCCTCAAAATGAGAACTGCCGCAAACGGGGCAGTATTGGAATTTCTCTAAAGGGTGCATATCCTGTACAATTAAAATGTTATTTCGGGTGCAAAATTACAAAAAGAAACTTAAAAAAAAGAGGAAAAGAGTAAAAAGTTGGAATTTATTTCACTTTTCTGATATAATAAAGGTTAATTTTTTTGCATTTTCAGGAAAAAAAACTACCTTTGCAGAAAATATAAGATTAAAAACGTGAAAATGTTGAAGAAGAAACTGAAAATGATAATACTGGCGGCATTGCTGTCGCCACTCTCGCCAATGCTGACTGCCAACGGTCAGAGTGTTACAGAGATGCCTCTCTATCAGGGAGAGCCCACAGTGAGAAGCAGTGTGCCTACCGACACGGCGAAAATCACCATCTATCTGCCGGACAAGAAGAATTGTGGCAAGGCAGTGGTGATTTGTCCGGGCGGTGGATACGACCACTTGGCAATAAACAAGGAAGGACACGACTGGGTGCCGTTCTTCAACCGCATGGGCATCACCGTGGCAGTGTTGAAATACCGTATGCCCCACGGCGACCGCAGCGTGCCTATCGCCGACGCGGAGCAGGCAATGAAACTCATCCGCATGAATGCCGCCAACTGGGGAATCACACAGGTGGGCATCATGGGAAGCAGCGCCGGAGGGCATCTCGCCTCGGTGATTGCCACACAATCGACAGGACAGGCGAAGCCCGACTTCCAAATCCTCTTCTACCCGGTGATCTCGATGATGCCCGACTTCACGCATAAAGGCTCGCACGACAATTTCCTCGGCAAGAATGCGAGGTCGAAATATCAGAAACAGTATAGCAGTGAAAAGCAGGTGACAAGAGCCACGCCAAGGGCTTGGGTGGCACTCAGCGACGACGACAGCGCCGTGCTGCCGGCAAATTCGCTCAGCTACTGCACAGAGCTCTATCGCCATGACGTGCCGTCATCGCTCCACATCTATCCCTCGGGAGGGCATGGCTGGGGATACTCCGACAAATTCCCCTATCATATCGAAATGCTATTAGAGCTAAAGTCCTGGCTTGAAAGCTTTTAAAAGCACTCTGCAAGAGCAGTCCTGATGGAAAAAACACTCTGTTAAGAGCAGTCCCGGCTGGGCCGGGTTAGTCCAGATGTACCCTGAAATATGGGCTTGATGAAGATAAATTATTAATTTTAAATCGTATAACGCTATGTCAACAACTCTTATTATTTTGGTTATTGTTGCAGTGCTCGCCATTTTCTTGGTAGGTATCTACAACAATTTAGTGAGACTAAGAAACACTCGTAAAGAAGCCTTTGCCAACATCGACGTGGTGTTGAAGCAGAGAGCAGACCTCATTCCCAACCTTGTGGCCACAGTGAAAGGCTATGCAGAGCATGAGAAAGAGGTGCTTACTAAAGTTACGGAGGCACGCTCCGCTTATATGAACGCCAATACCATTGGCGAGAAAATACAGGCCGACAACCAGCTCACCAGCGCCTTGGCCGGACTGAAAGTGTCGTTGGAGGCATATCCCGACTTGAAAGCCAACCAGAACTTCCTGCAGTTGCAGACCGAGCTTTCCGACATGGAGAACAAGCTCTCTGCCGTGCGCCGTCGTTTCAACATGGCCACAAGGGAGTACAACAATGCAGTTGAGACCTTCCCGGCCAACCTTCTCGCCGGCACTTTCGGCTTCAAGAAAGAGTCGATGTATGAGATTCCCGAGGCTGACCGTCCTGCAATGGAGAAAGCCCCTGAAGTGAAATTCTAACTATTTTGATGTGAAGAAATGAGATATGTAGGCATACAGACGCAGATACGCCGCAACAACATGCTCAGCGTGCTGCTGCTCATCGCATTCCCGGTAATCATGCTCGGTATGGTGTGGGTGTTCTTGGCACTAATGAACTATTTCAGCAATGGTTACTATAACGATTATGGTGAAGTGGTGCATGTAATGGATACCGACACTGTGAACTCCTATTTCCTCCAGGCTTTGCCGTGGGTGGTGGGGGCAGTGGCGATATGGTTCTGCATATCTTATTTCTCCAACACGTCGATGATACGCAAAGCCACCGGAGCCAAGCCCATCACCCGCAGGGAGAACCCGAGAGTGTATAACATCGTGGAAAACCTTTGTCTCACCTGCGGCATGGAGATGCCACAGATTAATATCGTGGACGATGAGCAGCTCAACGCCTTCGCCAGCGGCATCGACGACAAAACCTATACCGTTACCGTCACCACGGGCTTGATGAACAAGCTCAACGACGAGGAGCTGGCAGGTGTGCTGGGGCATGAGCTCACGCACATACGCAACCGCGACACCCGTCTGCTTATCACGAGCATCATCTTCGTGGGCATCGTGGCAACAGTTACGAGTATTGTAGTCAGGATGTTGATGAACATGATGTATTATGGTGGCGGCAGCACCCGTGTGAGCCGCGACAGCAAGGAGGGCAACAACGGTTTGTCGCTCTTGGTGATTATGGTCATCGCCTTGGTTTGTTGCGCCGTGGGTTATTTCTTCACCCTCCTCACCCGTTTCGCCATCTCCCGCAAGCGCGAGTATATGGCTGATGCCGGCGGCGCGGAGCTTTGCGGCAATCCCGAGGCCTTGGCGTCTGCCCTCCGCAAAATCTCCAACGACCCTGGCTTGCAGAATGTCGATAGGGAGGATGTCGCCCAGCTCTTCATCATCCATCCCCAGGCTCTCAGCGGCAAGAGCTTTATGAGCATGTTCAGCTCCCTCTTCTCCACTCACCCCGACACCGCCAAGCGCATACAACTGTTGGAACAATTCTAAATTCATGCTATGGAAAAACCGAGACGGCTGCCTGTGGGCATGCAGAATTTTGAGGAGATACGTAATGACGGCTATGTGTATGTGGACAAGACCGACTTGATTTGGGACTTGGTGCATGGCGACAAGAATGTATTATTCTTCGCCCGTCCCCGTCGTTTCGGAAAAACGCTGTTGTTGAATATTCTGCATCAATATTTTAATGGTCGTCAGGACTTGTTTACGGGTCTCAAGATTATGGACAAGGAGACGGAGTGGAAGAAACGTCCTGTTTTCCGCTTCGATTTCAGTGGAGCCCTGACGGCATCGCAATTAAACAATAAGATTGACTCGCGTCTGTCTTTTTATGAGGGCATTTATGGCAAGACCGGCTATGACAAGGAGCTTGGCGACAGGTTTCTTTCCTTGATTCAGGCGGCTCATAAACAGAGTGGCGAGAAGGTGGCGATTTTGTTTGACGAATATGACTATCCCATTCAGCATTGCCTGTTTGATGAAAAGACAAAAGAAAGTATAAGTGATGTTTATCGCAGCTTCTTTCCCGTGTTGAAAACGGCGGATGAGGCTGGCGACCTGTATTTTATGCTTATCACGGGCATCACGAAATTCACTCAGCTTAGTCTTTTCAGTGTGCTTAATAATGTCACAATTCTTAGCACCAGCGAAAAGTACTCCACTCTCTGCGGTATCACGCCCGATGAGTTGCGTGAGTATTTCCAACCGGAGTTGGAGAGCATTTCAAAGAAAAAGAAATGCACTGTGGATGAGTTGCTTGATAAAATGAAAGACCTTTACGACGGCTATCATTTCGCGGGCGACTTGAAAGATGTCTATAATCCCTATAGCGTTTTGCAGGCATTATCCACTGGCAAGCTGACGAATTATTGGGTGTCCTCCGGTGCCACCGTCACGTTACAGAATTTCCTTCTTGAGTCTTTTATTGATGAGAATCTCATGCTTGAGGGTACTGTAATCGGAGCAGAGCAGTTGGATATGTCTGATGTCAGCCGCGATAACTTGCCTCTTTTCCTATACCAGACAGGCTATCTGACAATAAAATCTTTTAACGATGACGATGCTTTCTATACCTTAGGGATACCGAACAAAGAGGTGCGCACAGCACTTTATGACACGGTGCTTCCTAATGCCGTGGGAAAGCAGCGGCCAGAGGTTGATTCTTGTATCAGTCGTATGCGTGCCGATTTATCTAAAGGGGCAGTAAATGAGGCTTTTACTAATTTACAACAGCTTGTCAGCTCGACTCCATACGCAGTGGAGAAAGGAGATAAGGAAAAGGTGTATGAGTCGTTCTTCCGTTTCATTTTGAAAAACGCTTTTAGCCTTTGTGGTTGTGAGGTTCAAGATGAGCAACAGATGATTTCCGGAAGGATGGATATCGTAGCCGCACGTCGAAATCTTATAATGGTTATTGAATTGAAATTGGATACAAATGGCGGTCTGAAGGCTGCCAGAGAGCAAATTGAAAATCGTAATTATGCCTCGTCCTTTTCTGCCGAGAAGCGACCGGTTTATACCGTGGCTGTGGAAATAAGTGCCGCAAAACGTGGTATCACAGCTTTCGATGTTAAGAGGGAAAGATAATCAAAAAGGATGCCATTCGGCATCCTTTTTTGATTTATAGAAGTTTCTCTAACTCTGCTTCCAAGTTCTCAATCTGTATGTCTCGCTTGTAAAGTACGTTGTCCTTAGTTACTAGGAAATAGGTGGGAAGCTGATACACATTATATAATGTAAGGAGATTTGAGTCTGCGCCTTGCGGGTCTCTCACGTTAATCCAGGGCAGTGCGGCGGTTTTCGTTTTCCAATAGTGTTCGTCGCTGTCGAGGCTCACTTGCATTATTTGCAGACCGCGGTCGTGGTATTTGTTATAGATGTCGCGCAGGAGCATCACCCTTTCTGTTGACTCGCTGCTGCTGAACATACAGAAGTCGAGGAGTACCACCTGACCTTTCAGCGAGGTGAGTGTCTGTTTCTGTCCTTTGTTGTCCTCGAGTTCCACGTCAATCACTCCCGACTCATGTATCAGCGAGGGGTCCACGGCACTTGTCTGCTTGCTCTCCACAATCCTATTGGTTTTCACGCCCTCCATGGCAATATTATGCAGGTTTTCCGTGCGCAAGGCACCGGGGTGGAAAGTGTCCCAGTTGGTGGCCACTGCCGCGTATGTCTTCACGTCGTCCTTGTCGCCCTGGGGGTTGAAGATAAGCATGTTCCCAACAGCTTGGAAGAGAGCGAAATAGGCGTATGCGCTCGCAGGATCTTTATAGATATAGTTTGTTCTGATTTCGTCCTTATATCTTTTCAACATACGCAAGATACTGTCGTTGGAGGCGTCGATGCCGAGGGTGCGGTCGGCGCCCACTGCCTGCATCTTGTTGATGAGGTCCATCTGTTTTGAGCGACAACTGTCTGATCATCTCGCAGTTGTTGCTTCCCTCCACGGTATATCCTGTGGCCATCGTCGGATAGTCGGCCTTCACCGTAACAGTCTCGGTGGAGTCGATGCTGATGTTTATAATCTGTCTGTCGATACGCAGACGATAGAACTCCGGACCTGTCGTGGCCTTACCTGACAACGAGAAGTCGCCCTTCGCGTCGAGCTTCACAGAGTCGAGCGTGTTCAGCTCTCCCTCCAAGCTCACATTCTCCAAATACATCACCTTATCCTCGGCGTTGGTAATAGTACCATTCACCTCGAATTTCTTCTCTCCACAGGATGCCACCATTAAGGTCATGGCCACCACTGCTATAATTTTACCTCTTGTCATAATTATCATTTGTCTTTTTTCAATTCTCTAAAGTCCGCTTGCGGACAATTTGGCTGCAAAATTACAAAAAAAATCTGATTTAGCCTTGTGAAAGGCCTAAAATCGACAAAGTTTCGTTTAAATATGCTTTTTTTATAAAATTTTCCGCAAGATTTTTCGTGAAATAATATTTTTTTTGTACCTTTGCCGAGATTTTTAAAGATGTATATCAAAACAATAAAGTTAAGATTTAGATGAACGTGATTAAGAAAACGGTTCAATTGCCAGATGGAAGAACCATCTCAATTGAGACAGGCAAAGTGGCAAAGCAGGCCGACGGGGCTTGCTGGCTTCAGATGAACAACACGGTGCTGCTCGCCACGGTGTGCGCCGCAAAAGATGCTGTGCCCGGCACTGACTTTATGCCATTGCAGGTGGACTACAGAGAACAGTATTCAGCAGCCGGAAGATTTCCGGGAGGTTTCACAAGAAGAGAAGGAAAACCGGGTGACAACGAGATCCTCACCTCACGCCTTATCGACAGGGCCCTCAGACCCCTGTTCCCCTCCGACTATCACGCAGAGGTGTATGTGCAGGTGATGCTCCTTTCCGCCGACGGCAAAGACCAGCCCGACGCACTCGCCGGTTTCGCTGCCTCCTGCGCTCTGGCATGCTCCGACATACCTTTCGAGTGCCCCATCAGTGAGGTTAGAGTGGCTCGCATCAACGGCGAGTATGTCATCGACCCGACCTTCGAGCAGATGAAAGAGGCTGATATGGACATTATGGTGGGCGCTTCGGCAAAAGACATTATGATGGTGGAAGGCGAGATGAAAGAGGTGAGCGAGCAAGACCTCCTCGGAGCCCTCAAGGCAGCACAAGAGGCCATCACTCCTATGTGCGAGCTTCAGGTGGAGCTGGCAAAAGAGTGCGGCACCGACGTGAAGCGCGAGTACTGCCATGAGGACAACGACGAAGAACTCAAGGAGCAGTTGCGCAAAGCCACCTACGACAAGTGCTATGCCATCGCAGAGGCCGGCAACCACGACAAGAAAGAGCGTGAGGAGGCCTTTGATAAGATTAAGACTGACTTCGAAGAGGAGTATGCAGCCGCTCACACAGACCTTACTGAGGAAGAGCTGGAAGCTAAGTATGCGCTCGTTGACAGATACTATGCCGACGTGATGCGCGACAGCATGCGCCGTTGCATCCTCGACGAGGGCAAGCGTCTCGACGGACGTAAGACCGATGAGATCCGCCCGATATGGTGCGAGGTTGACCCGCTCCCAATGCCTCACGGAAGCAGTATCTTCCAGAGAGGCGAGACAATGGCTCTCGGCACATGTACCCTCGGCACAAAACTCGACGAGAAACTCATCGACGACGTGCTGGAGAGAGGCTATCAGCGTTTCTTGCTGCACTACAACTTCCCGCCGTTCTGTACTGGCGAGGCAAAGGCACAGCGCAGCACCGGCCGTCGTGAAATCGGCCACGGACACCTCGCTTGGAGAGCCCTGAAGGGTATGATCCCCGAGAACTTCCCCTATACCGTGCGCCTCGTGAGCCAGGTGCTCGAGAGCAACGGCTCTTCATCTATGGCCACTGTTTGCGCAGGCACCATGGCACTCCTTGACGCCGGCGTTCCTATGAAGAAACCCGTCAGCGGTATCGCCATGGGTCTTATCAAAAACCCGGGTGAGGACAAATATGCAGTGCTCAGCGACATCCTCGGAGATGAGGACCACTTGGGCGATATGGACTTCAAGACCACCGGTACTAAAGACGGTCTGACAGCCACACAGATGGATATCAAGTGCGACGGACTGAGCTTCGAAATCCTTGAGAAGGCTCTTATGCAGGCAAAAGCCGGCCGTGAGCACATCCTCGGAAAGATTCTTGAGACCATCAGCGAGCCGAGACCCGACTTCAAACCCCATGTTCCGCGCATCGAGGCCTTCGAGATCCCGAAGGAGTTTATCGGAGCCGTTATCGGCCCGGGCGGAAAAATCATCCAGCAGATGCAGGAAGACACCGGTGCCACCATCACCATCGAGGAGACCGACGGCGTGGGCAAGGTGCAGGTCAGCGCTCCCGACAAACAGAGCATCGAGGCTGCCATCCGCAAAATCAAAGCCATCGTGGCAGTGCCGGAGGTGGGCGAGGTTTACGACGGAACCATCAAGTCGATCATGCCCTACGGCTGTTTCGTGGAGATTATGCCTGGCAAGGAGGGACTCCTCCATATCAGCGAAATCGACTGGAAGCGTCTTGAGACAGTGGAAGAGGCTGGTCTGAAAGAGGGAGACAACATCACCGTGAAACTCCTCGAAATCGATTCTAAGACCGGTAAGTACAAACTCTCTCACAGAGTGCTCATCCCGAAACCCGAGGGATACCAGGAGCGTGAGCGCCGCCCGCGTCAGGACCGTCAGGACCGCAACAACCGTCAGCAGCGTAATAACAACGGCAACGGTAATAATGCGCACCATAATAACAATGGCAACCGCTATAACAACAATAATGGCGGCAACCGCTACAACGACCGTTACCAGGCTAAAGACAACGCTGAGTATCATGACCCGCAGGCAGATAAAGAGCCCAAGGACTTCGATGACTCATTAGACAAATTCGATTTCTAATCAGAATACACCTTATAATAAATAAAGGATGCCAAATGGCATCCTTTATTTTATTGACAATTGACAATTGGCTTCGCCGACCTTCCTCACGCTCGGCAAAGTAAACGAGTTTCCTTTGCTCTCGCTTAACCGGAAGGTTGACAATTGACAATTGGCTTCGCCGACCTTCCTCACGCTCGGCAAAGTAAACGAGTTTCCTTTGCTCTCGCTTAACCGGAAGGTTGACAATTGACAATTATACGCAGTTCCGGCGTTTTAAGATTAGGGCGATGGCTTTTATATTACTGGCCGTCGCATTAAAAAGAGTCGGGTGAATGAATAATTATGACGATTTTTGACGATTTTGTATATTTATGCGATATTCAAGCGGTGTCGAAGTTGTAAAATGCGAATATTCTAATTTTTATAGAAAAAAGTTTGCACATTTCACAAAAAATATATAACTTTGCACCCTGAAAAGGGAAAAACTCCGCAAAGGCATTACAAAAAACTTGAGTGGAGCAAAGAAATTTATTGTTATGGCAGAGAAATTGGAAGTTAAAGAATTGGAGCAAGTGGTAGTACGCTTCTCCGGAGACAGCGGCGACGGTATGCAGCTCGCCGGAAACATCTTCTCCACCGTCTCAGCAACGGTGGGAAACGGCATCTCCACCTTCCCCGACTATCCTGCCGACATACGCGCTCCGCAAGGGTCGCTCACTGGTGTGTCGGGATTTCAGGTACATATCGGAGCTGGAAAGGTCTATACTCCTGGAGACAAGTGCGACGTGCTGGTGGCAATGAATGCCGCAGCACTCAAGACACAGTATAAGTATGCCAAACCGCAAGCTACCATCATCATCGACACCGACAGCTTCGGTCCCAAAGACCTCGAGAAAGCACAGTTTAAAACAGAAGACTATCTCGGAGAGATGGGCATCGACGGAGACAGGGTGGTGCAGTGCCCGATAACCAAAATGGTAAAGGACTGTCTCGCCGACAGCGGTATGGAGAACAAGGCAATACTGAAATGCCGCAATATGTTCGCACTCGGACTCGTGTGCTGGCTCTTCAACCGCGACCTGGAGTTGGTGAACAATTTCCTGCGCGACAAGTTTGCAAAGAAGCCGCAGATTGCGGAGAACAACATAAAAGTGGTGCAGGCAGGTTATGACTACGGACACAACGTGCACGCATCAGTGCCGGCAACCTACCGCATAGAGTCGAAGACCAAGGTGCCAGGAAGATATATGGATATCACCGGCAACAAGGCCACTGCCTACGGACTCATCGCAGCCGCAGAGAAGGCAGGGCTGAAACTCTACCTCGGCTCATACCCCATCACCCCGGCCACCGACATTCTGCATGAGCTCGCCAAACACAAGAGCTGCGGAGTAATCACCGTGCAGTGCGAGGATGAAATTTCAGGTTGCGCATCGGCAGTGGGAGCCTCCTTCGCCGGAGCACTCGCAGCTACCAGCACCTCCGGACCGGGCATCTGCCTGAAGTCGGAGGCCATCAACCTCGCCGTCATTGACGAGCTGCCTTTGGTGATTATCGACGTGCAGAGAGGCGGACCGAGCACAGGACTGCCCACCAAGAGCGAGCAGACAGACCTCCTGCAGGCCCTCTACGGAAGAAACGGAGAAAGTCCGATGCCCGTAATCGCCGCCACCAGTCCCACCGACTGTTTCGACGCTGTTTACGACGCCGCACGCATCGCCCTCGAGCACCTCACACCGGTGATTCTGCTCACCGACGCTTTCGTTGCCAACGGCTCCGCGGCCTGGAAACTCCCCGACATCAACGAGCTGCCGGAAATCCACCCGCACTATGCCACAGAAGAGCAGAAAGGCTCCTACTCGCCATACTACAGAGACGAGGAGACGAAAGTGAGATACTGGGCAATCCCCGGCACCGAGGGGTACACACACATCCTCGGCGGACTCGAGAAGGACAGCAACACAGGAGCTATCTCCACAGAGCCGGAGAACCACAACCTGATGTGTCATCTCAGAGCGGAGAAAGTGGCAAAGATCCCTGTGCCAGACCTTACGGTGAGCGGCGACGAGGATGCCGACCTCCTGATCGTGGGCTTCGGAAGCACTTACGGACACCTCTACTCGGCTATGGAGGAACTCCAGAAGAAAGGATATAAAGTGGCGCACGCACAATTCAAATACCTCAACCCGCTGCCAAAGAACACCGCCGAGGTGCTTACTAAATATAATAAGGTGGTGGTGGCAGAGCAGAACCTTGGACAGCTCGCCGCATACCTGCGCGGAAAAGTGGACGGCTTCGTGCCTTACCAGTTTAACGAGGTGAAAGGACAGCCCTTCGTGGTGAGCGAACTCGTCAGCGCCTTTGAGGAAATATTAAAAAAGTAAGGAGGACGGAATATGAGCGATTATAAATTCACAGACTATAAGAAAGGGCAGCCAAGATGGTGCCCGGGATGCGGAGACCATTTCTTCCTCGCATCATTACACAAGGCAATGGCAGAGGTGGGAGTGCCACCATATAACGTTGCGGTAATCTCAGGTATAGGATGCTCAAGCCGACTGCCTTACTACGTGAACACCTACGCCATGCAGACCATCCACGGTCGCGCAGCGGCTATCGCCACAGGCACGAAAGTGGTGAACCCGAACCTCTGCGTATGGCAGGTGAGCGGCGACGGCGACGGACTGGCAATCGGTGGAAACCACTTCATCCACGCCATGCGCCGTAACATCGACCTGAATATGATCCTGCTCAACAACCGCATCTACGGTTTGACAAAAGGACAGTACTCACCGACATCACCCCGCGGCTTCGTGTCGAAGTCAAGCCCATACGGAACAGTGGAGGACCCCTTCCGCCCCGCAGAGCTCTGCTTCGGAGCCAGAGGACACTTCTTCGCAAGGGCAGTGGCAAGCGACGGACCGGCGACAGTGGAAATCCTTAAGGCAGCATACAACCATAAAGGAGCCGCCGTGTGCGAGATAATGCAAAACTGCGTGATCTTCAACAATGGAGCTTACGACCCGATTTACACGAAGGAAGGCCGCTCAAAGAACGCCATCTACGTGAAGCACGGCGAGAAACTCGTTTTCGGCGAGAACAATGAGAAAGGTCTCGTGCAAGACGGCTTCGGACTCAAGGTGGTGGAAATCGGCAAAGACGGATACACCCTCGACGACGTGCTGGTGCACGACGCACACTGCGAGGACAACACCCTGCAACTGAAACTCGCAATGATGGACAATGAGCACGGCTTCCCCGTGGCACTCGGAGTAATCAGAGACGTGGACGCACCGACATACAACGACGCGGTAAACGAGCAAGTGGCAGAGGTGAGCGCACAGAAGAAATATCACAACTTCACAGAGTTGCTTAACACCAACGACATCTGGGAAGTAAAGTAAATTGACAATTGACAATTGACAATTGACAATTAAGCGCCCGACGGGCGCTGAGGGTCCCATAGTTCAATGGATAGAACAAGTCTCTCCTAAAGATTAGATCCGAGTTCGATTCTCGGTGGGACTACAGATGACAAGGAGGATACGGAAGATTCAGAATGACAAGGAGGACGGGAATACAAGGATATTCTGAATGGCAAGGAGACGAAAGGGGGAGAAACAATGAGAGAATACAGCAGGGCAGATAAAGGTCCTGCTAAAAGTGTAATTATAGGTTCTGGAAAAAGGTAAAAGATTATGGCTTACAGAAGGATTACGGCTGCCGAGGGGGCAGCGATGATTGAGAATGGAGCAAACGTGGGCTTCAGCGGTTTCACACCCAATGGCATACCCAAGGCCGTGGTGAGAGAGACCTACAAACTGGCAATAGCAGAGCACGAGGCAGGACGCCCCTACCAGATAGGCATCCTCACCGGAGCCAGCAGTTGCCAAAGTCTCGAAGGCGACCTCGCAAGGGCGCACGCCATCAAGTTCAGGGCGCCGTTCTCAACAAACAAAGACTTCCGTGAGCATGTGAACCTTGAAGAGATAGACTACGAGGACGGACACTTAGGACACATGGCCGAGAAACTCCGCCGCGGCTTCTTCGGACCCATCGACTGGGCAATCATCGAGGTGAGCGACCTCGAAGAGGGAGAGGACGTATGCAAGGCGTCGCTGACCACAGCAGAGGGCATCGTGCCTACCATCGTCAGACTCGCAAAACGTATAATCATCGAATGGAACCATTTCCACTCACCAGTGGCAAAATACCTCCACGACGTGTATGAGTGCGGAGAATATCCCAACCGCGAGCCTATTCCATTGCTCAAGATAGGACAGAGGATAGGCAAGACATACGTGGAAATCGACCCGAAGAAAATCGTGGGAGTGGTGGATTGCAACATCCCCGAGGAGGCACGCTCGTTCAAAGCCCCCGACAGCGACACGCTGCGCATAGGCGAGAACGTGGTGGAATTCTTCCTCAAAGACATGAAAGAGGGACACATCCCCTCCTGCATGTTCCCGATACAGAGCGGTGTGGGAGCCACAGGCAACGCCGTGATGGAGGCAATAGGAAAATATGCCGACAAGCTGCCAGTGCTCAACGTGTTTAGCGAGGTGATGCAAGACGCTGTGATCGACCTCATCGAGAAAGGGCGCATCGACCAGGCAGAGGCCACGGCAATGACAGCCACAAACGAGTGCATACAGCACGTGTATGAGAACATCGAGTTCTTCAAACACCATATCACCCTCTGCCCCTCGGAAATCTCCAACGCGCCGGAGACCATCCGCCGCTTCGGAGTGATTGCGATGAACACAGCCCTCGAACTCGACATCTACGGACACGAGAACTCATCGCATATCTGCGGAAGCAAACTGATGAATGGCATCGGAGGCTCCTGCGACTATGAGAGAAACGGAAGCATAAGCATCTTCTATACGCCGTCAACGGCAAAGGGAGGAAAAATAAGTTCGATAGTGCCGATGTGCAGCCACGTGGACTCCACAGAGCACGACATCGACATCATCGTTACTGAGCAAGGAGTGGCAGACCTGAGAGGAAAAGGACCGAAACGCCGCGCCGAGGAAATCATCGAGCACTGCGCACACCCCGACTACAAACCGCTGCTCAGGGAGTATCAGAGAATAGCCGACAAAGGGCACACACCCCACAACCTCCGCGCTGCCCTCGCCTTCCACGACACCTTCCTCACCAAGGGCGACATGAGGCTCACCGACTTCTCTGACTACGTCAGATAAGTCGGCTCTCCGGCTGGACCGGGTTAGTCCTGATGTATATTACACCATTTATAAACTTAAATTTTGCATTACTATGAATCTAATTGAAAGTATCATTGCCCGGGCAAAGAGCAACAAGCAGCGCATTGTGCTCCCGGAGGCAGAAGAGGAAAGGACGCTCAGAGCGGCCGACCGAGTATTGGCAGACGACATCGCCGACATCATTCTCGTGGGCGATGAGAAAGAAATAATGGCCGACGCCGAGAAATATGGACTCAAGAACATCGGCAAGGCCACGATACGCAACCCGAAAACAGACGAGAAGACTGAAGAGTACGCACAGCTGCTCGCAGAACTCCGTAAGAAGAAGGGTATGACCATTGAGCAGGCACGCGACCTCGTGACCAACAACAAGCTCTATTTCGGATGCATGATCATCAAGACTGAAGGCGCTGACGGACAAATCAGCGGCGCTTTGAGCACCACTGGCGACACTCTCCGCCCGGCCCTCCAGATTATCAAGTGCGCTCCCGGCATCACCACAGTGAGCGGCGCCATGCTCCTCGTTACCGACAAACCCGAATACGGTGAGAACGGTATCATCGTGGTGGCTGACGTGGCTGTTACACCTATGCCCGACGCAGCACAGCTGGCACAAATCGCTTACTGCACGGCACAGACAGCAAAGAGCGTGGCTGGCTTCGACGACCCGAGAGTGGCTATGCTGAGCTTCTCTACCAAAGGAAGCGCCTCACACGAGGTGGTTGACAAAGTGGTGGAGGCAACAAAACTCGCCAAAGAGGCTCATCCGGAGCTTAAAATCGACGGTGAGCTACAGGCCGACGCCGCCCTCGTGGAGAAAGTGGGCAAGAGCAAGGCTCCCGGAAGCGACATCGCCGGAAAGGCCAACGTGCTGGTGTTCCCCAACCTCGAGGTGGGCAATATCGGATACAAACTCGTGCAGAGACTTGGCGGCGCACAGGCCTTAGGCCCGATCCTCCAGGGTATCGCACGTCCCGTGAACGACCTGAGCCGCGGTTGCAGCGTTGACGACATCTACAACCTCGTGGCTATCACCGCCTGCCAGGCTATGGACGCTAAATAAGCATTTATAATAAAAGATATATATGAAAATATTAGTATTGAATTGCGGAAGCTCGTCGATAAAGTACAAACTGTACGACATGGACAACGAGCAGGTGCTCGCCGCCGGTGGCGTGGAGCGTATAGGCCTCGACCAGGCTTTCATAGTAGTGAAACTCCCCAACGGTGAGAAGAAAAAGATTATGCACGACATGCCCGACCACAAAGAGGGTGTGAACTTCGTGTTCAAATGTCTTATGGACCCGGAGTTCGGTGCCATCAAGAGCGTGTCGGAAATCGACGCTGTGGGCCACCGTATCGTGCAGGGCGGCGACCTCTACGAGAAGAGCATGCTCGTGGACGAGAGTGTGGAGAAAGGTATCGAAAGCCTCTGTGACCTCGCACCCGTGCACAACGCCGGACACCTCCGTGGTATCCGCGCCGTGGACCATCTGATGCCTACGACACCGCAGGTGGTGGTGTTCGACAACGCTTTCCACGCCACGATGCCCGACTACGCATACCTCTATGCCGTGCCTTACGAGTTTTATGAGAAATACCACGTGCGCCGCTATGGCTTCCACGGAACCTCTCACAGGTATGTGTCGCAGAGAGTGTGCGAATTCCTCGGCAAGGACATCACTACCCAGAAGATTATCACCTGCCATATCGGCAACGGAGCCTCCGTGTCGGCAGTGAAATACGGCAAGTGCGTTGACACCTCTATGGGTCTCACACCTCTCGCCGGCGTGATGATGGGCAGCCGCAGCGGCGACATCGACCCCTCGGCAGTTACCTTCCTTATGGAGAAGACCGGCATGAAACCACAGGAGATGGCCGACTTCCTCAACAAGAAGAGCGGTGTGCTCGGCATCACAGGCATCTCTTCGGACATGCGCGAGATAGAGCAGGCAGCTAAGGAGGGCAACGAGAAGGCTATTTTAGCACTTAATATGTACAACTACCGCATCAAGAAATACATCGGCGCGTATGCCGCTGCCATGGGTGGTGTTGACATTATCGTATGGACGGCCGGCGTGGGCGAGAACCAAATCAGCACACGTATGGAGAGTTGCTCAGGACTGGAGTTCCTAGGCGTGAAGATGGATGCCGAGAAGAACAACATCCGCGGCAAGGAGGCCATTATCTCCGCCGACGACAGCAAGGTTACTGTTTGCGTGATTCCTACCGACGAGGAGCTCGTGATAGCACGCGACACCAAAGCGATAGTGGAAAAGAAATGAAAAAAGTAGTGACTTTCGGCGAAATACTGTTCCGGCTCTCGAAACAGGGATACCGCCGCCTGAGTCAGACGAGTCTATACAACGGCAACTTTGGCGGTAGCGAAGCCAATGTTGCCGTTTCGCTTGCCACTCTGGGCGACGAGGTGGAATATGTTACGCGGTTGCCGCGCAACCAGATGGGTCATGCCGCCATCCTCGCCCTGCAGCAGTATGGCATCAACCTGCGCCACGTGTCGTTCGGAGGCGACAGGGTGGGGCAGTATTTCTTCGAGGAGGCAGCAGCAATGCGCAACTCCTGCGTCGTTTACGACCGTAAGGCATCCTCGTTCTACACTATGTCGCCGGGGATGATCCCTTGGCGCGACATCTTCGCCGATGCCGACGTGTTCCACTGCTCCGGCATCACATGCAGTCTTTCGCAAAGCGCTGCCGACGCCACTTTCGAGGCTGTGGAGACGGCTCGCGACATGGGGCTCACGATAGTTTGCGATATCAACTACCGCAAGAACCTTTGGAAATATGGCGCCGACCCCCACGAGACCCTCAAGCGGCTCTGCTCCTACAGCGACATCATTTTCGGCGACCAAGGGGAGTGGGAAGTGGTAACAGGCAGACCGCGCGTGCCGTTTAAGGCCCTCTCCTCCGACTATGAAATCGACCGCGAGGCATTCCGTGAATATCTTGAGCAGGCACACCAGGACCTGCCCAAGTGCAAGTATATCATGCATGCCATGCGGAATCAAATCACCTCCAGTCATCATACCCTCACCGGACTGCTCTATACCGAAGGCAAGATGTATGAGACGCATATCTACGACATTCAGGATATCATCGACCCGATGGGAGTGGGCGACGCTTTCGTGGCAGGGCTCATTCACGCACTGATGCATAATCCAGGCAACAACCAGTATTGCCTCGACTATTCATTAGCCGCCTCGACATTGAAAAACAGCATCAGCGGAGACTTCAATCTGTCAACAGACGAGGAAATAAAAGAACTGATGAACGCAAACAGATTTAACAATTAACCGAGATTTTTGCGGTTGCAGTTTTTTCTCTATGCAGCTCTTTTTCGCCCTGATTTGTGAAATTCGCCTGTTTTTTATATGAAATTCTTTTAAAAATTTGTGGAATTAAGAAATAATTATTAATTTTGCAAGGTCAAAAGCTTTGCAAAGAGCCCGCATTGACAATAATAGAAAGTCAATATCAAATTTAGAAACTAAAGCTGTTAAAATCATAGAGATAAAAAGTGGCCTATGAATAAGTTTATGAAATACAGTCTTGTTGCATTCGCCTTGCTCTTTTCCGGCAGTCTGACGGCCAACGCCTACGAGGCGATGGAGCCATTGGTTTTTGATGAAATAAACCTTATGGGAGAGGCGATGAGGCAGCTTAGGGAGCAGCCCAACGCTAATGAGAGACTGAAATTGAAAACGTTAAAATTGCCGACAGAAGCCGCAGAATTGGCGGCGATGAAAGGCGAGGCGCAGAATGAGGCGTTTAGCACAAGTCCTGCGGCTTCTCCTGCCCCTGGCTATTTCCAAGAGGTTTTCACGATGAAGAGCGCAGAGGGCGTGAAGCCGTATAAGTTTATGGACGACATCTCCTTTGCCGGCGTGCCTCTCTTCGTGGCAGGTATCATCGCCAAGTCGGAGAAGAAGAGCTTCCGTCAGAATTACGATGAAAAAGTGTCGAAGACACGTCTGCTCACTAATTTCCACTCGGAGATTGACAACTATACGCAGTTTGCACCCTTCGCATTGAGCACTGTGATGAATCTCGCGGGCGTGAAAGGCCGCAGCACCTTCCCCCGCTATGCCGTGAGCAGCGCACTGTCGTTCGCATTCATGGCAGCCATCGTCAACCCTCTGAAATACTCTGTGAAAGAGATGAGGCCCGATGGCAGTACTGCCAACTCCTGGCCCTCGGGACATACCGCTACGGTATTCACGGCTGCCACCATCCTGCATAAGGAATATGGTATGACCCGCAGCCCCTGGTATTCGGTCTTCGGATATGCCGTGGCCACGGCCACAGGAACGATGCGTGTGCTCAACAACCGCCACTGGGTGAGCGACGTGCTGTCGGGAGCCGGCATAGGTATTATGTCAACAGAGCTCGGATATGCTGTCGCCGACCTCTTATTCAAAGGTAAGGGACTTAACAGAAACGACCTTATGGACCATCCCAACCTCATCGACCAACCCTCTTTCTTCAGCGTGAGCATGGGCTTGGGTCTCGGCACCCGCAACCTCGACTTCGGAGGCGACTATCATTTCAAGTTCCGTGCGTCAACAGTGATGGGAGTTGAGGGAGCTTATTTCTTCAATAAATATGTAGGTGTTGGCGGCCGCTTGAGAGTGAAGAGCACGCCTATCGGCAACTTCACTGATTTTGTGAGCAGTGGCCAGGCAAGGCTCGATAACGTGTCGAACACTATACAGGAGACAACGAATTTCGACCCGCTCGCAGACTCAGAACTTTCTATCGAGTCAGACCATATCTCCGACTTCAATGGTGCCTTGGGTGTGTATTTCAGCTATCCTTTGAGCGACCGCTTCGCATTGGGAAGCAAGCTGCTTGTGGGAAGCAGTAAGATGAACAGCCTTGATGTCAAGGGCTCTGCCTCTGGCTCACTGGCCTACGCCCGTGATTTCACCTACGATGCAGAGTGGGATTACCTCACTATCGATGGCAAGAGCGCTATGACCTATGGCACAGGCATCTCTCTCACTTACGCATATAAGAGCACATTCTCATGGAAAGTGTTTATGGATTACGACTTCTCACGGCATACATACACAATGGAGTATAACCCCAATGGCTGGGTGGACAATGCCTTGGGTGATGACGCTGCCAACAGAATGTTTGGCTCCACCCTCAACACCGTGTCGCGGGAGTTGAAGAAAAATATGAATTCTTTTGTTTTTGGCGGCTCTTTCGTCGTTTCGTTTTAAAAAGACAGAGAAAATAAATTAAAAAGACAAAGATATGAAAAAGATTAAGAAAGTATTTGCCGCAGCTCTCGCAGTCGTAGCGGCAGTGATTATGTTTACAGGTTGTTCATCGTCAGATGATGATTATACCTTAGGCGTTGAATCTCTCGAGGGTGTCTGGCTCGGCGTTAATTCAATAGACAAGTGGTCTCTATCGACAGACACAGTGTTGTTGAATAGAAGTCTTGCTTCAGAAGCCATAGTTATAAAGAAAACCGGCACTGACGGAAAATCGGGAACGATGGAGGGATATAACTATTTGCCTGTAGCGAAAAAATGGAAATTGTGTTGGACAGTGCCATTTACAATTGACGGATCTACTCTTGTCTTAAGCGATAATACTTTGATTGACAATAACAAAATAAAATTGGAGTATAAAGATGCTAATAGGTTCGCGTTTTCATATAGCCAGGGCCCTGAATTCTTTTCTGTAGAATCATATTACCTATTGATAAATTAGACGGAGTGACCCCAGAAGAAGATGTTATATATTTGTATGATGAACAAATCGGCGAAGACAGCGTGGGATATTGGCGTCTTGAGGCTTCGGGCCCATACGATACGGAGACGGGCAGCAAGAGCAGAGGCGTAAACGACTATCCGGAAGGTGTGTTTTTGGAGTTTTATCATGATATTGCTGCTTTCATCGTTGGTGAAGAGCCATGTATGGTTGCGCGTTTTGATATTGATAAAAACTATCTGAAATTTAGCGGCACTGAAACATATTATGACGAAGGTGAAATCGATGAACTCTATGAAGAAGCTCTCGACGTTCTCTCCAACGGTGGATATATAGGCGGATACTACACCACGAAAGATGAGGATGGGGACGCAGTATTGATTCTAACGTTAATTGTAAAATCTGATGATGGTTATAAATGGTATGATTTCAGCAGGTTTAAATCCTCGGAAACAGCAACTGTCAATAAGTAGAAGGAAATAGTGAATAACAACAAACGTAAGTAGAAGTGATTATATGAAGAATGTGGTGAAATATTCTATCACATCGATGGCCTTGCTGCTTATTGGCAGTCTGACGGCAAACGCCTACGAGAGGATGGAGCCGTTGACGCTTGATAAGCCCGACCTGATGCAAGAGGCGAAAAGGCAACTCGCCCGCCCACGCACGCAGGAGTTGGAGCTGAGGAAGCTGAGACTTCCCGGCGAGGTTTCCGCGGGGCTTACTGCCGAGGCTTCGACCGTGGAGAAAACGACCCCTGCGAAGTCTGCTAAGTGTGAGAGCGATATGCAAGCCACATCGGAGGCTTCATCGGAAGTGCCCTTCGTGTCGTCATCGCCTTCTTTCGGCTCGGAACTGTTTTCGATGAAGACCCCGGAGGGCGTGAGGGAGTATAAGATTATGGACGACCTCACTTTCGCCGGTGTGCCACTCTTCGTGGCCGGCATCATCGCCAAGTCGGAGAAGAAGAGTTTCAGACAGGACTACAGCCAAGGAGTGTCGAATACGAGACTCGTTACTAATTTCCATACCTCGATAGACAACTACACCACAGTCTTGCCAATGGTGTTGAGCACCGGCTTGAATGTGGCCGGAGTGAAAGGGCGCAGCAAGCTGCCACGCTACCTCGCCTCCGCCGCCCTCTCGTATGCTATTATGGAGATCATCGTTCAACCGATAAAGACGATAACGAGCGAGATGAGGCCCGACGGTACCACGGCCAACTCCTGGCCCTCGGGACATACAGCCACGGCATTCACCTCGGCTACAATCCTGCATAAGGAATATGGTCTGACACGCAGCCCCTGGTATTCGGTGATAGGATACGCCATCGCCACGGCCACCGGAACGATGCGTGTGCTCAACAACCGCCACTGGGTGAGCGACGTGCTGTCGGGAGCCGGCATAGGTATTATGTCAACAGAGTTCGCATACGCCATTACCGATGTGTGGTTTAAGAAGAAAGGTCTGAATATGAACGACCGCGCCGACGTGGCAAGTCTTATCGACCACCCCTCGTTCTTCAGCGTGAGCATGGGTTTGGGTCTCGGCAACCGCAATCTCGACTTCGGAGGCGACTATCATTTCAAGTTCCGTGCGTCAACAGTGATGGGAGTTGAGGGGGCTTATTTCTTCAATAAATATGTAGGTGTCGGCGGACGCCTGAGAGTGAAGAGCACGCCTATCGGCAACTTCACTGATTTTGTGAGCAGTGGCCAGACAAGGCTCGATAACGTGTCGAAAACTATACAGACGACAACGAATTTCGACCCACTCACAGACTCAGAACTTTCTATCGAGTCCGACCACATCACCGACTTTAACGGCGCCTTGGGCGTGTATTTCAGCTATCCTTTGAGCGACCGCTTCGCATTGGGAAGCAAGTTGCTCGTGGGAAGCAGTAAGATGAACGACCTGAATGTCAAAGGTTCTGCCTCTGGCTCGTTGGCCTACGCCCGTGATTTCACCTACGACTCAGAGTGGGATTACCTCACTATCAATGGCAAGAATGCTATGACCTACGGCACAGGCATCTCTCTCACCTACGCATACAAGAGCACTTTCTCCTGGAAGGTGTTTATGGATTACGACTTCTCACGGCATACATACACAATGGAGTATAACCCCAATGGCTGGGTGGCCAATGCCCTGGGTGATGACGCTGCCAACAGAATGTTTGGCTCCACCCTCAGCACCGTGTCGCGGGAGTTGAAGAAAAATATGAATTCTTTTGTTATCGGCGGCTCGTTCGTCGTGTCGTTCTAATTTAATTAATGACAAAATTATGAGAATATTACATTACACAATTCGTATGGTTGCGGCTATGGCTTGCCTCGCCGTTATGACATTCACTGCCAGCTGCTCTTCTGATGACGATTATTACGACCAGCTGCCATTGCCGGTGAGCGACTCCCTGTCAGGATTCTGGCAAGGCGTGGACGCACAGACTTATTGGTTCCTCACCAAAGACACTACGGCCTATCAGCACAGTATCGCCAACAGAATGCTGCATTTCTCTTTGGATGCGGCAGGCTCCAATACTGGCACCATTACATTATATGAATATACTCCGATACCCCAGAAATGGACACAGTCGTTTAGCACGCCTTTCACCACCGATGGCAACAATATCGTGGTGAAACGCAGCGGTACAGCCGACACCTTGAAAATGCTTGCACGAGTGGAGGAATATCTCACGTTCTCATACAGCAACAGCACGAGGACGAGCAATGCTGTATTTTATAAAGTCCCGGCTAATTATGATGCTTTGAATGATTTAGGCACGATTTATGCTAAAGAATATTTTTACGATGATCAGATGTCGGATTATTCTGCAGAAGACTCTACGGGATACTGGATTCTGAATTTTGAGGGGGATTATAACCCTGAGACCGATGAGATTCTGAACTATAACGACTTGTCTGACAAGAGTCTTATCCTGTCGTTTTACAACAGTATCTTTGAATTCTTTACCCAAGATAACATAGAAGTAAATCTTTCGGAAGGCACTTATTATACCGACCATGATTATCTTGAGCTCGATGTGAAAAAGGAGGACCTCTCGTCAGCTGACGATGAGATGAAGGAGTTGATTACCAACCTTACCACAAAATATAAGGTAATCAGGAAGTTTGACACTGCCTTGGATGGTAACTCGTCGGGTATGTATTTTGACCTCATCGTGAAATTAGATGATAAATATGACCATATATACAGATTTGTATGGAGCCATGGTTCTATTAATGCGTCTTTTGACCAACTGAGAGAGGTTTTGAAGAACTTGTAGTATTAACAAACGATAAAATCGGGCGAAGAGAATTAAAAATATTAAAATTATTTGGAAGTTTCAATATTTTTCCTCAATTTTGCACCGTTAAATGATTTATAAACCTTTTAAATTTTAAAGAGATGAACAAAGAATTAAGAAAATCGATTGATGAAGAGCAATTGAAAGATGTAACAGGTGGCGGTGCTGGTACTACCTATGTCGATGACCAAGGCAACCATACGTTTAGAGAAACACCAAAAGGTAGGAGATAATTCCATTCTTTTTCCTCAATTTTGCACCGTGAAATGATTTATAAACCTTTTAAATTTTAAAGATATGAACAAAGAATTAAGAAAATCGATTGATGAAGAGCAATTGGAAAATGTAACTGGTGGCGGTGGTGGTAATAACTATGTTGTCTATAAAAAAGTCACCAATCCGATTGTAAATAAATCAAAAAGGAAATAATTCCATTCGCAATTAATAGGAAATGACATAAAATTAATCCCCGTAGGCTTTTTGCTTGCGGGGATTGATTTATAGTTTGCCGATTATTATACTTCCGGCACGCTTTTGAGGAAGTGTTGTATCTCCTCATCTGTAACGTCATAGTTTTGCAGGTCTCCGCTGATATACTGGTCGTAAGAGGGGAGGTCAAGGAGTCCGTGTCCGGAGAGTGTGAAGAGGATAGTCTTCTGCTCTCCTGCCTCTTTGCATTTTAATGCCTCCTGTATTGTGGCGGCGATGGCGTGGCTGCTTTCGGGCGCCGGTATTATGCCTTCTGTTTGTGCGAAGAGCATACCTGCCTTGAAAGCGTCGAGCTGTTTGATGTCAACACCGTGCATCAAACCGTCTTTGATGAGTTGCGATACGATGGTGCCAGCTCCGTGGTAGCGCAAGCCGCCGGCGTGGATGTTGGCGGGGTGGAAGTCATGACCGAGGGTGTACATCGGCAGCAGGGGTGTGTATCCGCTCTCATCGCCGAAGTCGTAGTGGAACTCTCCGCGTGTGAGCTTTGGGCAGCTTGCCGGCTCTGCGGCGATGAATTCTGTCTTCTTGCCGTCGAGGATGTTATGACGCATAAACGGGAATGCGGAGCCTCCGAAGTTGCTTCCGCCTCCGAAGCATGCGATAATCATATCGGGATATTCGCCGGCCATTTCCATCTGCTTCTCCGACTCAAGGCCGATGATTGTCTGGTGCAGCGTAACGTGGCTGAGCACCGAGCCGAGGGTGTATTTGCAGTTGGGGGTGGTCATTGCCAGTTCTATGGCCTCCGAGATGGCGGAGCCTAAGGAGCCGGAATAGTTGGGGTCGGCGGTGAGCAGGTCTTTTCCGGCGCGTGTTGACATCGACGGTGAGCCTTCCAAGGTTGCCCCGAAGGTGCGCATAATGTATCCGCGGTAGGGTTTCTGCTTCATCGACAGTTTCACCTGATACACGGCAGCCTCGAGTCCGAACACCTTTGCGGCGTAGGCTAATGCTGCTCCCCATTGTCCTGCTCCTGTCTCCGTGGTAACATTGGTCACTCCCTGCTTCTTGCAGTAGTAGCATTGTGCCAGTGCGGAGTTGATTTTATGGCTTCCCAATGGGTTTGTGCTTTCGTTTTTGAAATAGATATGTGCCGGTGTGTCGAGGGCTTTCTCCAGTTCGTATGCCCTTACCAAGGGTGTGGAGCGATAGAAGCGGTATTTCTCTTGCACCTCCTCGGGGATGTCTATCCAGGCATCGGTGGTATTTAATTCCTGACGGCTGCACTCTTCGGCGAAAATGGGGAAGAGGTCTTCTGCCTTCATCGGCTTCTTTGTCTTAGGGTTGAGTGGCGGCAGTGGCTTGTTTACCATGTCGGCTTGAATGTTGTACCATTGTGTTGGCAACTCACTCTCTTGAAGGATAAATTTTTTCTGTTTCATTATTCTGGTCTTTTGTGATTAAATATTGCCACTTGCAAAGTTACGGCTTTTTTTTCATATAAGCGACAAAAGAACAGAAAAAATAGTATTTTTTGTGCAAAAAGTAAGCAAATTGTATATAATGTGATATTTTTTTCGTAATTTTGCAGTGAATATATTTATAATGAGCAAAAGGATGGCGATGACAGACGATGAGAAATATATGAGACGGTGCTTGCAGTTGGCCTTGAATGGTCACTTGGGAGCTCCGCCTAATCCTATGGTGGGTGCGGTGATAGTGGCTCAAGGCCGCATTATCGGCGAGGGGTATCATGTGCGATGTGGTGAGGGGCATGCGGAAGTGAATGCCTTTGTCTCTGTTAGGTCCGCTGATGAGGCTCTGCTGCCTGAAGCGACGATATACGTGTCGCTCGAGCCTTGCGCTCATTATGGAAAGACACCGCCTTGCGCCGACTTGATTGTACGCAAAGGAGTCAAAAGGGTAGTGGTAGGTTGTACCGACCCTTTTGCGAAGGTTCAGGGCCGTGGAATACAGAAGATTAAGGATGCCGGTATAGAAGTGGTAACAGGTGTCTTGGAAAAGGAATGCCAGGACCTTAACCGCCGCTTCTTTACCTTTCATACGCAGAAACGGCCATATATATTATTGAAATGGGCGCAGTCGGTAAACGGTTTCCTTGACGATGCCGGCACTGCCACCCGGTTCTCCACGCCTTTCACTACTATGCTTGCGCATAAACTGCGCTCGGAATACGATGCCATACTTATCGGGCGCATTACCGACGAGCGTGAGCACAGTCAGCTGAATGTCAGGGAGTGGTATGGCAAAAACCCTAAAAGAATCGTGCTTAGCAGTAAGACAGGCGACCTTGCGACACTTATTAATCAACTATACGAAGAGAATATCCAGTCGCTTATCGTGGAGGGCGGAGCGGCAACACACAAAAGTTTCATCGATGCCGGGCTCTGGGATGAACTCCGCATAGAAACGGCCCCTGTCGTAATTCCCTCCGGCACTCCCGCCGCTGCAATCCCCGACAATGCAGTATTGGAAAAACAAGAGCAATGGGACGGGAACACCATTTCCTACTACCGCAAAAACGCAAAGTAAAATGCCCCAAAAATGCAAAGTAAATTGCCCCAAAAATGCAAAGTAAATTGCCCCAAAAATACAAAGTGAAATGCCCCAAAAATGCAAAGTGAAATGTCCCAAAAATGCAAAGTGAAATGACCTATTCGTCTCTATGGCGCAGGCTGTTGCCTCTTTATGATGAGAGGGAGGCGCGGGCAGTGGTGAGAATGCTGCTCGAGGAGAAGTATGGCCTTTCATTCGCCGATATCATCACCGATGGAATGGAGACGATCGAGGATGATAGGGCGAAGAGGCTTGAGGATGATATGGTGCGACTTGAGAAGGGCGAGCCGGTGCAATATGTGCTGGGATATGCCTATTTCGCGGGGAGGCGGTTTGACGTGGCTCCCGGTGTGCTGATACCACGACCCGAGACGGAGGGGCTGACATCGAGGATACGGGATAATAAAAATGGCGATTTCATCGAAGAGAAGAAGCGAATACTCGATATTGGCACGGGCAGCGGCTGCATAATTGTAACCGCTGCCCTTGACAACCCTGGCGTGTATGCCGAGGGTTGGGATATATCGCCTGAAGCATTGAAGATAGCGGAGCAAAACAGCCGCAATCTCGGTGCCGACGTGGTATTTAAGAAAATGGATGTTTTAAATGCCAATCCCGATGAAATCGGGGAAAAATGGGATGTGATAGTAAGCAATCCGCCCTATATCGCAGAAAGGGAGAAAGCCGGCATGAGCAGGAATGTTCTCGACTACGAGCCGCACACGGCACTCTTCGTAAGCGATGATGACCCCTTGCTGTTCTATCGTGCGATATGCCAATATTCATCAAAGCATTTAAGTGACAATGGAAGGTTGCTTTTTGAAATCAACCCTCTTTTCGCCGATGAAATGGCGGTTTTGATGCATAATGAGGGCTTCTCGCATTGGGAGATAGAGATGGATGATTATGGTAAAAAGCGATATGCCATTGGTTGGAAATAATAAAATATAAAGTGATATGAGAAAGAAAGTGAAGGACGCCGGTCGTCCGTTGAAATCAGAGAAAGAGGCTTTGACAATCCTCGCTGACGTGTGTTCGCGTGGTGAGCATTGTAGTAGTGAGATGCTTAGAAAGATGGATGCTTGGCAGCTCCCGGAGGATATGCAAGCGCGCATAATGGAGTATCTCGTGGAACACAAGTTTGTCGATGACGAGCGCTATACGTATGCGTTTGTCAAAGATAAGATACTGTCTAACAAATGGGGTCGTAAGAAGATCCAGCAAGCTCTTTGGATGAAGAAAATCCCCGATTCCATCCAGAAGGAGGTGCTTGGCAGAGTGAAGGAAAGCGCATACCTGAACACCCTAAAACCATTGCTTGAGTCAAAGGCTAAGTCGCTTGCCGATGAAACCGGCTATAACCGCCGTTGCAAACTTATGCGCTTTGCCATCAGCCGTGGGTTTGACATGGACCTTATCAAACAGTGTATTAAGGATATCGAAAAAGTTGACGACCTTGACGATATAGAGGTTGAGGATGAAAATCTGGAAATCGGAGCCGATGAAACCGAGACTTTTGAGGCATAAATAAATATTTGTGGCTAAATAAGATGATTGGCTTCTTCTCCCGTTTCCTTGACACGTTAGCGCCCCGTGCCTGTTGTGTTTGTCATGGCCGTTTGACTATGACGGAGGAGATTGTGTGTGCCAATTGTCTTCTGCATCTTCCCCGCACCCGTTTTTGGCTTGACCCATACGAGAACGAGATGGCACGCCTGTTTTGGATACAGGTGCCTGTGGAGAGGGCCGCTGCTTGGTTTTACTATAGTCCTCGTGCCAAGACCGCTAATATCATATATGACCTGAAATATCACAACCATCCGGAAATTGGTGGTTTTGCTGGCAGTCAACTTGCGATGGAATGTAAACAGTGCGGTTTCTTCGATGGAATCGATGTTATTGTGCCGGTGCCGATAGCCAAAAAACGCCGAAGGCATCGAGGATATAACCAGAGTGAACTTATAGCTGAAGGCATTTCTGAAGTCAGCGGCTTGCCCACGGCATTCGATGTGGTGTCGCGAAAGGAGTTTGTGGAGAGCCAGACCCACAAGAACCGTCAGGGGCGTTTGGAGAATGTGGAGACGGCCTTCCATCTCGACAAACCGGATGCAGTGAGCGGCAAGCATGTGTTAGTCGTGGATGATATCATAACCACTGGCGCCACCCTCGTCTCGCTTGCCAAGGAAATCGCCAAGGCCGGCGACGTAAAATTCTCCTTCCTCTCCCTCGGTTACACAAAAGGATAAGCGTCTGTTCTTTTAATTTCTATAACCAACAAAAAAGCGCCGGAACGGCGCTTATAATTGTCAATTGTCAATTATCAATTATCAATTCGCGGGCTTGCTCGCGCTTACCCAGTCGGGGCAGCTCCTTGCGGAGTGCTATTGCGAACGAAGTTCGCTTAATTGTCAACCTTTCGGTTAAGTGAGGGCAAAGGAAGCTTGCTTACTTTGCCGAGCGTGAGAAAGGTCGGCGAAGCCCATTGTCAATTATCAATTGTCAATTGGAAATTATTTTCTCCCAAAGTCAGCCGGTATTTCTCCCCAGGCTTTCGTTTCCCATTTAATAATTTGTGTCCTCACCTGGTGTGTTCGCAGCCATTGTTCTGCCCGTGCTATAATCTCGTATAGTTTGGCCGTTTTCTCTGTTCTTTCGAGCTTTGTTTTGCACTGTTTCTTCTTTACCCAGAGGATTGCGTTATAGCTGTCGGAATAGATGGTTTTTTGTATTCCTTGTTTTTCCATTAATGCGAGTGCGTGGACGATGGCAAGAAACTCCCCGATGTTGTTGGTGCCGAAGACGGGTCCGAAATGAAACACCTGATATCCTGTTGCGAGGTCTATGGCCCGGTATTCCATCTGTCCAGGATTTCCGCTGCATGCCGCGTCCACAGCCCACGCGTCGGCTGTCACCGCCATAGGCAGTGGCAGCACGGTGTCGTGTCTGTAGTCGGGAGGGTTTTGCATATCAATGCTTTTCCAGTGCTTAATTATATATAATGTGTATCACATTCTTTCCGGCACCTCAATGCCCAAGAGGCAGAGTCCGTTGCGTATTATCTTCGCCACGTTTTGTGCCAGCACGAGTCTTGTGGTCTTCTCCTCTTCGCTGTCGGCTCCGAGGATGCTGTAGTCGTGGTAGAACTGGTTGAACTCTTTTGTGAGCTCATAGCAGTAGTTGGCTATTCCGCTTGGTGAGTAGTCTCTTCCTGCCTGTTCCACGGCGTCGCCGTAGGCTTTCATCTTCTGTATCAGCTCCACCTCTTTGTCGTTGAGCGGCATTGTGGTAGGCAGAGTCTCGGGGATGTTGATGCCCTGCTCGGCGGCCTTCCTCATTATCGAGCGTATTCTGGCGTAGGTATATTGCAGGAACGGTCCTGTGTTGCCGTTGAAATCGATGCTTTCCTCGGGGTTGAAGAGCATGTTCTTGCGTGCATCGACTTTCAGGATGAAGTATTTGAGTGCACCGAGTCCCACTTTCCTTGCTATCTCGTTGCGCTCTTCCTCGCTCATGTCCTTGAATTTCCCTGCCTCCTCGCTCACTTGTTTTGCGTCGCTGATCATCACGGCGATGAGGTCGTCGGCATCCACCACCGTTCCCTCGCGGCTTTTCATCTTGCCGTTGGGCAGTTCCACCATGCCGTAGGAGAAGTGTGTGAGGTCTTTGCCCCATTTAAAACCGAGTTTGTCGAGGAGCAGCGAGAGCACTTGGAAGTGGTAGTTCTGCTCATTTCCCACGACATAAATCATTTTGTCGATGGGGTAGTCGGTAAACCGCATCTGTGCCGTTCCGATGTCCTGTGTCATATATACCGATGTGCCGTCGCTTCTGATGAGCAGTTTCTGGTCGAGTCCGTCGGCGGTGAGGTCTGCCCACACGCTGCCGTCGTCCTTGCGGTAGAAGAGCCCTTTCTCAAGTCCTTCCTCCACTTTCTTCTTGCCGACGAGGTAGGTGTTTGACTCGTAGTAGATCTTGTCGAAGCTCACCCCGAGGGCTTTGTATGTCTCGTCGAAGCCGGCATACACCCATGAGTTCATCGTTTGCCAGAGGTCTCTCACCTCTTTGTCTCCCTGTTCCCATTTCACGAGCATGGCGTGTGCCTCTTTAATCAGCGGGGTCTCGTTCTTGGCTTTCTCTGCTGCCTCTTCGGGCTTCATGCCCTCTTTCTCGTATTGTGCGGTGAGCTGTTTGCACTCCTCGCGGTAGTGTTTGTCGAACTCCACATAGTAGTCTCCGATGAGGTGGTCGCCTTTTTTCCCTGTGCTTTCGGGAGTTGCTCCGTTGCCCCATTTGAGCCATGCGAGCATCGACTTGCAGATGTGTATTCCTCTGTCGTTTACGATGTTTGTCTTCACCACCTTGTTGCCGTTAGCCTCCATGATTTTTGCGAGCGACCATCCGAGGAGGTTGTTGCGCACGTGTCCTAAGTGGAGGGGTTTGTTGGTGTTTGGCGATGAGTATTCAATCATCACGAGGGGTGCGTTGTCGTCGGCCTTTTTCTCTCCGTAGTGCTCGTCGGCGTTGATGTCGTTGAGCAGTGAGAGCCATGCTCCCGGGGCTATCACGAGGTTGAGGAATCCTTTCACCACGTTGTAGTCAGCCACTGCCTCGGGACAGTTCTCTTTCATCCATTTTCCGATGTCCTCGCCTGTCTCTTCGGGTTTTTTCCTCGACACTTTCAGCAGTGCGAAGGTAACGAGTGTGAGGTTTCCCTCAAACTCTTTCTTCGTCTTTTGCAGTGCGATGTTTTTCTCTTCTATGTCAGCCCCGTATAGCTCTTTCACGGCTTTCACGGCAGCCTTCGTTATCGTTTGCTCTATATTCATTTCTTAATTTGTTTCAATTCCCAATCCGCTCTAAAAATTCCGCGGCATAGCCGCCATCGCCGGAACGGCGATATAATTCTCAATTCTCAATTCTCAATTCTCAATTCTCAATTCTCAATTCTCAATTCTCAATTCTCAATTCTCAATTACCACAGTTGCAGTCTCTGTTCTTTCGGCAGGTACATTTTGTCTGCCGGTGTGATATTGAATGCGTCATACCACATATCGATGTGTGGCAGAGCCCCGTTTGTGCGCCATCTTCCCATGGAGTGGGGGTCGCTTTTCACTCTTTTCCTGAGCTCCTGTTCTGTAATGTTCTCTGCCCATACTCCTGCGTATGCGATGAAGAAGCGCTGGTCGGGGGTAATGCCGTCCACGGTGGGCAGTTCTTTTCCTTTAGTCGCGTTTTTGTAAGCATACCAAGCCACTTGGAGTCCTCCGTGGTCAGCGAGGTTCTCTCCGAGGGTGAGTCGTCCGTTGGCGTTGAGGTCGGGCAGCACTTTGATAGCCGAGAAGAAGTCTGCGTATTTGTCAGTGCGTGCTTTGAAGTTCTCTGCGTCGGCGGGTGTCCACCAGTCTTTCATATTACCGTCTTTGTCAAACTGCCTTCCTTGGTCGTCGAAGCCGTGTGTCATCTCGTGTCCTATCACCACTCCGATGGCTCCGTAGTTGAAAGCCTCGTCAGCTGTGGGGTCGAAGAAAGGATACTGGAGGATGCCTGCGGGGAAGCAAATTTCGTTGGTGGTGGGGTTATAGTATGCGTTTACAGTCTGCGGATACATAAACCACTCCTCGTTGTCCACCGGTTTTCCTGCTTTCTCCTCAATCTCCTGCTGAATTTTGAATTTCACGCAGCTGAGGAAGTTGTCGAAGAGCGACTTCTGCGGGTCGATAGTGAGTTTGCTGTAGTCTTTCCACTTGTTGGGATATCCGATTTTCACGTAGAAGGCATTGAGTTTCTCGAGAGCGTTTTTCTTTGTCTCCTGGCTCATCCACTCCTGTGCTTGTATTCTTTCTCCGAGCGCTATTTGCAGGTTGCGCACGAGTTTCTCCATCTTTTCTTTCGATGATGCGGGGAAATATTTCTCGACATAGATTTTTCCTATTGCCTCTCCGAACACACCTTCCACTTTCGAGAGCGCTCTTTTCCACCTCGGGTGATCAACTTTCCTTCCTGCCATTGTGCGTCCGAAGAAGTCGAATTGTGCCTCGTTGATGTCGTCGCTGAGGAATTCCGAGCTGGCATTGATGAGGTCCCACTCGAAATATGATTTCAGCTGGTCTGCCGTGAGGCTCTTGGTGAGGCTGTTGGCTCTCTCAGCGAATTCCGGCTGTCCGAGCACAAGTTTCTCGTATGCGCTTGGCTGCACGCCTTTGGCAGTCATTAATTTCGAGAGTCTCAACTCCGGATACTTGCTTTCGAATTCAGCGCAAGTGATTTTATTGTAGTTTTTCTGCGGGTCGCGGAGTTCTGTTCTGCTTCTCGATGCTTTTGCGAGCTCTGTCTCGATATAGAGGATGTCGTTCATCTTTTTCTCTGCTGTCGCCTTGTCGAAACCGTGTATTCCAAACATCCTTACGATATGTTTTTTGTATGCCTCTCTGATGGCTGCTGTGCTGCTGTCGTTGTCGAGGTAGTATTCTTTCTGGTCGAGAGTCAGTCCTGCCTGATACACGTTGAGAACATTGTTTTTCGAGTCTTTCTCGTCAGCTCCGAAGTATGTTCCCACGAAACTTCCTATGCCTACGAAGGCATATTTCTCTTTCAGGGCCTGGAGGTCAGCTTTCGTCTTGCACTTCTCTATTTCCTTGAGATAGGGCTTCACCGGTGCTGCTCCCTCTTTGTTGAGCCTTGTGGAGTCGAGCGCGAGTTTGTAGTAGTCGCTGATTTTCTGCTCGTTGCTTCCTTGTGGATAAGTGTTTGTGAGCAGTTCGCTGAGAATCTCGTTGCGTTGTTTTTCGCATTGCAGGTTGAGGCTCTCAAAGCTTCCGAACCGTGAATACGCAGCCGGCAGGGGATTGTTTTTCATCCACCCTCCGCAGGCATACTCATAGAAATCCTCCCCGGGCTTTTCGAGCTTGTTGAGGTTCTCAGTCTTAATACCGATACTCATGTTCTCTTGTGCTGTTGTTGTAAGTGGTGCAGCAGCAAATGCCATTGCCAAAGCTGCGCAAATGATTTTGTTTGCCATAATTTATTCGTTTTTTTTCGGGGTGCAAAGTTACTCAAAAAATGCGAATTAACCCCCAAAGAGCGAAAAAAACCGTTTATTTTCAGTATAAAAAACTGTTTTTTGCTTTTTAGAGCCACTTTTTTGCTTGTTTCTCCACATTTTTTATATATAAGAGTGAAAAAAATGGTTTAAAATTTTGGCAATTCAGAAAAAAGCAGTACCTTTGCACCCGATTTTCAGACAGGGTGGATACCAGAGTGGCCAAATGGGGCAGACTGTAAATCTGCTGTCTTACGACTTCGGTGGTTCGAATCCATCTCCACCCACACATTAAGAGCTGCCGAACATGGTGGCTCTTTTTCAATTGAGAATGGATAATGGATAATTGACAATTAAGCGCCGTTCCGGCGCAATGGTAGGCAATATAAGATATTAAAATAGATTTATTATGGCAAAGAAAGCATTATTGATGATTCTCGATGGTTGGGGCATCGGCAAGCATGGTGAGGGTGATGTGATTTACAACACTCCCACTCCGTATTTAGACTATCTCAACGCCATCAGCGCTCACTCACAGCTGGCGGCTTCCGGTGAGGATGTGGGTTTGCCCGACGGGCAGATGGGCAACTCCGAGGTTGGGCACCTCAATATCGGCGCCGGCCGCGTGGTGTATCAAGACTTGGTGAAAATCAACCGTGCCTGTCAGGACGGTTCGATTTTGAAGAACCCCCAGGTGGTGGAGGCTTACAGCTATGCTCAGAAGACGGGCAAGAAGCTTCACTTGATGGGTCTTACGAGCAACGGTGGCGTTCACTCTTCTCTCGACCACCTCTTCAAGCTTGTTGAAATCAGCAAGGAGTATGGTTTGAAGAACACTTACGTTCACTGCTTTATGGACGGTCGCGACACCGACCCGAAGAGCGGCAAGGGCTTCATCAGCCAGCTTCAGGAGGTATGCGAGAAGAACGGCGCCCATATCGCCAGCATCGTGGGCCGTTTCTATGCCATGGACCGCGACAAGCGTTGGAACCGTGTTAAAGAGGCCTACGACCTTCTCGTGGAGGGCAAGGGCAAGCAGAGCACGGATATGATTAAGGCTATGGAGGAGAGCTATGCGGAGGATGTTACCGATGAGTTTATCAAGCCTATCAACAACTCTTCTGTTGACGGCACCATCCAGGAGGGTGATGTGGTGATTTTCATCAATTTCCGCAACGACCGCGCCAAGGAGCTCACGCAGGTGCTCACCCAGCAGGACATGCCCGAGGAGGGTATGCACACCGTGAAGGACCTGCAGTATTATTGTATGACTCCCTACGACGCCTCGTTCACCGGTGTGAAAATCCTCTTCCCGAAAGAGAATGTTGACGACACTCTCGGCGAATACCTCAGCCGCCTCGGCAAGAAGCAGCTGCACACCGCAGAGACAGAGAAATATGCCCACGTTACTTTCTTCTTCAACGGCGGACGTGAGAAGCCTTTCGAGGGCGAGGACCGTATCCTCGTGCCGTCACCGAAAGTGGCCACCTACGACCTGAAGCCGGAGATGAGCGCCTACGAGGTGAAAGACAATCTCGTGGCTGCCATCAAGAAAGACGTTTACGATTTCATCGTGGTGAACTTCGCCAATGGCGACATGGTGGGTCATACCGGCGTTTACCATGCCATCGCCAAGGCAGTATGGGCTGTTGACAACTGCGTGAAAGAGGTTATCGAGGCTGCCAAGGCCACCGGCTATGAGGCAATCATCATCGCCGACCACGGCAATGCCGACAATGCCATCAATGAAGACGGCACCCCGAATACCGCCCACTCTCTGAACCCCGTGCCGTTCATCTATGTTACCGACAACAACTCGGCAAAGGTGCGCAACGGCCGTTTGGCAGATGTGGCTCCGTCGATACTCCATATCATGGGGCTCGAACAGCCGGCAGACATGACAGGCGAGAATCTTATCGAAGACAAATGACAATTATTATCGCCGGCCGGCGATGTAGAATTAAAAGTTCGATAATTTTTCGGATATGAATGTGAAGATTGAGGAAAGTTGGAAGCGACAGTTAGCGGAGGAGTTTGACAAACCATATTTCAAGGCTCTCACCGACTTTGTCAGAGACGAGTATAGTCATTATGCTTGTTATCCTCCTGCGCGGCTGGTTTTCAATGCCTTCAATCTTTGTCCTTTCGACAAGGTGAAAGTGGTGATCATCGGTCAGGACCCCTACCATGAGCCGGGCCAGGCCCATGGCTTGTGCTTCTCTGTCAACGATGGTGTGCCGCTTCCCCCTTCTCTTCTTAATATATATAAGGAGATTCAGACCGACCTTGGCGTCACCCCGCCGTTGAGCGGCAACCTCACGCGGTGGGCGGAGCAGGGCGTGCTGCTTCTCAACGCCACCCTCACCGTGAGGGCGCATCAGGCCGGCAGTCATCAGCGGAAAGGGTGGGAGCAGTTTACCGACGCTGCCATCAGCCGTCTCGCCGCCGTGCGCGAGCATCTCGTTTTTATCCTCTGGGGCAGCTATGCGCAGAGCAAGTCGCAGCTCATCGACGGCTCGCGCCATTTGGTGCTTAAGTCGGCACACCCCTCACCATTGTCTGCCTACCGTGGCTTCTTTGGCAACCGCCATTTCAGCCGTGCCAACGAATACTTGCAGCAAAACGGCATCGAACCGATTTATTGGTAATTCTTATGGACCGGCTTCCCCCTGTAATACAGATTGGCGATGTGCTGGTGTCGATGGACATCATCACGGAGGAGTTCTGTTGTGATTACGAGAAGTGCAAGGGGAAATGCTGTATTGAGGGCGATGCCGGCGCCCCGGTTACTATTGACGAGGTGGCGGAGATTGAGGAGGCCTTAGACAGCGTTTGGGGCGACCTCTCCACACAGGCGCAGTCGGTAATCGACCGCCAGGGCGTGGCCTACGTGGCGCGCGACGGCGACCTCGTAACGTCTATCGTCGGCACAAAAGACTGTGCTTTCACTTGCTACGACGGTGCATATTGTCTTTGTGCCTTTGAGAGGGCTTTCGGCCAGGGAAGATGCCATTTCCGCAAACCCATCAGCTGTGCTCTCTATCCCATCCGTGAGGTGCGTATGAGCGATGGCACCATCGGCCTTAATTACGACAAGTGGGACATCTGCCGCGATGCCCGCAAAAAAGGCCGTGAAGAACACATCAAAGTATATCAATTCCTTAAAGAGCCACTAACACGCCGCTTCGGAAAAGAGTGGTATGAGGGGCTCGAAAAAGCTGCCGACTTCCTTCTTAAAAGCACTTGGGCTTAAGCTTGAGATTTGTTTTTAATTATAAATAAAAAGAGCGAACCTTTCGGTCCGCTCTAAATGAGAATGCCTGCAGCTTCACAGCCTTGGGCTTTTTCTACAAAAACTTCAATCAACTCAGACCCCAAAGGAGTCCTCGTCAATAATTAACAAAAAAATTTAACACCAGCTTCACAGCTGTTTATTTTAAAGGTGGCGCATCTGTATGGTGCGCCACTCTTTTAAGTTTATATCTTTCGATAATGATTATTCCTCATCCCAAAGGTCAGCTGCGCCTGCTTTAGCATCAGTTGTTTTGGGGTCTTGAGGTGTTCCAGTACCACTAACGTTGAGAGTCTGCAGAATGTCATCTTTCATTGATATGATTTCCACTGCGGGATTTATATATTCCTTTTTCATTTCTTTGTCCTTTCTTAATTTAATAATTCTACTTACTTAATAACTTTCTTGCCGTTGATTATGAAGAGACCCTTGTCAGCGTCCTTCACCTCAATACCCTGGAGGTTATAAATCTTACCGTTGTTAGCAGCAGCTTTCTTCACCTCGTTGATGCCAGTTGTGCCGTCGAATACGATAGCAACCTTTGCACCACTTGCAAGTGTAGAAGCGTCAAGATATGCCTTGTTTGCAGGGAATGTACCAGCTGATGCAGGAACGAATGTGCCATCCACGAGGATGTAAGCCTGACCCTTTTCAATTTCTGTATCCTCTGTTACGCCCACGAGGAAGTTTGTAGTCGGTGCGCTTGCGCTTGTTGAAGAAACTACAGCGTCAAATGATGTTGCACCAGATTCTGACTGATTCCAGAGAATGAAGCCTGCACCAGCAGGAACAATATCATTTTCATACTTGGCCAGTGTAGCTGTTGTTGATGTCAATCCAGATACATAGTAAGGTTTAGCGTCTGTGATGCTTGAGAAATCAAGCTCCTCGCTATAGCAATGAGTTGTGTATGTCTTAGCTGCTGCGATAGTCTTGGTCTCTGATTTAAGCGGAGCAATCACGATAGATTTAACTGTGATACCGCTACCACCTGAATAGATGTAGATAGAGCACTCGTCTGTACCCTCATAGTTGAATGTTTCTGTAACATCGCTGCCAGTAGTTGTTGTAGTGCCAAGATTTTCTGTGCCTGCATCAACCTTAAGTGTGCGGCCATTGTCGGCATTCTGTGTAACTGTGATTGAAACAGGACCCTTAACGAGAACCTCAAGTCCGCAAGGATTAATAACGCCATCAGAAACTGAAGCACCACCGCTAAGATAGTATCCACTGCTACTAACCTTAACGTTCTTAGATGATGTTGCATATATCATAATATTGTCAACATTTGTCTGGCTTGTATAAGTCGTTGAACTGGTTGCGCCACTGAAAGTTCCTTCTGTAATGGCTGTAAGAGGCTCGCAAACAGTAACGGTAAGAGTTGCAGATGCACCTTTTTGTGTATCTGATTCTGCTGATGAAATAGTAATGGTAGCTGAGCCTGCTGAAACAGCGTTGATTGTAAGTTCTGTTCCAGAGAGAGTTGCTGTTACCGCACTCGCGTTAGAGTTTGTTATAGTGAGTTCACCAGTGTCTCCATCTGTTGACCCAGTGTCATTTTTATAAGTAACGGTTACTGAACCGTTTGCACCGGGAGCGAGAGTCAATTTGCTTGAGCTTAAAGTAATTAACATATTATCTCTCGAGTCATTCACCGTAACTGATGTGGTATGAGAAACAGCCATATAAGTGTCATCGCCAGCGAAGCTAACCACAATATTAGCTGTGCCTTCACCCACGGCTGTGACTATGCCATCCTCGGATACTGTTGCAACTTCCTCATTTGAGCTGGAATATGATAATTTTGCATCAGTAATAGTTACTAATTGCCAATCCATCAAAGTTGCATTTACTTTTGCTGTCTTCGTACCTCCTAAATCCAAAGTCGGAATGTCTTCTACTGAAAGAAATGTCTCTTCGGTACCTGTTGCAGTGGATTCCAAAGTACCAGTGATAACTACATTGTTAAAACCTACTTGCTTATTTGTTCCTAAATTATAAACGTATGCAATCACTGTCAGCGAAGAACTTGCTGTTACGTCTGAAAAAGTCTCGCTGAATGAAGAAACGCCAGCAGGATTTGCATCCGCTTTATTCCTTGCAGGAACAATACCAGTCTCCATACTAACCTCTTCGCCACCATCAACGCTATAAGCAACATCAATATTACCACCGTCTGTTCCAAAGCGCAATATGTTAGAAGAAACTGTGGATGGTTTAAAAGTGTATCCAGCTGGTACGTTAACAGTCCATTTAATCACATCTGTTGAAGTAGCTGATGATTGTTGAGTTGAAGGCTGAAATTTTAAGTACGTTACTTCGTTATAAGAACTTGTTCCATTAGCAGTTAAACCAGTGCCAGCAGCACAAGAAGCTGTAACATTGTCAGGAGATGTTGTAACAGTCGTTACATCAGAAGTGAATGGCCAAGTTACGGTAACACCGTCTGCCATAACGTTCGACATTCCTGCACATAGCAGCAATGCCATAAAAGTAAAAATTTTTTTCATTTGTTAAAACGTTTTGTTGTTAATATTTAGTTTTTAGAAAAATGGTTCAGCCATACAGTCGTTCCAAATTTCGGGGGCGAAGATAGGCAAAAAAAATGAGGTGGCAAAATTTTACCCCCCCCGAAAACACTTTTTAAGGTTTTTTACACGGAATTAACCACAAAACAAACAAAATTGTGCAGTTTGTTGAAAAATATTTACACTCGAAAAAATTTAGTGTATTTTTTACACTTTAAAATTTCTCTGGCATCCATTCTGTTACACTCATTATTAGCGCAATAATGTTTCGATGATAATCTTTCTTCAATGATTTCGGCGGCAAAGTTAGCAAAAATATCGCAAATCAGAAAATTTTTAAAACTTTTTTTGCATAAAAAGCGATAGTTTCAGTTTTTAATGTGTGCCACTTTATTACGTGGGGTAAGATGATTATTGGATTTCTATTTTTCGGAATCGTTTAAGTAACTCATCCATTCTAGACATTAATTCGTCGAATGGCTTTGCGGCGCCATAGATATACCCATCAACCATGTTTGTCTCGTAATCGCTCCGGAAAGCCTTCAGTAGTTCGCCTTCAGGAACAAAGTTCAATTCTGAAGGATAATCCTTGTCATAATCCACATAGCCAAGATGGTAGAACTTGCGTCGATGTTCCACAATGGCCTTGTATAGTTGACCATCCTCCAAAGCAGCCTTACCAAAGTCTGTATCCATAATCATATCTAAGTCATATAAATGGCGGCTCATACGACTTGAGCGTGGCTTCTCCTTTTTTTGGAATTCTTCGTTTAGAAGTAGGGCTTTTTCAAGGAATGTACGGGTTGGCGTGACGGTTTTGATGATAGTTGCTGCATCATTATCTTCTTCTGGATACTTGTCATGGACGAGCGATGTAATCAGCCTCTCCTCATAAGGCTCTGACATAGATAAGCAGCTAATCTCTATTTTCACCCTTGTATCTATGCCACTTTGGCTTTCCTGGAAAATACTCTCATAGCTAATTAAAATATTTGTCGGATCGCTATCGTGATCTATAGGTTTAGGGGGATTGTCATCAGTATTAGTAACATTTATAATAGTATATCCTGTAATACCGAGCTTCTGTAATTCTTTATTCAGTTCAGACGACAATGTGCCATGAATATAGTCGCGGGATGCTTTGCGGAGATTCTTTATCTGATTATTATTAACGCACTTGGCAAAGTCAAGTCCCCGTTGGTTCAAGTAGAAATCACGATTTATCGAGATATCAACATCCTCGCTAAACCTATTTATTAATTTCCATCCCTTGCCAAGACTAGTACCACCTTTGAAAAGTAAATAGTCCTTACAGCTTGTTTGGAACAAGGCTTTCAATACCATGGTTACCCACCAGTCCTTCTCGACGGCATTATCTTCTATGTTTCGTTCTGCGGAAACGGCCTGTATCATAGCAATCCGCTCATCTATATTATGTTTCTGCCAATTGCTCATTATTACTCTTTGTTATATTAAGTATTACTTTTTTTATCCAAGAAGGCATGACTGTAAGATCGTGTGCCATAGTTTCTTTTTCAGGAAACTTATTAAGAATGACACTTATACCCCGAATATCATCTCCTGTGATGTTATTTTCACCTATAGCTTTCATTGCCTGAACCAACAGACGTGTCTTTTCTCCTTTTATGGCAAAATTTTTCGGAACACCTCGTTTAAATGTGATTGTTTTGTTTCCACATTTAACCTTTCTGGCAGAACCGCTTGTAATAAAAACGGGATTCATGGTAATCTGAGTGGATAACCCAAGCATATTCAAAGCAGTACTCCCTGTAGGCAGTATCTCTGCATTATCCCTCTCAGCTATGGCCTTCGCTATCGCCGTTGTGGTGGGATAAACGATGCCAAAACGCGTCTTAACTGTTTTTAGATAGATACCGCGCGACAAACGATAAATTATTTTCTGTCGGGCAAAATCAGAAAGGACCTTGCCGACATACTCATCATCATATTCAGGAAAACAGTTGTTAAAGAACAACGTTCCCTGCTTCGCATCATCAATTTTCTGCCTGATGATAACAACTATTTTTTTACCCTCAGCCATAATTTAACATTTATTCGCTCGGTAATTTTTGCAAAAATACCGATATTTTTCTAACAAAAAAAATAGTGTACTGCTCCCATAAAGTGAACACGAAAATTTTTTTAATTAATTGCTTTATAAATTACATATATATCGAATGTCAAATTTTTCTTCATTTATCGTCTGCAAAATTAGACATTTTCTTCATTTTCTGCAAATTTTCTTTGCTAAAAATGGACACGTTGTCGCTATTTTCTTGATTTTTAACACTTTCCTTTCTTTTTTGACTAATTTTGGCACATCTGAGATTATTCTTCATGCAGGGTTGCTCGCCCCCAAACCCTCGGTGTTTTCAGGTATAGATTATTATACCTTTTTGACACCGAAAAATTGCAGTTCTATTGTGAACTTACGAAATTTCGGTAGAAATTTTCGAATGGATAATGGTTTTCTTAAAGCCTAAAGGAAGACCTATGAAATTGCGGTAGCGGTATGCGTATTTCAGTCAAAGTAACCCACTTTTAGGTGTGATATACTTTTTATGAATTAGTTTGTGAACTATTATCCAGCTTGTTAATCTCTTAATTACAAATGACTTATGTGGCGTTTGTGAACCAGTTTGTGCACAGTTTGTGAACTTGTTCACAAACTGTGCACAAACTAATCGTGTTTACTTAAAAAGAAATAAGTGGATGAGATACACTTAATAGTGTCTCTAATTGTGAGTATGACATTTCTATTCATTCAATTCTTTTTTATTAATTTGTATCGGAACTCCAGCATACTGTTTGTGAATGATAGCGTTAAATATTGCCTCACGAAAAGCGTCTTCTGGAAATTCTAATGGCCCGAAATACAACAGCTGGAAGTGGAGGAGTTCGTCTGCGCCCTGCCCGACGACCTCTTCAAAGCCCTCCACACACTGCCGCAACGACACATCGTATTAATTGTGCTAAGGGCACAAGGATACAGCGTGCAGGAAATCGTGGATATGCAAACGGCAGAGGGGAAACTGGATTGCAAAGGGAAAAAAGCAAATAAGAAAATATCGAATATGATAGCGTGGGCGAAAAGGAAAATCCGTGAAAGCCTACGGCTTTCCAATTTGAGATTGAAGATTTGAGAATTATATCGCCTTACGGCGATAGCGGCTGCGCCGCGGTGCAAGCAGCCAAATCGAATTCATATAGCTACTTCGGAGCACCGCAACACAAAGCTCTGCCGCAACGGCAGAGCTTTGTGTTGGATAACGTTTCAGAAAAGGTCGGTAATTTTGCAAAAATTACCGACCTAAAAAGTCTTAATTTTTATTTCAAACTACAAAAACGGGCATCCTGTAATTAATACAGAATGCCCGGCGTATTCTGGAATATAACAATATGTTATTGCAGAGGATTATTCCGTAAGTATTCTTTCAACTTATCAATCTCATCCTCTGAAATATCAGTTAATTCTTTTACGGTTTCGATTGTTGCACCTTTTTTAAGCATATTCAGGAATAATCCGAAGCGGCCTTCCTCATTGCCTTCTTTTCTACCTTCCTCTCTGCCTTCTTCTCTGCCTTCTATTTTAGCACCATCCATAACGCCGTAATAATCGCGCATAATATTCATCTCGGCTTGGAGGACTTTATATTCTTTATACGGCAAGTTCTCAGCAATATCTGCGAGTTTCGTAAATATCACTCCTCTTAAATTCTCTGGTATCCATTCTGTTACTCTCATATTATTAGCGCATTAATGTTTATATTATAATCTTTCTACTTTGGTTTCAGCTGCAAAGTTAGCAAAAATATCGCAAAAAAGAAAATTTTTAAAACTTTTTTTGTGTATAAAGAGCTAATTCCAATTTTTATGTACCATTGCGCACGATAAATAACGAAACAACGACGAGTGAACCCAAAACTGTGACAGCCTGTCGTAGTTTTACCTTTGATGTATAACTTGCTGATAAAGAATAAGCATCTCAATGATGAGCAAGCTCAATTTTGAAAACTGGGGTATCATGCTCCGAAATAAGAAGAGAATGTACTACCTCTTATAGATAATTGACGCTGCCTCGAGCTTGCACTATTTTAGCCCCGAAGTGATATATTTCAGCCTTGAAGTGCTATATTTTGAGGTTGAGCTTGCTATATTTTAAGGTTGAGCTTGCTATATTTTGGGGCTGAGCTTGCTATATTTTGGTATAAGTGCTTTAAATACAGAGGTTTAAGCTTGCTATATTTTGGGGTTGAGCTTGCTATATTTTAAGGTTGAGCTTGCTATATTTTGGTATAAGTACTTGAAATACAGAGGTTTAAGCTTGCTATATTTTAAGGTTGAGCTTGCTGTATTTTGGGGCTGAGCTTGCTATATTTTGGTATAAGTACTTGAAATACAAAGGTTTAAGCTTGCAATATCTTGAGCCTTGAAGTGCAATATAAGACCCTTGAAGTGCAATATTAGAACTTTGAAGTACAATATTTGAGCCCCGAAGTGCAATATTTGACATAAAGGCTTGAAATACATAGATTTAAGCTTGCAATATTTTGAGCCTTGAAGTGCAATATAAGACCCTTGAAGTGCAATATTAGAACTTTGAAGTACAATATTTGAGCCCCGAAGTGCAATATAAGACCTTTGAAGTGCAATATTAGAGCCTTGAGGTTGCTATATTTTTATGTATTTTGTATTGCCCTATATTTCTGTTTAGGATGATGTGGAATTTCGTACATTTTCTCTAACATACTCGTCATTTGGGGAAGTAAAAAGTTACGAACATAGTCTTTACTACGTCCTATATACAAAGCTATATCATCAGCGGTTTGCCAATCTACACAGAAATCTGTGATAAGTTTATATAATTCAGCTTTCTGATATCTCTTTCTTGGCTTCGATGATGAAACGACAGAAGTTTGGGCTGTTCTTTTAGAACCTTTTGGTGTTGCTCTTTTAGAGCTCTTTGGGGCTGCGTTTTTAGAGCCTTTCAAAGTTGCATTATTAGTTGTATAAACACTATACGTTTTTCCTCGCCCATATCCAAATGAAGTCAAGAACTTCTCTTCACACAAAAATCTTAGCATACTTGTTATATCAGAGCGATGTAAGCTTAAAGCATACTGCAATCTTTCATTTGAAATTTCTTCTTCGGAATATGCCAAGGCCAACGTAAGTAGTTGTGGATGGTTAAGTGTATCTAATCTTGGGCCAAAAATCCTTGACAGGCTTTCTTTTGTCGAATCGTCCATCCATGTCTCCATAGGCATAACCAGTTCCACTTTATTTGGCCTTACCCTCTCACTGATAATTGGTCGTTTCCAGTTCTTCTCATCCCATCCACGCAGTATCTTATCAGCTCCACTGCCAGCCTTTTCTGCGGAACCAAGAAAAGCGAACATTGTTTGAAGGTACTTGTTTCTGCAAACACTCTCCCCACCCTTGTAAAATTGATCAATGGAAATAAGCATTGTTCCCGGATTTGAAAATACTATTCTGTTGGGGTATTTATACACATTCAGAGTGGCATTTTCAGTATAGTCTGTGTGTACAAGAGCGTTTATAAGAGCCTCTCTTACAGCAACATGAGCGGGAGTCTCATCGATTCTTTGACTGTTTTTAAGCTTAAACGGTTTTGGAAGGAAATTCTGCAATATAGGCAAAACGCGATTATAGAATTGAAACAAATTAGACTCCCAGTTTCCGTCTGGACAAATACGATTCACCCACCTGTCTTCTTTATCTTGAATCTCTTGATAATCGGGGAAGAAGTTGGGATTGGCATCCATTAAAGCACTATACGTTCCAAACATTAGCAATCCCGCATAAGTGACGCCATACTCCCCTGTTTTCCTATCTTTTTTTAATACATTTATCTTCTCAAGGAATTTATCATCGGTCAGGGTGTTCCAGACATGGTCGGGCCTTGACTGTTCAAATTTACGACGATATTGAGTGATAGTAGCCTCGTCCAAATCCTCCTTGCCATAATGTTTTAAAATACGGCCATCAATTGGGTCTGAAAGATTGGCATCCGCAAACATACTGTTTACTTCCTCACGGGAACAATGATAGTCTCCATCGATATCACGACGATAAGTTCCTGTGTATGGGTCCAATCCACAATAGACAGGTTTAAGGCTTCTGTCAACTCTGGGGATATAGAAAAGAAGGAAGAGGTTGCCCTCGTATTCTACTTCCTGTACGTTCTTCTCTGACAGCAAAGGAATATTTACATTCTGTTTGCTGTGCATATTATTGAAAAAGTCTTTCTTGTATTTTTCTATCTGGTCTTTTGACAAACCGTCAAAAGTTAATTCTCCTTTACGTTCTTTTACGCCAAACACTATAGCACCGCCATTGGTGTTAGCAAACGAAGAATATGTTTCCCAAAATGACTTGGGAAATCCACCTGCTGCAGATTTGTACTCTAATTCATCTGACTCCTTTTCTATGAGTAAATCCTCAAAAAAAGGTTGCAAATCGTCGTAAGCATATACTTTCTTCATCTTTCCTTAGGTTTTTTGAGTGTTAATATCTGCCCTCCCTCGTTACAATTCTTTAATAGATTGCAACATTTTCGGTGCAAAATTACATAAAAAACTTCATTTTACAAAAAGAAACGTTATTTTTTTAGCAAAAAGGAAAAACCAGAGTGCCGGGGAGTCGCAACCATATTGTTGTAGCACCATAATCAGCGACAAATCACTTCTTTATGGGTTTCTAAAAATAAGCTTTTTGGCATCAGCCATTAAGCCAAGGGCGCCGTGTGCGCTTTTTTTTTGCAAAAACTCGTTCACAAGTACACTGCCCACCAGCATAACGCCGACGACAACCTCAACATCGTGCTGCTCGAACTCTACAGGTACATCCATACCTACGACCCCACGAAAAGCTTAGATACGTGGCTGTATGTAATCACGAAAAGAATCGTGCAGAAAGAGAACCTGCAACGGAGCAAAGTGAACGCAAACTACACAGGGCTCTGCCGCGATGGCAGGGCTTTTTAATTCGGTTATAATCAGGTTATAATTAGGTTTAAAAACGGCACAAGTCTTGCGACCTGTGCCGTATGTTTTGCCTTGCCCTGATTTCACAATCTAAGCGCGGCGTAAATTTTTATATAAACAACTGGGCTTTCGCCCAAAGATGAAAATAACACGGCTGATGAAAGACCGTGCCGCCTTATCGGGTTTCACAACAGGCATCGGCATTAACAAAAAAACCAATTTAAAGATGGGGCTTTCGCCCACTATAATTTTTTCTTAATGTTCTTTTTAGTAAGTCCGAGCGAATAACACGTCGCCGTGCCACCGCTCAAACTTTAAGTTTATAGAGAATATCGCCGAATGGCGATACGCACCGCGAGCGGTGCTTAATTGTCAATTAGTTTACTCCGGCCAGATTGAGCCAGCAGCACCCTTTGCTTCAACATCGTCATCGCCGTATTCTTTGCCACTGTCATCGAGTTTCTGATTTGAGCCGCTTCCTGCCATAATGGCGTTCATTGCGATAACTGTTGCGGCAATCTCGGGTTTTAAATAAGTCTTTTTCATATCTCGTTTTCTATTTAATTAGTTCAACACTTGGGTTTTCCCCTGCCCGCCGCTTTGACGAGCAGGGAAATCCCATTATTATTCCTATTTATTTGATAACTTTTTTGCCGTTCACGATGTAAAGACCGTTGCTTGCGTTCTTCACCTCGATGCCCTGGAGGTTATAAATCTTACCGCTCTTAGCAGCAGCGTTCACCTCGTTGATAGCGTTCACATTATCATTAGCAATAATCAGCTCGTTGCTAAGTTTTGCACTACTTACAGATGAAAGGTCAAGATATGCTTTACCTGTTGAAAGAACAGTTCCGTTCTTAAGTTTAACGAAGATACCTTGGGTCTTGTGGATGCCATAGCAGTTATCACCGCATTCAGTTGAGCCGTTAGCCACTTTCATCAAGTTGCCAGAAATTTCTGTGTCGCTTGATTCAACAATCGGGAACTCATAGTCGCCCTCATTACCCTCGATAACGATACCTGTGTTTGCAGGAATAGTTTCAGCTGTTATCTTGGTCATATTAATCTGATTGTTATCAAGGTCAAGATTATCTTCTGTGATGTAGTAAGCTGTGATGCCATTAGGAATTGAAACTGCATATTCAGATGCGAATGTAGCATAGCCGCCAGATGTAATAGACTTAGTTACAGCCTGAGGCTCTTCGTATGGAGTATAGTATTTAACCTGTGCAACGTATGGATAGCCGTATGAACCTAAAGCATAACTAATTGAACCGTCAGAAGCAACAATAAATTCGCTTACATCTGCTGTTGAACCACCTCTTCCATAGTTTACGACAAACTCTGCAATTGAATTATCCTCTGCTTCTATAGCCAAAGATGCAGTACCCTTTCCAGTGTTCATAAATCCATAACCAACATTAAGAATTATGTTAGAACCGCTTGCTGTAAATAAGTCAAAGTATTTTGTACCACTTGTAATTGAATAATAATAATAGTTATCATTACTATCGGTTGAACCAGCTGTGCCGTCAAGATTATAACCGGCACCCTTTGCCCAGCTTGACCAACGTGAAGGACTTGTTGCCTCTGTATAGCCTGAGCCAAGCAGACTTGCAACATTAGAGCTGTTGATAGTACCGAAGTCAACTGTTTCTGTGGTAAGGGTATAACCGCCAGCAGCGTCAATTGTGACAGATGTACTTTCATATCCTTCGGCAGAAGAGGTAATTACAAGTGTTCCTTCTGATGTTACAATATAAGGTAATTGTACTTCCTCGCCATTAAATGTTGCTGATATGGTAGCTGTAGGTGCACCAATAATCTCGCTATTGTCGCAAGCTCCAGCAAATGTTGCATTATAAACATCGCCGTTTGCTGTCATTGCAGTAATAGAATATGTTGTTGCAGCTAAAGAAAGTGTTGTTCCTGCTTCAACTTCAAGAGAAGCAACGCTTGAAGATGTGCCAGCTGATGATACAGTCATCGCCTTAACAGTGCAAGAACTTGATATAGTCAAAGCTTCTGTATAAACGTCGCTTGAAGTTGTTGGGTCTTCACCATTTGTAGTATAATAAGTGGTAACTGTATTTCCCTCGTCTGAAGTACCCGGAGTTATTGTAACGGTACGGTTTCCTCCGTTAGCGCCTGTAATAGCTAATGCTGGTGCAGACACAGATTCGCTGTTTGAGGTAACAACTATTTTATAAAGGTAGGTGTACCTTGCCACATTTATGTCCAAATAACCAGCAGTTGTAACTGTATAAGTTGTAGCTGAGGTAGAACTTCCAGCTGCAATTGTAGTAATGGCTGTTCCATCTTCTGCCAAGGCTGCAGTTGAAGTTGATTGAATTGTTCCAGCAGCACTCACATAAAATGCTACTTGATCACCTACTTTAAGGTCAAGAATACCAAAATTACGACCTCCGCCTGCATACAAATACAAGCCTGTATTTGATTTAACAATCCAAGTGTTACTGGAAGCACCAGCAGAGAAAGCAGTGATGTTGGTAAATCCGTCCTGCTCTAAAGGATACATACCGCTGTGGTGAGCTGTAGAGGAAGTCGATACAGCCGTAAGGGTAGAGAAATCGTAGGTAGTTGTACCCGCCATCACATTACCGGCCGTCAGCAGCCCTGCTGCCAAGAGGCCCAAAGAAAGTAATTTTCTTTTCATTTTTAATTGGTTTTAAAATTAATATAAAAATTCCGTGGACGACACTCGTGCCGCCCTTTTTTTTATTCTCGTATGATTTAGTTTATCTTCATCATTATGTTGTAACGGCAATGCGGACATCATTCACATTGGAAATTTTTTGCCCTGATGCCGAAATTCGGGGGCAAATGTACGAATAATTTTTTAAAGAACCTAAAAATTCACCCCCCCCTAACGATTATTATGTTTTATTAACGAAAAAAAGAAGTGTTATTTAGAAAATTTCAATAGAAACTTTCCAATTGAGAATTGAGAATTGAGAATTGAGAATTAGTATCGCCGTTCCGGCGATATGGCTACACCGAGTCCATCCTTATATATAAATAAGGTGTAATATGAGATTTTCACGGGGTTTTATTCTTTCGCCCCGTGAAAATCTTTCGCATCCTTTACGATGAAATTTGTTACTGCGACATTAGAAATCAGTTCGCCGGCAGAGTTGCGTATTTCCACTTGCCAAACGTGAAGCGTGCCTCCCTTATGTTTTATTGTGGCTAATGCAGTAACGGTGTCGCCCTCCACCACTGCTTTCACGTGTTGTCCTTGAACGTTAATGCCCATGGCCATGCATCCCGGACAAAGAGCCATAGAGCCCACGCCGGCCACGTTTTCTGCCAATGCCAATGACGCACCGCCGCTTAGGAAGCCCCACGGCTGGCGGTTGCGCTCGTCAACTCTCATCTTCGCCATGCACGTGTCTTCCTCGGGGGTGGAATAGAATTCCATCCCCAATGCACCGGAAAGACCGTCTCTGTTTTTCTCGTATTCAGAAATTATATTCTCTATGTCCATATTATTTAAACAGCGAATATTCTTTTACATCCCAAGCCAAAGCGCTGGCGCCGAGGAGCTTGCGCTCTTTATCCTCTAATTCGCTGTAAATAATCTTCACATGGTCTTTGATGTTGCCGAAGATATGGTTTTGGAAACTCTCGAGGGTGGGTTCGATAATCCACTTGCCCGCGTTGAAGATGCCTCCGGCGAGCAAAATGGCTTCGGTGTCGATGATATTGGCAAAGTTGGCCAAAACGATACCGAGATACTCTCCTGTGCGGCGGTAGGTCTCTATGGCGAGCTTGTCGCCTTTGTCGCAGCATTCCGTAATCTTCTTCGGGCTCAGCTCATCGCCGTAGTCGCGCATCAGCGTCGGCTCTCCGCTCTCCATAAGCTCGCGTGCCGTCATCACGATGCCTTTGGCGGCCACGTATGCCTCCGCGCATCCTTTGAGACCGCAGCCGCATTGCCGTCCGCCAGGAAACAGGCAGGTATGTCCTATCTCCCCGGCGAAGCCCTCGCTGCCGGCCATGAGTTTGCGGTTGTAGAAATACGCCCCTCCGAAGCCGTGTCCAAGGTTTACGGATATAAATGTCTGCAGTCCGTGCGCGCTGCCGTATGTCAGCTCGCCCAAGCCGATGGCCTCGTCATCGTTGCATAATGCCACCGCCTTGCCTGTCTGGTCCTGCAGCAATGCCGCCACAGGTATCACGCCTTTCCACGGCATGTTGGGGGAGTTGTGCATGCAACCTGTCTTCGGGTTGCCGCTGGGGCAGCTCACTCCAATGGATCGCACCTGGTCGAAGCCTCCGTTATTCTCACAGAGGTTGATGATGGCTTCGCTCAGTGCCCTTGCGAAGTCCTCGAATTGAGGATAGTCTTTTGACACTATTTTATCGCGGGCGATGATGTTTCCACGTATGTCAATGATAGCGAAATGCGTGCTGCCAAGGCTGATGTCAACCCCGACTACCTTTGATTTATATTGGTACAGCTCCATTTGGTAAAAATTTTAGAAGTAATATTTATTTGGGTGCAAAGGTAATAAAAAATATAGAGATTATCTCAATTCTGTTTCTTTTATCTTCTGCTGGTCTCCGTAGTCGAGGTTTTCACCTCCCATGCCCCAGATGAACATATAGTTGCTTGTTCCTGCGGCGCAGTGGATAGACCATTCCGGTGAGATTACTGCCTGCTCGTTGTGTATCCACACGGGGCGTGTCTCCTGCGGCTCGCCCATTACATGGAGGATTGTCTGGTCTTCGGGCAGGTTGAAATAGTAGTAGCACTCCATGCGGCGCAGGTGGGTGTGTGCCGGCATCGTGTTCCACACGCTACCGGTCTTGAGCTCTGTGAGACCCATCTGCAGTTGACAGGTATGCACGCCTGCCACACCGTCGATGATGAGCTGGTTGATCACACGGTCGTTGCTGCCGGCGAGCGAGCCGGCCTTGATGATATTTGCCTCTTTCAGGGTAACCTTCTTTATCGGGTATGACTGGTGGGCAGTGGTGGAGTTCATATAGAACTTAGCGGGTTTCGACGGGTCTTTGGATGTGAATGTGATTTCGTATTTGCCGCGTCCGACGTAGAGTGCCTCTTTGAAGTCGAGGTCGTAGGCCTTGCCGTCCACGGTAACAGTGCCGGCGCCACCCACGTTGATGATGCCGAGCTCACGGTTCTCAAGGAAGTGGTCGGTATGGAAGGGCTCTATGCTCTCCAATTTCAGTGGTGCGCCCACGGGCTCTGCGCCTCCCAGCACCATACGGTCGTAGAGTGAATACACCCAGTTTACCTCACCTGGTGCGAACACTTTCTCCACGAAATACTCCTTGCGTATGCGCTCGGTGTCGTAGTGTTTGAAATCCTCGGGATGCGAGGCGTGTCTCACCTCGTAATGCGTCTGTGCGCAAGCCATGCCAGCTGCCATGCAGAAGGCGGCGGATAATAAAATCTTTTTCATATTGTTTGTTTTAGATGTTATTTCTCTATTTCCTTATTCCCTTCGGCTGCCAGTTTCTCGGCTGCCTCTTTCTCGTCGCGGATGATATTGCGGCGGTTGATGAACATCAAGGCGATGGTAATTGCCACAAGCACTGCCGGACCGATATATTTCACATAGCAGGTGAGTTTATAGATTACCCAGCCAAGGAGTGAGGAGGCGAAGTCGAGAGCTCCGGCCTGAAAGTCTTCGGGGATTTTCGCTGCCGGGTCGTTGGTGGCGGCATATACTGACTCTGCTGCTTTCGTGAAGTCGGGAGCCATGTCGGTAACGAAATACAGTCCGATGGCGAGGGCCACAAGACCGATGATGAAAGTCTTCACCACATTACCTTTTGTGAGGGGCAATACCAACGGGAAGAGGTAGAACATGCCGGCGAGGGATGCCAAGGGCAGGAACTGGTTGCCGGGAAGCACCACGGCGAGCACAATGGCGATGGGGATGAGCAAGAGCGACACCACGAGGGTGGTGGGGTGGCCGATGACGAGGGCCGGGCTCATGCCGATATGCACCTTCTTGCCATGGAATTTCTTGTTCACCACCTCTTTTGTCTTCTCCGAGATAGGCATAAGTCCGTCGATGAAGAGTTTGGTGATACGGGGGATAAGCTCCATCACGGCACCCATGGTAACACCGAGGAATAGCACCTTCTTCACGTCCATCTGTGCGGCGATGCCGATGATGGCGCCCACGATGACACCAAGCACGAGCGGCTCGCCTAATACACCGAATTTCTTCTTCAGTCCCTCAGCGTCGATATCGAGTTTTGAGAAACCTGGTATTTTATCGAGGAGCCAGTTGATGGCGAGAGCGAATGGCACGAAGCTCTGACAGAAGGGCTGCGGGATGCTGATGCCGTCGAGGTTTTCGTAGTAGCCCTGGAACTTGTCGGCTGTGAGGTCGGCCATTACCAAGGTGATTATATAACAGATGATGGCTGCGAAATATCCCCATGCGAGGCTCTCGTCCATGACGAAATAGGCCACGGCTCCGATGAAGGCGAAATGCCAGTAGTTCCAAAGGTCGATGTTCACCGTCCTTGTGGTTTTGGTGATGAGCATCAGGAAATTCACTCCCAAGCAGATAGGTATGATCAGTGCGCCCACGGCGGTGTTGTAGGCCACGGCTGCAGCTGCCGGCCAGCCCATGTCGAACACTTTGAGCTGCAGATGGTAAATCTCCGAGATTTTCGTCAGAGGGTCGCCGAAATTATTCGTCAGCAAAGCCGTTACGATGCCAAGGCCGACAAAACCCACGCCCACATAGAGACCCGACTTGAGCGACTTGCCAAAGCCCAAGCCTATGCACACTCCAATGATTGTAAAAAGGATAGGCATCATCACAGACGCCCCCAAACTAATGATGTAACTAAAAACTTCCATTATCGTCTAAATTGTTTGTTAAGTCCTCATTAATAATAATGAAAAATGAAAAATGAAAAATCTCAAATCTCAAATCTCAATTCTCAATTCTCAAATCTCAATTCTCAATTCTCAATTAATAAAACGTTTGCGGCTGCAAATTTACGTAAAATATGTTGATTTTGCAGTTTTTTTTTGCTTAAAAAAAGTAAAATGCATAACTTTGCATCCGATTTTGGACTTTTTGCCCCTTTTTTGGCGCAGAAATGAAATATCTTTAACACAGAAATAAGAGAAGAAATAGGAAATATGTCAGGTAGAGGAAGACGAAAGAAGCGCGTGAAGCACCCTTGGCGGATTGCCGCCGGCTTGGTGGCGGTGGTGTTGGCCACCCTCGTGGGCGTGTCGTATCTGCCCGTGTCGGAGGAGGACCTCCCTAAGACGAGGGCAGCGGTGGAATATCATAACTATTTTACTATCGACATCGACGGAAAGGAGACACTGTTTTTCACTTTCCGCGATGGCGCAACCACCCTCGCAGGCCTTTCCGCCGACAGTTTGAAGCGCACGGAGACCCGTGTCAAGGCCGCCTGCTGGGTGAATAAGTTCTCCCTCTTCCCCTCCTGCCACGGCACGCTGCTGCTCGCTGCCGACTCCGTGGCGAGAGACAGTTTGGCGGCACAGACCGAAGTGCTCCTCGACACGCTGATGTGGCACTCGGCAGTGTCATTAAGAGAGATGGAAAGACAAATCTCCGACTACCTCGAAGACATGAAATACTATATCAGCGTGCACGGCCTGCAGGATGAGGGCTACGACTATATCTCGCAGTGCTACAGCCGCATGCTCGAAAGACAAGAGCAGATAATGAAAACCCTGGATGCCGTGGTGAGCGTTGACTCTGTGCTTAAAGAGTCGAGAGAACTCGTGCATGTTACTCCACATACCGACTTCAAGGCATATTATTACGACAAGAGCGGCGAGTTGGCAGAAGAGCAGTGCAACCTGCTGATGAAGACAGAAGGCAGGGACGGAGACACCGACTACTGGCTCGTGCAACTGCAGTCGGAGAAGACTCCCGACGGGGCAAAGGCACGTAACAGGCACCGCCTGTTGCCGGCAGCCGACAATATCGGCGACCTCACGGCAACGAGATGGGGCATCGGCAACAATAAGGGCGACAGCTTGATACTCCATGCCAAGAGGCGTGAGTACAGCGGCCTGACCGTAAGGGGCAAGAAACAAGGACCCGGTATGATGGCCGACAAGCAAGGCCGTATGATATATGGCGTGTGGGACAGCGACACGTTGGTGAGCGGCCGCCGCCACGACGGCTGGGGCGGCGTGTATGAAGGCTCGTTCAACCGTGACGCCGTGGCTCAAGGACATGGTATCTACGATGAGCGCGACGGGAAATACTATGAGGGCCACTGGCAAAACGACAAGCGTAATGTGTTTGGCTTCTCCCTCGACCCGAAGAAAGGCATGAGCGTGGGAGAATGGCAAGACGACAAATACCTCGGCGAAAGAGTGGTATATACCGCCGACCGCATCTATGGCATCGACATCTCGAAATATCAGCATGAGCAGAAGAAAGAGGTGATTACGAAGATGAAGGTGAAAAAGGGCAAAAAAACAGTGTGGAAAGACCGTAAGATCATCGCCAACAGGATTTACAGCATCGACTGGTCGAAACTGCGCATCACCAGTCTTGGAGGACATCAGCGTAACGCCATCACCGGCCGCACCGAGTTTCCCGTCTCTTTCGTGTATATCAAAGCCACAGAAGGCACGACGATACTCAATGGCTACTATAAAGGTGACTATACGGCGGCAAGGCAGCACGGCTTCAGGGTTGGCACATACCATTTCTTCTCTTTGCGCACGGCAGCCTCCGACCAGGCCCGCTACTTCCTCGCCAATGCCCGTTTCTCTTCCGGCGACTTCCCCCCGGTGCTCGACGTGGAGCCAACCGGCGACATGATCAGGGAGATAGGAGGCAAGGAAGAGCTTGTGAAGAGGATGCTCACCTGGCTGCGCATAGTGGAAAAGAAGGTGGGGGTGAAGCCCATCATCTATGTGAGCCAGAACTTCGCCCGCAAATGGCTTCTCGACGTGCCGGAGATCCAGGACAACTATCAGGTGTGGATAGCACGCTATGGCGAGTATAAACCCGACTTCAAACTCATCTATTGGCAGCTTAGCCCCAACGGCAAGGTGAAAGGCATCACCGGCGATGTGGACATCAACGTGTTTAATGGATATGGAAGTCAGTTTGAGGACTTCAAACTCAACAGTTGCATACCATAACAGGTGAAAAACGGCACTTTAATCCACAAAAACGCCTGATTTCGCAAATTTATCCGCTTTTTCTTTGGAAATTCAAAAAAAAGTTGTATATTTGCCGCCGAAACCGAAATGGGTAGGCAAATGACATTTATCAGACATATATCACTACTGGCCTGGGGACGGCACAACCTCCCCAAACTGCTCGTGTGCCTGATATTGATAGCTTTCACGACTGAGGCTGCTGTGGCAAAGAAAGGGAATGCCGCACCGAAAACAGAAGGAAAGGAAGCAGCAGCCAAAGCCCCCAGCCCGTTGAAAATAAAAGAAGACTCCATTGCAGCCCTGCTGCCAAACATGAAGGGCAAGGAGAAGATAAACACCTTGCGCAACCTCTTCCAGTTGGCAGTGAAACAAAACGATGAGAAACGGCAACTCGAATGGCTCGACAAGATGAAAGAAGAGGCGAGGGTGCAGAAAGACGACAGTGCCTATTCGTTCGCCGGCATCTCAAAAATAGGAGTGCTGTATAATTACGGGCATACCGACGAGGTGCTTGACAGCGTGCCTCCCTATATGGAAGAGATGAAGAAGATGAAATTCTTCGACCGCTACTATTTCGCCTGGTCGATAATGTGCGACGTGCATTTCTTCCGAGGTCAGTATTTCCATACCATGCGTATGGCCATGACCATGCACAAGGATGCAGTGGAGAACAACAGCGACATCGGACTGGCGTGGGCATCGTGGGAACTGGGACAGGTGTATTATGGGATGAAAGCCCTCGAACCGGCATACGAGCATATTAAAAAGGCCGTGCAGTTGCTCAACGGCAGAAAAGAGAAAGACTATGGCACTGTGAGCAGGGCTTTCAACAGATATTGCGGTTTGTTGGACAACATAATAAACCAAAAAGCTAAGGAAAATAAGGAGAATGGGGATCTTGAGAAAGAGTCCAGAGCTGCCATCGCAGACTGGGGAAAGTGTATCGATGAATGGGAACAGAGCTTGAAAAACCAAGGTTTAGCCACCACTGCGACAATTTTCCACCGTCTTTCATATTATAAATGCAGAATACAAGTTCTGATGGCTGAAAAGAAATATGAAGAGGCAGAGAAAATCATAGAAGAGAGCGAGAATATGGTCAGTGGAATGTCGAGCCTCATCAATTCTAAGGTCATCGATATGAAACTCGTTTATAATAGTGGTGTGGGCAACTATCCGGCGGCAATAAAACTCGTGGATGAGATTATAGAGCAGGGGCAGAAAAGAAAACGTAACACCATGCTTTCCGGCGACCAGCTCACCAAAGTGTCAATGCTCGTAAGAATGGGAGATTATGCCGACGCCTCCGACATCTTAGTGAAAGCGTTAGGACCGAAAGACTCTATCAATAATGCCACGATGGTAAAAAGCATCAGTGAGATCAACGCCCTCTTCCAACTCGATGAGAAGACGGCGGCAGAGGCAAGAGACCGGCTGGCACAAAGACAGAAAGGTGTGCTAACAGCAGTCTTGGCCGCGCTCCTCGTGGCTGCCACACTCTCCGTGTATTTCCTCAGTCGTCGCAGAATGCTTAAAAAACTCAAAGTAAGCCATCAGCAGCTCCTTGATGCCAACGAAGACCTTAAGCTCGCCAACATCCGCATTATGGAGGCCGACAGGATGAAAGAGATGTTTATGCTGCACATGGGGCAGGAGGTGAGAAAACCACTTGGAGACATCACCAAATTTATTAAACAGATAAACTCGCCCAGCGACACGATGACGGCAGAAGAGAGGGCAGAGATGCTTGAAAGCATACAACATTCCACCGAAAGCATCACCACCACAGTGAATCAGCTCCTTGAACTCTCTGACGTGGAAAGCAAAGGCTTCCTCGAAAGGCATGATGACATCACACCGGCAGAACTATGCGAGAAAGCTGTCAAGGCTGTAAGGCCGGAAAACCATAAAGGTGTGGAATTCATATACATACCCGAGAAAAATAACAACATACGAATACGTACCAATGCCAACTACGCCGTGAAACTGCTCAGCTATATGATTAATAACGCATATACCCAAACGGAAAGTGGCACCATAACATTGAAGTGCCGGCAGGAAGACAGTGGCGATATGGCATTCACCGTGAGCGACACCGGCGTGGGCATTCCTGAAGACAGAAGAGACCATATTTTCGAGACAGAGGTGGAAGGCAACGAGTTTAACAAACCTTCCGACATCATTCTCTGCGTGTGTAAGAATATTGCAAAAAGACTCGGAGGCGACGTGGTGCTTGACAGCTCAGGTGAAGGCGGGTCAGTGTTTACAATTACATTACCAGTAAACGGAAGCAGATGAAGAGGATAATATACATATTGGTTTTGACGCTGCTCGTCGCTGTTCCGGCGATGGCACAGGCTCCGCGCGACACCTTCAGTCTGAGCGTGGACTCTACCGATGCTGTATATCAGATGGAGAAGGAGGGCATGCAATTATATAAGAAAGGTGAAAAGCAAGAGGCCGGTAAAATACTTCTGAGGGTATATGAAATCAAAGACTCTTTGTATGACGCGAGAATGTCGAGGCTGATTAATGAGGCATACGACAGGATGCAAGTGGAGGAAAAAATAGAGGCCGAGCACCATCGCACCCAAAAGGTCAGAGAGGTGGTGCTCAAAGTCATTGCCACATCATTAATCATCATCGCACTCATCCTCTTCTTCGTGATTATAAACATGCACAGAATGGCCGGCAAATTGAGGCAGAACAACGCCGAACTGGAAGAGACGCGGAAACAGTTGGAGGCAGCCAACAAAGAGACGACGGTGTCGCTGCGGCAGAAAGACGAGTTTATAAGGCATATCAGTCATGAGGTGCGCACACCGCTGAATATCATCGGAGGTTTCGCACAAATATTAGGTATGGTGGATGCACTGCCTGAGGACGGCATGAAGGAGATAAACCAGAAACTTACCGCCTCAAGCAAGAACATCACCAATATAATGAAGAATATCACCGCACTTTCTGATATGGAGCAGCACAAGCCCATAGAGCGCAGCGACCGCATGACTTGCCGTGAATTATGCGAGAAAGCCATCGCAGAGTCGGAGATACAGGATAATAAAAAGATACGTTTCACATTCAACGACCCGGCGCCCGAGGGACTGTCGATACGCACCAGTGCCATGGCTGTGGAGTCGATACTCACGGAGCTGCTCAACAACGCCCAGCGGTTCACTGGCGATGGCGAGGTGGAACTGACATACAGTCTGCCGGGGCACCGCTTGGTGTTCTTCACCGTCACAGACAACGGCGCGCCGATACCGGAGAAGGAGACCGAGCACATCTTTGAGGCCTTCGTGAAACTCAATGACTTCGACGAGGGTATCGGCGGAGGTCTCACCGTGGCGAGAAGCATGGCAAAAAGAATAGAAGGCAACGTGTGGCTTGACACCTCATATAAAGAAGGCAACAGGTTTGTAGTTGAACTTAAAGTGTGAGAGCTGCGGCAATTCTATTTTTTGCTGCCTTTTTTGCTTCAAAGCGGTTTTCGCAATGGATAATTAACGTTAAAAATGGGCTTTTTGCCGATAAAAACCTTAAATTCGCGATATTTTTTATCGTGATTTCGATTTTTTACTTACCTTTGCAGCCAAAGACGATGCGGCAGGAACCACTGGCGCCACTATAAGCAAGCCCGCCAAGTGAGGAAGCACCGTGAGTCGATAACATTTAAAACAGAGAAGAAAATGAAAAAGAACATTATTTTAGCTATCGCAGTAGTGATGCTCGTTAGCGGATGTGGTACTTATACCGGGGCTGGCGCATATACCGGCTCAATGATTGGTTCTATCCTCGGCTCGGCCATAGGCGGTATCTCCGGTGGCCCGAGAGGAAGCGACTTAGGCACTATCGTGGGTATGGCAGGAGGCGCCGCCGTGGGTGCTGCCGTGGGCTCCGCCGCTGACAAGCAGAAGACATCGGCTTATCAGAGAAGAACTCAAAGCTACGACAACCAGCAGTATCAGCAACAGCAGTATGACAACAGCGGATACGATGCCACCGGAAGCGGCGACGACCGTATTTACATGGACAACAGCACGTCGTCGAGCTACAGCACCGCACCCTCATACGGCACTGACCTCGAAATCAGGAACATGCAGTTCGTGGCTGCCAACCAAAACGGCACTATCACTCCTTCAACGGAAAACAAAATCGTGTTTGAGGTGGTAAACAACACCAACAACACCATTTATGATGTGAGGCCGATGGTGAGGGAGACAACGGGCAACAGACATATTTTCATCTCACCCGATGCCCGAGTGGAGAGCATTCCGGCAAAAGGGGCAGTGAGATATACGGCTATCGTGAAATCTGACAGAAGCCTTAAAAACGGCAACGTGAACTTCAGCGTGAAAGTGGGCCAAGGCTCATCATCATCTGTCATCGACAGTAAGGACATAGCTGTTTACACACAAAAATAAATATAAACCAGAGTAGAATGAAGAAAACAACAATGTTAGTCATTGCTGCTGCCTTGATTATGCAAGGATGTGCCAGCAAGAAAGATTTAGAGAACTGCCGTCAGACCAACCAGACACTCTCCGCTGACTTCCAGAGGGTGAAAGAGGAGCTGGCTGCCAGCGGCAGCAGAGTGGCAAGCCTCGAAGAGCAGATAGCACAACTCAAACAAGAGAATGCCAGCTTACACAGCTCATTAGACAAGAGCCTCTCCTCAACAAGCCAGAACAACGTGAACATATCGAAACTCGTTGACCAGATTAACGAGTCGAACCAGTACATACGCCACCTCGTGGACGTGAAGAGCAAGAGCGACTCACTCAACATGGTGCTCACCAACAACCTCACCCGCTCTCTGAGCAAGGAAGAGCTGAAAGAGGTGGATGTGCAAGTGCTCAAAGGAGTGGTGTATATCTCATTGGCCGACAACATGCTCTATAAGAGCGGCTCCTACGAAATCAATGAGCGCGCCGCAGAGACCTTGAGCAAAATCGCAAAGATTATCAAGGACTATAAAGACTACGACGTGCTGATAGAGGGCAACACCGATGACGTGCCTATCTCAAGGGAGAACATCCGCAACAACTGGGACCTCTCCTGTCTGAGGGCTTCGAGCGTGGTGCAGGAACTGCAAAACACCTACGGCGTGGATCCGAAGAGACTTACCGCCGGAGGCAGGGGTGAATACAACCCGCTGACCACCAACACCACAGAGCTCGGCAAACAGCGCAACCGCCGCACGCAAATTATCATCACTCCAAAACTCGACCAGTTTATGGAGCTGATAGATAAAGCACCGGAAGAGAAATAACATTAATCGGAGAGCAAGCCTGAAGGCTCGCTCTCCGATTAATGTTAATTGACAATTGACAATTATACGCCGTTCCGGCGTTATAGCTGTCCCGACTGGGTCGGGTTTGTCTTAAAGAAAAAAACTGTTTATGTATGGAGAATAGAAGTCTTTTTTGGAAGGTTGGCATTACCACGGTTTTCGCAGTGGCAATGGCATTGTATTGGTATTTCGCCCGCCCGATGATTATCGAGCATCTTTATTCTATTTCTCATTCCGGAGCTCTTGGCTCACAACTGTCGGCTTGTCTGATGAGTGTGGGAGGGTTGGTCGCATACATCGGCAGTTTTCTGCAAAGTCTTTGCACCACACCCGCCATCGGCGCACTTGTGATGTCGGTGGTATTGGCGATACCTCTTCAGATGCTCGTGTGGAATGAGATGGAGGCAAAGACCGACGCCCTCTTCCTGCAGAGTTTTATATCCTCGGTGCTGCTGCTATGGCTCACTGGCGACCAAGACGTGTTGCCGGCCTATCCCGTGGCACTGATAATTGCCCTGATTGTTTCCGCGATTATTGACCGGAAACTGATTTATGCCGACATTATCATCATCCCAGTGCTATATTGGCTTCTTGGAGCTGCGGCATGGGTTTATGTGCTTGTGAGAATAGTGCATTGCGGCTGGCGCACCACCTGGTGGATGGCAGCATATATGCTTATCGTGCAGGTCGTAATATGGTTCGCATGCCAATCGATGTCTCCAGCACCTACCGGCTTCGCCGCTTATCATAACGACCCCTCTTGTGTACCCGCACTTACAGTGATTATCCCTATTGTGATTATGCTGATGGTGATCCCGGTGAAGTCGATGACCGACAAAGACGCCAGTTATAAGGGAGCGATGATAGCGCAGCTCGTCTTTCTGCTAATCATAACAGCAATGGCAGTGGCTTTCAGTTGAAAGTTTAATTGTTAATAAAATATAAAACAGAACTTTTCGGAGCCTTTTAGACCGAAAAGTTCTGTTTTTTCATATCTATATAATCGACAACGCCTCTTAGAGAGGTTTATAATTAACGTTTTAATATCAGAAATTATGGAAAAGTTAACAAAAGGAGCGTACTATGCGGTAAAGGCGTCGGTGGAGAAACTGGCAAAAGCCGGCAACATCGATGCACAGAGATTTTTAGTGGATTTAATCCACTTGCATACTAAAGCTAAGTCGTCAGAGGCTCAAGAGGTTATAACCTGGCTTAATACGATGATTGAAGCAGGTGACGCTTTCGCGCTGACACGACTTGCTGACTGCTATATGGATGGCTATGGGGTGGAGAAGAACGAAACTACGGGCCGGGAACTTTACTTGAAGGCGGCAGACAAAAATGAGCCTCGAGCATTCAACCAATTGGGACGTATCCACTTCCAAGGCGAGGGGGTAAGTAAGGACTACGAAAAGGCCTACGCTTATTTCTCTAAGGCTGCAGAGCAGGACTATGCCCTTGCCCAACGTTATCTCGGACTTCTTTACTACAAAGGCTATGGTGTTGAAAAAGACTATGACAAAGCCTTGTACTACTGGAACAAAGCCGCTGAGAAAGGGGATGCGAAAGCCCTGATATCGTTGGGAATGGCATGCGAGAATGAGGAAGATGGAAGACAAGCCGACCCTGAAGAAGCTGTCAGGTATTACCTTAAAGCCATTGCAAATGGAGGCACAAGAGCATGCTTCTACTTAAACAGACTTGCAAACAAAAATACTTAATCAATAAATTGTATAGATTATGATGAGAATAACAGATTTTTTCCGGCACTTCACTTTTCAGAAGTTGCTGATGGCTTTGGGAGCGTTGCTGATGATGTGGCTGCTCTTTGTGGGAACTGTGGTTACCTGGCGCTATGCCAAGGATACATGCCACAAAATCTATTACAACTACCTGTATCGCGCAGATGCTGGCAATGCTGACAAGAGGCAATGGACCGACATGGGCGCGGCAAAGATGCACTTTGAGTATAAGTACGGTAAAGGAAAAATCGTGGACGGCCACAGCGGCAAGACACTCGTGGACAACGTTGACTGGGTGGCGCCACCCACCGGCAATACCGATGGCATCTACTGTTTCGCACAAGGCGAATACCGCGGATACATCGACAGTTATACAGGGAAGGTGGTCGTAAAGGCCGACAAGTATGTGAAGGCGTGGGCAATGACCGAAGACAGGGCCGTAGTGGTGGCTGATGACGGTATGGTAAGGTTTATCGACAATACAGGCAAAGAGATTGTGAATACAGGGATGAAGTATCGCGAGACCCCGCACGCCTGCATCTTCAAAAGCGGTCTCTGCCCGCTGCTTGCGGATAATGGCAAGTACTTGCTCTTGGACAAGGAGGGCAACAAGATTACAGAGCCGATATACGATGACGTGCATCACATTGGCGACGGCTTCTGGGTGGCACTGAAAGACTCACAATATAGTGTGATACACCCGGAGAAGCAAGAGAAAGTAGGCCCTGCGTGACGCAACGCCTCTTTAGATTTTAAATTAATTGCATAAGCTTTTAGATATTTAGAAAGTAGGCCCTGCGTGACGCAACGCCTCTTTAGAATTTTTAATTTTTGTTTTTTTAAAGAACTCGGAAAATGAGGTTCTGCGTGATGCAGCGCCTCCTTTTGCTTTTTGTGTCCTTTAATTTGCCTGCTTATTTGTTTTTCAGCAGGTCGCGGATTTCAGTGAGCAGTTTCTCCTCTGCTGTGGGCTCTGCCGGTGCCGGCTCTTCCTCTTTCTTGCGCATAAGAGAGTTGACACCCTTAATCATCAAGAAGATACAGAATGCGATGATAAGGAAGTCGATGATGTTTTGTATGAACGAGCCATACTTGATGTTGGCCTCGCCCACGGTAACAGCAAGCTCCTTGAAGTCGATGCCGCCAGTGAGAGTGCCGATTACCGGCATAATAATGTCGTCAACTAATGATGAAACGATTTTTCCGAACGCACCGCCGATGATTACACCGACAGCCATGTCCATAACGTTGCCTTTAACGGCAAATTCCTTAAATTCTTTAATAAAATTGCCCATAACTAAATTTTTATTATAAATAATGTTATTTTGTGTGCAAAGTTAGAATATTTTTTTGTAACTTTGCACCCGAATTACGAAAAAATGACTTTTTAGGTCAAAAAAAGACCTTTTAAGCAAGGGAAAGAGTGATAAGGAGCGTATTTATATAAGAAAAAGAGAAAAAAAGAAAATGAGGCGCTTAATATGGCGCCGAGGATAATACAGGTAAGAAGAAATTTGTTTAACCCTTTAAATAGTAAAGAAAAATGACAAAAGTAGCAATTAACGGCTTTGGCCGTATCGGTCGTCTCGCATTTCGTCAGATGTTCGAGGCAGAAGGTTATGAAGTAGTGGCTATCAACGACTTGACAAGCCCCAAAATGCTTGCACACCTGCTTAAGTATGATACTGCACAGGGTGGTTTCGCTGGTAAATTCGGCGAGGGCAAACACACAGTGACATACAAAGACGATGTGAAAGGTGAGGACGGCAAGACTGTTGTTACTCCCGGCAGCATCACAGTGGACGGCAAAGAAATCACTATCTATGCAAAACCCAACGCTGCTGACCTCCCCTGGAAAGAGCTCGACGTGGACGTGGTGCTCGAGTGCACAGGTTTCTACACATCTAAAGCAAAAGCTTCCGCACACATCGAGGCTGGCGCTAAGAAAGTGGTGATCTCTGCTCCTGCTGGCAACGACCTCCCCACTATCGTTTACAATGTGAACCACAAGACCCTCAAACCCGAGGACACCGTGATTTCTGCTGCTTCTTGCACCACCAACTGCTTGGCTCCTATGGCAGCAGCTCTTAACAACTATGCTCCTATCGCTTCAGGTATCATGTCAACCATCCACGCTTACACTGGCGACCAGATGATTCTCGACGGCCCGCAGCGTAAAGGCGACCTCCGTCGCAGCCGCGCAGGTGCTTGCAACATCGTTCCTAACTCAACAGGTGCCGCTAAAGCTATCGGCCTGGTAATCCCCGAGCTCAACGGTAAACTCATCGGTTCTGCACAGCGCGTGCCGACTCCTACAGGTTCTACCACTATCCTCATCGCTGTGGTGAAAGGTAAAGACATCACTGTAGAGGGCATCAACGAGGCTATGAAGGCTGCTCAGACAGAGAGCTTCGGCTACAACGAGGATCCTATCGTTTCTTCTGATATCATCGGTATGAAATACGGCTCACTCTTCGACGCTACACAGACTATGGTATCTAAGATCGACGACGACACATATCAGGTACAGGTTGTGTCATGGTATGACAACGAGAACTCGTACACATCACAGATGGTACGTACTATCAAATACCTCGCTGAGCTCAAATAATAACGCAAAAGCTGTAAAATAATGCCGAAAAAGCATTATTAGACAATAAAAAGTGAAAAAAAAACCGTCTGGCTTTGTCAGACGGTTTTTTTTTGCTAACTTAGCACCCGAAAAATTTAAAGTACACAAAAAAGCGGTTTATGCATACAGAAAAAAGGATGATTACCATACTTGGGCCCACGGCGAGCGGAAAGACTGCCGTGGCAGCACTCTTGGCGGCACAGACAGGAGCGGAAATCATCAGCGCCGACAGCCGACAAGTGTATCGCCGTATGGACATCGGAACAGGTAAAGACCTTGAAGACTATACCATCGATGGCATCGACATACCATATCATCTCATCGACATAGCTGAACCGGGAGAGAAATACAATGTGTACAGATATCTGCAAGACTTCCATAAGGCATACGCCGACATACAGGCGAGAGGGAAAGAGGCTATCTTGTGCGGCGGCTCAGGACTCTATCTCGAGGCGGTACTGAAAGGATATAACCTGCCCGAGGCGGGGGAAAACAAGGAATTAAGGGCGAGCTTAGAGGGAAAAAGTCTTGAAGAGCTCACCGAAATACTTGCCAACCTGAAAAAACAGACAGGGACGGCGATGCACAACACCACCGACATCGACACCGCACAAAGGGCTATAAGGGCAATAGAGGTGGAGACAAGTGTACTCAAAGACATACAAAACGGAGAAGGACGGCAATCGGCGAAAAGATACCCGGCGGTGCCGTCGGTAATTACGGGTATCGACATCGACCGGGAGGCAAGAAGGGAAAAGATAACACGACGGTTAGACAGCCGACTGCAAAACGGTATGGTGGATGAGGTGAAAGCCATTATCGCCTCAGGAGTGAAACCCGAGGACCTGATATACTATGGCCTTGAGTATAAATATGTTACGGAATACGTGATTGGCAAACTGACATATCAGGAGATGCGCGACAAACTCGAAATTGCCATCCATCAATTCGCCAAAAGACAAATGACATGGTTTAGAGGCATGGAGCGCAGAGGGCTCAAGATACATTGGGTGCCGGCACATCTCAACCTGAAAGAGAAGGTGGAATTCATAAAAGAATTAGCACAGCAAGCTGTGCAGTGATAGGTGGCACGGCAAGTCGTGCAGTATATAACCTTCATGATATTAATTTTTCATTATATAAAGGTATGGAGAACAACTCCAAATGGGGCGTGATAGTATGCCCGAAAGGAAAAAAGAAAAGCACTGCCAAATATTGGCAGAAGGTGAAACATGCAATTGAGGCAAAGGGCATCGACTATGACTTCGTGCAGAGCGAAAAGCAGGGCGGAGCCAAGAGACTCGTGAAAATGTTTATCGACAACGGCTACAACACAATCGTCATCGTGGGAGGCGACAGCGCGCTCAACGATGCGGTGAACTGTCTGATGGCCGAGCCGGAAGAGACAAGGGAGAAAGTGAAAATAGGACTGATACCCTACGGCGTGATGAACGACTTCGCCAGCTTCTGGGAACTCAAAGAAGGCGAGGTGGAAAACTGTGTGGAAGTGGCTGCCGCCGGGAAAACGAGGAAAGTGGACGTGGGACACATTATATATAATAAGGTGGGAGACAATGGTGGCAAGCAGACAGCATATTTTTTGAATTGTGTGAATGTCGGTCTTGTGGCATCGCTGATGGACATGCGTAACCGTACCCGCCATTTCACCGGCTCCC
>Ga0065711_1000188_pt1 | contig 84864 bp, 37 predicted proteins | sample Hoacrofraction12_FD_59098 | JGI IMG/M metagenome (GOLD analysis project Ga0065711, IMG submission 59098) | Hoatzin crop microbial communities from Cojedes, Venezuela - Epithelial fraction 12 v2 (version 2) | ecosystem: Host-associated > Birds > Digestive system > Esophagus > Crop | place...
TAATTACCCCCCGGCCATTCCCGGCGTGTTAATTACCTCTCGGCCTGGGAGCGCGGCGCGGGAAGGGCGCTTTGTCTCCGGGACGCGGCTGTGCGAGGCGTTCCAGCGTCCAGCACTCAACAAGGAAATTCTCTGGGGATATTTAACCCGGTGGTACCGGTAGGCCGGGGTTCCGGCCCCGGGCAACGCAACGCTTGTGGCAACCGTGGTGGTGTCGGGGTGGCGGTTGGGCTTGGTGACCTCAGAGGCCTTTTCCAGCCTTCGTGGTTTTGTGATTCTCCCTGTCTGATGTCTCCCTGATGACCCACCGCCAGCAGCCCCTGATGACCCACCACCAGCAGCCGCGGGTCAGGGCAGCCCGTGGTGCCTGGAATGCAGCAGGCCGAAGGCATCTTCTCTGCCTACTTTTCTTCTTCCAAAATGCATACTTTCGTTTTTTTGTGAACTACATATTCTCCGGGTGCATCTGTCAGAACCACTGGGTGCGAGGTTTCCCTTCACGTTGCGACAAAGGTCAGGAACTGCTTCTAGAATGTTACAGCAGCAGAGAGCCCAGAAAAATATCTGAGGGTAAATTCTGACTCCTGGAATTCGGGGAGTCTCGCAGTGAGTCAGGTGCGTGCCACCTCGGGTTTCATCTGGAAGCCCCAGGCCAAATCCGGAGAGCGTGTTAAAGGCAGTGTAATCTGGGCTGTTTCTCTCCTCTCCATTTATTGCAACAAACAATGTCTGGATGCAGTCCAACAGAGAAACGAGGAGTACGCATAATGCTTGTGGGGAAAGAAGAGCGACCACTGATTTTATGATGCCTCTGTATGAAGAGTAGCAAAAGCATCTCATAGTGCAGCCATTTACCTGTCAAGCCTAGCTCTTCCCTGTCCTTCGTGACAATTAGTGTCTGAGGAGTGGTATCAACCTTCTCTTTGCAGTCAAGGCATGCAGAAAATCCTGTGGGCAGCTGGCTGAAGGTCTATGGGGGCCGTGGATACTCTTTGTTACAGACTCCGTTCTTGGAGCTTTAGAGTTGAAACTTAAAGGCTGGGTTCCTATTGCTCAAAGTCTTTTTCAAATATTACTTGCTGTGTGCAAATATTTAGAATGTTAAGTGTAATTCAAGGCTGCCTTTCCTGGATTTTTTAGGCTTTTTTTTTTCCTTTTTTAAAAGAAAAAACTTCCTTTTCTTCTGAGCTGTATTTTGTGACTGTGATCTAATTTTAAGAATATCGACTGTAAGGCTAAAACCAACGGTACAGAGTAAATCTTGCTGTGTGTTCAGTGGTGGATTTTGTTTGTGCCCAGGAAATTCTGGTCCCATTGAAGGCAATGCCAGAAGTTCTAGTGTTTTCACTAGGGTGCAAGAACTTCCTGCTCTCCTTTGGTTATATAAAATTGCCCAGAGAGAGTGACAATCATTGCAGAGTTTCACAGTTATTCCTGAAAATAAATTGACCAGAAATTCACAGGTATTAGGTATGCCCCTGTGTATTATTTCAACATATGAACTGGTTTTAGGACTGAAGAAAAAGGCCCTATATGCCTGATCCTAAGGTTAAAGTTAATGTATAGTGGTGTAAAGGCTATATACTATCTCAATCCATATGTACGTTTACTTTATGAACAAAGACATTTGTTCATAGCAGCAGAAAAATGCATAAAAATATTAATATTGAAAAAAATTCATACACTGCAAGCCAAGGAGAATTGCCTCCAAGTGGAAGGTAAGGACACATCATACCCTGGAATTCAGTGATGACCCATCTTGCATATCTGAACATCTCCGCACTACTTAGAGTTGGCATTAGCTGAGTCACTTGCTGCTTTCAGTTATAGCTCCCTCGTAGAGAAGTATGTTAGAAAGACTAATAGAGAAATCGATATGTTTTACCCAAGTTATCAGATGCACTCCAGATGCTTAAGTTGCTAAATAACATTTGATTCAAATAAAATGTGTCTCACATCCTTTGTATTACAGTGAGAGTTGGCATATATTTCTCTTCCCTCCCTCTCCATTCCCAGTTGAGTAGCATTTGCACTCTGGCACCAATTTATGTGGAATTTCAATGTGTTTTTGAAATAAAATTGATTAGCACTTTCTCTCCTGAAAAACTGTCTTAACATCATCCCAACAATTATGGGAAATTAGGTTGTATAAAAATACTTTTTAGTTTTATTTCCCAAATAAAGAAATAATGCAGCATAATGAAGGGTTGTGCAAGAGAGCTCTAGGAGTACTTTGAAAAAGCAACAGTCAGTGAAGTGGAAAAATGAGGGAACAAAGACTGGATTTCACAGTAAAATGTTTCTGTTGGATTTTATCTCTAGATATTACATTGATATTTAATTACAATTCATTGTATTCCATGGGAACCATGGGGTAAATTAAAGGTGCATTGCTTATAAGTTAGATGTGCAAATGACAAAAATGAGAGGTAAGCATGCAGAAAATGAATCCCTAAATCAGCATGTACTTATCGACAAACGGGAGCCTCAGGAAAGCATTATAAGACATACTACATGTTGCAGGAAGGTGTATAGCTTTTGGTAAAGATGTTGGTAATGCTCTTCTCAAATTCTCTCACAACAGGATTAGTCTTTAATGGCAAGATAATTCTTACAGTAAATCTGTGAAAAAAGCCAAATCCAGGGTTGCATGGTTTCATGGTGAAAACAGTATGCAGGGCCTCTCATCTGTGGGTTAGAATCACACCTTGGTACTCTGTTAGTGAACTTCCAGTGACGTGGGAGTTTCAGTTCTTCCCAAGGCTTAGTAACCACGTCACCAAAGAAACCCGCTGCTGCAATTTGTCATGACGATTACCCTTGCTGACAGATCCAACCAAGTGACAAACATTTGAAGGAACGGGAATGCTGACACTATGAAAGTCTGGGGGAAAGGAGGAGGTTATCTACACATGTAGTTCACCCGTGCAGTATGAATTGCACCTCCTGAAACAGACTTGCAGCCATACAGTATAATTGCAGCAATGTAGCTAGCAGATGACTCTGGTGGCTTTACTCCGTTGGAGTCATCAGAGATTTCATCTCGCAATAAGTTAGCTAGTACTGGTGATTCCTGAGGCTGATGTTCACTGTAAACTCCTGTCCTGTCTTGACCAGCTGATCTGTTTGCCTGAACGATCTTTGCTACTTCATCGTCATGGTGGCTAGAAGTTACATCTCATTAAGTGCTGGCTCATATCTGTGTCATATCTATGTTTGTGCTTCCAGTGAGAGCTCTGTAGCATCTTGTAACTCCTCGATTTCTTTGCAAAAGTAGAGACAAGGAATTCATGGAGTTCAGAGCTAGCCACTCCAACATTTTAGAGGAAGTTGCTAAGAAAAAAGGCAGTGCAAAGTCTTCAGTGCAATCTCATACAGACCTCTACTGAAACAAAGGCTACGAAGATGTTCTCAGAGAAAGCTAAGGACTCGTCGTGTTTGAGCAGTTAGTGAGACTGTTGTTTACACAGACTGCCAGCATCAGCCAGTATCTCGTTTCAGACACAGTCAATGCACAAAAGGATTGTGTCTCCTGTCTCAGTCTCGTGTCAGTCTTGTGTCACTTGCCTCAATGAGGAAGACTGATATCAGGCACAACTTTGGATAGCAGGATGCTATTGATTCACCCAGATCCAACTGGGACCTTAGAAAGACTGACCTAGCACCTTCCCTTCAGACCCATTGCCAACCAGAGTTCTGCATCTGAAAATATCTCATTTTGAGCTGAATATCACTGCTGAGAGGACTGAAGAGCATGACTGCACATGCTTTAATTAAAGGTCACAGGTCTGACAGGCTGTGACATTATCTAGCATATAGCTTTTCCTTTAGAGCTGCAGATCACCATTTCGTGAGCCAGTAATTTTTATGAGCACTGTCCCAGATCCCTGGCTTACACCATCAACGTGATGGACCCAAAGTAGTGATGAAACCTTGTGAGAATGCAGCAGCTCAGCTCCTGCTTGTGCTGGGTCACCGCTTTTCTTCTGTCGTCCTGACTAAACGAGGTTTTTGAGAGGCAGACGGAGTCTGTGATAAGCCAGAATGAGCAAGTTCACTGATTCGGTAATGGACAGACTTTCTTCCAGAGCCTGTCCCTCTTCACCCCATTTTCTGTTTTCTCCCCACTGAGTAAGTGTCCCCTGCCACAGGCTCAGTGCATGGCTCCACCTGTATAAAAGCTTGGCAGAAGTCCTGTTCTTTGTTCCCTCAGTTCCCCTTACACTGACCATTCTGTACACCCATGTGATAACTGCAAAATATTAGAAAAGAAAAAAAAAAATAGAAGCTCGTGAAGCTTTCTGAATCCAAGTCCAAGGTGAATACAAATTCTCAAAGACAATTCAAAGGACACAGAAGAAAGAGGGAAGAGGAAGGGCTTTACTTTACTGAGGAACATGCACCTGTGTGCTGCTGTTGTCCTCTGTGTCTGTTCCTCGACCCTCACTCGCTCCCATTCTAAAAACTTGGGAGCATTTCTTTTGTTATCAGCCTTCCGTGCACATGCTGGCCTAACATCTCTTTGCTTCATGACATGCCTCCTTTTGTCTTCTCCAATCAATCAATGTCATTCAGTGCTATTTCAAGATTCTGGTCAGATCTGAAATATCTTCAGAAGGCTGGGACAATATATATTTGTGAGATATTCTATACTGAACCAAGGCTAAAGCATTTTGAATCCTTCTTTTATTCAAAATGATGGTGTTGCCACTTTTTGGAAAATGGAGATGGTTTGTTTCAAGTGTCAGATCATATATTTGCCAAAAAGCCAGATGTATTGAATATGTTGAATACATCTCTGACACACAGTTATGAAAGTACACAGCTCTATGTAGCAGGTACAGCAAACCTTTAATTTAGTCTCCTCTTGTAGGTCACAGACATAAAAATTCAGAAAAGTATGTTTGAAACTAATGTCTTCACTCACATGGCCATGGAGGGCCAGACTTTATGTCGTCACTGGCATACACCATGCAGTAAAATCCTGGACACCATTATTTTGCAATAGGTTTGTATATGTACTTTGCCTGGAAGCGTCAATCCCTAACGTAGACAAGTCATCGGTATTTTGTTAAGATACTCTAGAAAAGTTTGCCATCCTGCAGACAAGGGGGTAATTTTGCTTTTCAGAGTAGCTGCTGTGATAGTTTTTAGATAAAAAGTATTTACTTTTAAAAAACAAAGTTCTAGTTTCCAGTAGAACTAAAATTTTATTTCTTCTTTTAGTATTTGTCCCTTGTAAGGTACCATTTAAACGACAGCATAAATTCACAGCAACATCCGCTGGCCATGTTAGGCCATATTTCTTCTTTGGTCTTTCAAATGAGAGAATTCTATTGAAGTGCGGTTAGAAAAATTACCCTTTCCAGTTGCTTTTCACATGTATACATCAAACTGCCATTCTAGGAAACAGTTCATTGGCCTGGCCTGTTGGATCTTGGAAACTTGTCTTTGCTTTTGTTTGCTAACAGATTACTTTGTTAATTCCAAAGGTTTAAGCAAGCACCCTGTTTTTTTTCCAGCAGCCTTTCATTCATCTGTTCTTGTTCTATATGAATAGATGTTTTCTGGTGACTGAGAGGGAGGACTTGTCTTTCATATTCGTACATTTTCTCCTGGCTAATTGTTTGAAATGTTTGATACCCTAGACGTACAGTCATTGACCTCTGTGGAGTTTGTCACACTGCACATTGCCAATGGATTTACAAAGTACATTTAGACATGTTTTGAATCTGTAAAACAATGTATTCACTATAATACATTTGGCCTGTTCTCTACTGCCCTTCACAATCATTCACATCGGCACAAAAATCAGAGGTGACTTCCATGAGTTAAGGATCAGGCTATGAAGGAAAAAAATTAATTGTAATACATATTTGACAAATGGGATCCCGGGTTGTATTCACAGAGTTATCATGACCAAAGTGTGTTGCTTGGATTCTTCCTTAACAAGCTACAGTGCTACTGGCATTCTCAAACATTCACAGGTCAGGTCCCCAGAAGACCAGGAGATTGTCTTGATTGCGGTCCATTTTGATTGTGGTCTGAAATAATCAAAGAGGAAAGCAGATCAGGGAAAAGACAAGAGCGAGTGAGGTTCTGGCTTTGTGAGCACGTTTATGAAACTCCTCTGAGAGGCAGAGAAGATCGCTTCTCTGACCCCTGATATACTGTGTATTTTGGGGTAATAGTGAAGGATGTGCTGCAGCAGGCACTGCATTTCGGACTTCCCTCCCCGCAGGACGATGCCCCTTGCCACTGGGCAGTAGGAACATACGTTAAGTTCTTCCTCACTTTGTGTTGCTTAGCTTTGCAATGCGGAGAGGAACAGCTTGAGCAGGAAGATCAGCATGCCTGGGAAATATCCCGTGACCTGTTGGGTGGTGCGTGTTCCTCTAAACCGAGGTTCAAATCTTCTGGAGATGCTAGGAATGCAGTGAAAAGCTTTAAAACTAGTAGAAACTGAACATTGATTTTTAATTTAAATAAATGTGCACCAAAAAATAATACATTTTTTTTAGCTTTGAAGTACAGCAGGTTTACCTAAGTCCCTATGCTTGTGATGCACAGTAGTCATCAAGCTAGCTGCTGAATTATTTCCTTATAAGATCATTTAACTTTGAAACTTCATACTACACAGGTCACGTGTTCTGGTGATATTCAGAAGGGAATTGTCACTTTCAGACAACTAATATCAGTCATTCTTTTATCTATATTTGGATTGCAGGCTCAGGAAAGTGTGATGGCAGTTATTAACTGCTCTCAAGAAATCCACTTGCAAGATGGATTTATTTCTTGATTAATGATGGAGATTATTCAAGTATTAATTCCAGTTTTTTATATCGCAAACTCCATATCATCCTTGTTCTCTCCACCCTTAAAATTACTATGATTACTCTAATTGTTAGAAAGCTATTATTTGATTCAGATTTGCAAAGTAATTATCAGCTAGTAGCACATCTGCCATTTCTTACTAAATTTTGGTATGTATTGTTGTATCTCAATTAACAAAAGATCTACTAACTGAAGCATTGCTGTATGAATTCTAGTAAGGCTTTCAAGCATGACATAAATTTTGTCCTGATTGATTCTGACTCTTACTGTGTGCTGTTTAATTTGTTGCTTTGCATTTCAGAATTGTTCTTTAAATCCAATGCTTGATGTTTTATACAATGATTTCTTCATCTGCAGCAATCAGATGTAGACCTAGAGATTTTAACTGATGGAGCATCCTTTATGACATTATTTTTACTTCTGATTTGCAAGTTGTATTCTCATTACGCTTTCTCTTTGATTGTGTCACAGGCTACAGGGATTAAACAGAATTACAGTTTTTAATCTCATCTTTGAGATGGTACTGCTAACATAATGGGATAATTATCTCCACATGTCTAGCTTCTCTTTCATGACTATGAGGAGCAATGAAGGCAGCAAACATACCAGCTATTAATACTGGAGCATCATTGATTTGCCTTCTACACCAGCTGTACTTCTTAAGAAAGTTGTTCAACTTGCTGCGAAATTATAAACCGTTTAAGAATGAGATTTTAAGCGTTCATAAAGAGGCACACATGCTTGCGTGTGCGCACACATGCATGCTGCAAATGTCTGTGAACATTTCTATATATAGATAAACAATTTCAATAACTTACTAATGAGATGTTTAAAATGTGTCTTGTACTGAAAACATACTAATAGGTCAGTTCATCTACAACACTACTTTCTTAACACTGTAAATTTCTGGATCATGAAATTCTGGATTATGAAGATTATGAAGTATGTATATATTCTGTTAAAATACATTCACAACATTTTTTAGCAGCTATTATCAGACCAAATCCATTTCAGAGTGTCTGCAGGCTTTACTCAAACTCCTTCTACAGTCTCCAGATTTAGAACAATGTCTGATTACTGTGGTTTTCCTTTATAACTTTTTCTTATTTCAGTAATTTTCTTACTGGTTTTACACATAAAGATAGCCATGAAAATACTCTTAGCAAGTTAAAAGTTAGAAAGAAAAATAGTTTAATTTGTGGAATCCATATGTAGGTTGGGAAGACTGGAATATGTGCTGTTTTAATTGCATTTAATGGCTGCTTTATTTGATTGTTTAGATATTTTTATTGTCCTTAGTATTTACATGTATTACTGTCATACAAGGAACCCCAGCATGTTGCTTGTGTATTAGAATTACTAAATAATTCCAAAAGCCTCGAACAGACTGGATTGTGATCCACAGCTTCAGAATTTTTATGAAAGAGGAACAAAGAAGTATAATGAATTTTTCTCCTATAGTGGAGCTGTGTATCTCAGGCTATAGAAATACTGGGGTTTTTTAATTGTTATCTAGACTTCTTATAATTTGTTGGGTTTTGACACACTACAGTATTCTAACTAAACATTCTGATTTTTAAATGCTTATTTTAAAAATTGAATTTCATATTCTATTATTAATAATTTTAGTCTGTGCACATATGGCTAAGTCTAATCTATTTACAGCACAGAAATACATACGTATCTGTCAACATCAGCACTAGAAGACTGGAGTATTTGAATTGCTTGGAATGAAATGTGGTCACTCTATTTCCATTTCGACTTGTCACGGAATTGGCTTCTACAACAGTGAAACTGTTTAATTACATGTTAAATCAATTTATTTAGGGGTAAATTTCTACCTCTTTTGTCTAAAATTCTGGTGTGTCCCTAAAGTAGCCATCTGGAAGCAGAACTGTGCTTTCCTGGGTATGGAGAGCTGGGCTCTCCTAGGGAAGGCCAGCATGGGGAAGAGTGCTGAGGGTCAGGAGTCTTCAATTTCTCAGTCTTGCATGACATCCAAAAGCTGCAGCTTCTGTTACAAGTTAGGTGGCCCTCTATACCCTGCCCTCTCTAGTTGCAAAATTAAGTATACACTCACTGATATATAGGGGTTTCCTTTTTTTTTTTAAATTTATTCTGCCTTTATTGTGCAATATCTTTACTAAAGCTTTCTCTTACACCAATTTGGACAGCATGGAAGCATGAAAACACTTTCCCAGCAGGCAAATTAATGTCTTTTTTCTTTCTAATGAAAGTGGGAAACTGTTCTGTTGCAACTCACTGTTAAAAAAGGCAAATGCCTCCTTCTCCAAAACAAAACCAATAATCTCTAAAAGAAGCCTATTCTCAGGCTATTTTTCAGTTCAAGTTCAAATTCATCTGATGTGTTTTCCTGACACTGAGGATTCCCCCATTGTTTTTCTACTCCTTCACTTGGAGAGAGGCAGCCATGTAAACATCCAGCAGCCCTGGCACTTTGTCTTGTTTCTACCTGGTCAGATGTTCATTCTCAGCTCTCGACATTCCAGACCTCAGATGCATTAACACTTCACAAGTGTAGTGTAAACCATGCACTGTCTTCAAAGGATACAAGTAGGTAAGCTCTATGTGCTGAAAACACAGTACTAAAATGAATGTTAAACCAGTTAAAAATGCTAAATGTTGAAAGCTCTAAATGGTTTTCAAATAGATGACAGCTCTATCTGGAGACAACAACTTTCCAGAAGCAAATCCTTTACCTGAGACTTTGCTTGCTGAGCTATCAGATTGAGTCAAGTCTACTACAGGTTGTAATGAGAAATCTGCTGGGTGCACAGAAAAATTAGTACAGTATGGTCTTATGATAGAAATAATGTCTGCAAGCCTGAATTTTACTAACTTTATGATCTGTTGCTTCCAATGAAATTAGTTCTTTTTCCCATGGTTGTTTGTAGGATCAGAATCAGGCTCTATATTGTCTTTCTATATTGTTATTACATCAGTTGTTACACTCTTATTCCAGTATGTTGACATAAGCTGCGTTCTATCTCTGAAGAACCAGCAGTATTGGGATCTGTGGTTCTGCTTTGACAGTGTTGGCTGAGCCATACTTAAGAAGGTAACAGAGTAGGGCCACAGGAAATCTTGAAGTGGAAAATTCAGATTGGAACTGGGAGACAGCAAAGTGAGGGCAGACACAGAGGAACTGAGTAAACACTGGAGGAGCAGGAAGAGAGCATGAAATAGTGCAGCTGGCCAGGTCCTCAGTTTTACTGGGAACAGGTAAGATGCAGAGGAACCATTGAAGGAATTTATATCCAACTTTGTACCTAAACGTAGCGTAAACATAGACTATAACAGCCTTAAAGATCACAGGAGAGTGTCCTCCAGCTTTCAACCACGTGCTCTATGCCAAAGTACCATTGGTGGTATGCAAGGTGCTGTGGTGGCTTTCAGCCATCTGAGGTGGCCCTTCCAGGGCATTTCTGAGGTGCTTGGATGCACCTGGGCACGAGTCTGTGTTGACTAAAAAGATTCAAAACTTGGTTTATGGTACAAAAAATGTGCATTTTGAGCCATGTCCGCATGATCCATTTGACACAACATTACACCTTACTAACAGAGGTGGAATTAAACTTGTAAATAATTATCACTATTTGGCACATAACAGAGATTAAGGATGTTACAACTGTTTCATTGTTTCAACATACACAGGCCAGATAATGCAAACCTGGAAAGATCCTAGTTAAAACTACTCTTCAAAGAAATTCAGAGGTTTAGATACAGGGGAGCATGTTTAAATCGATCAGCCATAGATGTGTCCTATAGTGATGCTGTATTGCTCCTGTGTGATTGTGGTTGGGTCATTTTCATTTTCATAATCTCGTTTCTGATTACACCAACTCTCAAAGAAGTTTTGAATATTGCTTTTTTTTTCTTTTTTTCCCTCATGGTGTCACTACAGGCCAAACCTGACGTATTCTCATGCATTCATACACACAAGCCTCACCACTCTGGAAGAGGTATTTGTGCTCTGCTGCCTCCAAAGGGAGAGTTGTCTTCCATGAGCTGTGGTAGGGAGTACAAGAAATGGATAACTGTCGGGTGAGCATAAACTAGTGTACGTATGTTTGAGTGGCTATACAGCTTGGAAGCTGCTTTTTCTACAAAGCTTTCATCTGTGCCTCTGGACAGTGGTTATTTTCAATGTGAAAGAAGATAAACCTCAGTCAGCAATTGTGCTGTGCAGCAAATGTGTCAGAAATTAAACTGTATACTAACTTTCTGGGCTTTATAGGCTGAGACATTTCACTGAGCTTTTAGAATAAATATTTGTATAAACTGGTGAAGGTCAGCCGCAAAGGCAAAGTTATTATCAGGCTTAAAATGAATACCTGTAAAGTGTTGTTAATAAAAGGTTCTCATGTTCAGGCCTAGTTCTCTTACTGCTCATCATTAGGGTATGCTTTATTGATAGTGTTAACAAATGTATGGTTCAAACATAATTTCATTATGTGGAAATAATTTTTTTTAGTGAGAAAAGAAGAGGAGAGCAATTGGCAGTGTTTATTTGTGAAAGCATACGTGACCTCCATTCCAGCTATTTATGTCATATGCTGGCATTTCATCTGTGTGCCCCCAAAGTAGATCTTCTGTAAAAAGATGACCTATGTCTTATTTATGGGCAGAACAGAGGTGACAATGGTCAAAATGCTGAGATTCTGAGTTCCTGACATTTTTATCAACCCTGGAAAATGCTGAAGTTGTGAACATACAATTTTTGGATATTGTGTTCCTTTCAGGTTTTCAGTAATTCAGCATTTGTAACCATTATTTTTACTTCTAAGGCAATCTCTTACACCACTTGTACTACCTCAGACATCCCTGTTCAAGCATGTAATTCATCTGTTTAATTTTCAAGAACCTTTCTATCTTCTCATTAAATGGTAATTTCCTGTATCAGGAATCTAATGTCCTCTCTAATTGTAGGATAATATTGCGAGATTAGCAATTTATTTATTTTTATATGCTAAGTGGATTTGATGTTTGGAATTCAGGTAAAATACACAACTTGATTTGTTTCTTCTTGCTCTGAAATTTTTGCTGCAAGTTGTTTGCAAATTAGTACTTTGACATTTTTATCACAAAATGACATACTAACTCTACCCGTTCAGCTGTGGTGAAAAACATTATTAAGATTGCAATGTCAAGCCTTCAGAAGCCAGGGGAAAAATAAAGGCACCTTGTCTAAATTATACGTTCCTATCTTGGCCCTTACTTCAGTTGAAGGCGCTACAATATTGCCTTTAATTATACGAAAAAGTATATTTTTCTCTTGCCATATTTAGTAGTCAAAGTAGGCCTGTTTGGTATATTAATTAGAATCATGTAATGAAGAAACGCTGAGTTTCATTGCAGAAGTTGGAAGGTATTCAGTGAGCTCGGTTGGGGATTACAGAACGAAAAAGGGTTGTCTATGTTAACGACAGTTGCAGTTTGCCTTTTAGAGATGGATTCCTCTCCTTCATCTGCTGCAGTATCTCTGGACAAGTTAGTGAAATCAAACTTTTCACAGATGGTCACTTGTTTCCTGACTGCTCGAGAGCATTGGAAATGTTCTGAACACTCAGCTGAAAGCCAAGGTATTGGGAGCTGGGCTTTGAGCACATAAAACGCTACACAACGATTTTACAAACGTGATGTCCAAAGTGAGAGTGTGCATTTGACCTCAGTCTTTTTAAGCCTGTGTTTCAAGATGTTCCTCATCTCTCAGGACATTTTGAAAGTAAATTATATTACGGCTTTGGAAGATAATGATAAAGTAGTGATTGGGTAATTTTGTCTTCAGAGCAGTGTTTGAAGTGTGCACAGTAAGAAAGCCACAGATACCCACTGAGGGACAGGAATGAGGACAAAATAAACAGTTCCTCCTTGCCTGAAAAGAATTCTCCTCCACTGTGGCATGCAGGTGTTATATAAACAAACAAAAATTTAAAACGCATTGAAAAAAACACAAGAAAGTATACTGACAGCTACATAATCAGACTGGAAATATCTAAGATGGGAGTTCTCAGGCTATGGTATGTGTACCACTAGTGGTATGAAAACTATTCCAAAGTGGTCTTCAAAAAAAATCTGAGCATCTGAGTAGAAGAATGTCTCCTCCTGCATGTGAGTTCTCTTACTGCATTCCCAAAGGAAACTAGGACGAAGATCTGGAAGCAGAAGTATGGTTTGGTTCATGCCACATTTCCACCACTGTCACTAATCTGGTAAAATGCAATTGTTTTTCCAGAGCAAACTAAAATCATCACTCCGGGCTTAAAGGATCTCCCGTTAAGCAACAGGTCACATTACCTCAGCAAAGAGCCATGTTGTACACTTATCCCCTCCTCCAACTCTTTTTTAGCAGGGAAGATAAAATCAAATGGCATTGTGTCCCTCTAGGAATATCCTCAGGTGCACTTCACAAGCATTTGCCAAGTAAGCTAATGGAGCCAGAGAGGGCAAACAGGAGTAACTTTTTGTCTTGTGTAATTTTAAAGTAATTTGCTGACAGCTAAAGAACTGTGAGTATTAAATTCCTTCCCAGTCATTCTAGTACATAAACTATAGCAGGCAGAGACTTTTCCCAACTGCTACTCCTTAAACCTGCCTGGACTCTTCTTATCCCTAGCTTTCATTGTCATCTGATTATAATTGCCTGGCATTCATGGTTTGTATTCCTCAGGCTTCTCCTAGCTCCTTGCTCAGCACACCCGGGCTCCTTGTCTCAACCCCAGCTGTCTCCGTCGTTTGCTCAGCCCAGTGTCCCCATCCATCCGGCCCCTGACCTCCACCTTCCTCCACCTTTTGTCTGAGTCTCTAGGGATCTTTGTGACTAAGGCGCAGCAGAGTCTTTAGGGCCTTACTACTCAAACCTACATTTTCAGTGAGCAAATATTTCAAAGCAAGTTTTTCTGAAAGTTTATAACTTAGCAAAACCTGAGGGTTCTTACCGTAGTGCTTGCTACACTTTCCTGATTAAAAGTTCCTGTTACAATGAGGTTGCTTGATAGATACATACATTCAAAATGTATATTTAAGTACTTTATGTCATTATATACTCTATAGCTATGTAAGCAACCATGTACATACCTATGACTGTGTAAACTAAAAGTATAGATACAAGCTTGAGCAATTTTGCATAGGTGACATTATCTGAAAAAAAGAAAGTTTCTTAAACAGATTATACCCAACTAATGGGTAACCTTGTAATTGGTCATGCAATCACTAACTAATCATTTAAGTAGGTTAATTAATATGTGGCTGTGCATTTAAGAACCAGATTTGAACTCAAAAACATATTAAAGATAACATTGCAGTCCTGTTTCACTGGGAATATTTATTCATGTGAACATTTATTCAAATAGATGCAAGTATCCACCTAACTGATAAAGACACATAAATATACAGTGACTTTTTGATCAATACAATGCAGAATTAATAGTGCCAAGTAAGTCCTAACCAACGTATGAAATGAAATGAAATGAGTAGAAGATTAACTCACTTAGTATTTCCAACAGTATGGGAGGTGTCAAGTGGCATTTCAAAGACATTCGCAACTGACAAAGGAAAAATGTATTAATGCTTCCTATCCAATATAATATAAAAGTAAATATATGGGTGTACATGTTTGAACATATAGTTATAAATACACATATTTGTGTATTCATTTGAATCTAATAGAGTAGTAGCATACAGTAATATGATTAATACAGGACAATTAAAAAATAATTTTATTGGGCAGTCAGTGCTAATGGATTTACTCTTACACTAGGTAATCTATGCACAACCATTGACTAGTAGAATTATTAAAAACAGTATTCGTTGTTATGATTTCAAAGCTAATACACTTAGGTAATAATCATTGGTAATCACTGGCTTACTTCAGTAAGCAAGCCCTTTTGCTGTCTTTGAAAATATACAAATGTCTAAAACCACAATAAATATTAATACATTGTGTCTTGACAGAGTCCCAAGCTGCCTGCAAAGTTACTGCACTTCAAGTACTTTCTAGTACTTACAGATGTGACTGAATGCTTCACTTTGCTGCTGCTTTAGAGAAGAGAAGAGAAGGGAATTAGGGAAAGCCTGTTGAATATTTAGGAAAATATTCTGCTGCATAACTGAAGTAGCAGGAGATCCATAAAACCAGTCCACAGAAATGCTGTGCAGCTTGTCAGTCTGTAGTGGAGGTGAAAACTTCCCCGTGATTAAATCACTGTTTACATTCCATTTTTGGTATTCGTGCACAAACTGCAGTCCGTCAGCATACAGCATTTTCCACAGAGGATCCAGAAAATAATGCATTTGGTAAAGCCAGTTTGGTGCTGGGTAGGAAAGGTAGTCTCCCCATGGCATGAAATAATTCACAGCAAGGCAATGCTGTAGCTCCTTTTGACGCCCTCGCCTTCGTGACCTTCGATGCTGCCTGAAGTCCCCGTGAACAAAGTCGTTTAAGTTTGATGGGTGAATACTCCAGTAGTTTCCTTTGCCATCCTCACATCTTCCCACCTTGATGAAACAATCATTTAGCGAAAGGTTGTGCCTTACACTGTTCCTCCAGCCTCGACCTCTGTTCCTGTAGAAAGGAAAATTTTCTTCAATGTATTTGTAGATAGCAGCTAAATTAAGTTTATTTGTAGGGGAAGAAAGAATTGCCTTTGCAATTAAGGCTATGTAAGATAGGGGTGGTTTTTCCAAAAATCTTGCTGCATCCGTAGTCACAGAAAGACCCTTTTTGGCATGTATGTGAGAGCTGGGAATTCGGGGTGGAATCCTGTGAACAAGATTTCCTTCTTCTTCTCCTCCTACAGTACAGGTGTCTAGACTTCCTTCATTGTTTTCACAAAAGTCTTCCCTCATTATAGCAGCATGAAGTCTAGCATTTATTGCAAGAGTCCTGATATTTTACTGCAAGTAGTCAGTTGAATAATTGGTCCACTGAATATAAGCAGCAGGAGAAACAAAAGTTGGACTGTAAATGTGCTGCTCTCACGTACCCAGATTCCTGTTTTATACTCGTTAAGTCAACATCCGTAACAATGAAAACTGAACTGCCTATGTTTACAAAAGTCAAGGTGCAAGTCCTAGCTGAATGAAAAAAACCCCAAAATAATTATGCTATGTTAAGTATGAAGATAAACAGACCATGACGTTAGCCTCTCACTTCATTCTAATCTGAGAAAACACCCTTCAGTGTTCCCCATTGAAACATAATGATTAATGAAACATTGATGGCAGCCAGATAGAGCTGTGAAAGGATTAGACCCTCCAGTGATATGCAGAACAAATTCAAACCAACTTGTTGGTTCCTGTGTTCTACACTTAGTCAAACATGTTGTATTCAGTACAATAAACATTTGTTTTACGTGCTAAAGGAAGGTACAGTGTGAAATGAAACTTGCTATCAAATTTAGTAGCTGCAGGGTACCTGTTCTTGGTGAAATTGAATTAAAGCACAAACCCCCCACAAATTGCTCCCTATTTTTTTATTAACTCCCTGAGTGCAGCTAGTTTTCATGCCGAGTATGCATGTGAACAGCCCTGCTGACCCAGGAAACCACCTGAGGGAGCAGGTACCACTCAGGGCAAGTGAGTGCTGTGCTCTGGGACTGTAAAACCATGCACTGTTGCTTGAACTTTGACGTTGCCCTCAGCTTCCTGAGGTCTGATGCTGCTAAGGGCAAGATACTCATCTCCTGTGATTAGCAAGGAAGGTAATTAAATATGTTTAAATATATTCTAAAACAAAACAAAACAAAATGGTAGAAGCTTTGAAAGAAGTCGTTTTGTCTTCTTTTGGGTGACTTTTGATGTTCAAAATATGTATTCCCAAATGAGATCTGTATTTCAAGGTATCAACAACAGTCTGAAATATTCAACCTTACGAGGCTGAAGTTGATGTTGTTGTTCAGGCTCTGATTGGTTCCAAAAATAACTCTTGGTTGCTTCCTTCAGATGCTAATTCTAGCAAACGGGGAGAGAGAGGAACTAGGGCACCCGTTAAACTGATCACTTTTCCTCTGAGCTTGAAGTTCACATCCTTGCTGATCATCTTGATTGGGCACTTGCAAACCTTTACTCAGGCTTTCAGATCCACCAGCCTATGTTTCAGTTGGTAGCCACAAAGTTTTTAGATCAGGAAACAAGACTCATAATATAATGTTATAGTTCACGTGGGTTATCCAGCATTTCTGTGTCAGGGCAGAATTGCCACCTGCTTGATTGCACAATTTAATAGAGGGCTTTTCCACTAACCATTGTGAATGAGATGTACCTGGTGTTCTAACAGCCTTGGCTGTTCAAAAATCCTAGTCATGACATGATGATCTACTAATAGTTTTTCCTGGGTCTGAAATCTCAGCAATGACTTCTTTGGGAGGCATTCATTCGACCTGCTCTGTCCCTACCAGAAATTCCCTGCCTGGCAATCCCAAAGTTGCCATCACCTTTCCATTACTGGCGGCTTTTCATAACCTTCTGATGACTAATTTACCCTGTTTGTTCTCCTCCTCTCTTATTTGCAGCTGAATGGTTGCCAGATCACAGCAAAAATTGTTGAGATTACCTCTGAAATGTGTGATCTGGTACTTTAGACTATTTATTACAAATCATCCCATTTCTGTTGCTGCAACTGTAAGCAGGTCATGCCTAAAGGGGTTCTTACAATAATAACATCAAAAGTTTGATTTCAATTCAAAATTCCGGATTTGTTATAGATTATTAGGTTATTTCTACTGAGATTTGTGTTTTTATGGGGCACTGTAGTTGCAGGCTGGAGAACAAATGCACTCGCTGTGACAAGGACTATATATTCCTTCCCCCATATCTCCAACAAAGAAACAGAGAATCAACCATATGTTCTGCTATTTTAATAGTGACCTTGTAAATGGAGAGGATTTTAAAGAAGGTCTAAGCACAGAGACTAGACTTTGAGTGCCTACAAATACCCTAATTAAATCAAGAATAAGCAAAACCATTTTATTAAGGTTTTCTATTTTCAGGGTAGGTTTTCAGAAACTGAGGAAACTGAGATTATTAAAGGGACCCAGACTGAAGAGTTCAGAAATTTAAATGTCGCAAAGGCCCAAAAGTTGAAAGAACAAAACATGAACTCAATTCCTAAGCAAGAAGAAAAACTATGTAGTAAAGGACTCTGTACTTGAACAGATGATCAATCCTTTCAATAAGTGTGGGAAGATTCTACAGGGAATGGAAGATATAAGGGTGAGCACAAAGAGCTACATTTGGAAGGGCTGAAAGCCCTGATCTATGAAATACAGATTTTTTTCTCAGATACGCCCTCAAGGAAAATATTCATCCCATACTTCAGGGCATCTTGCTTATTCCTCCTTTCTCCACATTATTTCTGGAATCAACTTTTGTTTTCCTCTGAGTTCTGTCTTTAAAGGTGAAAGGGTGAAAATCTCTCTCCAAATCAAGGTTCCTTCTAAAATATGTAAGGCAAATTCCCTGTTTTATCCTTATTCTTTGTGAGAATCTTCATGTCACTGCCTGAAATAACTGCAAAGCTTTTGCATTAGAGGGAGAATCACCTTCACGGCTCAATGTCCAGTTTTATCTGAAAAGAAGAATCAGAGGCAGGGAAGGTATACTGTCTACTCTTACTATATAGACTTTTTCCAACCCAGGGAAGCAGATTCTTCTTCAAATATCCACACACATCTTATTAAAGCAGTGTTTTTACTACTGCATTCTCTACAGTGCTGCTAAAACATTGGATGGTTAGAAATCTGAGATTTCCCACAAAACACCATAACAAAGAAGGAGGCAACTTTATCAGACTAGTTAAATAGTTTATCATTTTAATTTGTCAAGAGATGAAATGTTCTTGAAAAGATGAATGAGGAAACCAGAGCATTTGGAAATTCTGTTGCAATAATGTAACCTGTTCTGAATTTTCACTGTGCAAAGACTGTCTTTTCTTCTGTCAATGTTTGGTGCTCTGTCATCAATTTAGGTTGAAAAGAGTTTTGTCAGTGACTTAGCTGTGATTGTGTGAATGCAGGCTTTCCTCTCACAATAATTCTAAAGTTTCTTTTTTCATATATTTACAAACACAGCATTTTTTTTTCTGCTGGGCACTGTGAAAAAGCACAAATTTTAGAGTGAGCTGGTTTCTACTCTGGGTCACAGAGTAGATCAGTTGCAGTCATAGGACACAGTTTTGTAAAAAAAATTTGATAGTCCATACAATCTGTAAATAAGAGCAGAAAACAATTGAGAGCAGATTTTGTCCTCAGTCAGTCTTTATTACTGATATTTAACTTAAATTGTGTGGAATTTAGAGAGAAAATCTTGCTTAAGTGGTCCTTTCTTTCTTAACTGTGCATACTTTAAGAATGAATTACTGTTTCAAAACACCTCTCGTGATATTCCAGCAATGATTTTTTCTAAAGGATATAACCTTCAAAATCTTTCTTCTGCCTCTTGTTCAGAACTTTTGACCATTCAACAGTCAGCTAAAATAGTGTTTTCTTCAAGGAGAAAGTGGTTTTTTGCCTTATCCTAATAGATTTATTTAATAGCAGTGAAGTAAGTAATACATCGCTCACTCTCAGCTGAAGAAGTGCAGTTTTCTAGGGCACTAGGGAATACACTGTTAGGAATCCAAGGGGAACCAGATTTTATACTGCTCTTCTTTAGTCCATGCTTAAGACAGAACTGTTTTTCAGTTGACACGGAAAGGTATATTTTCTCTCCTTCCAGTTAAGGCCAAGAAAGATCGTCTGGTCAGTGCTAATAATAGATACGCCGAAGACAAAGGCAGGTGCAAGTATTTTTTAATTAAAGGTCCATTTGACTATAGCTTTTGTTGCTCTGCTGTGTGTTTAGTTAAGTCCCAAGCCTGCTACCTCTGTGAAATTCTTCCCTGTAATGTTTTCTGTGTTGTGCAATAGACAGGTTATCCCATATAGAGCTGTCGTCCTGTCTACACAGTCTTCCTCTATTCTACCTGTTCTTTCAACTGTTACTTAAACAATGTTTGAGAACACCTCAAAACTATTTGTCTTGATTCAACACTTGAATTTTGTGTGTTCAAAAACAGTAAGATGAGGCTTGAGAAAAGAAGTGATTAGAGAAGTTGTCCCATTAAAATGTTCTAAAATTACCTGTTGCTGTTACGGTCTGAAAGGAAATAATTACTCTGATGTCTTATTTAGTTCTTTTTGGGCACCATGTTGCAAGTTGCAGAGAACAAATGATATTATTTTTCATAACAATATTTTCACAGTGTTAATGCAATTCTGTTGTGTATAACTATGCTTGCTTCGGGGTAACTATATACACTTTTGATAAAATACTTGCACTGTCATGAAAAGTTTAACCCAGTACAAACTGTCCAGGCAAGTCCTAAATCAGATGGAGAACAGACATAAACCTCTGCTACTCTGCATGGAAGAAGATGAATCTTGTGGATGGGAAATTGGTCTCCTCGAGAGTGTGGCCTTCCTCTGTTCTCAGCTATGTTTGTCTCCACCTTTATAACCACTGGTATTTATTTACTATATGAAGGCAGAATCTGTTTCCTCTTTTATAAAGTTTATTTCTTATTCAACATTTTTCTGTTTCTTATTTTAACTCACCTTACTAACAATGGCACGAGATGAGATTGAAGACTTTGTCTCTCAATGGTAGCATGTGGCTAAACTGCTAAATAACCCTTTGGTTCCCAGCTCCCAAGTTTCTTTATATCCAGGACAGAAATAAAGGATTTGAACTCAATGAATGGCAAGACAGTTACAGGTGCAGAGAACAATCTGAGTCAAAGTCACTGATTTTACTTGGTTTAAAAAATAAATATTTTAATACATCTTTATTTTTAAAATATCCTGCAGCCCTTGTCATGGCATGTAGTTATTTGATGTCTTGGGCAGGATGTCCAACCTACTACCTGCTGAAGCAAATGGAAAGAGTGTCCGTGACTGAACTGGTGTTGGACTAGACCAAGACAAATGACTGTTTGGTTTCAGTAAGCATTAAGAAAACAAAAATTACAACAAAAAATAATCAACAGGTCAAAACCCTCTTTAACTGGACTTTGACCTATTTTCATACAGTCTAGCAGCAATAGTAGTTTCCATGGTTTTTCTTTTTCTGCTTTTCTCCTTCTATTTTCAACCAGAAATTAACTCCTACTCAAAGCATGCCTTAGTCTGAGATACACCTTTCCTTCTCCTGAGCGTAATCAGTGGGCAGCCCTCCTCCTTCCTGCACCTCTTACCTCCACGACCCACCAGAGTCTGCTGAGGAAGTTACCTTCTCATTTGCATTTGTCTATGCAGCTTTTTGTAAAGAAATACACAGAATGAAAAAGGGGAAATGGCTTTTCACAGAAACAGGTGTAACCATATAGGGTAACAGTGTCATAAGTATGTTTTCTTCATTTGCATTATTACTACAGTAATATTTTTTTACTTTATGTTGACAGAAGAAATTAAGTTGCTATTACAGCAAGAAACCTAATTTCCCAGACTGTGCCTAATACACATGATACAAAGCCAAAATGTGCATGCAGCAAATCAGCTCTGCAGCTATGTATGCGCTGCAGAGGCAGGCAGAAGTGATGCTTCTGGGATCCCATTGAGTGAGAAAATCTCTGGACTCTTCCATGGGACAGCTCTGGAGTGCTCATTCCTTTCTTAGGCACTGAAGAATGCTGTCTGGATAGCACTACCATCTACCTTTAAACAATAAATCCTTTAAACAATGCTTTTACTGTTGGCGCTTGTTGAAAAATGCAGCATTGTACAGTATTGGTTCAAAATCGGCAACATCCCTGAAGTTTATGGGCTGTGGTAGGCTTATGTAGTTTATGGTAGAAAGCTGCTTTACAAATCTCTCCATATATGCTGTTGTCTCAAAGTGTGATGGTACTAGGGAAGCATCAATGTTTTTACAGTAGCAGGTGGGACAGCTATTTAGAGGTTAAAAGACAGAGAAGCACTGGAAAGACCTGGAGATGCTCCCATGGTGTGGGAGGATGCCTCATCAGAAAAGGGGATTCATGGTAAGAAGTGGTTTACCTTATTGTGTGGAAACAGACATACCCAGATCAGCTTTAAATTTACCAGTGTCACCCTAACAACAGGGGAAAGGATTCAATGTGGCCTGCAAGATTTGAGTCATTTGAAAATGTACATGAAGAGTTAGGTTTCTAGCCTACACTGAGATCTGTGATGCCAGTAACACCGTCAGTCTCTGACATTCCTAGTTCCAAGGAAGTCGTGTTATATTTCTTAGCTCATACTGCACTATTAGATTATAGTGCAGGCTTACCCTTTGAGACAGACACAGGGGGAAATAGGAGAGGTTGAGCAATAAGAAGCAAAAAAGGTGGCATTTTGACTTCATGATCTTTGTCCCATAAAGACTGCGTCTTTCCACGTGTGGAATGCCATAAAAGTAAAAGCCTAATGTTAACTGATTAAGTTGATTGAGAAGCCACAATTTCATTTCATATCATGGGAAGATAGCGCGCATAAAGGTTGAAAATCCTTTAAGCAGCTCAGTGCGTTTCTTCCTCCTGTTTGTAGCTGTGTGGCACAGGGTTTGTGTTTTAGGGTTGTCTGCACAAGTTAATTCTGCGAGGTTCTTTCCTCTTCATTTGGCTGGATGATGCTAAATGCAGTCTAGCACTAGATGATTTCATAATCTAATTAGTAGTGTATTTGGTCATATTTACAATGGTGCGTTACAAGTTCATCTCCAGCGTACTCCCTTCAGTGTTTCATAGCATTTCTGGTTCATTTCGGCTGTGATGGCTAATCCTTAGCTAGAAAAAGCTGGCATAGTCCTAGGATCTGGCCCACTGAGATAGAATGGTATAAAGCCAGGGCAAAATGTGACATTGCACTTTTTAATCTGAAAACACTGTAAAAAATCAGCTTTGAAAATATATTTAGGAATAGTTTACAGTATAAAAGCTGTTTACCTGATCAAGTACACGTCCTAATCAGAGACGAATAGCTCATCATTTGTGCAATGTGAGGAATTTGTTGTGCAACAAAAGTTGATCATCTAAAAATAGCTCCACTTGTGCAGTTTAACAATGCAAAGGAGTTAGTTTTTAAATACTATTTTTCTTCTTAGCACGCAGAGTCACATAAAAATACAGAATGCAATATACCTAATAATGTCAGGTGGAGAACAAGCCAACATAGCTCACACAGCGTAGCATCTATTAATAGGCCTGACTCCCTCTTGCAATGTCAACTGTAACATTAATCCTTGTTTTAAATCACAGTGTCTCAAATATCAGCTGCTACTAGTCATACAGTTGTCTCTCAGTTTATATCAGAGAGCCCAATGGAGTCTTCCGAAGAACCTAGTCAGGTTAGCAGGGCTAACTTCTTAGAAGTCCCCACTGTAAATGATTTCTCTTCAGAGGATGAAGATATTAAACCTGACATTAAAGTTCGTTTCTCTCCACTTCCCCGGCGGCGGAATTCTGCTTCTTCAGAGGAAGAGGAGGCAGATACTCCCACCACCATTGCAAGAAAAGTTTCATTTGCTGATGCATTTGGGTTTGATCTTGTGTCTGTTAAAGAGTTTGATACCTGGGAAGTTCCAAATACAGGACAAACTGATGACATAGAAGATGAAGTTTTCCCTCAGGAGGAATATTTTTTCTCTCAACTGTTTACGTTACCTGCTTCGCAAGAAGAACTTCTGCAAAAAGTGCGAGAGCAGAAAGTACTGCTGGAGTCAATCGTATTCCTGCCTGGGATTACCTGTATGAACGGCATTATACGAGTCCTCAATGTATCCTTTGAAAAACTGGTGTATGTTCGAATGACACTGAATAACTGGCTCAGTTACTACGATATCCTCGCAGAGTTCATGCCTAATTCTTGTGGTAGTGAAACCGACCAGTTCTGCTTTAAGATTTCTTTGGTGCCTCCTTACCAGAAAGACGGAGCTAAGGTGGAGTTCTGTATACGCTACGAGACATCGGTTGGTACCTTTTGGGCAAACAACGATGACAAAAACTACACACTGATTTGTCACAAGAAAGAAACTGTGCCCAAGGTGGATAATAAACCACACAAAGAGGTTACTGATAGACATCTTAAAGGCTGCTTAAAGACAACGCAAAGCAGGTGAGGTTACACCTTAACTTTTGATAATTTCCAATATAGCTGTCTAATGCTAACATTCTAAGTGTGCTTGCTGGAGCTAAGACTGCCCATGCTATTTTCTTCTTTTTTTTTCTTTAATGATAAATTAGACCAAGACTTGTTTTCAGTAATGCTCTTGTATATATCCGCCACTAGTTTTCTGCAGAGAGATTGGTTGGGGTCGTAGTTTTAACATACGGCATGCATGCCACTCATTTGAAAAGTAGTGTGAGGGTCTATGAATTATGGGCTGTGCACCAATTTTGATCTCTGTGGCATATAAATGGAGCTGACATCAGTGAAAGCTTTGCTCCAGACTGAGGTAGCTGTACGGTTAAAACACTCTACATCCACTTCCTTGGTAAGTCTGCAAAAATGTAAAAGCAAAGCAAATCTTGGGTTTCCACATGGTGTATTTCATGTTTTATTCTCTAAATGCAATTATTTAAACAGGAATGGCACTGGTGGTTCAGAAGGCTGATAACTCAGGGAAGGATGCTGTTGCAATTGGAATAGCTGATACAAACTTTTCTTCAAGAGGTTGGGCTATTCTGCAAGTTGTATATTAGGGTAATAATTCCTTTTCCTGACACTGGTTGATGTTTCTGTTTTACAAATGGTGAAATTAATAATGATTTATAAGGCAGAATTGGTGATATATTAAAGAAAAATGATATATAGAATTTATCTCACGTATTTTAATTAAACGTAGGCAAACGCTATGTTAGCTACAGAGTGGCAGCAGTTAACTTATCACTTAACCCCATATAAAGAGAGACATTCAGGAGTAGTAACTTTTGGCTTCCTACTCTGTTTTTAACTCCTTTCTGTAACCAAAACAATGTTGCCTGTGAAAATGTAATTCTCAATTTTTTTCTCACCAAATTTGCTACAAATCAGTTGGAGTTCTGCAGAACCAAATTGGTGTTATACCTGCAGCATTCTTTGCAATACTTTGATCCCAGAACTGAACTCATGTCGAGTTTTTAGTTCCTATACTCCTTTTGGGTAAAGCAGTGCTGTTTGATTTCCCTGGTGCTCTTCCACTGGAAGGAACTGGATGGGGAAGGGGGAACAAAACTGAAGCAGTGGTGGCAGCTTAAGGAGAAGGGAGACAGCCAGGGCTTCCCCTGTGCAGAACCTACCTTCCTAAAACCCAGACTTGCTGCTCTGAGAGCCTCTGCCAGCTCTAATCGGACGTCAGCCCTGTGAGGGGAAGCGTGCAACATGGCTTAGTGCCTGCATCAATGCCATGGTGTAAGAGCAGCCCTGGGGATAGCCCAAGGCCTGATTCATAGCCAGTCCACAAGGCTCTCCTGGTAAGTGTCCCCTGGGCCAGCTGTGAGGCCACCATGATGATGCTTCCATCGGGGAACGTCCTGGTACTTCAGAGCAGAGGGAATGATGCCTTTACCTGCCGTGTGGTCAGATCCTGACATTTGCGTCTGGTTCTGTACAGCGTATCTGTCCTTCAAGAAGTATCACACGACCCATTCTGGGTAAACAAGATAGCCTGAGATCCCCGGCAGAAGGGCCGTGATATCAAATATCACAGGCAAATGCAGGCAGTGTGACATCAGTCTGAGTTCAGGTAGCCCACGTGGCGCAGATGATGGGCATGGAGAGTTGAGTCTTACTTTAGTGAGCCCTGGGCTTCCAGATGATTTCAGAACTGCCCTGCAAATATAGATACATTTGGGCATTTGAGGTTGAATGACTCCTAAAAGTTTATTTCGCTGAAGTCTCCTTTGACATACCCAGTGCTAGCATAAGTTATAGGAGTGTTTCTTCTGGGGGATCTGCTTTTATATGTATATGCTAAATGTATTATATGTAAGTCAGAAAGAGAGGTATTTTAAAAAATGGGAAAGGAGATAACAGGTCTACTCCTTAACATAAAATTACCTTGTCTCTAATCAGAGTGTAAAGTTTTCTCCCTCCATATCAGGCTGCAGGGGAATGTATATAAGTGTGTGTACATGTATATATGTCTATATGTGCATATTTGTTCATGTATATGCACATACACACACGTATATTTGTGATAGTAAAACCAAAGGAGTCAGATTCTTGTTTACATTAAGATCTGCTATACATTTTTTGCAAACAGTTAACTAACGTGCACTATCAAGACCCTCTTTAGTGGCAGAAGGATGTAAAGAGACCTTACAGAAAATACAAAAATGAGCTGAAATTATTTTTGGAATACAGTTTCAGTGGTTGCCAAAGCCTCTGAAAGACAGCTCTGGCAGATTGTAATCCAGGACCAGTTTTATGCTACAAGGATTTCACTGACTTCACAGGAGTTACAGCTTTCACCAGTGTAAATGAGGTCAGCATCAGGGCCTTTCGTTTCAAAAGAACTAAGATGCCAACCTCCATTGCTCACTTGTTTTTCAAAGTGTTTTTGTAGATGTTGCCCCTTTGAATGAGGAGGAACACCCTGCAGACATCTGCAAAAGTACCTCATTATTCTCCTTCAGATCCTTATTAAAACTCCTTTGTTTTGATGTCTAGAAAAAAGTGCAAAGAAAACAAACCCCCCAAAATTGGCAAAATGAGGCTGCTGATGTGCTAGGGATCCTTCACATCACGTTGAACAGTGCTGCCTGTTTCCCGGCTCTCCTCCACCAATCCGTCTCTGTCTCGCCTCGTGTTTTATGTACAGATGATAAACTCTGCAGCGTTTATATGTGCTGTGCTGGATGTTTATAGAACATTTATCAAAGCAGGGTCCTGGATCGTAACTAGCTTGTCTTAGGAGCTGCAACTATGCAAAGATATACACAGAAGTAATAACAATTGTACCCACGGCTCACACAGTAAATAGGCAGGTAAGGAATACTGCTGTTCATGCCCACAAGCTGGACATATTATATTAAAAATTTCTTTGTAGCAATCTGAATAGAAGACTATTTTAACAGGACACTGATTTAGGCTCCTATTTCAAATTTAGAAATCTGTTATAACTTTAAAAAAAATCTTGGCTATGAGATATTTATACTTTCTCTTAAAATGTGCAATTTACCTCTTCAGTTAGAAAATAGGACTGTTAAAGAATTATGTTTTTTAAGCAGAGCCTGATCCACTCTACGGCATACTTGTGTGGCTCATTAAATATCATTAGTGAAGATTAGTTGCGTTAGTTAAGTGAAAGGAATAATATGCACTTTCAAAAGAAGTTACTGAGGAAACACAATAAGACTATATCATGTTACCCTTAACAATACGAGCCAAGACAAAGTTGTGTGAACGAGGGCAGTGAGGTGGCATCTGACACCATTATTAAGAAAGAAAATAAAAAAGCACTTAACCCTCAAAAGTTGCACCTGAAAAAAATGATAGTGAAAAGCAAAACTGCATGGAATAATTAATGCTGAATACTGTCTAGATTTGGATATTCAGAACCACGACTTAAAATCCTGCCTATGCATTCTGTGTTTCATTTGCTTTTGCTTCTATGTCTAGGCATGAGCAAATAGTCTTCTCTTAAATTTTCATAAAGTATTTGCTTCCAACTGTATTTTTCCAAGCTAAAATTCTTTCCAACATAAGTTTTAACAGTCTTTGAACTTTTCAAAAATCTTGAAAGGATTCATAGGCACAAAATACAGTTTGAAAAAACAACATTTGAATTAATTACTGGTTTAGTCTATCTGAAAGTGTACATTTGACTTATACATACTCACAAATATATTTCTGGGAAAAAAGTTAACTCCTAAAATTTGAAGGCTGTCACTGGAAAAGAGAGAGCTTCTGATTTCTATCATATATATATACATCTAAACATTTAGAAAAATGAATTGTATCAGCTCCCCTCTTTTCTCTGTTTGTGTGACTCTCTTGGTTTTGGGACATGGATAATGACTCTGAACACAGATTTCTCCTGGTCCTCAGGTTTGGACCATGTGGTTTTGTTGCAGACCCCGGGCTCCTGCGTCAGTCTGATCAGACAGGGACTGGTTGTGTGTTGCATGAGGCAAACTCCTGTAGATCGTGCTGCATGGCACAGTGATAACGACCTGCAGACCATTTCCCCCGTCACTGGTGAGGCTGCGCCCCATTTCTGTGCTTGGACCTGGTTTGCCATCTGTCAAGAGAGCAGCGGGAGGAGCAAGAGCACAAGGAAAATGGCTGATAAGCATGAGAATTGTTTTACAAAAGGGTAAAATGTGTATTTGGACTCCTGTCCTCCGTCAAGGAAGGGGGAGGCTAGTATTTTTATCATAACTGTTAGTGTTATAGTTATCCCCCTCTCACCTGTCTGACCCCACAAGTGTATCACTCTGAACGGATGCTGGACCTGTGCTTTTTTTATTGTAATTGCCAGACCGTACCTTTCTTTGAATGATAGTGCATCAATTCACTTCCCTCCGTGATGCCACTTGAAAACAGAACACAAAACAGGGGCAATGTCTCATAGAAGAGTTGCTCTATGTACAACGCATAGTGAGAAAGAAGAGATTAAAAAGCCCAGGTCTGTGGGCCACCACAGACTTGTTGCTTCAGCAACATAAATACTGAATGGTCTTACAGCAATTGCCAGTGAGATAATTTCTTCTGTGCATGACTGCTCTCCCATCTCCAGCTGCTGTCTCATCCCCTGTCTGATGGAAGGCAAAGGAATCAAGTTGCTGGAGATCCAGCCTGGCAGGACTGCACTGAGCTCAGTCAGTCTACCCCGGGCAGATGGCAGACCAGTGCCTCAGTTGCCCAGAGGAATGCAGTTCTGCATCAGCTCCTCTTGTCCTTTCCCACAAACCCATGATGTGATTAAAAAAATCAAAGACTTCTGAGGAAGATGTTTGGAAATAGCTTCACATACACTTTGCTTTGAGGAACAACTGTATTATTCCCAGCTGGTCCATTTAAAATATGGCATTTAAATTATGTTCCCTTTTAATCCTTGTTCTTTTGATTATTGCACATCATAATCGGAAAGGGAAAAGGAGAGCAGCAAAGGTGTTAAAACACACATCTTCCTTGTGTACTGCTATTTAATCTCAAGGTTGTTTCTGGCATCTCAAGTCACAAGTTACACCTTGATCAGCATAAAGATATGGGATTTAACTAAAGTTTGTTACTATTATTAGGAAGTGACTGCAGGCACTGTTTTTACCAGGAGAGCAGCTGCTGGAGAAGCTATCCATTCACAGGGAGCCAGCTAAAAGCAGCACTCCTCTGCTCTTCAGTCCGACCTCATACTCCCAGCCCTGCTCTTGCCTCCTGGTCATTGCCAGTCTTTGCTGGCTGCAGAAGTAGGTAGCACTGGCACCGAAATAAGTCTTCTCCAGGTACTTGAAGACCATATTATCAGGGACACAGAATTAATCTTTAAGGTGGTCTGAAATATAGTATTCAGACAAGTGGGTAAAAGCAAGCTGTGGAACTGAGGCTGAGTATTATGACATGCTTCTCAATAGTGACTCGAGTAATCTTTTAAGGAAATTGCTGCAACCTTACTCTCCTAAGTAATTTAAAATAAGTTGAGATAAACCACTTGAAAAATGTTCTACAGGGAACAATTCTACTTGGCCAGGAACTATGCTCAGTGGTCTTTTTTCTATCTGTCTGATCATAATATTTCAAAATCCTGGCATTCTTACTATTTGAATTATGAAATACATTAAAGACCCTAAAGATAGATATCTAAGTTAATGGCATAAGGCTTTGAATGCTATCACAGAAATGCTAAAGAAACAGGTGGAAGTTATGGATGAGAATGGCATGCACAGAGCAAATAGACACCTGCTAACCATACTTGTGGTCTCCTAATTGAAGAGTACCTGCAGACTGAAAAACTGTCTCATTTTTGCTTTTGGTGATTGTCAACTGTGCTACCCATGTGCCATCCATTTATTGCAGCAGAAATATTAAAATAAGCTGCTAAACTTTTAAGTAACAACACATGAAAATATCACGTTGCTTTGCTGGCAATCTCAGCATAGTATTTACTCTGGATCTTATCAGTATCAGTGGTTTCTCACTCACTTCCACGATAAACCTTAGAAACTGCTCTCACCAACGTTATAGAACAGAAATTTGTGCTCTAATGTATGGGAAATATTGGTTGCTGTAAAGCTTTTTCACTTGTTTGCATAAAAGAATATAAAATGGATGCTTTGTAATCCAAGTATTGTTTCTCAGCCATGTTAAGTACTTGTAATTATACATGCATTGCTTGGCTTTATACTTGTAAGATTTTTTTTTTTGCAGTTGCTGCAGTTTCATCAGTTTATTTAAATATGCCAATACTGTAACACTATTACAACTGGCTCTTAGAGCTCTTTGATGCAGCAACTGGCTTGATCCTGAAATATGCACAATAAATAATTTCATGAACATGAGGAGTCTCACTGAACTTTGTAGAACTCTGCATGTGTAAAAGTATCCTTGAATGTTAATATTTACAGGACAAGAGCTTATTTCTATGCTCTTTCATATCACTGATTAAGGACCTTTGGAAAAATAGAAATATATTGCTAAAGAAACTCCTGTATTCCATTGTTCAATGACTCTTTTGTTTAGTGAGATATCTGTTTTGTAAATTGAACCAGGATGCTAATGACCGTTTCAATACTCAGTCTCCTGTCCACTGTTCAGGTATCACAGTTTGTAAACGTTCAGTTGGGAAAAAATTATTCCATTACATTCACCTTGACTTGGCTAAATGCTAGTCCTGAAAAGATGTTTAAAGTCAGTGAAACATTAACTGAGAGCACTGGAGTCATATTTAATCAATGCATTCAGTACCAGTGTCATTTGAGCTGTTTATTCTGATTATGAACTTTAAACCATGATCCAGCCACAGCACTGCAGCTCTGAAACTGAAGCAACTGATTCAGCTACAGTGTAAGTCCAGAGAACAAATCACCCAGCGTATTTTTAAGATAAAATGTTTATTATCTTCTCGGTTAAAAAAGGTAGAAAGAAATGTTCCAAACAAATACTTTGGAAGTTCAATGCAGTCCCTACCTTAATGCAAAGGAAGAGATAAGAACTTTTAAATACAGTGGGAGCATGTTAGAAGTAGCTATTTGATCTCTAGGCCTTCAGTGACACACACAAGAAAATACCAGTTGATATGCCAAAGCATAATGGGGGGCTTGGCTTTCTGACTGTCTCTCCACTCTCCTCTTGATCTGCGGAACCAGCTGATACTCTGACACTAAACCCAAAGATTTATTACTGCTGGTTACTAATAGCAGTCTTAAAGAGCACTGAAGAGCACTGAGCTACACAACTGAATGTGAATGAGGTAAAGCTGGCAGGTGTTTCTTACCTTGCACTCAGGTGCACCAAGTATATTTGTATTTACATTTTGCTTTGATGCAGAAGAGTTGTCCGTGCAATGATGTTTATGGCTGCTAGATGATAAGCATAAGACGTTCAAGCTTGGATCCCTTCATGTTGTGGTAGAGGATTTGTTCGCAGGTCTTCCTCTCTCCCCAGCTACCCTGTCTCCTAGGTTATATTCCAGGTCTTCATAGAAATGTTGATACGTATCACAGCTGCCTTTTTGCTCTGCGGTAGTAAGACAGCATGTGGGGGGGAAAAAAATATTATAAAAGTCTCTTCTTGTCATGATAATACCTGAGAATTTTATCCTCTTGAGATACTTGTTGAACTTACAATTTCTTTCCAAGATTTAGACCACAGTTGTCCTCTCCCAAGAACGAGGATGAGGCTTTTTGTGGTCACCCATTCTGTTTCTCCTCCCCAGGGGTGGTATCTGTGTCTTAATCTCACCTGACTGCCATCTATCTATCTACAGTCTCTCTAAGGCATCTGTCATCTTCTTGCATACGTGCCTAAGCGTATTGCAGTCAGCCTCTAGGAAATGACTCTCTTCTGACATGCCCGCCGGGAACTGCTGCTGCTCTGTTTTTTTCCACATTAGATCCAGGGAAAGACCAGGTGCCACACAGGCTAAGGTCTTTTTCCTCTCAGATGTATCCAAAATAGATACAACCTGGGAGAAGTGCAAGACCTGTTGATGGTACTTCTTTTACATTTCTTCCATCTTTCAAAACACTCGGAGGAAGAAGCAAGAGAAGAAGAGAGGGGCACTACCCCCAACTCCTTTTTACAATACCGTTTTGATATTTGACCATAGGCCTTCCAGACAAAATAACAACCTAGGAAGTGTCTCCTCTGACCTCAGGCCAAGCTTAGCCCTTAGGAAACTTGTCTTCTAACTCATCTTTTCTCCTTTTTCTGTAGCCTGGCTCTGGAGATAGGAATCCCAATCGTAAGGTGCTTCATTTCTCATTCACAATGGAGCTGTCGGTAAATCTTCTGATCTTGTTCAGGGAAGTCTTTCCTAAAGAATTCCCTTGCTTCTCAAATAGTAAGCCCACTCTATTAAGGGATTTATGCAATGTTCTGACCAATCTGCGTGCAAAACAGCTGTGTAAAAAGACTTCTGAACTTTTTTTCAACGTTGTTACTTGCGTATCATAATAAGGTACAGCAATCACGACAGAGCTGTAAAAGGGTCTGATAAAAGTTGCAATCTTCCTGTTCATAGTTTCTGTAGCTTAATTTGAGATATAACTGACGACTTATGCATGGGTTTTTCTGCAGTCTTTGCACCTATAGTCATGAGGATTGGGGATAGAGAGGGCTATATTAAAGGTTTGGTGTTGGGCTCCTGGTTCAGACTGTATGGAACTAAAATATTCAAATGCACAGATGTGCATCTATATTTAAAAAAAAAATTGTACGAATGTTTTGCCATTAAAACTCAAGGTCTTTTTTAATGAGCTAGAAAATAAAGACTAATTTCTTGGGACTCTGTTTTCTTTGAGGCTATGATTATTCTCATCCCAAACCAGGCCAATGCATTTTGTTCTGTGCCACCTATGTCCCTGCTTCAATCATAAACTAAGACTGAAAAATGAAAATATTAGTAATTGGAAAATATAATCCCCTGGATAGCACCAATCCAATAATCTTAATAAAAATAGGTTTATTACAAACATTGCCTGAACCCTACTGGGAATTATCTTTTCAGAAAAAACACTCAAATTCCCTTACAGCTTCTCTCTTGATCAATTGTCCCCCTCTATACTATTAATCTTCATACTCTATACCGCTTATTCTGAGCATCTTTTTCTACTTTGCTTTCCAAACTTCCTTTCCAACCTCTCCTTGTTTAGAAGCTACTGACAGTCCTTTGTTGTCCTTTTTGTTGGCCCACCTTTTCTTCTTTGCTTCTGTCAGTCCCTTTTTAAGATGGGATGACCAAAACTAGGGGCTTTTCCACAAGGGGGAAAAATACCACAGGTTAATATGGTCTTCCTCAGATTTCAAACATTTAAGCAGAGGTTCTTTGTGGCTCTATTTTCGTGCAAAATGCTTATGAAGGTTGCTAGTCTGACTCTCCTGATAACGCAGTCTCCTATTCACAGCGTAGTTTCAAAATGGTAGCTGCAGTGTAAGCCTCCATTGCCATGCCAGCGTGCAAATGTCCTCACCTACCGCTCTAATGACGAGTGGGTCACTCCATCTCCATGCCTCTATCTTCCGTGTCCTCAGCATCAACAAGGGAGCTAATTAGTGTCAGTCCTGTTAGTTTGGTGACGCCTATTTACTAAGAACTAGATTGAGCCTTCTCTAACACCACTGGTAGTTGAAGGTCATATAAGAAAATCAGTCTTGCCTAGAATTGTAATAAGGGCTCTGATTTTATGTACAGCTTCATTCTCATAGGATCACTTGTAATGGCTTAATATTTTAAAATATTATTCAATAATTTCTACTTCATTTTCACACAGCTACTCATTTATGGCTGTTGATTTCCTTTGCAGTTTTTGCTTTAATTTCTGAATCTTTTCCTGTGTGGTCTCAATCGGTTTGGAATAACAATATAATTTAAATTATTGTTTTCTGCATTGTTGAAATTAAATTATTTTTCTGTTGTTCTTCTATTTTTTAAATACCTCCTGAAAAAAACTATGTAAACAGAAGGCTAAGATACTGACACACGTGATGCAGTGGTTCAGGCACATATCACGTAACAACTCCCGAAGGAAGGATCATTTGAAGCTGAAAAGTTCGTAGGTAGGAATTGGCCATATTTCCAGGTAAAGCCATCTGGCAAATAGGAACTCGGGCCTGTGTGTTAGGAGCCCAGAACTGAGGGACAGTGCTCGCTGAGCTCTGCTTTGTTGGCAGCATGGACAGCAATACTCCACGCTGTGCTCACACCCTTCTCTGCAGTGTTGCTCTGTCTGTAATTTGTGCAGCTGTTGGTTTCTGCTCTACCTAAAGGTCTAGTTCCCTGGACTCTGCCTCGAGTTTTTGTAGGAGGCAGTTATTTCAGCCTGAGGACGCAGCCAGCTGCCCAGGCCCACAGCCCAGCCACTGCCCGAGCTCTGCTCCCCAGCGCCTCCCCAGACTTCCACCCGGCGCCATCAGTTTCCAACACAGCTGTGATGCCCCTACCTGGCATTAAGACCAGCTTCTCTTAACAGTATGTAAAAGCCCGAAAATGACTTAGAGCATTTCCCTGAAAGGTGGTACAGCCGAGTGCTTAGTTTCCTTGCAACTTTCTTTCCAAGCCACTTTACTGCTTTTTTTTCCACCCTACTAATGGATTTGGTACTTCGGAGCTCACACATGCTGCAGTGTTGACACCGACTGCCTTTTGCTCACTGTCATCTTTGCTCTGCTGCCCAATTTGTCCTCCCCTCGCCGACCCTGGGCAGACTCTCCCCAGTTCTGATTTTATGTGCCCGGCACCTCTGCCTTCTTAGCCAATCATAATTCTGTGTCCAGTTGTTTAGTGCTCTCCCTAGAGTCTGATATTTGAATTTTATTTCATTGGGTTATATCCCTATGTCCTATCTTAAAGGAGCAGAGGACCGTTTAATTTTCTCATGCAGCAATGTCACTTTTCTTTCAATTTCTTTATACCTACCATAGTCTATCATAACACGTCTTCTTGTAAGGTGCACTTATTTTTTTATGCACCCTGATCTTCATATGCTGCAAATCTGGTTTGAATGATTGAAATTCTTTAGCAATCATAAAAAGCTTTATTCTGTATTTAGATGATTCCTGAGACAAAAAAAGTGTTCCCTTAATTTCTAGCAAATTCTTATCAATACCCTTATATACAAATTGTTATAAAGATAAGCTATTCTTATCTAATGGTTTCTAGGAGTTTAAGACTGTCTCAGCAGGAGTTGCTGAGGGATGAAACTTCTAATGATGATTTAAAGCAGTGAAGTGTGTAGGCTGAAACAGAAATAATTACTGCTGTAACCCTCTCAGCACTCTAAGTTCCTCAAGAGAAAATACTTTATTCAGAACAGACCCTGAACAACAAAATGCTAAAAAAGTAAAATAATAAAAAAATAAAAACCCTTGGAGCAGGATCATAATTTAGAACTAGAATCAGTATAATGTGAGGATGTTCTCAACAACTGCTCACAAATGCATCAGACATCACAATTAAAAAGGAATAATAATTATGGCCCCATTCTAAAGTATGTAATATTCTATTCCATTCAATAAGCCCTGAACACTTTAAAACCATCAGTGTAATCCACAAACCTATATTTACAACATTAAACTGGATGTTCTGCCTTTTCAATAACTATCATCTCATCTCTATTATTTTCACCTCAGACTCTAATTGTTTCTTTTATAGGAGCTAACCTACCAGTGTCCTTGGCAGTACAGTTTATGGCTCATGCATTTACAGTAATTGTTTGGGCAATTTGCCACACAGTATAACAATGTTCACATCACAATCAGTTTTTATAATAAACAGCATTAGTTGTGAAAAATACAAGTGATGCATGATTCTTATGGTAGACAAAGGGCACTGAAGATGCCCTTTAGGAAAAGAAAGGAAAATGCTCAAGCCTTGAACTGCTTGAGAAAAATACTGATGTCACAATAGAGCTAATTAATTTGATGGTACAAACAAGAGGGGGAAAGGGCCTTGCATTCATTAGTGTCAATTCCAAATGAGAGCATACCGTTCATAAAAACAATATTCTGCCTTCGTTTAGACAAAATGTGCAGGTAAACAAATCACAGAATCACAGAATCACAGAATAGTAGGGGTTGGAAGGGACCTCTGTGGGTCATCTAGTCCAACCCCCCCGCCGAAGCAGGGTAATCAGAAACAAGCACTAGCTCCTGCAACAACAATGATTTTGCTCCTTAGCTTTATCAGGGCTCTTTCTCTTCTTTAGCTGCAGGGACCTCAAAGCCTGGGAAGGTACAGTTTGCAGGTAGACCTCTGGACGAGGTCAGATCCTGTTGCCCACCAGCCTGTGGCCAGCGCTGCTGGGCGCTGCTGAGCACTGGAGCCTCTGTGCATGGTACTGGTCTGCTTCTGAGAAGCTGAGCACTTAATGGCTTCTATCCACAACGCACAGGTGGCTGCACATAAAGATGCCCCACCACACATGGCTCTGCTGAAGACATCTGGTGACCTCTCGATTTTCAAGCACCCAGAAATACCAGGTCAAGTGTTGCTTGGTGGGGAGGCCGTTTGACACACCTCCAGCAGGCACAGTCTCCCACATCACAAATTCTCCACAGGAGAAATCAGGTATATGCCCTCTTTTGCTGGTGCGCAGGCAGGTGATCCGCAGCCTCCCCGCCTTCTCCATGGCACCTGACAGCCCTGGCTTATGCTGCAGAGCAGTAAAACAAGGCCCCAGGAAGCACAAAGATGGCTTCAAGCCAAAGTTGTACGTCCCATTCTCGAGCTAGGCTGTGAATTCTCTGGCAGCAGCAGGGCTTGAGACTAATAGTTATAGGGTGCTGGAACCATGTGTGATAAGAGATCGTGGAATGGCTTTATTGTAAGACTAAAACTTCAACAGTCAATAACATGGGCATCAATTTAAATCGTTAGGAGACTTGTCCCTATAGTGAGTTTTGGACTGAGACTTATGGAGGCAAGGAATAAGTTTATCTTTACTTGCTAAATATTTAGTTCACATTTTCAGTGAGGGAGATGGAATAGAATTAGCTATGGACATCCCTTCACAAGAGAAGTCAAAGTCTGCACTTTGGAAATCCACACCAGGATCCTTGGCAGCTCCCGAACCCCTTTCATGAGTTGTTGTACAAAGACAGAGAGGCCAGGACACAAACTGGATCTAGATCCTAGAGGATGGGTGAGATGTATCTTCAGTGGTAATCTCACCATGATCACGAGACCAGAATCAGGCTTATGTTTTTAACGCTTTTTTTATAGTACCAGCTTTTTTTCACTTCCTGCATTTTCTTTTCTCCATGAACTGGTGTTACTAGTAGTTTCTCTCCTATCCTGCTGGTATTTTAAGACCTGTATAATTAGAGCAATATTTTTAATGTAATTTTCTAGTAAGCCAACTGTTTGAGGCTGGTTATTTTAGTGAAAAAATGGGCTGAATTCTTACTCTACTGTGTCTTTTTAAAGCTCTATTTAGAGCTTTACACATACAGAGCCTTTCGTACTGCTTTCCAAAATTCCTTCTTCCTTAGAAATTTATTTTAATTTTGTGTTCATGGGTTTTGAATGATATTGCGTACCATACTACTGAGGTTCAGAATTACATGCGGAAAATCCTTTATTTAGTTTCCCATAAATGTTCTTTTAAGCCAACTCCTCCAAACCTTTTACAGGCTTTCTGTTTTCAACGTGCAGATAAAATTTAAAAAATATATTTTGATGTTGCTTGTTCTTTTTTAAAATACAGATAGTTATTTCCTTTTCTACTTCCTTTTGATATGGCATCTGCTGCTAATGATACAAAAATAACCAAGCCAAACTACCAGCCCTTCCCTCCCCATGTGCACCTCCTCTCCCCAGCTTCATGGGGTTGCTGTTCTGTGCAGGATGCCTGTTTGGCTCCGGTGACACCTCAAACCCGAGCACTCACGTCCGCTAATTTACTTTTTGCTCTTCTGCTTCTCAGTAAAACATTGCTGACACATTTGACTACTTCTTTTCAAGGATTTTATATGTTGTTTACTTCCCAGTGGCATTCTTCAGCAAGGCTGGCTATTTTCAGCACTAGATCCAGACACACTGTAGTTGTATTGAAGGTTGCTGCTGTATTAGGCTCCTCTTAGGTTTAGAAATCTGACCTGAAATTAAAATAGAATTACTGTTTGGTTAGCAACTTCAGTCCTGCCATATCCTTGCATGAGGACATTTTATATTCATCTCAACTTCAGAACAGAAAAGGATTGTTTTTATTTTGAATCCACCTTGAAGTAAAAATCAGAAGCATGAAAGATTCTGTGAAAGCCTAAGTCTATCTGAATCTTTAAATAAAATTGTATTGAAAACTTTTTTTGTCTCACATGTTTTTAACTACATGTTTGAGAAATATGTTTTTTAAATACTTTAACGTCTCCATACCTCTTTAAATTTCAGACTAAATAATATGTTCCTACATTTTCTTTTAAATATGAGACAGTAAAAAATTGTTCAGTTTGCATTAATTTCAAGAGTTTTACAGGTACATTTTCGTCTTTCCGTTCTCTGTACTCCAAAAATTTTAGTCTTTTCCCACATTCTGTAAAATAAATATCTTGTGATTTAGGTATTAAGATCTAGCATGAGTGGATATGACACAGAACAATGTGAACGGTGCTGTGGGTTATACAAACATACAGACACAACTTCTGCCAAATATTAGTGTGTGAATTAAAACCACGACAAGCTATAACAACCTCACCCATTATGAAGAGATAGAAGCTCCTGGCTGTCGTCCTGAACCTATTTCAGACCAGATCAAAGCACCTGCTGTTCCACAGTGAAATGTGGGCTTCTGAAAGCATAACTCTCAGGGCATATAGCTGCACAGGAGCACTTGAAATAGGTCTGGACTGGGACCATGGGACCACGAAGCCCTGTCCCTTGGGAAATGTGTTGCCTAGTCCCCTTCACAAAAATATATCCATGTTTCCATACTGAGACCTTCTTAGTTTCTTGTGCCTAGTACTTGCACTGAAAAATTACAGGATATACTTTTCTAACCCTTACAGATCTTCTTTTGAGTTTCCACAACAAATGTTTTTGTGAACTCTTTCTATTAATGCATTAACAAAGTCTTGTTGCTTAATACCTTTGCCTTCTCAGTATTTACCCCTTTGCTACACTACGAGAGGGCATTTATTTCTCCTCTCAGACTATTTTTCTTGGCTGAAAATAGAAACACTCAATTTTCCCCCTTGGTTAATACAGATTCTTCCTCCTGCCAGTCTTCTTGTAGTCCTCTTCTGCACCTGTTCCAGTTTGAGTTAATCTTTCTTGAGCATAATATACAAATGTTCCAGAGGAGTTCTTACTAGTGCCTGGTGCCATGACATGAATATTTCTCAGAAGTCTTTCATTAGTGGGAATACCTTCTCTGACGCATTACTGCAGACGTCTGTTTGCCTTGTTGCCATGGCCATCTCACACTGGTGGCTTGGAAATGTTTTCTGCCAAAACCAAACTCATATTTTTCTTGTTTGCTTGTTTCTTCCAATTTCTGAGCCCTCATTTTGTGGCAGAAACTCCTTCTAGTCCCTAATTGTATAACCTGGCACTTTATAATTTTGAATTTCATCCCTTATCTATTATTCTGATCCTCTCGGCCACCCGTTTCTTTCAAACCTCCTCTGTGTTGGTGATGTCTCCCAACTTCCTAACTGCCACAGATTTAATTTAACTTTGACTTTTTGTGCCTTGGTCTGTAATAACATGACTGAGTAAGTCTGATCACACAACCGGTCCTTTCCAAATCCCCAGCGACGTCTGCCAGCTCTGCGCAGCCCAGCTCGCGGGGCCCCGCTTGGCACCGAGCCCCTTTCCCACCACCCAGCTCTTGTACTCATCTCCTCCTCTCCAGTTTAATTAATAAATTTCCCATGTGGCCACACAACAAATGCTTTAATGAAGTCCAGATAGATTAGATAACTGATTTTTAGACAAGGGAAATATAGTAATTTTGTCAAAGACAGTTATTGTCAGGTGATTCTGGAATTTTTATACCATGTTCCATTTATCTGTATTTATTCTTTCATTTCAGTTTTGTTCTAAGTCTATGGTGAAAACTTTTTGAAGACGCCTGGGCCTGTAGTTTCCCTGACACTACATGTATTCTTTTTCCTAAATGTAGATACTACTTTTCCTACTCTTCTGATACTGTTTCAGAAGTATCAGGACCAATTTGATAGATTCAAATAGCAAAGATTTTAAACAAATATGTGATTTCCTCTGTTGAGTCTCTCAGTATTTTGGCTTGGACATTATCTGCTCCTCTTAATTGGAGCACATTTAAACACTGAGTTCTGCTCCTAAACTGGATGAAATGATATCATTTTCTAACTCTGTCCTTACTAGTTATGCCATGTAAGATCTCTGTTCCTGTAAGATTCTGCCCTGCTACTAGCACTGTGGTAGAAAAGTTTACAGGTCTTTTGATTGTGGGGCTATATACAGAGTATCTGAAATCTTGCTCAAACCTTGCTTCTAAAAAATTTGCTATTTAACTTAAAAAGAATAATTCCAAAGCTTTGACATGTCTTATTCTATCCCAACCCTTTCTGGAGTCAAAACGATATTATTTATTGGCTAATGATTTTTTTTCTGATCACTTATACACTGTCTGTCTACTCCTCACATCTTTAGGGCTCAAGCACGACTTTTTTTCTCTGTTTGGTATGCCAAGTTCACATAATTTTGCGACTTCTCAACTCCTTCACATAATGTCCATCAACTTTTCAGTCTTCTCAGTCCTATTAACTAGTTCCTGAACTTCCTATTTGTTCTTTCTAAATGCAAAATTATAGTGATAACCTGTTTTCATTCCTGCTTCCTTTTAATCACTCAGTCAAAATGAACGATAAGCTGGTAGAAATTCTTAAGTTCCTGATGTACTTTATGAAGATGTGCCCCACTCAGCTGAAGGAGAAAAAGCAGCTGAGCTTTTGCAGGTATCCAGGTGCTTATGTTGGAGGGGAACTGCATCAGCTGATATAACAGATTTTTCTAGCTTGCATTGTGGTCAGAATGCCTAGATTACTTAAAAATAAAACTAAATGTTTTTAAAGAGAACACAAATTTTGTGTTCTCTCTTTGCCACTACACAGTGCAGACACATTTGGACCACCCTCCACAACACATTGAGACAATTAATTTAGAAAACAAATACTTAGTTAATATTATAATTAAAAAATCTACTCATGGAATTCTGATAGTGAGCTAGGAAATTTGCAGAGAAATATGAAGAAAAAATAGTCAGTACAAAACCTACTAACTAGACAAACACCTTCTAATTGATACTGTTTGATGAAGGGGCTATTTTTTATTGGCTTTTGGGAAGTATTTCAGTCTTCAGAATGTACATGTATGTTTGAGACTGTTCTGTAGTTGTCTGTACCCGTAGTCTCAACATCTTCATATCACTTCTTAAACTGAAGTAGTGTTGTTAAATGACTATTGTTTATGGTCCTTGTGATCCTCAAAGACTGCAGTATCAATATCCTCAACTTGGGTTAATTTTAGATTTCCCACTAAAATAATTATATAAGGATAGATATTTCTGATGTAAAAATAAAAGAAGGAAAATAGCTGTTACACTGACTTTCCTTGTACTCAGGTATTTGTAGGACAGGTGTGCACAAATAATGGGCTATAAACCAGCAATCTTTATAAAATTCAATGCAACATGCAAGAAGTTATGTTTCAAACCCTGCAGTGTGGTTCCAGGCTGCGAGGCTGTATGATCATTGGTGTTTATTACCTATGCTGCGGTTGTGAAAAGAAACTTGCTGACCAGGACTCTAGATGCTACTAGTACAAGAGTTAAGGACAAATTCGACTCTAATCACAACAAAAATAAAATTGAGGGGCTCAGGTCACACATTCTGTGTTACAGCCCCAGCCACTATAACTCAACAGCTACATTCCAGCTTGAATTTAGAGTTGCAAGGTGAGATTCACTTAGCTAATTTCAGCTATCATCTAAAACATATGGTTCCAGCCTAAGGCTGTACTGTCACTGTAGGGTTGTTTTGTGGTCCATCTGTTCCAGAGGCAGAGAAGCTCCTTCAAAAGATATGTCACTCTATCTCACTCGTGATGTCCATGACAGAGGGAATGAATCTCCTTTCGGGAGTGTTAATCTCTCACTGCTGATGATATGGATGATGTACACGAATGCCTGAACATAGGTTCTTAGAAAGCTAAGGCTAGATCAAGCAAACCCCATCCTGGCACACGCCTGTAGGCATCCAGCTTGAAGCAGCTTTATACTTGTTCATTTAAAGATTCAGAAAACAGGTGCTCCTCCATAGTATCCTCATTCAAAGACTCTGTCTGTATTTTACGTTGAAAAGTTCTTAATCAAAACCAGAAATAATCACTGGGTAGGGAACACAGGGAACAGGAGACAGAATTCAGTTTCTCTTTTCTCCAAGGAATGAAGAGTAAGCTAAAGAGTAAGGATTCTGCTTGTACATCCAAATTCAAGAGCAGTAGGCAAATCTGCCCTCCAGTTTCTCCTCAGATGGTCTGCATCCTGGTAATCTGGGTATTTTCTGGATACGTGTGCAGTGGGGTTTTGAATCTGATCAGGGTGTGATAGGAGCTGAAAGTGCCACTGTATCTTGGATGCAAAGTCTGGCTGCCAGTAGACTATTTTGTTAGATGGGGGGATGAACATCTCTCCTTCTGGGAATGCTTCTTGAAAGAAAAAATGTGTCAAACTCCATTCCTTTAAGTAGTAGATGAGGGCCCCTTCTAGCAGCAAAGGATGCCATCCTTGTGTCCCGAGAGTGGCATCCACATGGCTGAACACTGCAGGTAGCCCGCTACATTCAAAGAAAAGTTTCGAGATGCTCTTTTTTTTCCCACTGGATAGCAATAGAAGGTTCCCTGCTGTGCCCATGTGGTTTTGGGATCATTATTTTGGGGTGACTGACTCAGCTCATGTGTTATACATGTCTTGGCTCCTAATTCAGAGCTTTTGCAGACACCCTATTAGCACCTAAATGCTTTAATGCATCTGTCTCATGGCTAAGGCCCAATCTACGCAGTGTCAAGGCTTACGGGAGCTGGTGGGTGAAAAAGGTACGAAAGGGCAGAAGAAAATTGGGAACAAGATGTACCACTAAGACAAGCATTTGAAGAGAAAAAAAAAAAAAAAAAATAAAAAGGAGTAATTATTTACCTTAAACCCCCTAAAGATCTACTGAAAATAATGGCCTGGCTCTGCCAGCCTTTTCAGGATGAAGTGCAGATTAACTGCTGGCAGGGGAAAGTACAACTTAGTGTGAGTAAGAGAGTGAGAAACGTGCGGAGGCTATGCATGTACTAGAATTCAAGAGTGACATGGCATTCATGTGAATAACAAGAATATTCAGCATTATTGCAATTAATGGTGAAAAAGAACTGTTGAGAGAGCGACAAATCTTGTGCTTCAAGGACAGCTTCTAACAACAAAAGGCCAAGAGGAAATTTAACAGGGCAGTGAAAATTACTCCAAGTATTTTCCTACAAGAACCTTACATCTTCCCCTGAAGTATCTGATGGTGGCCAGTGTCAGAGATCAGATGCTAGACTGGTGGGATCTTCTGTCTACTTTAGTCTGGCAATACCTGTAAAGGCTGGATTTTAAAAAGTTGGTGACAGTCGATGTCTAGGTTCTTTTAACAGAGTATAAATTTAGCATCCTTCTTCTGAATTAAGCATTTAGGTGGCAGAGTTAATGTTATATCAGTTCAAATGAAAGACTCCAGGAGAAAATAGAAGGGGAAAAGATTAATATTTGAAAATTAGAAAGTAATTTTCAGTAACAGAGGTGGACGGCTGGTTGAAAAACGCATAAATTAAGACCTACAGAAAAAAAAAATTGAGAAGTCATTAGAAGTGATACAATAATTTGCATTTTACATAAGTGACATTCTTTTTACATTTTTTTTTCCCTTTTACCCTAAAGGTTACCCCCCTATAAGCACGCAATTCAAACTGCTATCGCTTTGCATTGATATTGACGAGGACAGCAGCACTCAGCATCTCTCCGTAGGTGTCTGTCGTGTTGGACCTGGCCTTTCTTTTCACAGCCAGCAAAGAAACAGCAAAAATTGCACCGGCTGCAGGGGAGCAGAATTCATTCCTGCCGGCCAGGCATAGCTTAGCAACAAGATTTAGACTGTGTACGCACATGTCTTTTTCCAGTAATCTCTGTATACATAAAAATATTTGAAAAATATAAGAAAGAGAGAGGCCCAGTCTCCCGAACACATACATCCTTCCAGACCCTTGTCTGACCCCAAAGTTACGCTCTCCTGTCACTGACCCATCTAATCACCTTTGTGCTGCTTTCTCAGGAAAGGCCTGAGAAAACCCATCAGCTTTGCAATGTAATCTGAAGGTCAACAGATTTTCATTTTCTTGGCCAATTCTTTGTTTGACCATGACTTAATATCAGGTCACTCAAAAAAAGCTACATTTTATAAAGCTGTTATTTTCAGAATTTCAAACAGCATTCAACATTTTGTGTAATTAACTAGTGGTCTTTATAACTGAGTCTAAGAAGAATTAGAACAATAATTTTTGCAGAATAACACAGGAAGTTTCTTTTGGTTTAACAGCAAAGAAGAAATATTGGCAACGTCTGACGAGGACACATGGAATAATTCAAGGACTTCAGGTACAACACCCGGTTTAATTAGTTCTTCCTTACTGCACATGTTAATTAAAAAATAGTCTAACAAACAACCTCACGGAAATTATTCAAGTATGTTTTTGTTAACTCTTCAGACACAAACATCCCAGAGATTGTTTATTCACAAGCAGAAGACAAAGACACCAAACCAGCTAATGAAAATATAAAAGATAAAAATACAGAATACAACCAGAGTGATCATGAAGATGATGAAAAAGAATTAGAGTTGCTGGTAAGTCCTATACAATCATATCTACAGTATTAAATGATATTAATCCATTTACGTTTCAAAGCTGGTGAAATGCCCCTTTTAAACAGAGCTGACTGATGTACTAATTTACAAATGTGAAGCCTTGGCCTGTACTTTGATTGAATCACTAACTGACTCAACAATAGGAGGTGCTTTGATTTCAGTATAGTGCATCAAGTTTTTCTGGTCTTAAATGAATGACTTCTCCCTTTTACTTCTTTACCAGAGGCTCTGAATGACAGTTTGAAGGAATTAAAAGAGTAGCATTTCAAAATCTCCCCTCTTAGTCTGTAGGATGGCAATATTTTTAAATAAATGTTTCATATTTGGTAAAATTTTTATATTTATGGTACTGTTTGCTTTTGGCATTTTTCAAAGGATAACTATGCAACATGCTATATGAGCAAAATAAATATATAAATATTTATATTAGCAGATTTTTCTATATCAGTATTTGACATTAAATTTGTTATAATAGATTTCACACTCAGTGAACATTCAATCTATTTGGATTTGTGTGTGTGGTTTGGCTTGCATTTTTCAGTATGAAAGAAAAAATGGCAATAAATGAGACACGTACAGCAATCTATTATTCTCAGTGTCTATTCTCAGCTCATATCATTTGGGTGCATAGATTCATAATCATAGATTATAATAGCTATCACCTGTGAAAATGTGAATGTTGAATCAGACCAGAGAGGAAGATGAGAACCTTTCTTTTTTTTTCCTTATTGGTAGAGAGACAATAAATTCCTCTTATTTGAATATAAATTTTTCTTGTCTTTACTTAAAAAAAGTTGAAAATTGTTGCCTATTGTGGGACCTTTCACTGCCTGAAAGTCAACGTCTCCTGTTTTTTTTTTTTACGGTGAAAGTTAAAAAGGAAGACCGCTAAAATCCCTTGTTCTCAGTCCACCCTGTTACAAAAAGCGGAATCAAATATAACGATTTGTTTATCAATTGCCAGGATTGTGCGTACAATAAATGAATGGGGAGCTATAATTTAGATGTTAATTTGCACTATGCGCTCTTTAATGAATTAAACAATGAAGTCTTATAATAGATGGAAATGCAACCAAATCTTTGAAACGCGCAGGCATTGGCTCACAAGACAGCTGTGCAGCTGACAAGTAACATGAGCCTTATGTGAGAAGAAGGGGAAATCGTAAGATTTGCATATAATTATTGAGATCATGCAAATGTCAGTTATGAGGAGGGGAAAAAAAAACCAGGCATCTCACTGTTAAATCCTGACAGTTGGCATCACCGAAGAACTCAAATACACTTGAGCACTGGTTGGCAGAGGGTCATTAAAACAGAATTTGCAGAGACATTAGCTCCCTCACTTTTCTTTGAGTGACGTTTTACTATTAATAGTTTGCAGAGGCTTTGCAGAAAACATATTAATAAGAGAAACTGTAATGGGGGTATCTACAGCAAGTGCAAATGCATAAAGCGGTGCCCAAGAAGCTAGCCTCTAATTGATCAGCTAGTGCTATCACTGTGACTATGCTAAAGTGAGAAGAGAGTGCAATGACAAGCAGGCACAGCTGAATAATACAATATGATGTTTGGGAGCTAGGAGGGAGAGTGATTAGTTTCTGGCCTTTTACTTTGCTAATCTCATTTCCAACACATGTCTTACCAGGTTGTCTAAAAACAGTCTAGTTTGAAGCCTATAAAATGGTCCCTGAGAGAACTGAAGCACAGATAATCCTTACAGTATTTGTCAGTGTGAAATGTGTCTTTGTTTTTCTGGACAATACTATACATTACCAGGCTTTGATGTACTGTATCAATGCCCTCATTTAGGCGCCAATCCTCCCCCCTCGCCTCACGCCTCCCTCTCTCCAAACCTAGAACCGAATATATAGAGAATGAATTAGCCTTCCTTTAAGGGAATGTTCTCTTCTGCTTTGATTTGTATAAAATGCACTAGCAGCTTACTGAACTCATGAATAAAGAGGGGGGGGTCTGAATGCTATTTTATTTCCTGCTCCTTTCAGCACCACCATAAAGCTCATTACCTATGTTAAAAAATACACACAATGCAAATTTTGCAAATGGTTTGGAACATGTTTCCATAAAAGCTTTGCTACTGAAAACAAAACTTTCCATAACAAAATCTTGCCTCCTTTATTTGGCACATTTTTGCAAAGCACTTTTTGATCATTCTTTTCTATTCTTTTGTTTCAGCTAAATCAGCACTTCACAGGAGCTAGAGGTACCTCTTCGCGAGCTGAAAGGAATTTATACACAACTGAACCAGTTAATTTTCCAAGTGAAACTGAAAGATTGGAGAAAAAGATAACGTATACAGACAGAAGCAGTGACTTCCTAAGGCACCCTGTGCCTATCGGTTCCTCATCTGAAAACACTTCACAAGAGATAGAAGGAGAATTAAAAGACAAAGTTAAGTATTCACTAAGAGATTATAATAGTCAGCCATCAGGGAAGGAAGCCACTGCTTGCTCGGCAAACAGTGGCGAGCAGTATTTGAAACATACTGGTACCAGTGAGAGCCTTGTATCGGCAAAACATTTTGCTGGGACAAAGCAGAATGAGGCTATTGATATTATGGCTACTGTCTCCAGCCGACAGGCAGAGAGCCACACAGATATTTCGAAAGGTGAAACGGATAGCTCCTTGGGAAGTAAGATGATGGAGAGGTTATTCATCAGCGAGGATGCTGCTGATACCTTGAAAGGGGCCTGTGAAGTGAGACGAGAAACCATTTCTCCAGAGCATGATGAATCCACGCAATTAAATGCATGCATAGCAGGAACGCTGGATGGCAATGGTAATCCAGCTCCGGAGCACCCAGCGCCACAAACGTCTCACCAAACTCTGGATTCACCGTTGTCAGAGGCTGACAAAAATGAAGGAAAAATCAACATGATTGAAAGCAAAGTTCGGGTACATTTAAGAGGAGATTTATATGCCGACACTTTTGCACATGCTGATGTCTCAATAGATTCCACAAAAAGCCAATATACGCAAAAAAAAGGAGTTGGGGAAGTGTCAGGAAAGAACTATAACACTGATGCAGGAAAGGAGAAGAAAGTCATCGAAGTAGCAGACTTAGCACTAATCGGCGAGGAGGAAGCACCCAAGCCTTTCCAGTCCCACGGAAAACACGCCGCCATGGCGCTGAACACAACGCCTCTGCCAGCCGAAGACAACAAGCAGGCACCCAGGCCCGCGGCGGCAGATCCCCCGGCATCCTCTCTTTGGGATGAAAGGAGAGCTGAAGACGTTTGGGAACGCAGAGCATTCATGAGGTTAAAAGACAGGGAAAAGTCAGATGAGACGACTGAAGGCAGACTGATAGGAAAGGAAAGCAAGGCAAGCCCCGCGGAGCAGAGGCGGCAGGGAACGGGCGGTGAGGTTCGGCAGGGAGCCGGAGGGAGCGCAGGGCCTCCGAGTGTGGCTTCCACAAAGGGGTTGTTTACCTGCCAGGAGGCAGAGAGTTGTGAAAAGTCTTCTGTCTCCGAGCAGGGTATTACAGAGGAAGCAGAGGCAGGTACAGCTTATATAATTAAAACAACGTCAGAAAGTGCTCCAGAAAAAATGTCTGCCAGTGAAAAAGCAGTAATTGCTAAGCTACCTCAAGAGACTGCACTAAGTGACAGGCCCACAGAGGAAAAGGAAACAGCATTTGATACACATGAAGGGAGAAATGATGGTTCACATTATGCTCTTTGTCAACTCAACACAGTGGGTGTATTATATGACACTGAATTTGAAAAGGAATCAGTTTTAGATATTTATAATGCACGCGTACATGAAACACTGCAAGGAGAAACGATGTCTGTATGTAATAGCAGGGAAAAACGTGCCAAAGCACAACCAGACATCGGCAATATTCTACCTGTAGGAGAAGCAGTAAAGGCTTCTGCTACAGGAAAGAAAGAAGATTTGCAGCAAAGTTTATATTCAGAAGTATCCAAATGTCCCCCGAGCACCAAGAAGCATCTATACAGTGAGGAAGCAGAAGCGCTCTGTAGGAAAGCAAGCCATGTTGGTGCCCTTTCCTATTTACATGCTGAAGCTGAAACAAAAATGCCACCTTCTGGTACAAATGCTGTGCCCAGTTACCATTATAAAAGCTCTTCAGTGGCATCTTCTGAAGGGTCCACTGTGGCAGGAGATATGGAGCATCTGTACAGACACTTTGAATTCAAAGTCATTGACGAGGTTGCTGCTGAGTCAGGGTACAAGTTAAGTCTGCCAAACGAAGTGGCTTGTACTAATAAAAACCTGACCCCTGAAGCTGAAAAAAAAGAAGTACCTTCCACTTCAGACATAGCAATTTCTAGAGAAGGAAGAGGAAGGAATACAGGTCAATGTTTCCATCAAGCAGAGTTCAAACAAGAGAAGTTATCAGGGCCAGAGGTTTTAATTGGTAAGCCTACCGAAGAAGCTGGGGGGACAGGGTCTCTATCTGACCGTTTAATAACTGCGGGGAAAACGCTAAACTGGCTTGATGACTCACAGAAGGAAAGCCAGCACATTTCTGATTCTGCAGATATTTCTAACAAGAAGAGTGAAGCACTGAAGTCTGCAAGTTTAAAACATATTACTTCCAATATCTTTTATTTCTTCTTCTTTCTTTTATTTGCTGCAACACTCTACCACTATGATTTGATGGTTTGTCTTGCACTCTACCTGTTCTCCATGTATTGGCTATACTGCGAAGGAGGAAGACACAAGGAGTCTGTCAAGAAAGAATAACAATGATTGTCAACTGTGCTCAAGATCCATAATCAATAGCCTCCAAGCCCTCCAAAGCATTTTCACTGTTAAAGAGCTTATTCAGTGTTAGAACCAAATCAAGTTTTCCAAGATTACATATGAAGTTGAGCCTTCATATAAGTAATTATACTACATAGGACCATTATGTTCGGATCATTAAATACCTATATGAATATGAGTTCCGAAACACGTCAAGTTAAAATGAAGTACAGCTGTGGCTCCTTAGCAGGATAGGAAGAAGCAATGCTTCGTATCTCTTTAGTACTTAAACCCATCATTTTCTTGCATTAATTTGTTTTGCAGTAAAGCTTTGTATTTTTCTGTGAGTTTTTTCTAAGCTTTTGTGTAGTACATAGCAAAACAAGGAATGGTATAAAAACTAACTCACTACTGTGGTACTGACATTGCAGTTGATAATCTGCTAGTATAGTTAGCCAGTGCTCTAAGAAATATGACATCTGTTGACAGGTTAATATTTTTTGCCAAATTTTTATTTCATTGTTTTGACTTAGAGCTCCAGTGACACCCCTGTTTTTGAAAAATGCAATGCTTTGACTTCGGTAACATCCTGTCACTTTCAGGATGTAACTGCACAGGAGAACAGAAGCGCTGTTGCCACTCTAAAAAGGTTGAAGGCTACAGCCACGGGCCTCTCACCATTCACTCACATACATGAATGTTTATGGTTTTTGTAATTAAGATCTCTGCAACATGACTAACAATTGCACTGAACCGTTATTCCAGACATAGGCTTTGAATGACATTTTTTCATCAGTGTTTCTTGAGTCTATCTACAAAGCATTAAATAAATTTTACAAAGGAGTGCTATGACTGTGTTGAGCATGTTTGAATTAGGTTTACTGTTTTTTTCTACATCTTGTTACCTAGAGATAATCAAACACCAAGAGAAAACATAGGGCATAGCCCTGGCATTTGGTGGGGCTGCTTTGCATGGTTTGGGTGATGCAGAAAAGCCTGGTATCTGCCCTAAGGAGAGCCCAGATTGATCCCACACAGCAGGTGCCCCATGGGGCAGGCATGCTGGCGGTTCTGCTGCTCTGACGTCACGGGTGTCACCTGTGGGGTCATGGCCAAAGTTTGTCCCGAAAGAAGAGGATGGACAGATTATGTTGTGCTTCAGCCATTTTCCAAATGACGGTCACAAACGCCATCATAGGTAGTATGTTAAAAGAAGCACCAAGGCTACGTAATGTTACTGGAACCCTAGAATTTAAGGAAAAAGAGTTAGTTTTAAGTTTTGTTTGTTTGTTTCACTCGTCCTACTGTAAAATACCACATCAACTGTGAAGGCTTGGTTGCAATCTATGGCTGAAGCTACATAATAGTGAAGTTACTTAATTGTTAGCTGAGCTCTGAAATAAATCTTTTTAAGTCCACTTAAATTTATTCACATGGTTCAGGGTGTTAGGAGACTGCTACAGGGGGCACCTTGGCATTCCTGTTCTCCAGGGGGACAAAACTTTGGAGCATTTTGGGAGCAGTGCATTCAGTGGGGTGGGAAAATGTGCGGGTGATCTATTGCTGGTGTGTGTGCTGGCGGCTGGATACCTTGACAGCTTTTGACAGCAATCCATGAATGAGTTGTAGTGATGGGCTACAGGCATTAAGGAGTGACACGGAAGGCTGCAATACTGGTCCAGATGTTCAAAGGTATGTAGGAGATAAATGTTCATTGAGATAAAGAAATTAATTCAATAGGCATTAGCAGCTAGATCTAATAAAAAGCTTAGGCTTAGACTCAAAGCAGGATTGAGGTTGAATCTGTGTAAGCCCAAAATAATGATCGCAAACCTTTCTTTACCTGGAGACCACAAACACTAAAAGAACCTAGCCTTTTCATGGTGTTTATAGGCACTTTTTTAAAAAGCATGACATTCCCTTACTTTTGGTGGTTCACTCTCTGCAGTGTGACAAGTCCCTGATTTAATTGGTTCAGAATTCAGCCTCACTGGGATAAAGACGTCAGGTATTTCTTCACTTCCCAGTATAGTGGGAGCTCTTGAGTAGTGTCTAATCTATTATGACAGAATCAGGCCCTCAGTTAGAGGGTAAAAAGGTGAAGAAAGCACCATGCATCTCTCCTGCTGAAACTGTCACCATGCAGTCAAGTATCAGACTACTGGGGCCAGAGAGAATAAGCACATAAGACAGATTTCAGTCTAATAGTTAAAATCACCATGCTTGGAAGAAGAATTCTTAGATTCAGTTCCCAGTTCGAAGCCTTCTTCAGTCTAATTTACCCTATAACTGCTTAAAACAAAATTCACAAAATTCAGAGCAAGGACCAAAACCCAGGTTCCTGTCCTGTTAAGTGAATGCTCTATTCACTAAACCACAGGATTCAAACCCATGTTAGAATATCTTCAGCTTTACCAAAACTGGGTCTTCTATCCAGCAGGATGTACTTTGACCATTGGACTACTGTTGTTGTCAGGAGGATTCTGGTCCCCAGGGTTTGGAGGTACCTCAGTGCATAGGTGGATTTCTACTTTCTCAATGGAGTTAAGTTGAAAGTTGTTCTCTGCTCAAAATAATAGCTACTTTGCTTTCCATTTGAGGGTAGAGACTTTTATTTGCAGCTCACATCCCAGGGGAGTTTTCTTCTCCGAGAGCTTTGGTCCTGAAAGAGATAGGTAATGTCTATTTCTTAGAGAAATCTAAATCAGACTTAGTCCAAATGCCTAAGCATCCGAGATAGCTAAATACTTTTCAATATCTGGCATACGGGCCTTATTGGAAGCAGAGCTGAGCAGTTCAGCCACCGTGGAAGTGGGAAAGCCTGGCTGCGTTTCTTATTGAATCTGGGGGACTCCAAGGAATGTGCACTTTGGGAAAGCTTTTGCTCTTTTACCTGGGAGCCATGACATCCTGGAGCCATGAGAACCTCTGTGTGGTGGTTCTTTCTACGTAACATGCAAGTTGAAATTGAATTCTTTCATTTATTTCAACCCAAAATATTTTGTCGGTTGTCTAAGATTCAGCTCAGCTGGTTGCACAGCAGGAAAAGGGGTCAGGGATAATTGATGGGCCCAGGACTACGAGTGGAAGAAAGTCATTGAATTGAATCAGTCTCTGGAGAACAGCAGAGAAATGTTACGGAGAGCCCAGGAGAGTCAATATGACCTGCAAAAGGAATGCAGGGGATAAATAGAGAGGATCTATTAATACAGACATTCATTAAAAATTAGTGGGCTTTTAGTGTGTGTCATAACATATTTAAACTAGTTGCTAAATATCAGCTAAAATTTAGCTAAGTTACTTCAGTCCCTACAGAAAGCTAATTTCAAACAGCTGTATTCCTGTGTGCAATGGGTTAAACATCTGGGTCTGCCATTCTAACACGTACAGTCATTCAGAGTTGGAATTTAGGGTAAATATTTGAATGTTAGAATAAGCATACCTCATCTACATACGAGTGGAATACTGTTAGCATTTCTCAGATTTGGAACGGGATTTTATGTTCTATATTTAAGGTATTTAGTCAGCGTATCGTACCTTATGATTGCAAAATAGGACTCTAGACTGATCTGTGAACACAGGTGCCTGAACTTCTAAGTACTTATGTACTTAAAACAACAAAGCAAGTAATTTTATCTTTTTTATTTATCATGTGATAAGCTATCTTTTAAAAATCCTCTTACTTTTGTTTGTAGTATGAAAACAACACCTATATAACATTGGCAAAATATTCGGCTTTTACTTATTTTAGGGAATAAGTGGTGCACTGCGTTTTTACGATTCATCTTTAGCTTGCCTACCAGGCCTCAGTAACATATTTTTAGTCAAGAGTTTTATTTCTAGTAGTTTCTAGTTTTTTTTTTTAGGCTGTGCAGCAGAAAGAAATGATCCTATGTAGCAGGCCCATAGTCATGAAAGGCTCAACTCTGATATAATACAGAGATTAAAAATAATATAGTGGGAAAAGGCTTGCTTGCATTACCACAATATATGAGGCATATACATCCCATACCATGAAGGTGTGTCTCATGGCTGTCATCTGAGCTGCAAGTGTAACAAATACATTAATTTTTGTACTGTGGCATCTATAATCTGTTGAATTTACTTAAACCTAAATTCAGAGCAGCAGGGAAAGGAGTGGGAGGAAGTCCCAGACACCTTACTAGAAGATAGCGGGAACAAGCCACATCATCAATGCCTCAAATATTTGTTGCTTCTAATTGCTTGTTGCTTCTTACCCATCAATGACGTTTGACTTGACAGTAGACAGGCTACAGAAACAAGCTACAGACTTCAAAGATCTATTTAATATTGCAAATGAAAAATATGGAGTACTGAGCATGACCTAGATCCCTAAGGGAAGGTTAACATAGTAATATTTGGAGTCACTATACTAAATTTTAGGTGCCTAGTGGTATCTGCATCCCTGAATAAAACACCTAAGCTCTCTAGTCATCGAACATATGAATGAGAATCAAAATAGACAATGTGTTAAATATGGAGCTACCAAAGTTATCTAATAGGAAACTCTGATGGCAGGGCTGGGTCTTATACCCTCGCCCTGTCAGAGGGATTAGATACTTAATGCTGGGTCGCAGGGACATGTTTTTGTCAGATCAGGTTTCATATCCTGCAGTTCTCTTGTGCACTGAGGTAGCTAAGCTGCTGCTTTCAGAAACAGAACGCTTTGCAGAAAGCAATGACAGAGTTTTGGGGCTGCAGAAAGGAACAGTTTAACCCCTTAAAGCATGGATTGGGACGTTCAACTAAGCAGGGATATTTGAATATAATCCCCGTTCCAAGAATAACTTGTGCTTTTTATGTGAAATTCTAGTTAGATAAAGTACAATACTGACACCAAGACCTTCATATCTCCTCAGCCAGGTCAACTTCTCCCTTAGTCTATAAAGTGACTCTTCTAGGCCTACACCAATGCCTCATGAACCAGGACTGGAGAATTGTTCTAGTCATGAAGGTGTTGTAGCAAGAGGCATAACATGTCCAATGGCTGAGCACACTGTGGCTTTTGAAGAGCTTGATCTTGTAACTGTACTTTAAGGTCAGGCGCCTTCTGATCAAGCACAGTCAGGATTGCTCCACTCAGTTACATAGACTGGACCAAGGAACTGGACTGGTGAAATGTGTAAACATCTAAAGACAGGTGGAATCTCTGGATTTCTCTCTTAGACCTACAAAAGTGCTTAAACGCCAACACAGTCCCACTTCAGGCAGCCATGTCCTTTCGTGAATCTCAGCTGAGCTTTTTAAGACTTGCAGTTCTTATGAGAGCACTGTCTGCAAAGGAGACCATAGAGGTACACGGATAATGATGAGACTCTGGTTCCTTTGCTGATCCAGCAGCTCTTGCTGCTGCAGAGGATTCAGAGTTGAGGTGGTAATCCAGAGCTGTGGTATGCTTTGGGTGTCAGGGGAGATTTTTTGACCAAAACTAAATATGCCTGAGTAAGAACAATATTTGTGAAACAGGCTGGGTATGTTGAAGGGAACTGAAAATTTCTGCATTCTGAGCAGGCATGAACTAGGTGAGCTTAGTCATTTAACGAGTGAGGTATGTATGACTTGGTGGTACATATGAGGTGTGTGTGCATGTGTGTGTGGGTAGCACTAGGACAAGTGGGTGGAAAGGTGAGAACTAGGTTTAATGGGTGAATGGAGGAGAAATAATAAACAGAATGGCTAATTGGAAAGTTTCTGAACAGCCTTCTCTAGAGACATGAAAGTTTAAAAAGTTCTGAGTAGGTTGGACAGATAACACAAATACAGTATTAGCTATATAAAGAAGTAAAAATTAAAGTATATGTTAACTTCTTTTTGTAACTTATCAATTACCACTTCATGGAATTATAGTGGAGAATATCTTGCCCTTGACCTTAATATTCAGTGATTCAAGATTGGACCATAGCTCTGAGGACCAGAAACACAGGCTCCCTCTCAGGATGCTATAGCCCTCCAGGGAGGGACAGCCTCCGGCTGGAGCCACAAACCTGCCTTGTGGCCTATTACTTAGGTCAGTTTCGAATGATGTGAAGCTATGTGCATCAGGAGAAAACAAGTACATGTTAGCCTGTGGTTATTAATGCAGAAATATAAAACTATCTGTAAAAAAAAGAAAAGCTCCTACAGTCCCTGTGTTGTCTAGTATAGTTCAGAGCCACCTAGGAACTTGTTCAATTTTTTTTTAGTATACATGGCTGAAGGAGGGCATTCAGATTCCCAGGGACCACAGGGCATGAGAGTGCCTTGCATATGTGGAATGGCAGGGAGTTCACAGGACATATAGACTCATGCGGTCCATAACACTGGTGGTATTTATGCTGAAATGTCTTCTCCTCTCCACCAGGGATTCTTCCTGGGGCTGAGCATGCCAACTGCTTGTGCTCCTGGCACTGCCTTCTCCAGGGGAAGGCAGAAGACAGCTCCATACTGCCATACTTCCCTGGGGTCTCTGGAGGGGGAATTAGAACTGCCAAGGGATAGGCAGTGAAAGAGCCAGCTTACTAATTAAAACCCCTTTAGTAGGGAGGAATACGTTCTCCTCCCAGGGCAATCAGGGACAATTAGGAGCCGCCTGAACTCTTTAAATACAAGAATGACCTGTTTGAGGGAAAGTACTGATCAAGCTCCTCAGAAATCCGTATTTCTTCACACAAGCTACATGCCTGTCTGTTCCTCTGTGTTGTGAATGGGGCAGGATCAGTTACTGACCGATGACAAAGGTAAGAGGCCTCTCTCATGCAGGTTTCTTACCTCCTTGAGTGGTTTAGGTTGTTGAATAGCTTGGGACAGTCAGAAACACTAAGCAATGTTGTGATGATCCTGAGAACCAGAAAAACCTATGGAAAGTGAGCCAGCAGTCACAGGGGCTTTTGTCTTCTACCCATCATAATTTCATGTTATGGGGGACAGAAGTCAGGCTTTTATAAGAAATGATGTGTGAAAGAGAAATACTTGTTGATGGACTACTGGTTTATCCATACCAAAGTATTTGCCTAATAAAAGGACCTTCTAAGTACTAACTAGAACTTTTACACAATTTTGTGATGTAATTTTAGTGTATAATCCTTTTATATAATGCAGTATTTTTATAGAATTATGGCAGAATTATTAACAAACCTTTCAAAATCAAAGAGAAAAAAGCAAGAGAGAGCTGGAAAGGAGAGATAAAAGCAAGCAAGCGTCTGCATTGTTCCATAGCAGGCAAAAGATTCAGAAATAGGAGAATTTTACTCTTCTAAGTTGAAGTTAAGCTTGTGATCAACACATCGCTGTTCTCTAAGACATGTTGCACTCCAGAAAAGGGTGCAAGTCCAGACAAGCCTTTTCATTTTCCCCCACTGTATGTTAGTGATAACAACAGAATCAGTAATAGCAAGCTGACTGATGAAGGTTGTGTTCCTGGGGGTGAAGGCAATGCCTCTGCTAGCCTTGCAGGCAGGGTGGGCAGGCTGCTGTAGGTGCAGAGCGTCTGGATGGTGTGGCCTGGACGTGCTAACAGCCCACTTTGCTGGGATGCTGCTTCCACATTTCACGTACACCCACTCACGTGACCATTATCAATCATTTAAGGCACTTATGTCCTGAAGCACAGACATTTGCCTTTGATCTTAAGCTGAAGTGCGTGGAAAACTGCACATACAGTAATGTACTGTTTTATTCATTACATGATATATAATTTGGTACGAGGAAATGTTTAAATAAGCTGTTCATTATCTTGAAATTATCAAACTTTGCAAGATATAAAGTGCAAGAAACTCAACACCAGCAACTGGGGCTGCGACCTTTTAGACTAGCTGATCTGGACAGACTTCCACCTGTAGCTGTACATCATCTTTTAGTGTAGACATATTGAGCGAGTAGCAAACATTATGATTTTTCAAAAGTGTGTTGTCTGATACTGCATAAAGCAGTAGCGTGCCTTGAGATGTACTTTTCTTTTAATTGTACAAAAGTCAAGAACTTACAAGTTCAATAAACATTGATTATAAATTAGATTCATGACAACTGTGATCTCATTAATCGTATTTTTAATAAACTAGTGCTAAACCATGTTCTATTGTGTGGATACAAAGCTACATTTTTTGCTATGCACTAGACATCACAATTTTCATGTTTGATTGATCTGTGGGATATTTAAGCCAGTCATACTGTTGTGGGCAAGTTTTCTTCACAGTCCATGGGGCTTGACCCAGTGGAGGGCTCAGGTGGCCACCAGCTGGGAGTGCAACCCAGAGCCTGGAATAAGGCCTCTGTGCTCGCCATCCAATTCAATGGAAAATGAGCTATTTCAGAATGACATCTCAGGAACCCACTGAACAAGGTCTCATCTCTCTTTTGAACAGAAAGGCACCTGTGAGTCTAAATAAATCCAGAATTAGGTAGAAGCCACAGCTGAGTGTACAGAGTGGGGAAGAGGTGCCAATACTCGGGAGAGTCTTACTCTGAGAGAGCTCCTGCTCTGAACTCCAGGTTGAGGGAGACTGGTCTGCCCCACCACTCCTCTGCATATCTGTGGTTCCTTCTCTGGAGTCACTGAGAGGAAGGGACATCAGGTATGTGTCAGGTATCCTGATGGGGATAACCAGGAGACCATAACTTGGGGCACACTGTGGACCCTGCCTTACAAGGAAAAGCCATCTTGAGTAACTGGATTACAGTTTTGGCTTTACATAACTCAACTCTGCCTAATTCTTGTTTTAAGCACCAAAGACATTTATTGAATGTAGGCTAACATTATCTGGACTCTTCAGAGCACAAGAAGAGACAGAAATTTGGAATCAAATTTAATGTTACTCCTAAACAAGTTAGTAATAAAAACTTGAAGTTCCCCTTCAATATCTACTTTATTTTTTTCTTGACAGTATTTTGCCTCCTGTCTGGCATCATAGCTATAACCAAGAGAATGTAATTTTCAGGTGCCCAGTTCTTTAATACTTATGTCCTTTAAGGTGTTCATATTCTACAAGAACTTCCATTCAGTTCAACTTTACAGAGACTGTAGTCGTTTTTTCATACTTCTGCCTAGCACAAAGAGATATATACACAAAGCTATAGCAGATGTTTCACTCATATGCAAATAAAAACCATAGGATTATTTAATTTATTACCATCACATTACTGATAGGCATATCATGTCCCAAAACAGACTGACGCCAGATAGGCTGGCAGTCAAGCAGGTAGAGCTCCGCTATAGCAAGTCTAGAGAGAACTGACTGCAAAAGCAGACAATTCAAGCTCCTGACTTGGCAATGTCTATTGAATGGCCTCTCTTCTAAAGGACAGGAGCTCTTCCAGGACTACAGATGCTGAAGATTTCAGGGGCAACCTCTCTAACTGCATCATTAAAAATTGCGGTCATCCTTCAAATACCCACCTTAATGTCTTCACAATATTTTCCCTCCTATTCACCATCAATGGCAAAGCTGTTTATTAATCACCCTATAATTCCCCCTCCTGGCGTGAAGGCTGCCGCAGAAGCTGTGCTGTGACTGTAGGTATCTCTAAATGGTGCGTTGCAGGCAGGCAGAGGCTTGGTTGGCTCCTACACTGGGTCAGCATGGGGCTGCTCTGCTGCTGGGCAAAAATGTTTAAGCACTCTGCCAAGCGTGCCTGGTCAGCTCTTCCTGGAATAAACTACTCTGAAATCCTGGGACGGGAAAGAGGTCTTTGGTTGGCGCAAAGTACGGCACAATGAGCCCACTCCTGCTTGGAGGAAAGGAAGAAGTAGCTCTTATATTGACTGAGTAAAGATGAAGTTGCTGAGGAACTGAATGTGGCTGGGGAAGATTAAAGTCTACCCAAGCAAATTATTCCACAGATCCCAGTCTGAAATATATGAACTTTAGACAAATTCTTCACCTAGATTTGCTCATAAAATCTTATTGATGTCATATAAATAAATAAAAAGTATAAATTGTAAGTTTCATTGTGTCATTTTGCAATGACACAATTGCGGTTTCAAGAAACTGATGAAAATTTCATATTGATGCTTAGAATTAATTCACTCAAAGTATTAGTGGAAAGCAGTATTAGCACAGCAGGGTTGTGAAATACTGAGGGTAGAAATGGGAAAAAGTCTGCATCGGGGTAGAGTTTGGCTCACAGCTTTGCAGCAGGTAAGTAAGCTATTCATGCCTGGGCAAGCATTTAATTCAGTGTTTGAACACCTCTTCTCTTGGCACAAAGAGGTCCAAATATTTAAGAAGTAACAGCTGTGTTTTCAAAGGTATTAGGGTAGTGAAATCAATGGAAGACGGCTAAAACACCTCTTAATTGGGCTCTTACATCTTGTTAAAAGATGCGGGATAACTTTTTCTTTTGTAAAATGTTTTCAGAGCAATTACTGTATTATTTTTATTCTCACAAGTAAAGAGATTTCAAGGCCAGGTGGAGAGGTGTAATAAGGGCAGTGTGAGAGATGCAGACCAAAGGGGGACAAATACCTCTAAAATGTGCTGGCTGTTTCATCTGCAGGAAAGAGGGGTTGCAGGCTGATGGCAGCTAACTGGAGGCACAGCTCAGGGATGTGGTATGTGAGTGTCCCAGGAGCCAAAATGTTCTTTGACATCTCTGGCAAAAAATGACCATCATTATTATGATCTCCTGCGTAGCACAGATCATGGAACTTCAGATAACGATCCCAGGATAAGAGACAGCATCTTTTAAAAATGGACCTACTCTTGATTTAAAGAGGGTGAATGAGAATGTATTGTATCCTTTGATAGTCTGTTCCAGCAGTTAATTATTCTCGCTGTCAAAAATACAGGTCTTTTTATCTTGTTTGGATCTATGCTAATTTCAAACAGGTGTTTGGTTTTGATTGTGCAATTAAATCACTGGAGAAATCTACAAGGCATTTCAGACAAATGCAAATTCTGAAATACTTCTTTATTACAAAACTTTCAGATTGTATAATTATGAGAAATCCATTTTTTACCTCTCCTTTTAGCTGGCTCATAAAGATTTTTGAAAGAATTCGGCACTTTAAAGCTATAATTAGGATGTAAAGTTGTAAAGCACTTTTATTTCTATAAAACTAAGGCAGATTTTATTTTAATTGGGAAAAACACTCTAAGTTTGTAGTTTATTACCTGTTTAACAGTTATAAGGCCACAGTTTTTTGCCAGTCAAAACGGGACTGCACTAAGTCTGAGATAAACCATCCTGAGCCAGCCCCAAAATAAAGCTAGTCTCAGAACCTCATTTCTCACAGAATAAAATGGGGAAAAAATGAAGTTCTAACAAGTAAAGACCCATGCTGCACTGAGTGCAGAGTCATCGTACGTGCCTGACCCACCTCTTTATGGCCCACGATGCCTTTTCCCCACACCCGTGTGTCCTGCAGCACATCTCTGGCCATCCCACAGTGTGCCGTCCTCTGCGAGCTCTCAGCAGCGATGCTGCTGCTGGCCAGCACACCCAGCCCATGGCACCCCGTGCGGCTGCATCCAGTGCTCAGAAAAGCAGCTGTTCACAGGGACGCCACTTCAGGGTCAGAGACAGATGTGAGGATCAGCCACATGTGGTGGTAGTGGTTCAGTCTAGAGCCTGCACAGAGGTGGATTAGTGTGGGCCCGCGTGATGGGAAACACATCTGCCGGCAGCGGCACGGGATGGGAGGCAGTGCTGCGGCGTTGGCCACTGCCCTTTTGCGCCCTGCAGCTGGCGAGATGCTGAAGTCTGGTGTGCTGCTCGGTGCTTGTTTGGTTATTATTATGGCTTCTCTTACCAAAACACAGCCTTATGTCCTGAAGTGTATATCCTAGCATCTCTAGGTCTGTGTGTATCTCCTTTGCTCTTTTTGCACATTATGAGCAATGAGAACTTGCAGCATCTCAGAGCAGAGCAGAACTCTGTGAATGCAGCAGAATCTTCCTCTCTGGATTAAAACCAGATCTGGACACATGGGACACATAGTGTGGATTAAATATAATTTCTACTGCTCACCTCTTTCCTTGCAGTTCCTCAAGAGGTAGCAGAGAAACAACGAGCAGAATGGGAAGCAAAGATCTGCTTGGCCGACCGTATTTCTTCAGTGAATCTAAGCAGCTCCTGTGGCAGGTTAGACGCCCTGCAGCACACACTCTTTCAGCAAGCTGTCAGGTCGAGATGTGACTTTAAGCTGGCCAGTGGGAAAAAATGATAGGAGAGCTCACAACAGAAATGTTAAGAAAGAGGCATAACATTTGGCACATTTGTGAAGGTGCCTTGTGATTTTAGGTGCTCGGCTGAAATAGAATATGGGCCAGGCATCTTCAATGGGCACAGGAGCTGCTTTTGGAAATATTAGCTGTGATGGCTCACACATGATGTGGTCACACCGCAGTCAGCAGGGCACTGTGGGTCATGAGATAGCACAGAGTTTGCACCTGCAGTGTTTGCACAGAAGGGCCCACCGCTGTTCTCACACCTGGGTAAATCAGGATGGTTTCCAAGAGTTAGGATCTTGACTTGTATAAAATTAGGACAAATAAGGTCATGTGCTGAATAGCAGTTGTAAAATTCTTGAATTATTACAGTTTACACTAAGACATAACAGCATAAATTGAAGTTTGTATCACTGTTTTCAAAGCAGTTTGATCTTAGATATTATAACTGATGTTAATTCTTCAGTAAGACAAGCTAAATGAGAATGAGATTTACAGATGGTTAGTTAAAATGTTAGTTTTTCATTTATTGTTATTTTTATTTCACAAATTATTGTTGCATCCTGCAGTGCTCAGAAGCTTATTTTACAAAAGTATTATCTTGTGACTGTGAGATTTGCTCGTGAGTCACACCGCAGTGAGAAAAACAATGCTGTATTAGTCAGCCCGGCAGCACTGATGTAGCTACAGAACAGAGCTGTGTCCCAGGTGCTGCATGAATCTTTAACAAGGCTATCAGTACTCCACCTAGATGCTATAGTTATGGTCACATTAGGAATAACAGCTAAAACTGTACAGATATGTGGGCCCAAATCATTATTGCTGATGCTTAGGTACTAGATTTGGCAGAAAGAACACAAATAGAATTTTAAATGTCCGACATCATCAAGCTGAGTTGTTAGTGAAAAAAAAACTGCTTTTGACCTTGTGAAGGGAGCACATAATTTTCTTGTGTGAATTTATTCAAATTCTGCATTTTAAAATAGCATATGTGCACCTTTGCAAACTGTAAAAGTGAGAATGTAAGAGGAAACTAAGAGTGCCTGATATGTTAAATGACACAAGTTTCTTAGGTCTCGTATATTAGTTTCACACTCTCACTACCATTAGCCTCAGTCCTTTTCAGTCCACCACACCAGAGAAATGAACTAGACAAAGTGAGTAAGTGAATTCTCCATCATTCACTTCTTTATGTTCTGGTGAGAATCAATAAATGCCCATTCAAAGGAACTGAGGTTAAGCCACTCATTAATTCTGCCTCCCAGAGATTCTAAAATATGATTTTCTTTTCTTTGTCATCACCTTTAAAGTATGCGAAATGCAGTTTATGGAAAGTGGGAATAGCACACAAAAGAACTTGTTGGAAGGTGAAGCAAGTATTTGTATGGGGAAAATTCAGTGTTCATTGAGCAGGTCCTCTTGTAATCCGTGGCTGGGCCACTTGCAGCATCTTTTTTCTTGGCAATTTTTTTTCTCAAGGACGTAGTTTCTCTCTGTGCTTTTTTTTTATCCCCCCAAAGATTTGTGCTGCTTCACAGAAAAAGGTGTGTCCTTGAATGTAAATGGCATTTGACAACATTTTTGAAATAATAAACTTGGAATATAGACAAAGGAATGTTCAATGCATCAGACCAAATTCAACAAAGCTGCTCAGAAAAGCTCAGAATGGCTTTGTTTATGCATCCCGATATTTTTTTTACTCTACAGTTTTTATCTTCTTTTAGCCATCTTTTCAGTAAAGAGGGAATTTGCCTCTAAGGTCCTTGAAACACCCAGGCACAGAGCAAGTCGCAACTCTTTCGTCACCTGTGACCGAAATGCCTTGCCTTGTGATGCATATTGCAATCCATTTATGCTTTCCCACACGGACTTTCGGTACTGGGACTCGCAGCAGCAGGTGCTCCAGTGGTTGGAACAGTACTGTACAGACTGGCTATCAGGAAGGTCTGCTTCTGTTTGATATTGTGTTTATTTTGGCAAAACGCCTAGAGTTAATCTTTGTTACTGTAAAACAACTTTAAAACTTGCTTGGGAGTGAACCATTCAAGGTATGTACAAACAGATATATATCTGTGCTGGAATACAACTCTGGCTTGGAAATATACCTGAGCTAATAACCTACCTTGTAATATGAATAAAGTAAACTTGATATGGTTTGCACCCACTTACTAGGATGTGACATAAATTGTCACTCAGACCAGGGTCCACCTGGAATGCCAGAAAAATAAATAACCTGCTGACTGAACCCATCTCACCACAAAAAGGGATGCTCCAGTATGAAGAGAAGAAGCAAGCAAGGCAGCTGGGGCTGTGAGGAGAAGGCAACCTGCCTTTCCAGCAGCACTTTGCTCTAAAATCAGCTGTCAGCGTGCATCCCAACAATCTAACATAGAGTGAGAGATTTAGTGCAATGTAACCTTATAAACCAAATGTTGCAAAATCAGTGCATAAAAAGCCTTTATCAGAAATTATTTTACTTTCCTCAAAATGGGTATTTTTAAAACCTTCAGGATTCCAGCTTCCCTAAAGACAGAATTTACAGTAGTCATACTTTATGTTTTAATTCTGTGAAAAGTTGGTGAATTTGGATGAAAGTCTAGTCACATACCTGCATGAGTGATATAGAAATTTATATAGAGCTTCTTGTCTAGGTAATTCATTGCAGCACCAATCCTATTCTGTAACGTTAATGGGATACTGTACAAGACTACCACTGTATAGGAAACCACTCTTAAATCCATTCATCTCCTTTCCATCAAAACCACAGGAAGAGAAAGACAATGGCAGGATGGATTTTATGTCTATTCAGTTACATTTTGTACACAAAGAGAATACAAATATATTGTTCGTCTTGCTCTTTATTAATTGCCTCAGTGGCTATTGACTCACGCTCAGGTGGCATTTTTTTCAAAAGCATTAATAACCTCTTTGTGTTCTAGGCCAGTCTTCCTCAGTCTTTTCGGGATGATGATTCCTTGTTTGAAGTCAATATTACAACCACCCTTCCAAAATTTATTGTAGAGTAAGAATAAAAAATATTTACAGATGGTAATAGCAATGAGCCACTTCAATCCAGTGTGTTTTGAAAGAATGACTTCATCCATGTCTAAAAATCAAACATAAATGGCATGCCCAGGGCCTCCATACCCTGGGTGCCCCCAGCTGGGACCTGACCCACCGGTGCCCTAGGAGGTCCTCAGCTTCCCTACCCGCACAGGAGACCAAGGCAGATGCTCTGCACCCAGCTCTTGTCCCAGCTGAGACAAAAGCAGAGATTACCACCCAGACTGGAGAGGTATGAAGCGCTACACAGCCAAGAATCTTGGCTTTAGCCAGAAAACACTGGTCTTTCAAAGCTGAAGTGATATGGGGGCTGAAACAGCAAAGAAAGGTCACTTGTGGTTGAGAGAAGCAGATCTCACGTACCTTGATGGTTTTAACATACTGAGAGTTATTCTGGGACTTCTTTTCTTTGACATGGATCCTACTCATACTTTCAGCGCTTTGCAAACCCACAAATTTTGCAGTCACAAAGGGTAACAATGATCCAGCACTGCTGCTCCAGGCAGATGGTGGCTGCTGGCTGAGGAGGTGTCTGATGTCCAGTTCTGTAGTTTTTTCCCTACTTAGACCAGCATTCTCTTTGGAAACTACACATACAAGCAGGTTCAGTCATGACTGCAGTGCCTCATTTCTTTGCACCTCAGGCTTCAACTGGCCTTTTGATTTTGTGGAACCTCATCAATTCTCTTCCTCCAGGCCAATACTTCTGGCACCAATTCACTGCAGTCATCTTGGCAAGCCAGAATCTATTTCTGCACTTGAATCCTTCCCTCCTTGAAGCCATTACAGGGCAGTTCAGTCACCTGCTAGCCTTTTAAAAGCACAGCAGCATTAATTCAACACAAAAGCATATTGGAGAAGTAGCAGCTTTCCATATCTGAAATAATGGGCAGCCAGTGGTTGAGGTTGTATTGAAACTCCGGTAAAACAGCTGAAGAGACTACAGGCACTCTGCTGTCTGTCCAAGGCAGCAGTTTGGTCCAGCTGGGATACTGGTTTTATCAGTGTTTCTGGACCTTTTCTGGTTCCCACAGAGCTAGGAAGGAGCTCTGTGCTGTCATTGTGCCTTCAACAAGCCTCGCCAGGCTGGGCAAACTGCTGGTCTTGAGATGGTTCCTGTGTCCTAATAGTACTGGTCTCAAATTAAAAGTGTTCTTACAGGGTATGTAGAAAGTACTGTGAAGCATGAGAAAAGTTAAAGGAGCAACATAAAATCAGTTCAGGTCCTACCTGGGCAAAGCAAACAGACATGGCAGAAGCCATCTTGATTCCAGGGGTATCAGCTGGGTGTTGCTGTGATGTTTCTAAGTGCTTCCAGCTCTGAAAGCACCTTGCAGATTTGCATGAGCTCATTCTCCATGGAGCCAGCTGGGTTTGTTCATTCCATCTCCAAGCCATATGGAAAGGAGTCAAATCCTTCCCAAACCCACAAGCCAGGGCTGGCAAGGGATGCTGTCACACACCTGCTGGACCTAAATTGTCATCTGCGTCCGGGGCACGGACAATCCACAGCCAAAACCATATCGTCATGGATACAAACATCTTAGAACAATTTATACACACAGTTTACTAAGTTGTCTTTTATCTTTCATGTTCTGATATGTCTAAAGGATGTCAAGTATGACTGCATGGCCTGTTTCAGCCTGGTGTTTGCTAGTTTTCCTGCAGTGTATCTGTGAGGCAGAATATAATTTAATGTCTCTTTAGGCTTTCACCTAGGTAAAAGTAGATGCTTCCTCCTCAGGAAGGCGAGTTTCTGTGACGTTTCAAAACGCTCGTTATTGTCCATCTTTGGCTGCTGAGGATTTGCCTTTATTTACCTCTGGCTGCCTTTAGAAACTGCGGTAAGTTCTCCCTGTTGTGGCCACTCAGACGGCAAGGTTAGAATTTGCAGGCATCTAAACATAGGTTTGTAATGTCATGCTCATGGTGCATTTAAGTAGTCTTGGGTTCTGTAACACACAGGTTTAAGGCATTCAGGAACATTTCACCCAGGCATCCATGGACTTTAAACATCTGCTTTAAATTGGAAATACAACTCATGGGGTGCGGCTTTGAAGGTAATTCCAGTTTTTATCAAGTCAGGTGTTTAGTTTAGCACTGAATTACTCACTGTAAGGGAAACCTAATATAGTACTGTGTAAACCAAATTCAGATATGGTGGAAAAATATGTCAGTGTTCCCAAGATAAGGAAAAATACCATTTCAAGTGCAAGATTTGTACTCAGACTTATTTTCTGCTTGCGAAATAGCAGTGGGTCAAAACACAGAGAAAATCACTTGAAGTGGGTAAGTCACAGTTCCCTCTTGATTGTTATCTTCTGTGTGGAAACACCACCTAAAGTCCATGGCATAATGTTACATTGTTGTGGTGTTTTTGCATGAAAATTGTCCTGCATTAGACTGAATGAAAAAACTGAAAATATCCCTCATTGAATTTCCTACTCTCTGTAACTAGTACCTGCTGAAAAATGGAGTACAAAAAAATAAAATATAATTGCATACTACAGAATATGTTTTCTATTTGATAGGCTTCTTGACATTAGCTGATTGAAACGCTTGGAAGTAACGGTGAAAAAACCAAAAATTATTATTTTTATTTGTCAGTAATCTTTATGGATGTTCGTCTTAATTAGGCTAGTAGAAGCTTTATCATGATATATTTTCTGTATCCAAAAGGCCTCAGAATATTTATATTCATAATGGAACAAAATAAGAAACTGGACTCTAAAATATAAATACAGTATGTACAGATGAAACAGTAATATACGTGAATAGAGGGACATAAAATTAGTCGTGAAATACAATTAAGACAGTTCTAAGGAAAGACTCACAAGTGGTGATTTCATTAGTGACTTTGGGGATTTCCACGACCCAGTTAGGTTGGGATGAGTTTCAAAAAACAAAACAAAAAGTCAAACAGAAGATTTCCCAGAGCTTCAATTTCTTTCATTGTATGAGTTCTTTTCACTAAAATGAAATTGTCAATGCAAAAGTAAGAAAACAAATCAACAACACAAATCCCCAAAACCCAAACTCTCAACATGTGTAAAAGATACATAGAGCAAAAGCATGCTGATTTTAGGAGTTATCTGGTAAGGACAGAAGCAACATGCCTGCACAATGTCCCTGCAAGCTTTTTTAGCATCAAGGTTTCAAGTTCAAGGATAGACATTTATGGGTATAAATCTACAGTATCATTACGTGAGCAAAACTGAAAAAAACCACCCATATTTTAGATGAACTAAGAAATATTTTCCAATAAATAATTGGATCCATTGCTACAATGGAACTGAAGAACAAGACAAATGTATAGAGATTCCTGAGAGGAGTTGGGAGACTGTGAAAACATCTCCCAGCTGTGCTCAAACTCTGCTGAGTAAGGGCTGCTGAGTATCAATAACAAAAATGTTGAGTTCACAAATAACAGGATGCTGTGAGACACTTCATTAGCCTACTCTCACCTGATTAACACCTAGCATCTGAGTTGTTTCTCCCCCTAGGTTTAGTGGGAATATTTAAAAACAAAAAAGGGGAATCATGAATTTTTTATTTATTTTTCTATTCCATGGCATTTTTATGTCATGAAAAACACCAAATGAAACCATTTGAATGCAGAAACTCATACTCTTCTAATAGAATAAAAATGGAATATCAAGAGCTGAATTAGCATTTTTGTACAATTCAGAGCAAGAGACCATTTATGCAATAGTGAGACTCCTTTTGGAAACACATCGTTTTGAACATTGAATATGTTCCATGTTTCATTGTTCTAAGAATTTCTAAAAAATGTCAGGGTGATTTTTTAATACACTCTGGGGCAATTTTTCTCCAAATGCAGTTTTTCTTTTACTAATAATATCAGCAAAATGAATATTTTCAAACAATTTTCATTGCATTAGTATTTTGTTTTCCCTCAGTGTGAGTTCTAACAAAATCTATGGTATTTTGATAATGTTCTTTAAACTTGAGATACAGAGAAACCTTTCATAATAAATCTCACACTATACCCCCAGCAGATAGGATACAGTTTGGGCTAGCTTGCTCTGCTCCTAATGCAGGGAAATGCTTTCTCTGTGCAGTCCCTCTTCTCACATATCTGTCTTAAAAATAACAGCAATGAAGATGTGATATGCCAGTAACACTCATTAGGCCAGACCTGGGGCATTTCATACCATGGATTAAATTTCTAGATATTGAAAATTAATCTAAAATCCTGACACTAAGTAATACTCACAATAGCATCATAACATTTGTATCTGAAATGTCCCAACTAGGAGCAGCGCTGTGGTTCACCGACTGATCCCCATCCTGATGGACAACTCACAAGCCTTTCTGGTCAGGGAGAGAGGTAACTCAGCTACCTGCTGCAAGGAGTGTGGCTGGCTGCTTACCCTTCACATTTTCCAGGCAGGGAAAGCCAAAAACCTGATGAAGAAATTCACTCCTAAGTGAAAAAAAGGAATATGCCTGCTTTCTGCATGCCACTTTATATGAACAGTCTGGCACATTTTTAAAATTTTAGTGACATTTTCTGCAATCCAGCATGTACTACAGGGAAAGTAACAGCCTTTTTCATATATAATCGATCGACACTCTACCAACCCGGTTCAAAGACAAGTCAGACTAACAATACTTCGAGATGGCTGGCACATTACGCATTCTGGAAATTCTAATTTTATGTAAATTTGGGAAATGTATGCATGTGCCAGAGTTGCTCTTTGTTCATGCACTGTTTTAGCATGTCTAAGTAGGAGAGGCTGCCATACAACATGGGTTGCAAAACAGCAGATGGGGGTGATTTAGTCTCTGAGGAACTCTAATTTCCTCTGAAAAAGTACTCAGGTTTGTTATTTTATTACTATGGGGATATATATATTTTAAAATATATTTACAGTTAGTGCTTACTTTGTTGGAAAATACCTCAGAATACCTTTAAGAAACAGTTCTCTGTGTGGACGCTAATTCCTCTGTAGGAGTCCACTGTGAAAATGGATTAAGTTAAACTGGAAAAAATCCCTGAAGTCTTAGTGTTGAAGAGCATCGACATAGAGACTTAGAGCACAGCAGTTATTGTGCTTTAAATTCGTGTCCTGACATATTTTTGTTGTAATTTCCCCATACAGACAGACCCACACTTTATTACCTCCAGATGGAGTTATGAAATGCTACTATTTCTTTCTGCATTTACTGATAAAATTCTACACTGAAGACTGATTAGGGTGACAAAACTTTGCAGTCAGAGGTTGAATAGTGCATCCCCGAAATACTCATTTTATGCAGATTTAGAAAATAAATACATTTACAATGGTTTCCTCTTTGTTCTGACACTGTTCTGGCATGTCAGATTAGTGGTAGATGCCACACAGCAGGAGCTAGGAAATTCTGTCTGAAAAAGAGATGAGGTTTAGAGTCATTTTAGTCCCTGTCAAGACCAGAGTTCCCAAGTAAAGGGACACAGATTTAATACTGTTGTAATCAGGATATTTAAAACATTTAAAGGGTTCATGTTTGTTTTGTCAGATTATTTGCTGGAGTTTCATACTCAAGCAACTGTATGCGTGTGACAGGGGTGTAGGAACGCAGGAAGATTGTATTTACTGTGTCCTTTTACATTACTTCAGCCTCAAGAAGATTTGTAGCTAACACAACTTTGATGTAGAATGCCAAATTGATATTCCTGAAATCCTCATTTTGGTTATCACCTTCCAGATATAAAATGCAAAGGTGGCTCTAAGTCTTGTTGGCAATAGGATGAGGTCAGCGTACACAGGATCCACCACTCACCTGAGTCTGTGCAGAAGTTCCCACTGATTTTAACTGTACAGGATCAGGACTGTTATGCCAAACTTATGGTGTCTGGGATTACAGTGTCTACAATCTGTGACTTTTCCAGAATGTCAAGATATATTTGCCTGTAGAAATGCTATGTTCAACTGAAAATCTGTGATTTGTCTGTATTCAACTTGGATCTTTTGAACATACAATTAGGTAGCAAGAGTCTGTTGCATTTCTTTGAAAAATACTGGTTGCAGTGAAAAAAAGATGCCTAAATACTGTTCAGGGAGCAATCACAAAATTTTGTATGGTGATGGATTTTGTATGGTGATGGACCTTTAGTGATTAAAAGGCTGGCATGGGTTTACAAAGTTCCTTCACTAAGCATTTATTGGACTTCCAAGTTAGAATGCATGTATTCACTCGAACACATTTTAGCTCCATTTCCTCAGAGCAGCCGTATTTGGATTGTTCTTTTCCTTGGCCTCTGGCTTACGTCTAGGCCTAGTGTGTCTACAAGACATGCCATCTTCAAAGTGAAACCCAAATGTACAAGCGACTGAGGCCCCAGGAACACGTGTGCTGAGTTTCCCTGATGACAAAAGTGTTTCTTGCTCAGAATAATCTTTTCATGGAGCTTTAAGTAAATATGTTTCAAGGAAATTAATTTTACTTTTCAGACCTCTAGGAAAACTCATAAGGATTTAGCTACTACATTTGAAACAAGCTGCTGCATCTCAGAAGAGAGTATCACACTTAACAACTATGGAAGTATACAGGACCATTTTAACCTTTTTTTTCTATAAGTATATGTATATTAGCAAGATCTTGATCTCGGATTTTACATTCCAGTAAAGAATGGACCCAACTACCCTTATTCAGTTTAGCTATGAAGAAATAAGTAACCACACGTTGGACCAGAGAGAGAAAGAGAGATATTCAACTTGCAGGCTGGGCTATGGAAGTCTCTTAGTTTTTAGTTTTCATTGGACAGGATTCTGTTTCATCCTATCTGTCGCTCCTTATAAATCACATCACGACTTCGAAATCTGAAGCTTGCTGTTGTTGGCATTTGAGCCTAATGTCAAAATGCTTTTGCTGCTTTACCTGTGAGCAGACAATCTATATTGAATGTCCTTGAAATAGTCATTTTGGTAGACTCTGACCTTTTTCACACAGAGCAATCTCGGTTTAGAAGCACAGATAAACCGACTATTGTTAACATTCACTAGCCCACTTTCTCACTCATGAAGTGGGAGTTATGAGTATTAGCTATTAAATTACCAGTGGGAGAAGAATAGAATAGCCTGACTGTCCTTTCACAATCCAGCAGTCTTTGGGCCCACAAAGACAGACACGCAGAAGCTTTACTTGTCCAGGGACAGCACTGGCAACCCCTATGCCTGCCCCATAAGGAAAAGCACCATCTATCCCATGACTGTTTCACTAGCTACATCTTCCATGACACTTATAAAGCTACTTTTACATAGTCAGTGAGTTATATTTTTGTATTTTCACAGCTGAGATGGTCTTGGGTCTAAACCTGATCCGGTCTTGGGTCTAAACCTGATGAATTTACCACTGTGTAACTTCACTGTGTAGCTTTGCATAACAGTAATTTCAACATATTCAATGGATCTGTGCTTCATATGAATTCAGGAACATGCATGATCCAAATAGGCCCTGGAGAGCACGACATTTGTCTTTCCAGAATATACAAATTATAAACAAATCCAAAGTATATCCTAGAGCACAGATGCAAGTGAAGAAGCTAGTATATTGATACGCCTGAAGTGATATAAGTATATATAAATCTTCCAATTTTAATAAAATATTTTAATTTTTCTCAAATTAATAATAAATATTTCCATAGTGGAACAGTGAATATAAAATAACTATAGTTTTTTCTCACCACATATACTTATTTACAGATTCCATTAGTCATACATTATTTTTTTCTTTTGAATTTCCTTTTTCTGATGTATTACAATTACATTCTAACACTTACTTCTTTCAGGCTGCTTCTACAGCTCAAGGATGTATCCTTCACTGACAAAACTCAGTGATGTTTCGTTTTTGATATTTCAGCTCTGTAGCCATATCCAGCCTAAAGGACTGACACAATCGCTGCATGTCCTATTGATTCAGTAAAAGGTACACTTTTTTTTTTAATGTTTGTATTTAAAATTGCAGTGTATATTAGGGTTCAGCTGAGGTTTTAAGCTGTGTTTGTACACATAAAATCTCAGATTTTGAGGGAATGAACTGTGCAAGAGTTTTGCACCCAGCACCAAAACATGCTATGTTCAAACTCTGCTTGTCTCCTCAGATGAAAGCTGCAAAGAGAGGGTGACAGGGATGTGTGGGTGTAAGTGTATAATTAGGCATATACTGCTGTATTTTAGCACATACTGTCCCCTGCTGGGAATAATCATATTACTGGTAAAAGTAATTTTTAAGTGCAGTTATGTGTTCATTCTTCCACCTACCATTCAAAAAGGTAGGCTGGTAAGGTCTCCTTTGCCTTTCCCTCTCACACAAAGGTACGGCCTACCTGACCCATCCCTTGATCACCCCGATGCCAAGAATGTAAGCATTTCCATTTGTTGAGCGTTAGACCCCATCAGATGGGATTGCTGTACGCAGGATGCAGTTGGAGGCATCACAGGGGCTCCCCCAGGAGGGGAATGGCATAGTTTGACCTTTGCATGGGATGGGCTGCCTTGTGCCCACCAGCATCTCTTATGTCAGGATTGGCTGCCCTAAGGAAAATCTCCTCATGGTGTTAGTGGTTGCCTGCTGGCTGCCCCACACAGCCCTCACTGAGCTTCAGAACCATTTCATTTCTCCAGAATGTGTCAAATGGAAAGTACTCTTTGCAACAATTCCCAATGTTTCATTGCAGAAAAGAGAGATGAATGGCATACCTACACCATCTCCAATTCTTCTTCCCAGAGGTCAAAACCTCCCCTCCCCACCACAATGCAGAGCAGCAGGTGATCGTCGAAAAGCAAAGCTCTGAGGCATGAGGGCAGCCTGGCTGCCACGGCCTGGGGTCTGACACACACAACGGGGCTTCTGGCCTGACCATGACTCCGTGCCCACCCCTGCTCTTACCCATCTCCAGGTCGCTGGAACTCCCTGGCTGATGGTCTCTGAGGTTATTTCAGTGCCCAGACTCTCAGCAGCTGAACGCCAATGCGGTCCTTTGGGGAACTGCAGGATCAGTGTCAGTAGTGCAAAGCTGGCTCTGGTGGGAGTCAGAGGTTTGTGTTTGCTTAGAAGATACAGTGGGTTTTTTGGATGCATATGGCTATCCAGTTAAAAAATAGTTCTTTTGGTGCAGCTTTGCTCTCCTTCGTGAATTTGTTTATGCTCCTCTTTCTCCTCTTTAAAATTTGATTTGTTAGCTCCATGCACATGAGGTAAATTCTTGCCATTCTTTTCTACCTGGCCTTGATGAGATGAGAAGTTTCAGGAACTGCAGCTCCATACATCCTTCATCAGCAAATCTTCTGATTTGAAGACTGAATTTCTGACATTCATGTGGCATTTTCTATAAAACTTAGCAATGCATCAAATGCAATGACTGTCTAGTGAAGGTCTTAACAAAATTACGAACATCTTGACAATTAGGCAGCCTGTGTGACTTTCAGAAACTAAGAACAATTTTTGTTAGCTGCATTTTATGTCGATATCCCTCTGTTTGTTAATTACCATTTTGTTTTATCTTTCTCGGCAGCTGTTTGTCTTCCCTTTTAGAGGGTAGACTGTATCACAGACTCAATGTGTTGCCAAATATTTGTTTTTCTTGGAACCTCAGAACTGAGAATTTTGGATAAGAAAATTTTTCACTGTGAATCACTGTTCAGATTATTTTTCAAGACCTTGTGTAGATAATATTAATAAAGCTGTAAAATAAGGTGTTAGCGGGAATTGCCGGTATTATTTGTTCCCTTCTTTTGAAATACAGTAACCAATAGGAAATGGAAATTATCCATTGCACGTAGAGCTTGATTTATAATGTCAGCTGTGGGCCTTGTTGGCACATTATATGGACTTTACATAAGTCCATCATTAAAGGATACACACGCTTTTTTTTGTTGTACATTAGTAACTTTAATAATATAGACTATAATGAAATGGGAATTGTAGGAGAGAAAACAGTCCAACTCAGAGCAAACTTAACTTCTGAGATATTCTGATTTTAATATATTTTTCCTTTGTCCTTAATGCCTCTTCTCTGATGTTTCTTTACCCATTCCCTTTTAAAATTATTAGTTTCCTGTTAAAACAGAAACAAGAGAATAAAAAATGAAAAGGAAATGAAAATAGTGAAAAAATTCAAATTAAGTGCCACATATATGCATGTGGAAACTGGGTGCTCTGTCCCTATGGCAAGTCAATGTTTTAGACAAAATCTCCATTCAAAACCCATTGACATTCTTAAACTCCTTTAACAATTTTTTCCTTTCTTTAAAATACTAAGGACTTATACATAGGATTTCAGCAATCACCAACGTCACAGGAGAAACATGAACTGCAGATAACTGCTTAGCAACACTTACAGCTTCACTCCTGAGTCCTTCCTTAATTTACTAGTTCTTATCCACCTTGCCTTCAGCACATGTTGTAAAAGAGGTATGAGATAGAAGTGTTATTTTTCAAACTAAAGATCTAAGAGTTACTTTCACAAAAAAAAGTGGTCTTTGTGAAACACGGGGCACATCAATGTGGAAGGTGAGACCGGACTGAGCTCCCGTCCCTGCTCCAAGCTGCTGGAATGGGGCTGAATTTGGGCTGCAAGCTGTACAGCCACACGGGGGTGACACTGTCTCCACGCTAATGTGCTAGAAGAGAAGTCATATTGGTGTGCACACTTTTTTTTGTTCTGTTTTATGTTCTCCTGGAGTTGGATGATTCTGGGAGAAAAGGTGAAGTTTCACTGTAAAATACTCTAGAACCTAATGCTTAAGGTACCCTCCTGGAAAGTAGGCGATGTGAGTTCAAGTTTCTTTACTGGCTGGGGAAGCTCTGCATATTTGGTGCCTGAGGAAGCTCACTGGTGAAAGCAAAGGATATCCATGATACCTCTGAAACATAAACCCAAGCCTCTGCATCCCCACTATTCGTGTTGCTTGGGCATAAGTTTTGTTTTAACAGAATTGGGTAGTTTGGCGTCTAAATCTTCTGATGACTTTTATATGCAATACCCTTTATTTCTGCAATCTGTAGACATGGTACCTCATCTATGACTTTCACCCTGCCCAAACTGGTCTCTAACATACAATACAGATCTACTCCAGCATCCTTACATGCCTACAAAATTAAGTGTTAGGAGAGTTGGTGTTTTGGAGAAGTAAGTTTGAACTTAGGGTATAAAATTTGAATTCACCACAATGGACACCTATATTATTTTCTGGTAATAACAAGCTGAAATAACTCTCGTTTATTACAATAAAGCATAAAGGTCTTTGGAAAAATTAGCTGTATTTTTGATTAATAGACAAAAAAATATATTATTTCCTTCATAAAAAAAAAATGTTTCTGATTCATTGATTTTAAAATATATTAAGCAAAAGGAATATATTTCACTGGACTTGAAAATCACTGAAGAAAAACAGGCTGTGGGAAGCAAGAAAATGCATGCATTACAATTGTATGAAAGAAACAAAAATGTTCAGAGGATCATCAAAGATACAGTCAGCAGCTCAATACTTGGCTGTCACTTGTGGCTTTACAGTCCTTCCCTCATGACGTTGCCTGCAGGAGAGCCGAGGGACTGGGTCTCCCTCTTCTCTAAGGAGCGTGGTGGGAGCACGTGCCCGGGGTTTAGGCAGAGGACAGGAGAGGCAGCAGGAGGTGAGTCACTTCTCATCCCAGCTGCCTAACCTCTTTATTACAAACATTTTTCAAGTGAAAATGTCCGTGTGAGAAAGCCATTACAAGCAGTGGCCAGGCTTTGGCTGGTCACTAACAGCAGGAGCCTTGGCACTCTGCTGTCCTGCTCGACTTCCCCTGTTGCAATCAAAGCTTAAAGGAAGACCGTGATTTTTTACATCTGTTCCGGATCTACAGCTTTTTGATGAAAAATTGACAGCATAAAATAACAGAAGAAATCTGTTACCTTTGCTGCTGTTTCCTTTCGATTTAAACTAGACTAGAGAGCATGACAAACGAGCAGTCAGTTGTGGGAGAGGTATCGTGCTGGTGCCACTCTCTTGTTGCTCTTACTGAAGATAAGATTCATCAAGAAATGCAAGTGGCGTTTAGACTGTCACTGCAATACCTCTCCAGTGTAAAGTTGCCCTAAATAATAACATTAACGTCTGTTTTCCTAAGCACTGTATTGGTTAGTACAATGACACCTGTGTAATTAAGTATGAAGACGGATATTTTAAATTAAGTTTTAAAACATTCTGAGTTGCAGTAATTAAAGCAAATTCACTGTGTAAACAGCATCAAACCGTCTTTACATGATAATTATTCTGATATTGAAACAATATGCACCATGTTTTTTGTCTCTCACTCAATACAACAACATGCAGCGGTGGCAACCTGGTGGCAGGCATTACACTAGTTTTCTTTCCGTGCCATGTGTATGGCAGAGGTTGATGATACCTGGAAACTGTTGAGATTGCTGGACAATGCTCTTAACTTTACCCTTCGGTTCCTGATGATTTCAGCCATTGGTAACAGAAATAAATCATGTTATTTGGATGAGCTTATTATATTTAAGTACTGGTCAATAAAGATTCACCAAAGTATTGAATGGTTCTCGGAGCAAATGAAGGTTTTTTACTTGTTTGGATAAGCACATGTTTATATAAACCACCTGAATTATCCAACCTCTTTGTTATGCATATTTATACAGAGACTATAAAAGTATGGTTTTCCATGGCGTAATTTACAACTTTTGCCCCTTTTCAGAGCTGAATAGAAAAGATACACCATGCTGTGTGATCTGGTGGGTTAAAAAGCAACATTATTATTTACCCTAATAAAGATCTCAGACTACATTTGTTTCATGGGTGAGCAGTTATTTCGAGCCAGTCTTTTCAGTCATCTCTTAAACACAATGCGTGCAGAAGTAGTCACTGGATTTAAAATAGATGTTTGTGCCACAGAAAAAGAACATATTTGTATGCATAGGAATACGAGACCTTGTAAGAACATCATTCTTCCAGATGCTGCCAGTTCTAATTCTTTGTTTTAAGGAAAGTCAACTATACTTGACCAAGTCTGGAGTCTTAATTAAGCTGAATAAACCAGCAGTGAATCCAGTGCTTTTTGGCTCGTACTGAGCTGTCTGATTTAGGTCCTGCAGGGTGCAGTGCTACCTTGCTTGGTGAGCTGAATAATTATTTATATCTCAGTGAACACTAATATCACCCCTTATCTAACTTTACACAGGCTGTCAAGTTAGCAGTTCCTGGAGAGATCATTCAGCTGGGCAATGTTGTCCCACACGGTGGGTCAGGGTCCAGCTGCCCTTTTCTCATTCTGTGGGGATGGCTTGAAAGTGCTGGAACAATGGTTTTACACCACATTGATTTTATAATCCCTAATCTAATGTCTCCAGGGGGGACTGTAATTCTATGTAACAGGCATAAAACAAAGAGATAAATGTTAAAGTTCCTAATGAAAATGGAGGCATCAAGGGCCCACTGAGGGTCTCTGTATTTATTTTCAGGCCAGTGATTCACGCTACGTAGGCAAATTATTTTTTAGAAAGCATGTTTTTTAGAATGGCGCGGTAAAAATAATGCATGTAGCACGGTGCCAAGGTTTGTCAAGTTGTGAAATTGAACCCACATTGATTCCACATTAATCAAGTTCATATAATTTAGTGATGCTGTACAGTAGGCCTTTATGAAAGAGTATTTATACCTAAGGTATACACTAAGGCACTGAGGCGTGAGGCTGAATTTATGCCATTTAGCTTCACATACTCCTACATATATAGTCTAGAGAGTCTTATTTTGACTTGGAACGTGAAATTATCAAAGATTAAGGAAATTATCTGAAGTCTCAATTCCTTAAATACTCATGACTTCTGTCTACAACTCCACAGTCATTTCATGGTACTGGAATAGTGCATGTTTCTATTTTGTGCTGGAGGCAAGTGCAACTCCAATAAATGATCTGGATGATTATAAAATTGTGACTTTAATAATAATAACAAGCTTCAACAGATGGGAACGTGGACACTGATCTCCATAAAAAACATGGCGTTACCAGCATTTTTCCAATTTGTCAAAATACTCCTGAATTCCTGCTCTTGTTCTCCAGGATCCTTTCAGCACTTCCAGCGTGGTGTGGTCTGCAGCAATCTCTCTTTTCCTTCCGCCAGGTCATTAATGAAAATACTGAAAAGCAACAGAACAAGACAGATCCCTATGCAAGCCCACTCCGCGCATCCTTCCAGTCCTGACAGTGAACCATTAATAGGTACTCTCTGAGTACAGTTTCTCACTCATCACATAGTAGTTTCATGAAAGCTATGTTTTCCTGTCTTTCTCTTAAGATTATTATGTGAAATAAGTTTCAAAAAGCCGTACTAAAGTCAAGATATATGATATCCACTCTTCTATGCTATACTCCCTTATTTTATACAGGGCAATTAGGATGGTTTGACTTGATTTGCTTTTGACATCATTTGCTTGTTTATTTATGTCTACAGTTTGTTTGGTGTCTGAAGGAAAACTGCCTGGTTTTAACTAATTTTCTAATTTTACATCTTCTCCACACCCCCTCCCATCCCCCTTTATAAAGACAGTCATTACAGCTGAAATCTTACAGTCTTCTGGGACTTCTCTTCATCTCCAGTTGTTTCTGGAAATAACAGCTCTGCTATTGCTTCATCTGGTTCTCTGAAGTGCCTGAAATCTGTTTGGCTCAGCTGGTTGGAAAATATTGAATTTATCCACATATTCACTAACTTCACCTATTGTGGGAGTAAATGCAATACTGCCCTAGCTTGCAGCTCCGTACAACTTCTGGCATTACTGTCCTCATAACAGGGATGGCAAAGGGCATCTTTACTTGTACTTTGGACAGTTCTGCACGTGGTCCGGTGTATCAATTTAAATCATAAATGAGGGTAAGGCTGTGCTGTTTTTCTGGACTGTGAACTGCAGCGGCTGCAGTTAAGAGTGCACATCTGTCTCTTTCATTGCTCGTATGGGGTGGTAACTTCTGGCAAAAGAGCAGGCAGGTGGTTTGAGGAAGACACAAATGCAGCTGATGGAGCTGCTTGCTTCAGCGCGTGGGGCAGAATCCTACAAAGCTGAATTGCAGGATCCAAGTGGCCAGGCGATCTGCGGGCCAGCTTTTCCCACATGCCAACTTCAGGGCCCTAGGGAGGATGTACTTACATCAGCAGGAGCAGTTTTTCCTGTTGAAAACTCTGTGCAGGATATAGCAAGAAAAATAATTTTTTTTCCCTTCGTATTTTTCCTGTATGGTGGTGTTTGGAGTCTTTGCAGGCACACTCGTTTCGTTAGCCAGCTGAATTATAGAGGCTGAAGTTGTTGGTGTGGACCTGCCTCAGGCTCTGCCCCAGACCTGGAGGCTCAAACATGATGCTTGAACTAGGAAATCCAAATTCAGGAGTCTTGGTGTTGTGAACAAGGGCAAGTCCATTATCCTTTTGAACCTCAGTTACCCAGCTTAAAGCAGACATACTGATACTTTGCCTCTTATCAGTGTGTCTAAGGTGCAGAGGCACAGATTCTCATATAAGACAAGTCTGTGCAGACTGTCTGGCCAGAAGCTTATTTTGCTGTTCTGTTGGATTTGGGGTTTGTGTCATTGCTTGAGACTCAGTTGATATCTCTAATTGTATTGTATTATTATCTTCATTTAACATTCAGAAGTCCTGAGCCTTGCCTTTCTTTATAAGCAATACATTTAAGTAAATTTATATCATAAACCTATTTTTACAAAATATAAATCTCTGTACTTTACACCTATGACTCTGTCAGGTTGTTGAGCATAGCATATAAGTATGCTAGTCTGAAAATAGTTGGTTGAGCATAAATGGTGAAGTAGTATAAAAAATCAAACATCTTCTGAAATAAAATCTTAGGAGATCTGAGAATTAAAAGAAAAAAATTTCATTCCTGAAAGAGCACTCCTCCTTGAATATTTGCTGCCATTGAACTTTGTAGCTATGAAGTCTGGGAACAGAGTGAAAAAGACAGCTGGGTTCCTTTCATCCTCACAACAGCAGAAACAGTTATGCTTTGCATGGAACAATAAAGAACTCATCAGGCACATGAGAGAAGGGTCTTTGGTGGACACACAGCTCCCTGCTGAAGGCCAGCCACAGCAGGCCCAGGAGCACATCCACATGAGTTGAGCAAAGGTGATGCTCTTAGGGCCATAACACAGAGCCTGGTCCCCTGGCCAGCTTTGTCCCTGGTGGGTGTCCGCAACAGGGATGTCTCCACTACCCAACATGGCTGTGTGCATATTGATGCCCCAATTGAAAAAAAAAAAAAAAGCCTCTGAAGCCCAAAGGGACCATTCTGATTAGTCAAGCTAACAGCTAAAGTCTAGGCTTAACATATCTCACCACAAAATTCCTCCACGAAGCCCAGGGTTGTTCAATATCTGCACATCTTTTTGTATATTTTAATGGCTTTTCAGAGTCAGCTTGAGGACAGCACCAGACAGGCTCTGAACAGTTGCAGGAATTTCCACAAAGAAACAGTTTCCCTCTCTTATCTTCTCCGTGCCCAGAAGAGGCTACAGGATCATCTAACATCACTGCTTAATGAGGAACTAATTCCTCTTGCAAGTCTAGCAACTGCAGTGGAGCTTCAGCTAATCACTCAGCAATATCCAGTCCTGCTAAAAATATTCGGTGGTGGAGATTTTACTACAGCTTGGTAAGCTCTTACTCAGCATAACGGGAACTGGGGAAAGGCAGGTACCTTTAACACCACTGTTCCTGATGTGCTCAAGGTTCCTGGTAATGAATCGACCGTGTCTATATGTTAGCAACCCCTTATGGAAGCCCTAAGCTCTGTAGCATTCTCCCCATGGTATCCTACTCTGTGGTCTCTTCTGTCTCCCCACCTTCATCCTTGCAAAGATGCCTCCAGACATCTGTTTTGTGGCTGCCTGTATGCCGCAGGGGAACATGCAGTATAATGAAGGCTTTTAATGCAGCTCCAGATATTTTATCTGGTAAATAAAGGCAGGAAGAGAATCTCATCCTGTATTCACACAATTGGAAGTGATGAATTATACTGTTTGATGTTTGTTTAGCTCAGAGAGAAGTAGTAGTCACTGAAAATATATTTAATGATGAAAATACAAAAGTCAGCAAGAAATGCCATGCATTACTCTGAAATTTATAGAATTACCATTTCAAATAAAATAATTGCAAGTGTAACAACAATTAGAGTTCAGTACATCTGAATTCTTCAAGTTACACATTGAATAGGACCCCCCAAATTATAACTAATTTCATGGTGCAATGTTCACAAAACTCAAAAAGCAATATTAAGGAAAAAATATATAAACTGAAAAAAGTTAATGTGTGTATTTCCTGTAGGTAACATGACTGTAAATTGAATTTCTCAATGTTGTTTTTCAAAAATATTGTGTAAGAAAAAGTGAAAGAAAAGAAGACCAAGCTACTTCTCACCCAAAGCCTATAGACAGGGTCACCAGACAGGAGACAGGTATACATCACCCACACGACAAGCCACGACTGTCAGGAGGAAAAATGGCTGACGCACGATTTGCTATATAATGCAGGCAGTTCACAGCACGAGTCCCTTGAGTATCCAGGCTAAGTAACTTTCCCAGGCAAGAATTTGGGCTTCTCTACTCTAGGCAGCACTGCACAGGCACTCCTAAACAAGGTGAGCGACAAGGAGGCATGGGATAATACACTACACATCAATGAAATGTGAGAGTCTTAAAAGTAAGAGCCATTAAAAAAGTGTCAGAGCACTCTGCAATTTCCATGGTGACTTGACCATGACTGTCTGGAAGGTGGCAAGTCATGCATTTTCAAAAAAATTGGCAAGTGTTTCCCACTTGTAAAGCAAAAGTGATCCAAGCCTTCTCAAGGAATAAATAGCAGGAGACAGAAAACTCTTTAAGGAAGTATTTCTGTGTGGCTTTTTATATTAAAATTCAAAGGAAACTCTTTGGAATTTTACATTGATATGAAAATCCTAATGCACAAATTTGACATTTCTCCCCAAATGTTCAATTAAACACTGTAGAAATCACAGGCTGTTGAGTGCTTCATCAAACAAAGCTGAACTTTCTCATTCACAAATAACCATTTAAGCAAACACAGCATAAATGAGTATACCTATTTTGCTGAAAGACAAGTTCAGGAAAGATTTTCAAAATGCATTTCTTTTTGTTTTCTTATTCATCTGTTACTGTCTTTTCTTCTTTCCCTTCTCCCAAGTGTAAATTATACTTAGACTAGCATACCAACATGTAATTACATGTATTTTCATTATCTCATAATTTGGCTTGGGAATCTACACTGTATGCACAAAATGCTGATTGCCTGCAGCTGCGGACAAATGATTATTTAGATACACAAGACAGTTGATGAGATGAAGCAGAAACTTGCAGTAAAGTCACTCTTAGTCTTGGTGCTTGGTAGAACAGCTCGAACCCCCAGGGCACATTGGGACTAAAGTGCCCAGATAAGCTCATCTACTGTATTTGTTTTGGCTTTAGCCCACAAAAGTATACAATATCCTTGACTGCTTACAGTCTAAATATTTACTTCAAAATGCTTCTGTGATTTAGACAGTGGTCCAGTTTTGGGGATAAGGCAGTGCATAGCAAAGTAATAATTAATGGCACTTATTTTAACTAACTTTACTAACCGTCACAGTCCTCGTCTCCATCGCTTCACAGCTTGCTGTTTATTTAGCGAGTGGTATCTTTCATATTAAAAAAAAAAAGAACAGCAAAGAAAAATGGAAAGCTATGATACTGATTATTTCACATAGCTTTCCGAATGAGAAAATAAATGTCTGCAATTAATTGTAACACCTGTGTTTTTCAGGTGTCAAACCACACCAAAAAAAAAAAAAAAATAGAATCACAAGAAATCTGAAAAAACAGCTTCAGCCTCCTGAAAAGCTAACCTTTCCAGGTACCTCATATATTATCAGCAACTTGAAAAATCAGAACCTAAATGGAATAGAAAATCTGATTCCATAACAGACAACTAAAACTCCTGGTAAGGAAAATCTCTAAACATCTGTAACACCTTCACTGCTTTTCCAAGAATCCCAGTATCTCAAAGCCTTCAAAAACTCAGCCTGTCCCTATGATCTTGACAAGTCAAGAAATCCCAAGTACATAAACGCAGTATTTTAAGGAAAATAATTCCTTTAGTGGCAGTAATAGAGCAAAAAGCCTTCATTACAGCAGCGAATACATAAACAGAGGCTATTAGAAACGAGTAAGGTGGCTCTGACAGCGTCGCAGACTTCTGGCTGCAGCAGCCCTGGGCAGCCCCCTGCAGCAGGTGGTCCTGGGGTGCTGCACCGAGCCCCCAGCCCTCCAGCTCCGCACCCCCGGGAGCGGCGGTGCTCCGCCCCAGCCTCTGCTCCCTGCTCGCCCCGCAACAGGCCTTTTGCCCCAGGAGAGCCCAAATAAGAAGATGCCCCATTGTGGGTCCAGTCGAGGAGCACAATATTGCGTGGTGAGGCCTGCTGAAACTAACTTGCAGTGGGGAAACAAGCATATATTCACTTGCAAAAGAGGATTTTAATCTCATGGGCCACTATGATCTGAAAGAACACAAAAAGGCAGTATGATTAGGGTACACTGTTTCTGCCTTCAGACAGGGAAACACAGTTGAAGAGAAGGTCTGTCAATATTCTTTTTGGCGATGTTTTCTATGAATTGTTTTATTTCTAGGCAAAACGTTTTCCAACGTGATAAATAACGCCAAACATGACCATAAATGCTGTGCTTTCATTCAGCTTTGTCTAATTCCTATTCTGGAAGCACATACCTGCAACAGAAAATTTGAAAATAAAATCTCATCTGACCTTCGCCTGTGTAACATAGCCAGGTTTAAGATAGTATTTGAAGATGAAAATCACTGTAGCAACTCCAGGTATATCAGATATATATAGTTCACATGAAAAACATCTGAACAGAAGCAGCTTTCTTTTTTCTTTTTTCTTTTTTTTTTTTTTTTTTCAGAATGC
>Ga0065711_1000244_pt1 | contig 84827 bp, 41 predicted proteins | sample Hoacrofraction12_FD_59098 | JGI IMG/M metagenome (GOLD analysis project Ga0065711, IMG submission 59098) | Hoatzin crop microbial communities from Cojedes, Venezuela - Epithelial fraction 12 v2 (version 2) | ecosystem: Host-associated > Birds > Digestive system > Esophagus > Crop | place...
GACTCTCTGCAGTAGCTCTTCATCTTTCTTGAACTGGGGAGCCCAGAACTGGACAGAGTACTCCAGATGAGGCCTCACCAGGGCAGTGTAGAGGGGAAGGAGAACCTCCCTCGACCTGCTGGCCACGCTCCTCCTAATGCACCCCAGAATGCCATTGGCCTTCTTGGCAGCCAGGGAACACTGCTGGCTCATGGTTGCTACTGTGACCCCTGCTAAAGTACTGTTGAACTCTGCTACCACTAGTAATGATAACTGTGCACATTCTTTGGCAACGATTTCCATTTATGCTACCCAGTGGAATATAATCCATGACATTGTGCCTAGCTAAAGTAGAAGTCTGATTCAAGTTTTGAGTGAGTAAGCCTGTAGAGAGAATGGATATGACAAATCCTTTTGGATAAAACCTTTGAGTTTCTAAGATCTGGAGGAGAGTTATTCTGAGTTGTGTACCACCAGAAATAATGCTGGACCATCGCTTATGAAAAACCTCAGCAATGAAGGGCTACTAATTATGTTGTCTTCAGAGATTTCAGTTAGCAACTATGGTGTTTGTAAGAATACCATGTAAAGCTGGTTTTCCATTTGTAAAGGTAGTCATAACTTGTGAAAATACAAATTTGAAATGTAGTCAACAGTAAAGACCCAAATAAGGAACAAAAGTTGTATTCAGATAATGTAAAATGATGTGAGATCAACTTCTCTATTAATTCAGTTAGCTGATTTCATACTTCTGTACTTCTTTCAAAAATTATGCTTATTGAAAATAATGCATATGAAAGGAAATAAAAAATTTCCATGTGTCTGAAATGTAGGTTTCTTTGGAAATGAAATGAAATGTAGTAGTATTTGGGAGGTATTCTCAGCTTGTTTAGCTTTTTTTATATGGTTGGATCATAACGATCAGAACAATGATCATGAAGTGTAATAAAAAGACACTGTAAAGCCTAAAGATTAGATTTCTTCTAAAATGGCTTTTGTGCTGTACTGAAGTTGGAAACATTTTTCCTTAAGGCTTTGAACATGTCAGTGGGAATAATTTATTCTTTAAATTAAAAGGAGCAGAGAAGATGAGAATTACAAAGTCCAGGAAAGGAAATGAAGATACTTCATTTCCTAGAACTGAAGCCAAAGAACAGATATTAATGAGCAGGTTTGTTGGGGTCAATTAACTTGATTCAATCAGCTTAAAATGATTAATGAGATGGTTTTAAAAACTGTTGAAGAGACTTTAAAAAACAGCATCAGAATGGGACAGATCATAGCATACCAGCATAGCGTGAATGTGTAATACCTCTTTTCCCTAAGGGAATCTTCAGTATTCATTTGCTGAGAATGCCTCAGTTTGAGCACGTCTTATCTGGCCAGTACTGAAACATTGACATCATTAAAATTAAGGACAAAACCATAGTTTCTTTCAGTGGGAGCTTAGCACAGTGTGCTTCATACCGAGATATCCGGCCTGTGTTACTCTTTTTGTAACAGTTGTGGCAAACTGAAAATGCTCTCATCATGCTTATAATTCAAACGGCATAAGCATTGATACTTCCATAGGATGTTCCTTAAGCTTATTCTGATATCAATGAGTTTTTTTGAAGTTTGGTGAATGGCTGCTCTTCATTAACATGAGGAAAGCAGTTCTTTTCCACCAACTTTGAAATTTTTCAGAGATATTGAGTACATTAAGAAATATTAAGGGACATTTCAGTTTGAAAAATTCAAACTTGCAATAGCTGTCATATATGAATTAAGTAGAAAATCAACACTGAAGAGCCTATGCTGTACGATACTTCCTACCAAATTTTTAATGCCCCTCTCGATATCTAGTCAATTCTGTACACGTAACATCTGGAGATCCAAACAGTAAAAACAGTGTTGATCGGCTGTTGTTTATTGATGCTTTGTAAATGTCTTACAAAGCTACAAATATTAAGCGGGAGGTAATTGGAGGTCATAGCTGCTTTCCAAGCTCTTGAGCCATTTTCTCATGTGTATTACCTTTCTCCTCGTGTCTGTATTGGAAGGAATAATCTAATTTCTTAATTTGCATTCTCAATTGCAGAACACTTCCTATATTTCACAGTATAGCCTTGTTATTTAGTCTTCTAAAAGTGGACTTAGTGTATGTCTATGAAAAGAACTATATCGTGTATAGTAAATTGTGAATGTAAGCTATGCCAGTAGATCTTCAGATGTAAATACATTTATTCCAGAAAACAGTACTTGTGTTTTCCCGCTTTGAGCCGCTGTCACCTACTGCTGCACTGAAAGGGAAGATGTGCATAGCGTGCCCACAGCCTGGATCCCCAGCTGTGCATCCTCACCACAGCTCTAGTGGCCTGCCGGGCAGAAGAAGCAAACACGTCGGCTAGGTTTATCTTTTTTATAGTGGAAAAGACAACAGACCTGTTTTACTATAGTGGTCATTTTCTAGGTTTTTATAAAAATAAGCATATAAAATAAGTGAGGAAAATAGTAAGATTTTCTGTATTTTCAGCAAAAATTCTTTCAGAATTCAACTGAACTGCTAGAGTAGAAGCTACTGATCTCACTCTTACCTCCTTCCCTGATCTGCAGCCAGAGACACTATCTAATGCTTTTCCTACGTTCTACAATTTCTACATTTCTACAATCTTTTTAATTGCACTGTATTTGTGATACTTTTCTAACACAAGACTGCAATTTATTTTTTTGCTCAAATTAAATGTAATGGGGCAAAACAGCTATTAGAAGACATTATGCAGCTCCAGTGGCTTAAAAAATTAGTTTTTCTTTAACATATTACAAGGTGATTGTGAAATATAGGTATGCAGGTTCCCATATTAGTAATGGACATAAGCATATGCTTACTTTTTATTTGCTTTTCTGTTTCAGCACGTTCTTTACCAAAGGAAGAAATTCAAAACATGCATTATGAACAACTTGCTAGTGTTCTTACATCATTTTTAGTTAAACTAAACAGGATACATTTGTGCCAAAACACCATAGAAGACTTATCTGGATGCAATTTTAGATAGTTATGGTGAACTGTCTTCCTAAGGTTCCACCTTAATACTGCTTATTCAAACATTTACAAAGATTATGTTTTCTGGCTTGTATTAGAGACATCATATTAAAAATGAATTGGCCTAATTTTTTTTTTCTTAAAATTAGGCATTTTAAGACATTTTAGAAAATGCTGTAGAAGGGGTATGTTGTGGGTTTGTGTGTCAAGGTTTTGGTAGTGGGGGGGCTATAGGGGTGATATGATATATATGTATGATAGAGCAGTTTTGGTGGGCACATGACATTTATCCAGTCCAAACCAAAACAGGGACTGAAAACAATTTGTTAATTTGGAGCATAAACTTCATAAGTATTGCTTATCTGTTTCTTAAAAATCCGATGCTGCCTCTCTAACCTTCATTCAGATCCTTTCTAATTTCAAGGATTTCTGAAAATGTTGGACTGCTAGTATGTTTTGAAGTATAGATCGGGAATCTTGGTGGACAATGGCAATTCACACCGTATAGAAAAGAGAGTCTGTTCAGCAAATGAAGCTATTTGACCAACACCTGAATAGGAATGAATATTTTTAGGTAAAAGAGTCAGGGTTTTTTTGAGTGTGTAATCTCAATTTGTAGATCATGCAATCTGAAAACTGAAAAAGTGGAAGGGCAGATCAAGGATCAGACAGAATATAGAAGTGAAGTGGTTGGGATAATCATCGACATCTACCTGCTGCTAAAACATAATTACATATTTTTACCATTGTTTTACAACAGAAAATTATTAATCTTCTACATGAAATAATTGCTTTCCTTCATTACATTTTTTTCTCTTTGCTTCTTAATAAAGGTTTTCATTGTTAGAGAGCACCTGGCAACAGTTAGTAATGCAGAGATTAAATTTTCATCCTAATTCCTGCTAATTTGTGTTCAAAAGTTGGTTTAGTGTGGATATTGTATGTAGAATAATTATTGTTGGAGGTTAGTCTGTTTCGAATTGTTGTAAAAGGCCCTAGAAAGCTTTCTTTAGTAACTTTAAAACTGCAAGATACTTCATTACATTGAGATACTGCTTATGATAAATAATTTTCTCCCTGCAGCATCAACAGCATTGTTCATCAGCAGATTTGATCTTCTAATTCAGATACACATGGATACTTTTTCAGAAAATGCTTCTTTGCTCACCTTTCATGAAAGCAATTGTTAAATAATCATCTCAAGGAAATAAAAAAAACCATAGTGTAAATAAATATTCTAATACTTTTTCTTGGTTTCATAATTATTGAAGAACTATAAAATCAATTCTCAAACTCGTATAGCAATCAGCTTGTCTACAGGAAGGCCAACGAGTTTCTAAATGGGATGCTATTCCAGGATTTACACTCCTAAAGAGCAACATAAACACTTTGAATATTCTGTGTATTGTGCTTGCTTGCTTTATTTTGTATTGCTTCAGAATAAAATCTGCTAGAAATACTTTCATGCATTTTATGCAAAATGAAGCTTGTAATCAGCTGAAATAGCATCAGACTGCATAACATCAAAATGAAATGACCTAGTGTTGCATTTTCCTAAAATTTAGGGGAAAATAGGTATGAAAGAATAAAATATCTGAAAAACTGGTGTGAACTGTACCATTTCAAAGGAACATCTTGTAGTAATTTAATGGGTATTGTCGTACACTGTCAGCTGTAAAAAAACAGACACATAACAAAATGTCAGAGGATAAAAAAAAGCACATGCATCTTGTAAGCAGCACAATTTTTAGTTCGTGGAAACTCCGTGCAAAGGGTGAATTACTTATGTTGCTTCTGATGCCTGTCTAAGTCAATTCAAGTTTCTAAAATGATACTCAACTGACATTGAAAACTTGGTCCAGATATCTAGTCAGCAGCATCTGGTATCTGGTGAGTTAAGCAAATAGACAGCTCTTATTGATTTGAGTGATCATTGGAGTGGATTAAATTGCAATTTCCCCTTATTTTAATATAAGGTGGAACAAGGTGTCTGCTACCAAGTAAGGAATTACCGCTTCTTGTAAAACTTTCCTCTGGTTATTAATGTTCTTCTGTTAACTCTGTACTGTGTTAAAATATTTCTCTGTATAACTTTGAAAAGATGACCCATGTGTTCTTTTGTGAAACTGTTTTGCTTACGCTCTTTCTCAATGCTTTTAGAACTACTACCACATTGACGGTGATCATCACTGGACTCACGTCCACATCCATGTGTTTTGTCAGTCCGTGTAGTGTGTTCCATCTCTTCTAGGCTGCTTTCAGGCTTATGAAAAGTCCTAATTCTGTGTTCTGAAGTTCATGGGAAAATCAAAGTATGAACGGTGATAATCATTTGAATCTGTCCTGGTTTTGGTTAAAACAGAACCCATTCTCTTTTAGTGAATCTTTCTTAGAGCGAAGTTCTTCTAAGTAACTGCATTTTTCTGAAGCCGGCTGCATGTTTTACAGAGACAGTCCACTCCAAAGCTGATAACACCTAATGTGTATAGTTACACTGAGCTAACGGTAGGAAAGGAGTGCAGAAAAAGGCCCCTGTTTATAAGTATCACTATGGCAGGCAAGGCCACCGACAGATCTCTTAGGTCCTGCACGTGAGGAGCTGGAAAGGGTTGTACTTTCGGGGAGTGGCGGACAAGACAGGTGACCTGATATTGACCAAAGAGGTATTCCATGCCATGCACGTCATACTCAGTTTAATGCTGGGGGATCACGAGGGTCTCGCTCTCTTCTTTCATAGCCGCCTTCTGAAGAGGACCCTGCTTGTTGTTCCACCTGCGATCCTGATCCAGATTCCTATCTGTGCATCCCTGAGTTCAGTTCCTGCACAATGCCGAGTCCAGCCCAGGACTTCCTGGTGCTGCCCGGCAGCTGCTGGTGGGACGCCAGCACCTGGCACCCAACTCCGGGACACTCAGTGTTGGTTTTGTATATTTTGTAGTATTTCTCTTATTATTAATATTATTAGTGTTATTAGTAAAACTTCTTATACTCAATTTGTAAGTCTCTCTCTCACTTTTCCTCCTTTTCCCTTCCTCTGGTGGGAGGGTGGCGGTAAATAGAGAGTGTCTGTCACTCAGTTTATGGACGCCCGGCTTTAAGCTGTGACAGAATCTTTCTTATTTTAGACCAGGGAAGAGACCATCTGCAGTGGATGAGTAGCTGCCTTTCAAATGGAAAGTTTAGGTGATATGGGCATTGTAAGCCTTAAGATTGGAAATGTTTGTCCTGATGCTTCTAGTGATGCGCTGTTGTCTGCAGTGGTTCCTGTCTGTGGTGCAATTGGAGCTATTCATGGTGAAAGTTGTTCCAAATCATGATTAAAGCTGGAAGCTCATGACTCTGCATAATCTTTTTTATAATTGTATTTCCGAGTCTTTGGTTTTAATAATCTGTTATTCAACATCTGAATGTGTATTTAAAGCTGCAGTGTATGTGACATTTTGAAAGAAACCCTCAATGTCAACATTTCATTTTTCTCCACGTTTCTGGGAATTGGAGGTCTCCAGACTTTTATTGGGTGGGTTGTCATGTGCTCCTGTGTTGAAATCTATTTTTGTTGACCTGTGGACAAACTGGTGGTTTAGACCTCTGTTAAGTGTTTACTTTGTGATTTTTTGTGACTTAGGTGCAGAAGAACACACGAGTCCATGTTAAATTTTAAGTACTGAAATAATGTAAGAATGTACTTCTATGACTCTACCAGATTATGTCTGGAAAGTTTTGCACATAAGGATGCAGATCTAGTGTGGACCACCAAGATTTGATGGTGTGTGGGTTTTATTAGGGGGGTGGGCCTTAGGTTTATTTGTTGTTTTGGGTTTGTTTGTGGGTTTTGTTCTGTTTTTGTTTCACGTTTCTGCTGGGGGTTTTTTGTTTTGTTTTTTTTTTATTCCCTGGATATGTTGTTGTAGTATGTTTCCATTGGTAATGTGATGCACAGGGGATATCTGTAATATGTAGTTTGTTTACAGAGGTATACTGAATTGCGCCTATCTAGATTGTAGTATTACTTGTCTTTCTAACACTAAAAAAAAAAAAAATCTGTTAGAGCTATTAAGAGAGTCAAGAAGTACTTCAGCCACTGTATCTGGCTCTTGGAGTGTGTCTACAGTTTACAACTAAGATTGTTTTATTCTTCTCAGAAATAGATTTCTTCCTTTTATGTCCTCCATTTCACATTCTTCAGTTCCGAAAGGGACATTATCAACCAGTTGCTTGTTGGGGACTTCCAGTGGGTACTAATAGTCCTTTGAGGGATTTGTTTTTAAGGAGGAAATCACAAAGATGTTTTTTGTCATATAGTTTCTTTTGTAAAAAGTCTTTCATTTGCTGGAGTGAGGAGCAAGGTTTTCAACCCAATATAATTTTAAAATAGGTCGACATTCTGGTAAGCCATCTGTGTATTCAGTGGACCTCACAAGTAATCCTGTTGCATAGAGCTACCCCTGTATTTCACCCAGCTACTCTACCCTGCAGCCTTCAGCTAAGAGCCAGGATTTGGCCAAATTTTTGAGTTACTTTCGAGTATAGTAACAAATTTTGAGGTAATCTTTAATGGGAACTAAACCACTAGTGAAATAAGCTCTTGGCAGCAGGTAACAGTTGATCTTTCATTGCCTCATATGTGATTCAAGAAGTCTGTATTAGTTGCCGTTATCCATTGTTTTGGGATCTTTCTTTGTTTACTTCATGGTAAAATGAATGTTGCTCCCACTAAAGAAGCCAGGCAAACTCAAAACTTGGGTTTATTTAATAGCATGTAAAATATTTGCCAAGGGATTACATGTATGTGGAGTCCATCTTACTCATTTTGACAATTCTAAAAATGTATTCGCTACAAGGAGAGAAAATAGTACTATATAAAATCATAACATCACAGTAGAGTATGAGGAAAGATGTAGAGAGTTGTACGCTAAGTCATTTTATTTCTCTGTAAATGAAATTCACAGTACAGTATTGCTTTCTGAACTGTGTTTTCCACTCAAGTTATTTTGTAAGGATTAAATTAAATTCATTCCAGGGCACAAGCTTTCAGAGATTGTAACAGTTCCTATTTGTTTGAAATATACTATGACTTTCTTAACAGTGAAAGAAAAAGTTCAAAAGACAGTTTTCCACCTCATTGCTGCTTTTCATAACAGTGCTCATACTTCAACTGCAGTATTTTATTGAATACAAATTGAAGTGAACCTATGTCAGAATGGAAATATCAAAATCTTATAGAGGCACTGTGCTTTGCTCTTTGCAAGTGGGGGTAAATGTACCACTGTGATCACTTGGAACTCAGGCAGCAGGTTTGTGAGGTTTGAGTAATAGTTGTATTTGAAGTACTATAAATGTATAGTGCTTGTTCTGCATAAATAATTTCCAGTGTATGAGTTTTACTTGCTTCTGAAGTAGCAGACTCAAATGTGACAATATGTCTGAACTTTCATAGGAAAATAGGAAGCTTTGGGAAGGTGAAAATGTCTAGCTCTGCATTCCTGGACATGACCAAATGAACACATTTACTTTGCGTTGTCACTAAGAGAAGTAAAAATAAATATATATGTGGTTGTAGGCCATTTAGGGATACTTGTGTGGCAGTCTTCTTTTTCCTTCTCTTATGCAACATAATTCAGAGAGTAATGGGATCTTTTAAACTACAATTCAGTTTAGTGTTTTCATTCAGGAGCTAGCTCACATTTCTAAGCAGCTTAGAATGTCAATGTTGTACTAAGTGGTTGGTTGCAGGCACAGACCTTGAGATGTCTGCAGGATTTTTTCCAGCATTTTGAAGCCATCTGTTTCTGTGTAGAATACAAGGAGTTTTGCAGTGAATGACCAGTCATTCCTATCTGGAAGTACAGATCAGAGCTCAGAAAAGTGTTTGATCAGATACTCGAATTGACTTAAAAGCATTTAAATCTTCGTTTCCAGAAATACTGTGCTCCATTAGAAGACATAGCAAATGGTTTCGCAAAGCTTTTATGAAGCTCAGTAAACAGTATTTTGGAAGAAAAGACAATAGAATCATGAAGGGTTTGGGTTTTTTTCTTCATTTTCTATTCTTCAAGCAGTTGACAAAAATGAAATAATATTTCCTTTTCCTCTTTCATTACCTGTTGGGTATCAGGAGTGTCAAATACATGTCAGGGCTTGGGGCAGCTTCAGACATCCAGGAATAGAGGGGCACATCTGCCTAACAAGATAGGGGGTGGAGGCTTCAGCCTTCTCCCAGGCATGGGATAACCCGATTAGAGCGGGGTCAGAGCAGTGCTGTACGGAGATGGACAAATGTGCCAGCTAAACCCTGGGAACGTTTGTTACCTGCTGTACCTTACTAATATCGACGTATTTCTGTGACTGGTTACAAGAGCCTCTGGATTGTGCTTTCCAGTGCTTGATTTTCTGTGTTCTGTGCTGTATGTGTATATATTGGTTGCATTTGTCATCTAATGGGCCATGGTTTCAGCTCTGACGTTTTAAAGTTGTAGCAATTTTTCCTTTTTCCTTCAATGTAGAATTTTATTTGTCTTTTAATGTCTGCAAGATTTTGAAGAGATAATTTTGAGGAGTAATTGTCGTATTCTGAAATAATACCTTGCTGTGAGTACTTTGGCTACTATAATTTTGTTAAAAAAAAGTAAAAATCAAAGGTTTTTGCGTGTGTAAGTGCATATTTTTGTTCTGAAACATAACTCTAATGGAACTAGTTCACAGCGGGGAACAATTAGAGAAAAAAGTTTTTGCATCGCAGAACCTGTATTCCTGGCAGAATCAAACTCTGCCTCCGGCACACCCCAGAGAAACTCACCCTTTAGTCTGGAGTTCCTTGTGTATATGTATCATAAATTTAACGTAATGTTTACTTTTTTACCTTTCTTTTTCATGTGAGATTTATTGCAGTGATTGATGGAAATGGTAATGGATTTTATTCCTGGAAAACCACAGAATTAACATAGTATCTGATGTGTCATTTAAATTTTGAGGTCTGTCCTTCTTAACTGTAAGAGTCTTCTTCATTCTTCAGAATAGTTTCCAGAAAATTGATGTGATCGTTTAATTGTCTTCAGGCGCAGCCAAATGTTACCCAGCTTTTTGGAAAGTGGAGTTAAAGTGGCTGGATGATCACAGGCTTTCTTCATCTTTGATTCTCTGGGGATTTGATTGCTACTCTGAAGATTGACTTTCATCTAGCAAGCAATTTCTAACAAAGTTATGTAATAGACTTCACTTTTCTTACACTGGATAAAAAAGTAAGAAGCAGTAGTAAATAATATTACTAGGGGTTCAGCAGATGTGATTGTTTTTTTTTTTTAGATTGTTAACGCTGTCCGGTATGCAAACTCAACATCTCCGAGACCCTATAATAGTGTTTGGGCAGAGCACTGAACCTTTAAAACTCTGAGTACACTTTTCCTTTTTTTTCTGGCAGTTGCCACCTGGTTTGAGCAGTGTGTTGGTAGTGTTGTGCCAGTTACGGCTCCCTCTCCTTTCTCCTTTCCTCTTTTCCTTTTCCCACTTTGCCTATAAATATATCGAAATTTAGAAGCAAAAATCTCTGGATATGTGATAGCTGCACAGCAGTTACTTTTGAATAAGTGATCTCTGAACACTACAAAGTTTGCCTCGGTCTCACAGTCTTTTCTTGCAATTATCTTTTGCCCTACATTAGATATTCTGAAAAGACATTGCACCTATCTATGTCTTGGGAAAATTCTGGTTTCAGAACTAGCTGCTTTTACTCTTATATAAAACTATTTTTAAGTTGACTTAAACTCCCACCAAACTGAACCGATCTTATTCTTCAGGTGTTGTGCTGATTCTCCTGAGGAAAATAGTTTATCATATGTAGCAGTCTGTACAAAAACTACTGTAGAAAACAATGTGCAACTATGGCCTAGACTTTTCAGGCTGGTTTGGGCATAGGAGAGCTGGAAACAAGCCAGCAGCTTCAGTTCCAGGTTAGACTGTTGCTTCAAATTCCCTTGCCATTATAGCTTGGCATTAATGATTTCTTTTCACACCGTGCAATGTTTTCTTGGTCTCTGTCTGCACTCAGCCACATCTGTAAATATTTTTTGTCGTAATTTGTCTAGACACCTCAACATCATTTTATCACTTTAATGGTCAAGCACTGAGTGACTGTCCCTTAACATATTTTGTAGTTACTTCAAATCTCATTGTAATTCGCATGAGTAGCGAAAGAGTGCTAAATACCTGCTGCTGTAAAATAAAATACACCTTGAAGTCCATGATGAGATCAGAACTCTTCTTTTGTAATTCCCCGTCTGCATGAGAAACTTCTAATGTTTTTTCCAAAGTAGTATTGTATGCATCCAAAGGTTACTTTTATCAGCCTTTGCTATGTACCCAGGTTCTACATTTGTACCTGGGATTTCTTGTGATTTCATTTAGTTAGACAAATCACAAAACCTTTTACATCACAATAAAACATTAATATTATTCTTAAATAATTTTCCAAATGGTTACAATATTAAATAATCATCTTCTAACACCATTCCTGTGATGGTTGAATGTTACTTCACAATACTACAGGAGCACTTAGTCAGTCTTAGTTTTTGTTTCTGATGTGGACTTAGCTTTTAAATACAGAGTGTTCTTAATCCCATGCTCATTTATTTTTCCTACTTCTATATAATTAAATAAAATACATGTAATGATTATTCTCTTTAAACAGTGCTACACATTTTTTATTCCAGTAGAAGAAGGATGGGGTTTTGTGTTATATATATATTTTTTTTTGGGCAAACATTTATTACACACTGATGTACTTTTAATGCTCATTTATTTCTTCTTTTGAAAAACTTCATTTAATCTAATATTAGGAAGCTCAGAGCAGCCTCTGAGCTCTTGAAAACATGACTTTATATTTACAAAAGCACATTTTGAAGAAGCTTTTTCTTTATGAAGGGAACAAAAATGAATTAGGAAAAAAATATATTCTCCAAACTTGCAAAGGTTATGCGTGGTAGACTTCTGACATATTTTCCTTTTTATTGGTTAGCAATGCTAGTTACAACAATAAGAATAAAAAGACTATTCTTCATCAAAAAGTTTATTTTTTCTGCTTTGGTGGTGTACTTATTGCTGATTACATGAAATGGCACAATAAAGAGCACAGTTTCCCTCCCCTGTAGAGCTCTGTTCTTTTTCTTTAACAAGATTAATGACAGATATGGTATCGGTTAAGTAATTACAGTTTCTTTCAAAAGGACGTAGAAGAAAAACAGAACAATGAGCATCTAAGAAAGATAATTCCATATTTAATTTGGAAAAAATTTTACATCAGTGAATGGTTTCCAATCAGACAGTGATAAAATACCCCAACAGAATTAAGTTGTTGACATACTATTTCTGAAGTAGGTTTTTACTGATTTTTTTTAACTAAATGAGGGTAATTAAACAGAAAGAAAATATATGCTGAATTTATGTGCAAAGCAATGCACAGTATGCGTACCATTTCTAATAAATATAAAATAGAACTGATTAATCTTGTAAAACAATACCATATATATTTCAGTCATGAACACGGTATTCTGCATGAAGTTTGGTAGCTGCTTAATCTCTGCTTTTCAGATTGTCAGCCTGATAAGTCTTTATAGTGGAGTTACTGATTCTCCTCAAAAGATCTTTATTCTCACTTGTGTCAGAGGGAAATATAAAAAAATTCCTCTGTAAAAAATCCTGTTTTCATTTGATCGAAGACGTTTACATGCTCAGCTTCTAAAACATTAAACTCAACTAGATTTGTCTACTCTACCAGGTATTTTCTCTTGAAAATATTAGTAATTTAATGTGTATATTTCGAAAAGGAGATGAGTCAGGAAATCAACGTATTTTGGGATTTAAGATCTGTGTGAGGAAAGCTTTTTTTTACCCAGGACTGTGTTTATGTGAGTAGCCCTCGCTTTGAGGGCCTGAGTATGAAATACTGAGCAACTCCTGCATATATATGGCCACTGCTAACTTCTTTTCAGATTAGTGACTGATAATTAGTTACTTCAAATGAGCTGGAAAAGGAATTCAGGAAGGAGCTTGTATGGAAAATTATCTGTTTGCAAGAACAGGTCATATGAAGAAGTGTGTGTAGGATCAGTCTATTATATTTGTAATTCAGTTAATAATTCTCATATGACTGTTATGGGCTGAAGAATGCATAGGAAGAAAAAATTCTAGAACTCAATGGGGCAGGATTTGTAGGTTAGATATTTTAAAAACAATCTGTGGAAGCAAGAATTCACGTATAAAAGCGGACAGGAAGACAATTTTGTGTTTGTCTTCTTGTATGTCTAGCTGCTTTGAGATTTCTCTATTAAAATTTTTTTTCCTAGTTTTTATGCATATGAAGCTTGGGGTGGGGTAGGTTTGGGGACCAAAGGAGAATTTAGAAGCCTTGTTTTGACTGTCTTTGAGTAAATTTCCTTAGCAATAAGTCTGGAAACATTTGTATCAAAGCTCTAATACACATAGTACCCTTTCACATTTTCATAAGAACACAAAATTTATTTTTTAGCATTTCTCCAACTTTTTCATTGTTCTATCAGATAACACAGAATGTCTAAGTTCCCCAAGCAACAGAGACAAACAAAGAGCAACTAAACACAGAAACTGATATCTTGGGTCATTCATTATTCTCCTTAAACAGGTGCTGACCAGGAAATAGCAATAGAAAAAATTGTCATAGTTTTCTGGCTCTATTGGCATTCCTTATTATTCACTAATTCTGGAATTCTTTCCACATATGACACTTTAGTATCTTTAATCCACTTTTCTTGGAATCTTGAAGTATACATTGCTTTTAAAACTGTAGATTTGCACTACAGGTTCTCTAAATTCCCAGCTTTCCAGAATCTAGCTTTTAGCTTTTATTTTCAAACATGTAGGTTATATGAACTTATACTGATACAGACTGGAAGTCAGATCTTTCCTGGTATTTGCCCTCTTCCAAAGTCCAAGTTGGTTTTGCCCTTCTATATCTACAGTCTGTCACTGGTTTCTGGATTGTTCTCTGCACTTTCTATCATACAGAATAAGCTTTCTCTCCATCTGAACTTTAGCTCCACATAAATTTTATGCAGAGCTGAAATATTCTTTTTTTGCCTTTTCTTTTTTTATTTCTCTGTTGTTACCTATGTAACTTTGTGTCACTTGAAGTTACTCTGATAATATTTTCTAAGTTAAACATGCTGTGCCAAAGAAAATGTTGTATTTATTTGTGTGTCTTGTGCTAATCAGCATATTTAGCATAGAAGCCTTTGCCTTGAAAATTTTGTACTGCTGTAGGTAGATAAGACGGTGTCTGTGGATATTTAGCTTTCTCATTCTGTTTTCCATCCTTGCTTACACTAATGGTGAAAGCATTTCAAAGTCAATGCTAGAAGTAAGATCAAAATGCATTTGCATTGTCAGATCAAATAAGGAGTTCATTAAAGGTGAAGCCCTTCTTCCTGTAATGAAATGACTACTGCAGCAAGGCTCAATACTGTCTGTAATCTGAGAAAAGCAAGATGACATAATACGAGAGGAATTTAAATGTGAGATCAAAGCTAAGAAACAAAGAACAAAAGATACATATAAGAGATTTTTTATTTTCTTTTAATAAAAATAACATTAAGGTTATTGAATACATTAAAAAGAAAGATAAGTGTTATCAACATATGTTTCTATATTGTATTGAGAGGATGAGAATTACTGAACGAAGGAAAGAAATGTTTACATCACTGAAGATCAGAAAGATGTTTGTTATGTTGCATGACAAGAAGTCTGACAAGCTTTAGTTTCACAAAATAAAGAAAACTTGAAAGAAGGTCTTAAGGGTACTTTTCCACTTTTCAAAGCTTTTTCTCTTTACATAATCAATATTATACTCTTTGTGACTTCACTAGAGAGAAGAATAAAGTGGATACACATGTATTTCTTATAATTGATAAGGAGTATTTAGAATCCAATACGCTATTGGGGAAACACTGTTTGTTTAAGAGGATTAGACTGTCCCTTTGTGATTTGATTCCAAAGTTACTAAATAAATTCACAATAGAAACTATCTGTCAGTATTGTAAAAGATACTGTATTGCTATAGAAGTCTTACTACTTTATTCATGTAGAATATAGTAAGATCAATAGAAGATTTTGCCAACTTCAGAAAATCATTACCATCTTTTTTTTCTTAATTGTGATTGATTTCAGGACTAGAAGAGTTCATGTGACAGTGTCAGAGACAACAGAGTTTCCTGGAATCTGTTTCAGATTCCAGTACCTTTGTTAATGTAGATCATATTCTTAAGGAAAAATTCCAGCATGTCAATGAAAAATTTCAAATGATTTATCATTATTTAGATAAATTATTTCAGGCATCATTTATATTAATTGTCACAATAATCTTGTCTCTTTAGCCTGAATGTGTGTTACTTTAGTGGAGTTTTTTCCACTTTCTGTGTTTTGTTTAGTCCTATAGCCCCATCTTTCCATGCTTATATTTATGCCTGATGAAGTAGGGCAACCTATACTAGCTTACCTATCTAAAGAAGCTATTAAAGTTCATAGTCTGTGATCAAGTCATAATTTAACTCTCTCTTTCATATATTAAGTCCTTGTCCTAGTTTCAGCTGGGATTGAGTAAATTGTTCTCCCAGTAGCTGCTGTGCTTTGGATTTAGTATGAGAAGAATGTTGGTAACACTGAAGTTTTTAGTTGTTGCTTAGAAATCAAAGACTTTTTTTAGTTTCTCGTGTTTAGCTAACGAGCAAGTGTACAAGAGCTGGCAGGGAGCATAGCCAGTCAGCTAACCCAAGCTGACCAATGGAAGTATTCCATACCATAGACGTCATGCTCTGTTTATGAAAGGTGGTTGGCCAGGAGCAGGTACTTACCCTTTTCTGGGAGTTCAAATGTGTTTGTTCTGCGAGTTCAAACTTTTGCGGGAGTTCCGTGAATCCATGGGTTCTGCAGTCACTGGTTGGGGACTGACTGTGAATTTGTCATCAGGTGTTGAGAAAAGTTGTATTTTATATAGCTGGTTTTGCTTATTTATGATTATTATTATTATTAGTATTTTCTTTGTTGTCTTATTAAACTGCCTTACACCTTAACCCACTAATTTTACCTTTTGTCCATTCTCTTCCCCATCCCCCTGGGGTGGTAGGGGAGGGGTGAGTGAGCGGCTATCTGGTGCTTAGATACTGACTTCCAGGTTAAACCATGACAGTCCTTTACATTTTGGCATAAGATTTACTTCTCAGTCATTCAACTGTTCTCCTGCCTGTCCCTTGAATCTTCTCCAATCTATCAATACATTTGTTGAATTCTGAATTCCAGAAAGTGACAGCCTCTAATATTAATGTAACAGAACTTCTGTACCCTTGTTCTATGTATGTCTGTTAGACATACCTAAGGGTCTTCAGAGTAACTCTCAGGTTATCAGATATGACTTTTGGGGAGACATTTTTTTAAGGAGATAACCGTCATGATTATAAACACAATTCAGCTATTTTTAATCCTATGATTTTTATGAGTGTCTGTAATAAAGAACATGTTATTGACTTGTGTCCATTTGGTCTAGATGCTTGTCACCTTGTTGTTTGATCTGAGATAATGGTCTACTGAAGACAAAAATATATATAAATATTTTTTTCAGTCTTTCTCAGTTTACTGTTTCAGAATTATGTTGGAAAAAAGTTCATTCTATCTGCTCTTGCTTATTAACTAACCTCTTACCATTGTTTTACCGAAAAAAATACCCTAAGGTATTATTTTATTTTGTGTCATTTTGTGCTCTGTTTACTTTGAAATCTTGGTATTACACTAGGAGGCTGCTTATTTGTTGACCCTTCTTATCCTTCCCTTTTATTGCCCGCTCCTGTGGTGTTGCAGCTGTGCAGCATGCCATCCCACTGGAGATTCTTTCTTGCCTGGTAGCTTTCTGTTCTGTTCATTTTTGTTCTTGTCACTGTTTCGTATCTTCCTTCTATATGAGCTTTCAGAAGTTACAAGGTTATTTACTCTTTGGTCTCTCTGATATTCAGTATCAGTCTTTCAAATGATAAAGCTGCTTCCAGTAAAGCACTGCTTACAAAGGAATTCCTATCTAATATGTGACAAAAAAGAAAATATTACCCACCAGGTAGAGTTAGAAACCGTTACTGCAGCATCTGTCTTAACAGTGTTGATCCACAGAACTGTATGTGGAAGTTTCATAAATTTTTCTGTTACTTATATTCGTGTTCAGCCTCTAGCTTGAGACACCCGACAGTTGCACTTTTCAGTTGTTTAGCCAAAAGTGTCCCTTGCTAGACTGTGTAAACTTCAGAGAGAGTAAATCATCATGCTTCTCAGATTAACTGTATTTACATCTAATCCCACGAGACATTATCTGTTAGGTTTTAGCTGATTCACCAAAATTATTGTTAATAAAGTTTTATTGTTTGCCTTAGTTAAAAAAAAATCTCAGATGAATAAATGCAGACAAAGTTTGTAATAAATTTGATGGTTAGATTACTTTGTGATGCAAATATCTGTTCAAGGATGTTTTAATTCATTCACATTTCGACTAGAGGGACTGGTAATGTAGTTAGAACTATGAACAATACAACATTATTTAAAATTTGATCCAGCATTATTTTCTACTATTTATAAGATTATCTTTAGATTCACCTCCTTCATAAGTAAGATGCACTTAAAAATCAAAGCAAACCATTTGTAGGTCTTTCTAAAGTCTATTTTTCTTAATATAATATCTCACTTAATCATAGTCTTAAATTTTTGCCTAATTTGATATTAGAGGAAATTTAGTAGTGCTCTTTGCAATGCTTACGGTTAGGTATGCATGCAAGTCTCCTTGGGATTTGTATCTTTGTCTTTGCAGGTTCTTTTGTTCAGAAATTAAAATGGAAACTTCTCATGCAAAAATACAGTCATCCTGGTAAAAGTATTCTGCAGAGATGTAACTTGCTTTTTGAATTTTTCAGGCATGGAGAGGCAGAGAGCTTTGTGGTTATTCAGTGTTGCTAAGAAGAGTAAAAATCTAAAGTTTATGCAGCAGTACTCTTTGGGTACACAGACTAGAGCATTCTTCAGAAGTTGTGAACTGAAACAGGAAGGAACAATGTTTCTCTGGAAAATTACTACACTACATTCCAAAGATTAGATTATAATATTGATATTATACATTGCCCTACTGTTCTTTCACAGTTATGTGGAGATATTTTTAAATTTCTTTGCAATTTGGAATCATTAGCAGAATGTATATGCAGCTTGAAAAATAAAATAATTATAAATTTAAATACATATGCCGGTAAAGATCCAAACTCAAACTTTAGCCAGGTGGAATAGGGAAGTTGTTAGCAGAGCACATACTTATATCGCTTAAAATCTGCAAGGGAAATCCAAGCTCTATTAACTTAGTAGTGAGTTTCCATACATCTGAGGTGATGACAGGTAAAATAGAAATGTGGGAGGGAGTAATTTCAAAATATAGTCAAAAAGCAGTAAAAGCATCAAGAAAATGGGAACACTGACTTTATTTTCCTTTTAAAAGCCCCATTCAGAGATTAATATTTTTTATGGAACCTTCCTTTAGTAATAAACTGTTTTACTTTGAATAGAATTAAATTGTCATGAAAGGCAGAATTTTGGAATGAAGATGGCACTATGAATGATAGCGGAAAAATGACTTCGGCTAGCAACATGCAGGAGACATGCTTGGTGAAACATACTATTAAACAGCTTTGCCTAAAAGCTGAAAGCAAATCAGCTGATCCGTGTTTGTGGTGATTTAGACAAAGCTGTGGCAGGAAAAAAAGACAGTAGAAGTGACTCAGGTTTGTGCTAAATGGGTATAAAGTCATCATATGTATTTCTAAGATTTTAATCTAAAAACTGTGAATGGAATTTTAATAAATAAATCTTTTTTTAGAGAGTAATATCTGAAATCACAAGCAATTTGTGAAATTCGGATTAAATGCCCCTGCTTTTGACAAAAACAATGACAAGAACTGTCAACGAAACTGATATGAAAGTCATTATTCTTTCTGTGTGATGTAGGAAAAGGTCATACATTGCTTCATTTAGGAATGCTTAATTAATGGAGCTACATTACTTAATGCTACTTTGATGGGGCTGCATTTCAAATGCATCTTTTGAGTGAAGGAATGATGAGAAACTGGATCAAAAATTGTTTGTGTAAATGGCAAATAGATGTTTTTAGTTGACCTGTGTGTCTTGCTCTATGACACTGATATCAAAGATGTCATTGAAGAAAGGTACTTGTATAACTGGAATGGAAGGGGTCATTACTCAAGGACATCTAGTAGAAGTACTGTAGTTTGAGACAGAACTTATAGCTCTGTAAGAATAATATTTGGCCTAAAGGACTATGTATACACACACAGAGAACAGATGAAATAAACAATTTTTCTGAAGTGTATGAGCAGTCTATCTTCAAAAGTTTGTGAAATAAATTTACGGTTCTGGTACACATGCCAGACTCAAGCTCTGACAGACGGCTTCACAGGAAAGTCAACAGCCTATCTCCATCTTCAATTATGATACAAATTCAAGGCACTTAATGAAAGCAATGCAGCTGTCACTATCAGTACATGCATCACTGCTGTGTGTGATGCAGAGACTGCTGATGATCTTGAATTTTGTGGAATATGATTCTATAATTTTATTCTGTAGTTCAAAAAGTATGTATTCAGTACGATGTGATAATCACATAAGAAATCTTTTTTTTTTTTTAATTCACTTTTAAAGGCATTATCCTATGTTGCAGGTAATCCAAATAAACAGCTTCAAGGACATTTTGTAATTTCAGATGCATGTAGGTTTTCTGAAGTATGGGTTATACGCATAAGGTACAATTTTTACCCTTCTCAGCATGCTGTAAATCTTGTTTCCCTTCCTGGGTTTTTAGTTTTATGAGGGTTGCTAATATTTTGGGACTATTTAAAAAGGTATAGTGTTTAATTTTCTTTCTAATAGGGTGTGTGTTTTCATAGACAGTAAAGATCACCAGAGCATCTATTTTCCACTCGATATGCACCAAAGTGAAATTTTAGGTGAAAAAAGTAAAAAAACCTGAAAAGTATCTTCAGTTTTGAAGGTAGTGCTTCCAATCTAAACTCAGATTTGAGAAAATCTGTAGCAGATTTTCTCAAATTTTCTCAGATTTTTCAAATGTCAGATTTGGCAAAACCTGCGTATGTCAGGAAGCTACTCAAGATTATTTTGATAATGGAGTTTATACAAGCAAAGATTTTGCAAATCTAACAATCAACTCAGTCCATTAATGGAACGGAAAATGTTTTATCACAAATTTTAGAACTGAAGGTGATAGTTGTCGTCTCTTTGCCATAGCAAGTGTTTTTCACTATCCTAAGAATAGGATCCCTTTTCTTTCACTAAGTATAGTAAGCTGAGTTCTCATTCAGATGTGCAAAAGGAGTGTGCAAATGAGAGAACCACACACAGCAAAACTGTATCAGGTCTTGACCTCTTTACTGAGAATAACACAAATAAAAGTTTACTTTTGATCTTGTAATATTGCTTAGGAATAATTGGCTGGGGGAGAAGTAGAACTTGCTGAAGTGACGTCTGTGTTTCTCCCAGTCCCCAATTACCAATTGTACAAGTAGTTGTAGTCACGTTTCTGTTTGCTACGATGTTCAGAAAGTCCCTGATGGTGGTTTCTGATCTGTATTGAGGGACAGGGAGCTGCAGCATTACTTCCAGGAAATCTCTTCTGTCTGTTTCAGTTGTCCCCTGTTTCATTTCTGCTTCTTTTACCCCTTATTACCCTTTTTAGTCTTTTTTTTCCACCTACACTGAGGATTCAAGTCTTAAAACAGAGCTGGAATAAACTGTATTTTAAGTTGATGGCTGTTCTGTGGTTCTGACAGGTACTTACAGGTGTAAGAGAATGACTGTGGCACATGGACCTTTCCTCAGGTCCAAGAGAAGCACCAAATTTCAAAGCAAAACACAAATATGCAAACCATTGCTTTGGATGGGTATGCATCAGATCATCTCAAAGGAAAGGTAGCTGTCAACTGTGGAGGGGAGAGAATGTTGATGAGAGGAAGAGGTAGAAAGAAGGAATGTGAGAGTTATTTACTAGGGAAGAAGGAGAGAGATTATATGAAGTTAATGGATAAGAGGAAGTTTGAGTGTTGTCATAACAGCAGCCCCTCTATGGAGTCTATGGTGATTGGTATTCAACAGAGTTGTTATTTTTTGTTTCTAGCTTCATTTTGGAAGGAATTCTAATATTTTAGAAGATTTTAGAGAGAGAGAGTGTGATCAATGAAATAAATGGTCTATAAAAATATACTCCTGTGTGTTACATAATGCTTCTAGGTTTTATTGATTATCTGAGTTAGTTCATTCCAGTTTGTGCAGTTTGTTTTTTGTTTGTTTGCTTAGGTAAAGGTTAGCACTGGAATAAGTCTACTGTGTTTTAGGAAATGCAAGACTAAAATCTTCGGTGTTTTGTTGTTCTGTTTTGGGGAGTATTTATCATGACGTTTTGGAAGTGTATTAGCAGATTTACATTTCCCCTCTCAGTCACACTTAGATTCCTTTCGGGATTTCCAGACTTTGGGGGATTTGCATCTAATGAGGGGCTTAGTTAAGCTTGGGAGTATTTGAAGGCTCAGAAATCATCTGATATAATTTCCTTCTCCCAGTGTAGGTCATAAAGGTGTAATGATTTCTTGTATAAATGTCTTGATATGGCAGTATGTGATAACTGGGATTATATGATTTGTATTTTGGTTTTGTATTAAAGTATATGATTTAATTTTAATTGATTGGGTTTTTTTTAAATAAGTATATTTCTTAGAGTAATGTCCTTCTTGAATAAAGATCCATTTTGGTGGGTCTCACAGGTGTTCTTTCCAGAGATGGACATATATGAAATACTGATATATGGACTGCTTGGTGGATAAGGATTTGGCTGGATGGTTGCATTCAAAGAGTTGCAGTCAATGGCTCAATGTCAAAGTGGAGACCAGTGATGAGTGGCAGTCCTCAGGGACTGGTATTGGGACCAGCGTTGTTTAACATCTTTGTCAGCAGCATGGATAGTGGGATTAAGCACATGCTCAATAAGTTTGCTGATGAAACTAAGCTGTGTGGTCTGGTCTACGTGCTGGAGGGAAGGGATGCAATTCAGAAGGACCTTGACAGGCGTGATAGGTAGGTTCCATGTGAACCTCATGAAGTTCAATGAGGCCAAGGGTGAGGTCCTGCATGTGGGCTGGGGCAATCCCAAGCACAAATGCAGGCTGAAGGATCAAGGGACTGAGAGCAGTGCTGAGGAGAAGGGCTTGGGGGGTATGTGTATGCGCGCGCACTAGTTGACAAGAAGCTCAACATGACCTGGCAATGTCTACTCACAACCCAGGAAGCCAACTGCATCCTGGGCTGCATCAATAGAAGCATGGCCAGCAGGTTGAGGGAGATGATTCTACCTCTCTACTCTGCACTGGTGAGACCCCACCTGGAGTCCTGTCCTGAACTCCATCCCCCCCAACTAATTTTTTAGAACTTTTGGGAATGTTATGAAGTTGCAAAGTTAATATCTTTTGTAATTCCACAGTCTTCCAAGTAAAGCTTTGTTTTGAGTCAAGCCTCTTGGTTACTGTTATGACTCTTCAGTAGTACGCAGAGAATTAAAAAGCTCACCTTCTCCTCCACCCGCTGAGAGGTATGGTACAGATGTCCTGTCCCATGACTGGGGGGTTGGAACTGGATGATCTTTAGAGTCCCTTCCAACCCAAACCATTCTATGATTCTATATTGAAGACTGTTTGAGATTAACTTTGGATGGTGGCTGGTTCAATGGAATAAGTTGAGTTTGTGGGTTTTCTGTGTATGAAAATTTTGAAATTTACACTTTGGATGGTCATCAGAGTGTCTAGGAGAACTATGTTGGTGTAGGCATGTTCCAGAGTTAGCCTGTTGGAAGAGTTCTTCAGTTTATGGTGGAAATCAGTGGTAAAGTACAGGCTTCTGGTGTAAATGGTGGAAACACATGTGTCTCAAAGGTTTGTCAAAGGCTTATGATGTGGTTCTTTTAAATCCCTTCTTCAGTATGTCTCATGAGAGAAGCAGTACATTTTGGGATTGTATCAGTGTAGTATGTGTTAGTTATTGAATGTTATTTCTTAAAATATAGTTGTGGATTAAGCAGAAATGCATATATCTGGACTAAAATGTAAACATTTTGTCTTGCTCTCGTGAGTACTCCTGGTAGGTCTTGATGCCATCATGGGCTGGGAGGCTGGCACACAGACTGGTGGTGGCATTCTTACTGCCGTGAAAGGTGGAAATATGGGATGTGTTGTATAACCTCTTAGGAGAAACCAGATGTATCTTAGAGAAAATTTGCTCTTTGGATTATGAGAGAATGTTTTTAAGGATAGTTTTAATGATCTAATAATTTCTTAAAGGGGTTGCCATACTGACATATTAGTGGACCTGTCAAGATTCTTGTCCTTCTTAGCCAGGATAGCATGTGTAACATCCCTGTGGTGGGAGGAGGAGAAGAAAGATTTTTTTTTTTAATTTTTATTTTTCTTTTTTCTTGGAGTTTGTGGAAAATTGATTTAACTGAGATTGTGAAGTTAAATAACTATGTAGGTCTTTCTTCCTTGTAATTTATGTCAGGAACTATCAGAGAATTACTTGTTAGCCTGGTTAATGTAGTCTTAATGGTTAAGTATCTCTAGCTTGTGTTCTGTCTGCAGGTTTAATGACTGGATTTTGGATGTTAAAACCTGCATAGGTTTCTTCTGGGTGAAAGAGGGAGAAAAGATGAGTGGTTGCGTATTTTGCTGAGTACATTTCTGTTGATTTCCTAACGTAAAAGTCCCAGATAAGATTGCAATGTATATGGCATGTCCAATATTTTATTGTTGTGATCTTTTCTGGGGAAGTTCTGTTAAAAGTAGCTTAATTAATGATGGAATTGTTTTTTTTTAAAAGTTAGTAAATGAAAAAATTTATCTAATTCTCCACACATCTGTATGTTGTTTAGATGCTTCTTGGAGCCACAGACATTTACAGAGGCAGAGTATTTTTACATAGTGGCAATTTAGTTAAGCTGATAATTGGAAAGTTGAAATTTAATGATGCTTCTTCTCATGCAATCTTCTTGCTGTTGAGATAGCTATTGTCATTGTCATTGTTTTCTGGTGCTGAATGGCTGATACTGAGTAATTCTGATGTTGGCTAAATGTTTCCATAATTGTTTGGAGTGCTGTCGGTGAATTTGTTGGAATGTATAGGGTTATCTACTGCTTGATCTCTTCTAGAATTAGTTAGACGAAGGAGATAATTTTTTAGTTTTTTCTGGGTTTTTTTTGGATATTTGCAAAGTGTCTGGAGATAGGCCAGATTGACAGAGGACTACAGATGTAGTAGGGATGATTGTTTCTTGCATAAGCTTATGAATACATTGTCACAATTTAGCACTGCAGATCTTTATTTCATGTTATTTACAACCCAAATGGCAAATTTCAATATATTCTGTATTTTACTGGCCCAATTGTAACTGTTGGTGCAAGTTGCAGGCAAGGCAAAGTAATATAAAATTGCCTATGTAATAAGGTAATACATATAAGGTAAAAAAAATATAACTTGTTAGACTAAGGAATAAAATTGGAGATAATAAAGAAAAATGACACCAGTTAGTCTATTACAGACATCTTTACCTACAAATAAAGTAACTAAAATCGACAAAAAACGGCTATACTTTCCTGATTCTTCTTGTCTTTGAGGATTCAAGAAGTATAGTTGGGAATATAAACTAACCATTACTTCCGTATATTTAAGCCATTCATTGCAAGCAGAGTGACAAAATTATTTCTAAGTTGACCGGTAATTAAATAATTAAATCATATGTCTTCATATGCCCTGTGATATCAGTATCATAAAATGGGTTGTAGTAGGTTTATTAAATCCAGGAAAAACGTATATTCTATATACTGTTTCAGAATAGAAGGTATATTGATAATGTATCATATTTGTATTTTGACTTCATAAAAGTCTAATACAATAATATTCATACAGAGATATGTCTGTGTATGTTTATCATGTATTTTTAGTTCCAGATTGTCATTTTATCTAGGACGCAAAGCTTATGAAGTGTATTTTTTTTTTGACTATGTAGTTCATTGTAAGCCTTAATGAATCCAATTGTATTAACATCAGTAGTTCTGGGTCATCCAGTAATTTTTCCTGTTTTGAGAAAACTTGAAATAGACATTTCTTCAACATGCACATTTATCTTACACGCTAACACATACAGCAGTAGTCCTGACACATACTAGTGCGAATCTCAGGTAGGAGTCATCCTCCCTGTCTAGAAGGACTGAGATACTCAGAACTCTTTGGGGTTTTTTTTGGTTTTTTTTCGTTTTGTGTCTTCATCTTCTATCCAAAACTTAATACTAGTTTTGAAAAAGTAATTGATATTGAGCAGGTTGTAGGTTCTAAGCAACTAGGAGGTATGACATTAGTTCCAGGCATGAAGAGACCACAGCCTGTGAAAAATACTTCCATTTAGTAATGTTGTGAATGCTGTTGTTGGCAGATTTTGGCAGCAGCAAGTAAAATAGCTATGGCCTTTCTAATAGTGTCACTGTAGTCAAAAGGTTTTGAGGGAATATGGGATAATTTGATCAATGAAAAGGTCAAAGAATAGGTGTGCTGGGGGAATCCTTTAGGGTTTTTCTTTTAATATCACTTGAATGGAAATTAACACATAATTTTAGAGATTGACTTGAGTGGTATGAGTGCTATGAAATTAAATATGCTATAATTGCTTCTTACTGATGTAATTTTGATTTATTATACCCATTAAGGAAATTTTCTTGTTCTTTTATTCTTTTTATTCTTTTTGTACCGCTGATACTGGAAGCAGAGGTAGAGACAGTTCAATTTTGACTGAAAGCATTATTGGCAGATACCCCATTTTTGAGGTGTCACTATGAATTAATAAATTATATGATGTGACAGTGAAATCATGTTTCTTAAAGTCCTTCTTAAAATATAGTACAGACTGAGTTGGCTGTCCTTTGCTAAAGCTAATGTGTAATTCAGGATAAGATTACGTCTGGAATTACTAATTAAGCAGGATCCAGAAGAAGTTCAGTGACAATGTAATAAATCAGTTAAATAATCAACTTTATTTAGGAAGTGAAGGATTGGAACAGAGAAATTATATTCTTAAATAAGATGATGAAATTGAAAATTTTTTCAGTTGCTTGCATTAAAAAGACCTTTTTATAGTTTCACAGAAATAACAATGACTTTCAGATCTAGTTGCAGTGTGACTAGTAGTTTTCAGTAATTTCATTTTGTAGGTATCATGCTCCATATTCAAGCGCACTGTTGCAACTGAAGAAGCGTATATCTGTATATAAGTTGAGGGGTGAGAGGTTGCTCTGGTTGGCATGTTTGGAAGACAGATGAACTGGGCCAGTTTCAAACTTCAGAGTTCCCCTTTGCTTGACTGATGTTCCTTAGCAGTACAATTTGTGTTAATGGTTAGCCCTTACTCATTATCAATCATTATCCCTAAGTATTCAAACAGATGGTCCTTAATGATCATATCCCACATTAGCTGTGCACATACAGTCCCGTGGAGCGGATGCTGTCATTAGTGCTGGTGGCAGTGATCTGCTCTGGTCTCCGTTGCTGAGGCCAGAGAGCCAGGCTCCAGCCTTCTTTGACAGGTGGACCTGAAGCCAAAGGGCTACCTTTTTCTTCCCCATTTTTCAGCACTCATCATTGTTGTTTTATGATCCTCACCTCTCCTTCAAATGAAAAGGGAGGGGGTTTTGTCTGATCCAGGCAGTTCATCTCATCTTATTTCCAGGACTGAGACTTGTTCTGGCTCCGTCACGCACATTCTCTGCCTGGTATATATCCTTTGTTGCAGGTTCTGCTGCTTGCACATGTTTTCCTGTTCCCTGTTTTGCAACGGCACCATGAGTCTCCATCTGACTCTGTCTACTTATATGTTGTTTATATGCATGCGCTGAGCTATATCAGAAAGGGCTCGTATGTTGTTACTGGTTATCCATGAGAATGTTACCGAATACCTGCATACTGTCACTAGTTGTTATTTTATTGTTCTTGTGTTGGGATTCAAGTCAAGCAAGTGCTAATAACATCCCGCTTAGTTTACTTCCATCTTATAGATGCAACAATCCTCTGTTCTGGCTACAGTACACTGAGGTATTTTTGTCATGGAACTGGGGCTAAAAGTAGAAGGGGGAATTTTCTGGTTCTGTTGAATGAAGTTCCCAAGGTACTCAGTAGAAATCCACAAAAATAGGATTTATTTAAAATTACATATTCAGAGAATGTTTTTTGAAGTATTTGGCTGAAAACCTGGAATAAAAAAAGACACTAAAATTTTCAATATCACAGTGCAGTGTTAAACTTTCTGTGCCTGTCTCCTCTTACACATAGTTTACATGAGCTCATCTTGTGGGAGGGAAAATAATCAGTGTCTTGGAGGAGTAAGAAGAGCTGGTATTTAGAATTTTGACATCTGGGCTCACCTTCAGTTATTCAAGACTCTAAATGTAGGGGGTTGACATGAAACGGTTTCCTGCTTTTCTTTGTGTTATTCACTGTATGTTTCATCTGAGTTAACTAACATTTTTTATTTCAGTGAAACGGATGTTAGACTATTGACATCTTGTAGGCAGGAGGGGTTTTGGGGATCGCTTGGTTTTTTTTGAATATAAAGCAGGCACTGGATCCAAGTTGGGATTTTCAGCCATGAAATCAAGTTTTCTCACTTGAGATTTCTTCACAGAAGATTCATATGCTTAGAATAAAAACGTACAATCTTGATCTTTTTTCACATTTTTATAACCATAATTCCACAAAAAATTGAAATAATTTAAAAGTGCCTGTAGGAATATAAGCACAAAACTGTAGCATGAGAATATACTTCTTTGTGCTGGTTTTGGCTGGAATAGAGTTCATTTTCTTCATAGTAGCTAGTGTGGTGCTATGTTTTGGATTTGTGCTGAAAACGTTGTTGATAATACAGGGATGTTTTGGTCATTGTTGAGTGGTGCTTAGAGCGAGTCAGGGACTTTTCTGCTGCTCACCCCTCTGCACCAGTGACCAGGCTGGGGTGCGCAAGCAGTTGGGAGGGGACACAGCTGGGACAGCTGACCCCCACTGACCAAAGGGATATTTCACACCATATGATGTCATGCCCAGCATATAAAGTGAGGGGAAGAAGAAGGAAGGGGTGGGATATTCAGAGTTATGATGTTTGTCTTCTCAAGTAACTGTTGTGCATGATGGACCCCTGCTTTACTGGAGACGGCTGAACACCTGCCTGCTGATGGGAAGTGGTGAATTAATTCCTTATTTAAATTTGCTTGTGCATGCAGCTTTTACTTTACCTAGTAAACTGTCTTTATCTCAACCCATGAGTTTTCTCACTTCTGCTCTTTCAATTCTCACCCTTGTTCCACTCTGGGGGAAACTAGCTAGCAGCTGTGTTGTGCTTAGTTGCTGGCTGGGGTTAAACCATAACAATAAGGAAACAGTTGTTCCTAAGGAAGGATAAATACATTTTCTATAGCAAATTGGCATGGGAAATAACGTGGTATCAGTTCTCATCTAAGTGCAGAACTCGCCAATTCCCTTCTAGGCTTGAACAAATATTACATGAGTGAGGGCTCTTGTAAAATGTTATGTTTTGAAATAGATTTCATTAAGGGTTTCTAGTGATAATTTATTTCTTCCTTTATGCCTACATCTCTTCTCATACTAATAATGGATAACTTATTTGCATATAAATAGATTTCAGTATTTGCTGAAGCACAGACCTAATATGTTTCACTTTTTTTCCATGAACATTGTTAAATAAGATAGAATATTGCAGTGATCAGCAGTCACGAATTGTAATAATTTTCTTGGTCAAAACTCTTTGGAGTGCATCAACTGCATCAGCTGTGACACTTTTGTGAAGACCTCAGAGTTTAGATATCAGTTATAGTATCAAACCTTGAAACATCTTTTGCTTCTAGCAAAGTGTTTTTCATGCTGTCTCAGAAATATTTACAGATAGATATCAAAACAGCTGTCTGTTTGATGGTATCTATTTTTAATTAGTACTTTGGTGTGTCTTCTTGCCATTTCTAATCTAGTAGTTTGCGAGTATTTTTATAACGCAAACCCCACATTGCAAATGTGTATAATTTAGTTGTCTTTTGTTTTTCTGGATTATAGTGATCTTATGGTTCTAGCCAATTTTCTTTAAATTAGAGGTATACATTGAACAGACACCTTTGTGACATCATTCTGATATATTGCAAAATAAATAAACTTTAGGTATACTCCATTAAGCATGTGTGAAACCAAAGATCTCTCTTAAGACTAACTTCTATTCACTAAAAATAGTGGTCAAATAAGATTTGATTAGATCAGTTTATGAACTCTAAAAAACCCTTACAAAGCATACAAGGTTGTAGTCCAGATTCAGATGTGCCTTCTCGAAAGATGAGTGGAAGAAACTGTTCTGTGCCACAGTATTACCCCAGACTTATATGTAAAAGTAAACTCCATGCTTATACTTCATATGCTGCTAGTTATTCAGTAGCTGCTATTTCAAATATGCCACCTCTAAACTAATTCTAGTTGTATAGTTCTTTAAAAGACTCTGACAGAAAGATAAACTGAATGCCTCAACAAATTTAGCTAATGCTTCTTGTACACTAACATTCTGAGCAGGCAAACATCTTAATATTGTGTATACATCTACCTGGTACAAAGAAAAGTGAGTGTGAATAGGCTTCTGTATATGGGATTTTAGTGGATTTTTAACGTGTGTGTGTCTAAGTTATTTTTACCAGCAGAGGTCACTCCGGGTAAAGCGAACAATTGCTTCAGCCTTCAAGGCAAGAGGTGAACTTCATGCTGTGCTACGAGACACCTGCTGAAAAGCACACAGCTTCAAAGGCTCACAAGCAACCCACACGTGCTTTTCCTTTCCTTCACATCTTTGTTGCTGCGTGTATTGAGAGTGAAAGATCAAACATATTAAAAACTTGTAGGTTCATGCTGATGCATACCAGGAAGTAGTTAGCCAAATGCTGGGCTATAAGGGTACTTCTTTTTTTACTGTTCTTTGTCAACACAATATATAGGCAATGTTTATTTCATGTATTACTGTACCACAAAGAGGTAGCTTTCTATGTGTTTTCTTAGTTTCTTGAACAAAGTCTCATCCATTGCCATTAATTAACATTTTTTTTTTTTAAAGTTCAGTAAATAGTAATGACTACCTGGAATTTATGATATTATGTGCCTTTTTTTCCCTCTGCATGATTAATTTGTAAATGGTGTTCTATTAAAAGATATTCTTGTTATATATATATAATTATACATAACACCTTTAGTTACAAAATACATTTTAAAATAGATTTTATTCCTATCACTGCTGTTTTAGGGGAGCTTTTTGAGAAAGAGGATATATTCCCGTGTAATACAAATACAGTGAGTTATGCAGTGTAACTGAGAATATAATGTAGCCTGCTGTGACAAAAGGGTACACTGCAGAATCTTTTTTTATTTATTCTGCATAAGCAGAAAATGCCCATTGCGCTCTCAGACCTCAGAGACTGACAGATGTTTGTGAACTGAAGTAGTTGAAAGGTGATAAAAGTAAAAACTGATGTCACAGTTGCATTTGCTTTTCTAAATAGAATTTCCTTTAAAGCCACCATCAAAATCAAAATAAGAATGAAGAATCAAAGTTATAATAAAGCACAGTTGTCATGGATTTACTTTTTGTCATTGTTTTAAATATGACATGTCTTTCCCGGACATCAAATGGAAAAGGTGTCCAGTTGTCAGCCCACCCACAAAAACTTGGTTGTCACCTATCTGAAGAAAATATGTAGGGTTTTTAATGTAAATGTTTTTAGTGTAATGTTAGAGGATTGTGTATGTTATTCTGGAAGGGTTTGTCAAACCATTTGACACCAGAATATCATACAGTACCTAGGTAAAATACAGGAAAATAAATTATTTCAGTGTTATTAATTTTTTTGATTGGTGAGTTTTTTTTTAAATCCGTATGCCTGGAGTCTAGGGGCTATGTGATTTCTTTGGGACATTTACAGGAGTCCACAGGAGGATGTAAGGAATAAACCTAAGAAGCTTTTGTCTGCATGTATGTCTTGTGGTTTTTTATAGCTTTACTTAATGTAAAACAACTTCTGAAAGCCAAAAGATCTCTCTGACCTTAGAGGTATCTCATATTTAATTTAAGCTTTTAGGATAAGTCATGGAAAAGAGCTGGAAAAGAGCTTACTACCGGCAAGAGTGCTTGCTTTCCCTTTTCTTTGTCCTATTGCCTTTTTTGCTTGGATGTCTTGGTCATGTAGTTCAAAATTCCTGAAGTTGAAAGCAATTGAAAATAATAGAATTTCAAGAATCACATATGTAGATACTTGTACTGCTCTGTACGTGATGACTGTATCTGATGTTCAAAGAAACAGAAGTGGTGTAGTTCTGGAGCAAGTCAGTGGGAAATGTTGGATTTCAGTCTGTTTTGAAACCAGACAAATACAAATATAGGCATGTGTCTTGTATAATACCAACATTTTAGGCGCTCTAGAGAAAAGTTGAAAGGAAAGGATTATGGGCTACAGATGTACGCATACGTATGATACTGCAGTTACTGAGAAACTTGCATCTTTTGCATTTTTAAGTAGATGATGCCAAGAATTTTTCCATTTTTTACTATAGAAACTATTCATTTAATGGTACAACAATTTCTTCCTTTTCTATAATTTAAGAGTATCTTATCCTTTCTCCAGTACATTTGTTGTTGGTGAGCTAATAATACAGATCAGAAACATGAAAATAATTTACATTAAAAATGCAAAATTCTAGTGTCCTTAATAAGATTATTCCCATAAAATTATTTTGATTCATATATATTGGCTCTTCAATTGTATCCAACTACAGTTCCACATACTGAAAGAAATAATGCTATACAATGTATTTACATGTTCCAGGCACTAAAATTAAAACAGAAAACTGTTCTATTGTCTTTAAATATTTTCCACAATAGATTCAAGTGTGTCTGAGGTTCATAGGTCTCTTTTGATTCCCTTCCTCCTTCTCTCTCTGGATATAGATCCACTATAATGGCACCCCAAGCGGTGTTCCAGTGCTTAAGCAGTCAATGAGCAGAACTGGTTTAGCGAAATGGTACTGTGGTTTAGCGGATATTGCCTTTCAGCTTCTGGAATTTTTCTTCCACTGCTTGCAAAATTGTGCTGTGTGGAAAAGTGATCTTGCTGCTATGTTTCTAGAAAGCAGGGTATGAAACTTCTTGCCTACTGCGGTTTAGGAGCCTGTACCATAAAGATGTGGTTTCATATCTACATTTCCCCACTATTTGTATCTGCGTTCATAAAGAGTTTAGCATGCCTGTTCTGTGCATTAAGAATTGCAGTGTAACTGGAGTAACCAGAGCCCATAAACATATTTACTTTCACAACCCAAGCAGAGAAAGGTAAAAGATGAGCTTTACAACATGCTTAAAGGATTGACAAGTTGAGGCTGTTGACAAGGACTGAGCTTTCAGCGGCTTGTTCCTATTACATGCTTCAGATCTTCTTAATCTAGGGTATTGTCTCACAAGCTACGAAAGGATCCCTTAGATAAGCATATAAAAATTTAACTGTGATACGAGAATGCTTACTGGTATAATCACAAATTACAGAATTATCCTTTGTAAAACACAACACCCTGTTTACTGCCTTCAGCTTCTCAATAGTAGCAAATCTTATAAAAATTTAATCTTGATGTGACAAACGTGAATAATTGTTGTAAAGTCCTTTTCCAAATGCAAAAAGAAAACATTCTCATTTTCTCAGGAACAGGTAGATAAAAGTTCATCTGCCTACATGTTTTGCCTGAGCATCTTGTAACCTTACAGAACCTACGATTAGGACCGAAAAGATGCAGGGGGGGAAGGGACCCTCTTGGCTGGTGTGCTGGACCCTGCATCCAACCCTCATCTCAGAAGGAGGGACTTCAGCAGCAATACGCAGAAGAGTGTCTCTGATTGGGAAGAGGGTGAGGAGAAGCTGGAATAGAAGAAATCGTTGCTATGTATGAGTCATTACATAAATTCTTTATTACACACAGCGTAGCAGGAAATTTCTTACTGAATTACTCATTGGAAAAAATGTAAGCTATACGTACAGATGTAGGGACTAAGGTAGCTGCTGAGGAGAGAGAGTCTGCCAAAATTCTTAATGTCTACACGAGTGAAGACATTCCCATGTATTGTCTGTATAGCTGTGATTTTTTTAAATGGAGAAATAGCCTTAAATGAAACTGAGCCTTAGAAGTCTTTGCTGTATTGCGTTTTCCCCATGTAGATATCTACTGCGAACTCTGACTCTTCTACCTGTCTGACTTCATCACATGCAGCTGAGACCAATTAAAAGCACTTGCAGATGTAAAAGCTGCTCTGTTACAGTGATAGGTTTCTTGAATGAAGGGAATGAGGGTAACAGTCTTTTGTCTAATAGGGTTGCATTTCAGATAAAATATCTTAAAATTCCCAAAGTGGGTGGGGCTTGCATAGTCTAGCAGCACTGAGTTTGTTCAGCTGTGTAGGCTCTCACTTGTATGAGGAGCAGAGAAAAAAATACTGTCAGTGCCTTGGTAAGTGGATTGATGTGGGAGCATGGATCCTAATAATTCCATTTTCAGCTCCAAATTGAACTTGGAGTCTTGCTATGTTATTTTCTGAACTGTCATTCAAGCAATTCATTCCATTATTGTCCAGAAGTGGTTTGTGAACAAATTGTATACCTAGTTGAAGGGATTAATGTAGCCACAACTTCATCCTAACAAAAGGAGTCGGGTTTAAGTATTTGCGTTCTTTGTTTTTCTTGTAGGACAAAATGTGGAGATTTTTTTTTTGGGGGGTGGGGAGGTAAAGATTTTGGAGCTGTTTCATGTTCATTTTACTTGAAATGTTCAGCAGTTTCTCCTGTTACACTTTGTTTGTTTATAGCCCTCAAACAATTAAAGTAATTTTCTCATTGTAAACGAAAATCAGATCACACGAGTCCAGTAAAGTCCGGTAGAGTCCGTTCTGTATCTGTTTGTATGCAACATTTTACTTTGCATACTTCTTCAGGTTTTATTAAAATACACATTAATTAGTAATAAGTCTTTGTTATCTTGTGTCCTTCTGTTGTTATCCAGTACCTCCCTGACAGAAGTATTGGAATAACCGCCTGCTTCTTAGCTGGGAATATATTATCTCCATTATACATTTATTTTCCCTTTTCTTGCTGCTGTATCAGAGTTCAGGGGAAGGAATATCCGAATATATCAGAAACATAACTTCTTGAAACTCTCTATGAAATTACACTTTATTGTATGTACTCCAATATACCTTTTTATGCCTCAGCGTTCATTCACAGTAAATTTTTTTAGCTCATGTAAAATGTTGTAGAAGTAGCTATCAGTGATGTAGAAGAACAAGTGAATAATAAGCTAAGAACAAATTCTTTCCTCATCACAAAGACAAATTCATGCTTCTGATCTAGTCTGGATTTTAAATGTCTTATTTGCAAAAGCAATAATTCTCCAGACATCTTCTAATGGAGCAGAATGCTCAGAGTGCGAAGCGAGAAGCACAGTTTTTCATTTTAAATTACCCATTCCACTTGCTCTCTGCTTGTTTTGCCCCGTAGCATTGGTTGACATTTCATAGAGGGTGAACTACCATAGGGCTGGAGATTATATAATTATAAGAATCACCTGCTTTTTTGATTTTTCCCATTATATACCAATCAGAATGCAGACATACTTTTCATAGGTATTCAATTTCTAATAAGAAGTTTTTATTCTTCACTGACCTGTGATTAAAGTGTGGCATTTTAGTAAATAAATGGGAAATACTTTCTACATAATTCAGCTCTAAAGTTATGCTTGAGAGGCTATGCAGGTCTTTGAACTGTATCACGTGAGTGGCAGAAAAAGTAATTAAGAATATATTCTCACATAAAAACTGTATAGTACAGAAAATGCTTAATGTTTTAAAGCAGGTGTAATGTAAGTATAGAAAAAGGTGACATCAAGCAGCTTGTCAAATTATGTCTTATTTTGTTACTCGATACTCAATATGGTGAGAGTGGTTTAAAATATAAGAAAGTTAATTCATTAAGTAATTCATCATAATTGATTTATACTCTTAAAAGTTATGTGCATGCTTTGAGACAGGTGATTATTTTTTAAGTGAGCTCACAACTAATGCTAAGAACAGAAAACTTGTTAGGTATCAAACTTCAGATGAATAATTTTCAAAACTAGTTCAGTCTAAAAAGTGTGTTCATGTTCTAAGAACTTCAGCAGATCTTGATCAGAAGATGGTGTGTATTTTTCTTTCCATTCAGATTAGCCATGGTCTAGACACAGAGTTCCTAATAAATGAGATTCTGATCCTGTTCTAATAGACTTCATTGTTTGACTGAACCCTGCAGGCAGTCATTTCCTGGACACCGTCTGGAAAAATTACTCACTTGTTTTTAATCACAGCAATAGCTAGGAGTCGTGATCAAGGCTCTTCTGTGCTAGTTGTTGTACAAACACACAAGGTAAAGATCACTGACAACATGAATGATACTCATGTGGGCTTGGATAGAGATCACAGAGTAAAAGAAACATACATCCACAGTGAAATTCCAGATTGATACTGGCAAAGTGAAAATTATAAAAGGATGGTTTCTCATCTAGTGATCCTTATGTACCAATCTCCTACTTTTATGGTTAAAATGAAATTAATCATGAAGCTCCTGTCATCTATTAACTATTTGCTGTAAGAAAAAATACCCATTCCACCGTAAAGGTAGAAATAGTCACTTAGAAACGTAGCGTGAAGTGTTTTTCATTTTTGCAGGTAATGCAGTATTGAATAGGAAAAGGACTGAACATTGATCCAGGTATAGTCATAAATGTATTTAATATTTCTCAGAAGCTGGAAGACAACAGAGGACATGCAATAAACTAAGTATGAAAAGAAAAAGAACCTGTGAAAAAGGCTATTGTTTAGCTACCAGATAAGCAGAAGCTAAGATATGATTTTACAATTCATGTCTTGAAGTAAATGTTATCAGTCTTGTACATAAAAGTAATAAAATCTTTGTTCTGAAAGCTTTTAGAGCTCAGTTTGACATTTTTCTACTCACTTCCCTTTGCTATTGGTCATACCAAGCTCATAATTTCATTGTATGTCATGTGCACAAAAGTAGCAGAAGCGCTTAGCTCCTGTAGCCTACTGTGATTTTCTCAGTATAGATGGTTTAGAAATAAAGAATTTTTAGCTCAGTTCTGTGTTTAATTAATAAAGTTCATTTTGATATTAAGAACATATGATGCTCAACAGCTGAGTAAGCAGATTTTGATCTTTCTGTACTGTAACAAAGTTTTTTAACGTTTTTAAAAATTCTTATAAGAATGTATTTGAAGGAAGACAGTAAAGTATCTAACTTTGCTATCATAAAATACTTACTGACTATACCTTCCTAGTTTTTGACTACATTGTCATCGGCTCTGAGACTTCGAGTAGGGTTTGGTTATCTGGGTTTTGGCTGACCAATTTTTAACAGGTTTTTGGGAAACACGTCTCCTCTATATGCTTTCAAATACTGGGTAATTTACTTCTCTTTTTGGGGGGGGTGGTGTCTTTTTTTTTAACAAAATATATATCTATATGTAGAAGCAGGATTATTTTCATGCTAATGGTATTGTAGTAATAGGAAAAAAAACCCCAAACAAACCACTGAAGTATTCACAGCTCTTTGGAAAATGTGGCAACAAAATTACAAACATGAAGAAAGTAGGGAAATCTTGCTTCTTTCAGCAGTGGTGCTTTCCAAATTTGTTGTAGGCACGTAGGGATATAGCAGTTATTTTCATATGTTCATACTAATATACTTACTGAGGCCTTCTGTAAGCTAATAAACCACTATGATTAAGCAAGCACAACTTTAACTGAAGGTTAAATGGTGGGAAATGTCCTAGACAAGACTTGGAGACCTCACTGATCTAAGAAAGTTTAGATGAGGTTACCACAAACTGTCATGCTCAGATGTGCTATGCTGGATTATTCGACATGGTTGGAGCTGCAGTAGTGAGAAATGTGTCAGTTTCCTGTTTGGTGATGAAGAGACACACTTGAAATAACTGACGCCAACATCTCAAACATGTTAGTTCCCAGTGATTCTGCGAACTCGTAATTCCTAATGCCATGTGAAGATATCACCTGGTTCTTACTGTTTTACTGTTATCACATTTGTTCCCTTCTATTTTGGCTAATTATTGACAGAAATGCCAGAATCCCTACAGAATGGGGACTGGACCAGCACCTCTCAGTAATTCTTCTAAAGAAAAGCTGAGGCATTTTGTCAGGACAGTGTGAGTACGTCTATGCTACTTCACAATAGCCTCTTCCAGAAGATTTAAATGCATGACCAGTTTCTGATTCTGTTGCAAGTATTATTTTTAAAAGTTTAAATAGCCTACTAACACATTTTTCCCCAAGAGACAGTAAGAGGTGTGTCTATTTTGCAGAATTAGAAGAAGATATGTTTCAGACCTAAAACAAAATAAAAAAACCTCCCCCAAAACAAAGTTATTAATAATTTAATTACTACTCCTCTCTAATTTTGTAGGTCTTGGGGCGTACAAACCTGTGATGAAGTCAGTTTCCCACATTTCTGCATCTGTTCCTGAAGTGAAGTGGGTTAAGGAACAAAAAGAGACCGCTGCTGACACTGGAGCCTATACAGGTTTGTCAGTACAGCCATGATTATAGATGTGTAGTGGGGCTGACTTTGTCTCAACATAGCTAGACCCATAATTTTGTAGTCTGAATTTTCCTGATGTAAATGTAAATCGACACCATTAAATCGACACCATTTTTGGGCTTGGTCTATATGTACTTCTATAAATATCATACCAATTTACAAGTAATCGTTTAGATAATTAATGATTTATCCTGAAAAAAGCAGGTGGGACACTATAGTCAATAGGAACTTAGGGCTTTGGTGACCTTTGCTTTTAAAAAAACCTTTGTATCTGCAGTTTCACTTAAAACACTTCAAAATGTCAGGTCCTTTGCAGTTGCATAAAGTACTTTTGAAAAGTACAACTTCTGAAATGTTTTACAGATACAACACCTAGAAGACTATTGTTTCAGAGATAATAAATTTTAGGTTTTTTTTTCATTTTAATTTGCAAACTTTTAATAAAATATACTCCTTAATTTGCATATACTCTCTGATATTTTAATTTTAAGTTAAATTAACTATGCCAGAAATATAGGCATTGGTTTCACTTTAAATGCTGCTTCCCTTTCACCTAGCAGTGTGGGAGCAAGTCAATCAGTCCTTTTCTTAACAGTTTTTTGTGAAAACTTTATTTTCTAGATGGTAATTTTGTTTAGTTTCTTGCATGTGGACTATCTGCAGCCTTCAATAGAGGCAGCACTAATCTGATCATTCTTCCATTGTCTGATTTTTTGCAGAAGTGGTAAAATCTGGAGAAGTTTGATAAACCTACATGTAAAAATTGCCGTACAGGTTCAGACCAGTGGTCCCTGCAGCCGAGTATCCTTCCTGTGGCAATAACAGACTACACAGATAAATATGACCCAACCTTAGAGCAGGTGGGGTGAGCTCCTCAGCTTTCTCTGTTTGTCTATAATGCTGATTTGGTGTCAGAAATGAGAGCAACCTGGGAGAGAACATTTTGGACAGAATCAAAGGAAGCACCAGATGGATACCAAAAGAAAACTCTGGTAGGCAGATCAGTTTGAAAAGAGAAAAAAAATGTACTTATTGGTTGATCCATGTAACAGTATATTTGATCCATGATATTACTTATAGTTGACTATTACTTTAAATGCTGTATTGTTTATTTTTAAAATCTCTTGTTATTAAGAATTCTTAGAGTCTTCTGCTCTGTTGTCTTTAGTTTCCTTGGTAACTGATAATTTTTAGTTATTTACATGTTTGCTCCTGTTACTTACACAAGGTTTTCTATTTTTACCTTTGTATTGCACTAGACCAAAACAAAACAAAAAAAGGCAATGGGAATATGAGCAATAGCATAGCATTTGCATTAGTTTTTCATCAGAAAAGACCCTTTACTTGCTTGACTTTGAGGCTGTATTTTAAAACAAGACTACAAAATGCAAACCTCAGTAAATAAAACTTGGTTTTTTTAAGGTGGAAGATTTTAAAACACTTAAAATATATGTTGATAATAGCTGTATTTTGTTTATATCACTTCGTCCAACACTGAAGTGCTGCTGTTTCTTCTGGGTAGAAGATATATGCCGTTAACAAGTACATTGGACAATAAAATTAATTAGAATAATAATTAATGGGTTTTATCCACTCTAACCGCAAGGATAATTTTGATGAAATATATTGCTCACTCTTAAATGTAGAAGTCATTTGGGACATGGACATGTAAATCCTAACTTTCATGGAAGAGAGTCTCTTTTGCAGTCAAACAGTATAAGTAGTACATCTGAAACCACCAACAAAATGTTTGTACATATTGTTGTGAACTTGATTTTTTGTTTTAATTTGACTTCCAATATGGCAGAGTAAATCTGATTCTAGTGTATTATTGCTCATCTCGTTGGAACCATGAGCTGTGTGGTTTGCCTCTCAGTACCATGCTATAGCTCTGCTTCAGGCTGAATCAGAAGGGAACAGGAAACCATTATGAAATATTTTTTTTCTGCAACACTTGGCTGAACTATTTCAGTTCAAGTTTGATTTCCAGCAGAATTGCATTACATAGTTGATATCTGCAGCTATCAGTAAGCATATTCTTAAAAGTTCTGTTTTCTACATTCTTCAATGTTTAACTGTTAACATCATACGGTATTTGAAAACGCATGCCTTTGCATTAGAGTCAGGCTCCCAAGAAAGCTACACTGTGTATTTACTGTCACCTGCAAAGCGCAGGCTGTGAGGTCAGATAGTGCTGGAATTAATGATAGTGGAGGAATTGCACTGAGTGGACTGTAAAAAATGGCCAGCATGTTTTAGAAATAGGCTTTAATGGCATTCAGTGCCTAATCTCTACATTAGAAACAAATTCAAAATAACATTTCCATCAAAATAACAAATCCATCATGATGTTTGATTAGATTCACAACAGAAAGTTTTCCACAACAGATATACTCAGTAAACTGGTGACCTTTTGGTTCTTGTGCTGTTGCAAAATTAGGTTACTTCAGTGAAGGGCTATGATTTTTTTGATGGAAATTATGTAATCTTGCTACTATGGGTCAATTGATTTTGGCTTCAAATTGATTTGAATAAGGATTATAACAGTGTAGCAGTGACTATATTGCTCTGCATCAAGACTTTAAAGATGAGTAAGTGGGATAGTTGCTGAAACTGAAGAAAATAATACAGCTGGCAGATGTTATACACCAGCACAGAGTCTATACATTGTGCAAGAGAGTAATATGTAATGTGATTCACTGTTGCACCGGATATACTGTAGAGGGTTGTTATTTATGTGTTGTGTGCTGCTTGGTGTTATGCATGAAACTAGAACTGCAACGCTGCTTTGCTCATGTCTGCACTTTCATATGCCCTGTAAGAATAGCTGTACTAGATAAGTTCAAAGGTTTGTAATTCAGAATCGCTTCTCCAGCAGTAGTTAAAAGCAGATAATCTAAGGAAGCATGTAAACTTGGGACAAGTAAAGGGCAGTAGTGGTATGAGTAACTGTCCTGACATCCGACAATTTGCTTCTCAAGGACAATGGAAGTGTATTTCGGTGTATTTCTGTGAGTAAACTTGAAATGGGTTTCTCCTTCATCAGGCTGTCTAACCTTGCTTTGAACCCATGTGAACTACTTGGAGCTACACCTTGCAAAAGGGAGTTCTGCAGCTTAACGATGTTGTATGCAAAATTTCCTTCTTTAATCACTTTGAAATTCGTTAGCTTCAGTTGCTGCTCCTTAGGTCCTTTATTGGAAGAAGCAATAAGCTGCTGCTCTCTACCCAATCTCCACACACCTCTCATGATTTTATAGACCTCTATTATAGCAGTGCCCTTCAGATTATTTTTTTTTCCCCTTCCTTTTTTCCCCCCTCTTTACATAGAAGAGTCCTATCGTGCTTAGTGACAGTTGTTACATGCCTTTGGTCACCCTTGCTGCCCTTCTCTGAAATTCTTACAGTTCTATGTCTGGGTAATCCTGAAAAATAACAGGAAACAAAATGGTTCAAAATCTGTTGTGTTGCAAAGTGTGCTCATAAATTTTATTTAATCTTTTAGGCCGTGTAGTATTGCTGTTGGCAAGTTGTGCTTGGGAATTTTTGTGGACATCTGACTCTGCAGAACTAACCTGTTTCAGTATTAGCCTCAGACAATTGCATGTAATTTTCAGGGTTGCGACTATCATAGCAAGATTTTCATAGATATGCTGTCACAAAAGAGGCAGGGAGGTCTGCTTTGCAAATCTGTGATCTTTGCATGTGTTGGAATGAGATGTACCACAATTGCTGCTGACGATGTGATAAGGAAACCTTTAAACAAAATTCACTTCGTTTTTAACCCAGAATATAACAATATCAAAGAGAAACATAATTATCAGTGGTCTGGAGAAATATTTACAGAACATACTTTTTTATTTTTTTGAGATACCTAATTACCATGTTTTTCCACTATGTTTCTCTGGCAAAAGCACTGCATGTAACAAGTATTGGAGGACTACACTGTTGAAATTATACTGCAACTTACAAATGGGACAAAATTAACCACAGTAGTATTATACTTAAGTCATCATTTGTTGTTTTCTGTGATTAAATTGGTCTCATAGCTATAACTGGTTCTGCATCATCTGCTAAGAAAACAGTAGAGTTATTAAAAAACAATAAAAACCTTGGCACTTTGTCCAATAGTTTAACACATTTAACTATTTAGTTTTTAAACTGTCTTAGTAGGAATTCCCATTGTTCAGATTTTTTTTTTTTTTTAAGTAAACTTCAGTGACTAGATATTTAGGCAACATGGAATCATAGAATGCTTTGGGTTGGAAGGGACCTTTAGAGGTCATCTAGCCCAACCACCCTGCAGTGAGCAGGGACATCTTCAACTAGATCAGGTTGCTCAGAGCCCTGTCCAACCTGGCCTGGAATGTTTCCTGGGATGGGGCCTCCACTACCTCTCTGGGCAATCTCTTCCAGTGTTTCAGCACCCTCATGGTAAAAAAAATTCTTCCTTATGTCTAGTCTACATCTACCCTCTTTTAGTTTAAAGCCATTACTCCTTGTCCTATCACAACAAATCCTGCTGAAAATAGTTTCTCCATCTTTCCTATAGGCCCTCTTCAGGTACTGAAAGTCTGCTGTAAGGTCTCCTTGCAGCCTTCTCTTCTCCAGGCTGAACAACCCCAACTCTCTGTCTGTCCTCATAGTAGAGGTGCTCCAGGCCTCGAATCATCTTTGTGGCCCTCCTCTGGACCTGCTCTAACAGCTGCATGTCCTTCATGTGCCGAGGGCTCCAGAGCTGGACACAGGACTCCAAGTGGCGTCTCACCAGAGCCGAGCAGAGGGGTAGAATCCCCCCCCTCAACCTGCTGGCCACGCTGCTTTTGATACAGCCCGGGATACAGTTGGTCTTCTGGGCTGTGAGTGCACATTGGTGTCAACCAATTTCATCTAACAGCACCCCAAGTCCTTCTCGTCAGTGTGGCTCTCAGTCACATCATGCCCCAGTTTGTATTGATACCAGAGGTTGCCCTGACCTAGATGTAGGACCTTGCCCTTGGCCTTGATGAACCTCATGAGGTTCACATGGGCCCACTTCTCAAGCTTGTTCAGGTCCCTCTGGATGGCATCCCATCCTTCTGGTGTGTCAACTGCACCACTCAGCTTGGTGTCATCTGCAAACTTGCTGAGGGTGCACTCGGTCTCACTAAGTCACTGATGAAAATGTTAAACAGCGCTGGTCCCAGTAAGGACCCTGAGGGACACCACTTGTCACCGGCGTCCATTTGGACATGGAGCCTGTGACCACTACGTTCAGGTTGCGACCTTCCGACCAATTCCTTATCCACTGAACAGTCCACATTCCTTTTGAAAATAAGCAACTCCCCTTGGGTTTGTAGTGGGGTGGGGGATGCCTTATATAGTAAAATAATAAATATACTGTCTTTATTATCTATTATTGAACATTTAATTTTTCCTCTTCTGTTGTAGCAATTCTTTGCATATATGGAGATTTGTATTCTAATTGGAAATGATCAGTCTGCTGCATATAAAATTACCAGATACTATAATACTACTTAGTAATTACTGTAGTCTTCGACTTTCCCATGCTTTGTATTGTCAAAACTGCTGCGGTGATCCAGTGGTTCATTCTGTTCAGTCTCATGACCTCACTGTACCGAACACAAGCATGAACAACGCTGCTTGTATGAAAGTTTTGAGGACCCTCAAAATTAATAATTAATGTTAATAATTCTGAATATTTATTGATAATATTTGGGAGTTATGTCCATTCTTCACTCAATGATAACAATTTACTTACCCAAGTGTTCTGTTTTTCCTAATAATCTCATAAAAGGGATGATGTTAATAGCCTTTGAAAGATCCAGGTAAAACATGTCTACTGGTTCTCCTCATCCTCAGCGTAGTCTAGTAGTACAAACCAGCACAATACACAATTACAGAACTCATGTTTCTTTGTGCCAGTTGTATCGTTTTTCTTTGAGAATTTTTAAATTCTGTTTTAACACTTCTAAACCAATATACCTAATGCTGAAGGATTTAGCATTTACAGTCTCTAATTCTCAGGTTAATTTTAGTCTCTTAAAAAAAAAAAAGTGTGAAAGAAAGAGCTCCATCTGTTTCTCTGGTAGAACTAGGGACTGGGAGCAAAGCCTTTTCATTTTAAAATATTTTTTGTATTTACACACTAATTAGACATTTTGTTCATTTTGACAGTATTTCCCATGTATTAAAGTGAGGGCAGCAAAATAAGCAAATGAAAAAATCTTGAAAGTAAGTATTTAGCTGTCATTAAATTTATGCTAAAGTGCTTTAATTGAATTGATAGCAGCAGCTTTCTGTCTTTTGTGTGTTCTTAAAGGGTATGAAAACATGCACAGGTAAACACGCAAATGAAAGGACATTGGAATATCAGTAACAGTGGAAGGGGAGATATCTAAACTCTTGCTCAGGTTCATAGGAAAGTTCCTGCTGATTGCAAAAGGAGTAATATATTACCTTTTCCACAGCTGGATGACTCTTCCTTTACTGGAAGTGTAATGTCAGAGTCAGCAACTTGAGACTCAGCAGCCGTTACAGCTCATGTAAGCACGTGTGGATATTATGTTTTGTGTAAGCAAACTTGTATTGGAGAGAGTTCTTGGGCTTGCATGTTTTTGTTGTTTACATTATAAATTATAACAGAAATAAAGACAGTTTCTGAGCGGTAGTTGTCCATTTTAGGCACTACTTCAGCAACACAGAAGTTTGTTCCGAGAGGTGCTGAGTGCATTTAGTAAGAATCCACCGGATCTTTTTGACTTCTAAAGGCAGTCAAACCTAGTCTAACTTGACTTCAGAGACTTTCTATAAAGTCAGAAGAGATGCAGAAGTAGCTAAGAGGCCAATATTTCCCACAAAGGCTTTTATTCTAGTTAGGATGATACATCCACTGCTGTGGCAGAAGTGTCTCTATTGACTGCAGAAGCAGTGTAGGTGACTGCTTTGGACCAGATATCCAATTTATTTTTACACAGGTAAGGATAGATTAGACGATCACACTCAGTGTTCCTGAGTAATTTCTGAAGAGCATTATTGTTATTTTATAAAAATTGTAAGCTACTCTTTTCTCCCTAGGCTCTGTGATCTCTGATGTTATTAAAATTAAATAATACATATACATTTGAAGTACTTGTGTACATATAACCCCCCCTCTAAATGCTGGGACTAACAAAAGTATACGCCTAAACAGTAGGTTTATGATTTTTGTAAGGTAAGTGTGGTTTTTGCTGGAATGTGTGGACTGCCTGCATGAAACTTTACTGTGAATAAAGCTCAGGTTAATTCAGTAGAGATTTCCCTAAGTACAAATTCAAGGCCAAAACCTAAATTCTTTACATCTGTAGTCACTGTCCTTTTTAAAATATGAAAGTTGAACAACCAGGACATATGTCCTTACAGAGGTAAAGTGTAACCAACAGAGTCAGCAGTTTTTAAATTGTTGTCATTGATGGAAGTGCAAAGATAGAGATTCATTGTAAGCTTGAGTGAGCAGGTTGGACACTAGAAATGTCAGATCAGTTTTGAGGGTGCCCTCTGTATTGGTGTGCTTTATATCAAAATGCTGGCCTAGGCAGTCTAAAGTTCAGGAATTTCCTTCAAAAGCTAAACATATTATTTTTAAGGTAAGTGCCTTTGAAGTGGTTTAATATAGTGGATTTTCTCTGTATTGTTATGATACAGTCTATCCTGTTAGGATTACAGCCAAAGGTTGCAAGGACTATGAGAAATACTGTGAGATTAAATTTTGGGTAAAGAGCTTAATTGGAATTTAAAAAAAGGATCTGCTTAAAAATGTATTTCTAAGTAGAAGGGCTCTACGAAATTATTTCCTAGTTAAAATCGAAACACCATAAAAATGTGCTACTTATTCACATTTTACCTTGGATATTTGACTCTTGGCAGATTAAAATAGCTTCTGGGGTATCCTTGAGGTGAACCTCTGCCCTTCCAGAAATGTTTGTTTTAATTGGCTGATATATCCACATCTGGCTGCAAAATTAACTGCTTCAAGACCAGGTTGCTTCCTACATGATGTAATGGTTCCCTACCCTATATTGAAAATTGGAATTTTAAATGCTCCCTGGAGGGACTAAAATACATACCAATGCAACTACAAGACTTAATTAAAATCTGCCTTCTACCATTCATAAACACTGTTAAATTAGATTTAGACAGATGGGACAAATTATTATTATCATTATGGGCAAAAGACACTATCATGAAAATGAACATTCTCCATTGTCTCATCTCCATTTGTAAACCTGTGCCAATAGAAATCCCCAAGCTAAACTTCTCTGTAATAACTAACTTGTCAGTATAATTTTATGGGATTGCAACAGCACAACAAAAGATCCGATACTTAAAAAAAAAAGTTCTCAAAGAAAGGAGGATTACATTTCCCTAATCTTGTCAAATCTTATCTTATTGTTCACAATAGTTTCTACAAAGGCATCTCAAAACCAAAGGAAAGCTTCTCAATGGCCTGCTTTGAAAAAGAATACATGTGGAGACATCGCTTCCTTTCTGACCAAAGAAAACAGGACTTAGTAATAAGGCCCAGATTTTTCAGCTGACTGGGACTCTTCACAGTATGGCCAGCCCAAGGCAGATCTCATTGCTGTTTTGCTTCGGAGTCTTTTTCAGACTGTGAACCCATACTAGAATAGAAGGCTTTCATGATTCCCCTACATTTTAGGCACAGACAAAGAGAAACAAGACATAATCCTGAGAATCTGTTTACAGTCTCTCACAGCAAGCGGGTGTAAAGACCCTTTAACTGTAGTAGTGCCATGAATACTGGACAATCAAAAGGGTGTGGGGAATCTCCTGTTTTGCCACAATAATTTTTGGCCATATTGATATGAGGGCTGTGAGCAGGAAGAACTGTCCTGCTACTGGGACTAGCAAGGGCGTTAAGATTGCAAAGATTTACAAAACTACCAGGGGAGTGCAAACATATTTTATGCACACACATGTATATACATACGCATATCTACATACTTAGCAAAAAAAGAGGTTTGGATTTATTCAGTGCTTCACTGTGAATTCAATATCATAACAAAGAAACCTGTGTGGCTCGAGGGAGGAGGCAGCTCCTTGCTGTTGTTTAGTCATTAGCTGTAGTCAAGGTGCCTTTCAGGAAGAAGGGATGACAGATAGGTAGCATCCCCACTATCAGATTCACTGTCGCAGAATGCGCTTGTTGGGGGACAGCAGGAGACAGAGCGCACGGGGACACAGATGCAGCTTTTCCAGTGCTGTAGAAAGATGAATGCACCTATTGTCACTGCTCCCCTGCTTTCCTGTGGCCATTAGTATGACAGAGTCGTAATTGATTACCTGACATAAGACCTGTTCTGAAATTTTTCTCTTTTTTGAAGCTGTCCTTTGCGCTTTTCAACGCTGTATGGTTATCTACTGTGTCAATACATTGGTCTTTCTAGTTGAAGCTGTGCTATCCTTGTAGTGGCAGAAAATTGTATGTACTTGTAACAAAGGGAGGTAATGTTTAGGTTTGATAGCTATATTAAAGGCTGTGGGTGGCAATGGCCTGTTACGTAATGATAGTGAAGGTCAGGAAGGTATTTATCAGGGTAAGGCGAATTGTCAATATAATTTAACTCATCAATTTACTATAGCATCATGCTTCGCATGCTAAAGCTCATTATTTTACTTCAATGTTTCCCTCTGGATGCACTATGCAAAAAGAACAAGTAAGAATTCCCCATTTCTGCTTGAGAGGATGCTACATACCATAGATCATTGCTATGCATCACACAAATTGTGCACTGGACTCGAGAGCAATCCATAACAGAATGGCCAGATTATGAAAAACTGATTTTGCTTCCATTCTAATAACTGCCTGAAAAATACTGAATCCTTCAGAAATTACTGGGAAATACGTTTTAATTTAATTATATTTTTAGGTTCTACTTTATAACAACTTATCATCTCATCAATACAGCACATTTGGGAATATACCAAGACAAATACTGTCAAGCGTTTTGGTAGCGTCCACAAAATATTGCCATATTTCCAGTAAGAATTCTCCTCTTCACTCAGTAAAGTATTCTCCTGCCTTGGCAGGTGTTTCTGGTAGTTCCAAGTATTTATGAAAATGTATTTGGCTTTTGATTTGAGATTTATTTTATTTACTACTGTCTTTTATGTGATGCTAGCTCTCTTAAGGCGAGCTGTAAAAGAAATTCTTTCTTAGCTCACCAGCTTATTGGTAGCCACATGATTTATGGGGAAAGGTGACCATCTGACTTGAGTTGAGACTTGTTTACAAGCTTGCACCCAGTGAATCAGTTTCTTAATGTAGAAGGAACTTTGTATATTCCCATTCCTGGGACACGCTGGAGCAAATTTAAATGTGGGATAGTGTCGATATAGCTGTAGAGACTTTTTGCTTCTAGTTGAAGCCAGACAAACAAAAGAAAATCCTACATCAAAGTAAGAGGCAGCTTCTTAAATGGGCGTGGGCAGAAGAATCACTGGACTCTCATTTTTTGAATATGTATTTATGATTTTATTATAATGTTCACATGCTAAAATTACTCAAGGTAGTTTAATTATTTTTTTTATCTCTCAAAGAAAATGGAGAGAAAAATATCAAGAAAAAGAACTACTATCACAAAAACCTGCAGTAATTGAGGTGAGAAACTGGATGATGTAATGTTTGGATGAAATTTTAGAACAAAGGTAATGATGTTATGATAATTTCCTATGTTCAGAAATAACTACAATCAGTCAAAGAAATGTTATGTTAAGTCTTTTATGTTGTGTTTACTCCCAAGCATGATAGTTGATGAAATTTTCAGAGGAAGAAAAAGTTCATAATTGTGTGCTTAAGGAAATTCCTAATATTGCTAATGATACTTTCTTTTTATATTATTCCAAAGAGTCGCATGAACCCTCATCATGGATAGCTTTGATTTATGACAGCAGTCATATTTATAATGCTTGTTAGTCATTCAGAATTGTTTGTTTGGGCAAACTGTTAATGTCAAACTAGTATAATTTTATTGATGTAATTATTTCTTTCATTATAGCAATGCCTGCAAGCATTTCTATAGTTAGGGTTATATTAACATTCTGTTTTAAAACCCATATTTCAAGGATTTATAAATTAGCAGTAAAAACTTGCTCCAAGCTAAATCTTGATATATGAAGCGTGAAGCATATATATAGTTTTGGAAAAGTTTCAGAAGACTTAGTATGGTGTCCCCTCCTCCTCCAAAATACTGATATTTCCAAGAGGTGGGCAAAAATTCTGGAAGAAAGGTATCAACAGCAGTATGCTTGTACATATGGAGTGGAGAAAATGATTTTCAGCTTTGAAAGGAGGGAATGCTATCATAATCAGAATCCTTAACTTCGCCCTTTGTCGTATTTTGTTTCTCTGATGTGTTGAAGCAGGTAATGCTAGCTGATGTGTTTTACTTTTGATGGCAGTCATTCAAAAAGGATCACGGTAGGTTCAGAGTGGTGGAGTTTAAGTTTCATCTGTGTGCTGCCATCTGAAAAGCTGGATCTGAAACCATGAAGGTGTCTTGTCATTCAGAAGGTGCAGTGTCTGGGTAGAGCTGTTATTGACAACTGTGTGAAGAAACGTGTAAATAAAGAACAGTACAAAAACTGTAACGTGATGCCATGTTTGGCAGACATAATACACATTCTTGCATTTCGTGTGATAAAGAAAGGAGAAAATACCCAATTCTGTCAAGTGTTGCATGTTTATTAGTTAAAACTTGTAACTGAATCATGTTACATGCCTCGGGGACATTAGTTCAGGAAACACAGAATGAATTTCCACATTTCATTTATATGTGTAATTTTGTGAAATGATATGTATATTTTTGATATCAGATTCACACCTGATAGTATCTTTTGCATTAGTTAGCCATTTCTGAATACTGTACATTTTAGTACAAAGAAGTCAGTAAGTTGGGGATCGCTTTGCAAAATGGAGAACTCTGCATCATTTCCATCCACAGGATACTCTTTTTGTGGATGCCACACCCATGACATACATACTTTTTGTCTCTCTGTGCTACTACAACTCTACATTGATTTGTTCCATGTTGAAAATGTTTTGAAAAGTGATTGAGAACAGCACTGTGATGGCCTATATTGGTCATTTCTAGAGCGAATGTGTGCTAAACAGGGTGGCTGTTTGTTAATTTGCTATTCCTTGAAATTGTCTCTGGTATGAGAGGCAAATTGCCTTCTCTACATGTCCAGCAGAAAACTGTCAGTGATGGAAGTTCTGCAGGCCAGGTTTGGCCACTGCTTGTCTCCTCCTGTTCTGTGCATGCAGCATGTGACTATCACTTGCAGTCTGACATTTTCCTCTTAACGACACCCAGTAAGTGAGCTAACGTGGTGGTATGCTGTAACTATGGTGAGAAATATTGTCAGTGATGTCGAGCGTCACTCCTAATTCTGCTTCCAGTATGATCCAACCCATCTTTTGGAGTATCATATGTTTTACGTGAGGAGACTTTTTCAGTTTTTGCAGGATTAGGGTATAGTTCCCACGACTATCTTGCGTTACTCCCTGTCTCTTTCAGCTGTGATATGGTGTCAAAGTGTTTTAAAGAGTAAGGCGCGCTGGGAAAACTGGCTAACAGTTCTCCTTATTTTGGCACACATGGCAACTGCTGATTTTTTGCTGAAAAGAGCTATTGGTGTAGGTCATTCAGAATAATTGTGTCCTGTGCTGATTTCCTCTGCAAGTCTGAATTAGTGAAGGTCTGTGCTAGGAGAGTGTTAGCTAATGTATCCTAATGTTACGATGGACTTGGTCTTCCCTAGTTGCTTTCTGGGAACACAAATAGCCGAAGTCAAGCGGGCTTAGGGTCTGCTAAGCACCAAGACCATAGCGGGTATGTGGTTGGAAAGAAAAGTGGCTTAAAAGTGTTTTCCACTGTAACATAGAGATTTACTTCTGCATTCTTCTGTCAGAGCTGAGGGTGGACCAGAAGCACTGGTGTGCCTGCTGTAACTTACGACAATAGCTCTAATATGCATAGCGGATTGGTTAAACGGTTGCTTTGATTCCTCGCTAAAAAGGCAATAGCGACTCCTGAGAAAAAAGATATGCATCATGTTGAGAAAGTTTCTTTTCTGTTTTGTTATTGTCTATTCTGCCTGCTGTTTGGAATGTGTAAGATGATTCTGACAAGCTTGATATGTGCCAAAAACCAGCATGCCCACTGGTGGGAAGATTATCATCACCCAGATACAATGAAAAGCTTCTAGAAAAGTGCCTCTAACGATAGGCTGCTTTTCTGGCACTGACAGGGATTTCTGTTTATTTTAGCACCCGCTAGCACCACTGTGGCTAAAGGCCTGTTAGCATTTTCATCAGAAATTCATTTCAGGACTTTATAACTCAGCTGGAAAATTTGCTTTGAACTCAAGAGCTGCACAGAAGACTTTTATAGAGACTGTTTTAAATTTTCTTTTATTTTTGTATTGAGCAAAAGTAATCTATTTAGTCAATAATAAATAAAAAGGGAAAACCAGAACACGTTAGCTACTAAGAATTCCACTCAGAAAAACTCATAGTATGTGTTGATAGCATCATCTGAAAACTAGAACTGTGTGTAAGTACTTGTCGAATCTGGGCTGAGTGCTGCAGTGTTTAACCCCATGAGATTATACTCCTTGTGAGCAGTAAAAATGTGCTAAAAGGCACAAATGTGTGGCATGTGCCAACTTTTCCACCTCAAAAGCACATGTGACTATGAGTTGTGCAGTCATAATTTCTGAGCTTGAATATTTTAATCGATGTTAATATGTAGGAATCCCATTTTATTTCAGATCCTCACCAAATGCTTCGTTCTGGCAGTAAAACATATTATCTCAAGTGACTTGACTATTTTTTTTCCTTACATTCACTGGGAGGTAAACAGACACTTGCTTTTGGAAATCTTAATATCACATACAATATTACTACTATAGCTACCTAAAATTAAAAATAATACCCAAACACCTTTTATTAAAAGTAATTTAAATTGATACAGTTTTCTTAATACTCAAGGAGAAATTTAGATATGAATCTACTTGCTTTACCATGTACTTTAGATCTGTTTGGGTGTGCAAAGGATACTCAGCCTAAACGACAAACAAATATGAAACTAATCATGTGATTGAACGATTCAGTGAAAAACGAATTTGGATTTAATATGCAGATAAAGCCAGCCAAAACATATTCCCATTGAAGGCCTACCTATTCATAAGTAGGATATTGATCTCTATAAAAAAATAACAGATATATGATATGATGAGAGTTTCAGATTATGAGTAATATATTTGTGAACAAGTATTCACGGCCTCTGATTAATATTTAAAATTTCTTTACTATACAAATATTTTAATTGGATTTTCTTGTTAATATGTAGAATTGATCTGCTTGTTAATATATAGAATTTAGTTGATAGTATTATTGACGAAAGTCTGTGGCATATTTACAGTATTTATATGACGTGTAGAGTAAAACCAGTCATATCAAAGTCCGTCTAGAATGGCTAAGACCAAATAAATTTACTGTTCCTGCTGATTACACTGATAAAGACAATTCACGTGGAAGCATTTAAAAGCTTTAATTTTTTTGTATACACAACCACAGCCTCATCAGATGAGGCCATCTTGGTGTTATTAGCGGAGATACTGCGAAGGCTTCTTCGTTCAGGTGTGTAATCAGGGGGAAGTTGCAGCCTTCCTCTGTGTTTCCCTAAGCAGCAACACAGTATATGTTGTAGTCATGTCCTTAGAAGAATTTCTCTTGACTTCAGCCAAAAGTAAGTCTGGCATTTCGAACAGGTGCAAGAAAGTGCCATTTTTACTGTGTAGACGAGTAAGTTCAAACGCTATGTATCCTGACCTGTGACCATCTACACTCTTTCTGGGCCAGTAAGAGAATGTTCTTGAACACTCTTTGCATTTTCAGAGTGATAGATTAGAAATAAAATCAATATTGGTCATTAAAAGAGAACAACCCACCATAGCTGCTTTTCAAGATGGTGTTTGCTTACGCATTACCAAAGCTATTCAGTCGATGAAAAAGACAGTTACTTAAAGAGGATTTTAGTAAATTCTTTTCCACATGCACTTACTGCATTAAGTGAGATTTATTTTTTATGTGCTGTTGAAATTTGCAACAACATAAATGGCTTAAAAAACTTGTATTTAAGTAGTGCCTTTCGACAGCTTCTTGAAATGTTATCCATTAAAATCTTTTAATTGATGGAAAAAATATTGCCATCAAGTTGCCATCATGCAGTCACAGCAAAAATAATTTTAAAGTAGAGTTCATGTGTAGAAACAAAAGAACTTAAAAACAATTTAAATGTTGAAATTTTTTAAAGTCTAAACAAACACATTTCTCAAGTACAAGCTTAGGAAAAGGTAGACCAATAAGAGATTTTTCTCCTAATTTTTAGCTGTGTTGGACTGTCTATACTGAAATGGTCATGCATTGATGGGTCCCACTGTGCTACAGGCTTCCTAAGTGTGAACAGCTTTTTAAATTGATTGGTATGTACGTCGTTGTTTCCGTTAGATCTTCGAAAATGGCTGCTGCTTCTGACATTGTGTTTTCTCTGTGGAGGTCTTGTGCTTTCTTACATTAGTAAATAACAACTACTGTATTCGGAAGAAGGCAATGGAGAACTGATTCTCTTATACAGGCACGCTGTGGGGACTAAAAATTTTTGTGTGGATCCAGAGCTGGGAGAGTTTGCTAATGACTTTCCTGAGAGGAAGCAGTGCTCCTTTTGAACTGTTACCTTTCCACCCACCGGCCTTCAAAGAGAGTTATAGTTTTCATGCTTTCTGAGGAATGAGGACACTTAATGTGTTTCAGTAGCACAGCTATCAAGGCGTATTCCTGGAAGGCACATTCTTTAGCTTTAATTAAAGTGTAGAGAGATTAATTGTTTTCAGGAGAAACCAATATAATGGTGCACGTTGACCTCTTTTATAACCCAGGCCTTAGAGCTTTGCAGTAATTTTCACATCCTGCTTCTAACTTCTGGCCAAGGAAAATGTGCCTCTCAATTTGAAGTCTGTTGATGATGAACAGTTCATGTACATCTTTAGATAAACTGTTCTCATTGTTCATTATTTTCACTGTTAATTCATTTTCAGTATAATTTGTTTACTTTATTTCTGGCCTTTAGACCTTATAATGTCTTCACCTACTCATACCAGAAATCTGGTCTCTACTAAAGTATGTTCACGCCCTGACCAAATCACCTCTAAGTCTCCCCTTTGATGAATGAAACTGAATTTGCTGTTTCCCACTAGGAGATGCATACCCTATGGATTTTTGATTTTTTTTTTTTTTAGACTATTGTTTGACAAAACCAAACTGAGATTCTGCAGATAAGCATTTTGTTTGGAATGTAAAAAATCTAAAATACCCTTTGCTTAACATATTTTAAATATAGTTTGTTTTCCTGACTGTTGATTATGTTTTCTCTGGAAATGTTTGTGTGTGCGGAAAGCAAATATAATAACATGGTATCTACTATAATATTTCTTTTAAAAGTTACTCCCGTCTCTCCTGTGAAACTTAGGAACTTACTAATTCCATAAACAAGGATTGCACAATGCCTTAAGAGAGAAGGTAAAGAACGGCATGGAGGTGAGCTCTGAGGTGCTAAAGATGACCAGAAAGCTGGCTACAGGATAGCAGCTTGGTTTCTTCATAACTTTTCAGATTACAAACTAAATAAATCAAACCAAACAAAAAGAATATCTCTTTAAAAGTTTTACTGAAATAATATGCTTCAAAATATCTGTTTTCAGATTCTTTCCTCTCCTTTCATTGTAGCCAGACCTAATGTGGAAACCGAGTCCTAGAAAAGCTGTGCAATTACATCACATGTATCAAAAATATTCAAGCAGTCCTAGTGGATGGGACACAAATACTCGGATGTAAAAGGTTCAAATGCAGGGGCTAATACTGCAGTTCTGATAAGGGCTGCTAGGAACTTTAATCATCTAAAATGAATATAATGTTTCTGTCTGTTCCTACAACAATAGCTTCTCTCTGAGCCCCTAAAGTCATTTAAAGAATGAGTCCAGCACTAACTTACATTGCCTTTATTGGAGTTAGTAAAATTCTTCTTCAAGGAGAAGGATTTTGATTGTAATTTTAAATATTTGATAAATCCACCTCTTAGTCAGCTGTAAAATTTTAGTATAATATAGGATGAAAGCCTTAAAATTTTACTCATCTCTCAGGAAAGAGGGGTTTCTTTCTCTATGAATTCAGTAAATGTAAATTTAAATTGAAATCAACATCTGAAGCAGGAATCTTCAAGATCACAAAGGTCAAATGTGGCTAAATAAAATTGGCTTAGTTTTACCAAAACAATCTTTTTTATGTTCTTACTGTGACCCATTTGCTTTATTAAACAGAAAAATGGAAAATAATTCTTCTAAAAAGAAAACAGGAATTGCTCTTAATAAAATAATGGGATATTTTTACAAATACCTCCTCATGTGTAAAATGATTCAAGTTTTAAAAGGACACACAGCTGTTTAGCTGTAACATCTTTTGTCAGTTTTCACAGCCAAAAACGTCCTACTGAAATCGCTGTGCATGTGCAAGTTTTGTTTGAATTTAGGTATTCGGACACTTTTATTAGTGTTTTGTTTTTAATGGAGCAGGAAGCATTCTATACATACTTCTGTGTGACATTTTTATTTATCATGTAAGTGAAAAAGATTCTGCTGTTTCCTGTCATGATCTCCTTGATTTGTCTTCAAAACACAATTCATGCAATTAATGAGTCTAGCAAAATTTCATTTACAAAGACAAAAGCTATTTGTTCATACATATGTTTTAATGGAATGCATTTCATTCGTGTGTCATCCGTATATGCTAGAAGCTACTGAACTGAAGAAGTACGGTTTCAGCCTCAAAAAGCTCAGCTTCAAATGTTAATATGCTAAGAAATGCAAATAGATGATGCATGAAAAGGAGAAAATAGAAGGTGAGAAACAAGCGGCTAGGAATCCTGGTTGAATAACTCTGTAGGCAGTGTCATGCTTAGGTATTCTTTAGAGGAAATGGCAGATTATTTTCTTATAAGAGATTAACCTTCTCCACTAGTATCTAGTCAGTTGCTGTTCTGTTGAGGAAAATACTTGCATCTAGAAAAGGTTTCTGTTGCAAAAGGTTTACGCCTTCTTAAACATCAGAGTAAACTGAATTCAGAGAAACTTGCAATTTCTGCTCAGGACTTGATGTAACTTAGGTGTTGCTTCTTTAAAATGTACCAAGTAAGATTTGCAAGAATTTCCCTCCTGGTAGCAACAGTAAACAACATTGTTGCTGCACAAAATGAGATGGAATACAGTTTGCTCAGGCTTGATTTCAATGGTATGCAGGTCTAGCACTAATAAAAAATGAAAGCAACTTTTGTTAATAGAATAAGCAGATATGAGCTTTAACAAACACAAAGAGCACATATATTGATTTTAAAGGTAAAATATTTATGTAGCCCTTTTCACAGTGGAAAGCCAGTTTGGTGTTGTGTCTCTGTAATTAAGAGAACAAAGCAGTGATTATGTCTGCAGATTTCTGCTCCATCATCTTTGTAAACAGAGTTGTCACGTGAAATGGAGTGACACATGCCAGACCTCCCTCCAGCACAGAGGGCTTTTTTTTTGGTTGTTTTGGTTTTTTTTTTTTTCTTTTTTTCCCCTTGATCACTGCAGCAAAATCTGCAACAACTAACCTGTAGTGCTTTCATTATTTCACTTTTTCTATTTCCATAATGGAAATCAGAGTAAAGCTGGTTTGTACCTGCTATGGTATTTGAAAAACATATTAACCACTTTATAGTCTCACATTCTGAAACGTTTCTTTCAACCTTCTTTTCCTTCAACCTTCAGTATTATTTCAGCTTTTAAAAGAGTACAAATCGTTATAAAACTATTATCAGTTGAAAAGTATTCATCATTGAACACACAGTATCATGTGCCATTGTATCCTACTGTATGGTTATCTGTAATACAGAATTAGGATAGAATTAATCTTGGAATAGATTTAATTTCATCATAGGTAATTCATAGGATTCAGAAGGTTAGTCCTTACAGATGTCAATATGATTCGCAGTGACAAATATTTTGGATGCTTCATTTTTCAATGTAATGTAATTGAAAACATGAATCTAGTCCACTGGATTTTCTAAATAGTAACAAATTTAAATGGTCTCAAATATTAAAAACTGAACAGTAACTCCAAGACAATTTTCCCTGCTTAGTTCGCCTTTAGTTTTACATGTAAGTTTTAGTATGGCCTTTAAACAGATGGGTAAACTGCAAAAAGTAAGGAAAGGAAATGTTGATAAATACTTAACAGTTTAAAGAAGTAGGTAAGCAGGAGCAGGAAACCCATTTTTCAGTTCTGAGTGGAAGGGATTTCTTTTTGTTTCTCTCTCTAAATGGGACCACTTGACAGAATGTCCTACAGCTCTTCTGTAATTTTTAAAAATTCTGTAAAAACTTAATATGTGCATATTTTAAACCAAATGAAACATGTGCATTAACTCTGTGTAACATTTTTGTTTCTTTTGTTTCATAACATATGTTGAAATCCTATTCGTCTTGATATTAATCTGGCTTTAATACTGCTCGATATTCTTTTTTTTAATGAAGGTTGTTGTTTGTGTTCTAGTCAGATCATCTTTTTAAAACGGAGGTTTTGCATTAAAAGGTCTTTAACAATAAATGTTTTTGCTAACTTTCTGGTATTCTTTCATCACTAATTTCTAGAACAGTTTAATTTCTTTAAGCTTCGTAGTTCATTACTTGTAAAAAAAAATTAAACCCTTCATTTAAGTGAAAATTATTTTTTAATTATATGAGCTTGTACTTACCATTACACAGCAGTTGTTTCAATGTCTTTTTGGCACAAACATGCACAGATACTCTCCAGTGAGCTCTCTAGCTCAACTTATACCTTGGCTAGTGCAGGTGTTCTCTGAAGCTGCTGTCAAGCACAGCTTCCAGAAGATATCTCTTGCAACTGTGAAGACCTGTCATACCCTGCTGCAATTTCTAGCAACTGACCATAAGCTTTGCACTGAGTTTGCAAGGCCTCAGGACTGAGGCTTGTCAAACTTGCCCTCTGAACTTTTCTTGACCTCGTTGCAGCTTTCTAGTAGATGGTTTAGCTCTGGCAGCAATTTTTCTAACTGACCATGTGTCTGTGCCTAATTTGTTTTACTTTATAAAAATTTTTGTAGGGTTTGACAATAGTTTCTGATCCATAGCTGGAACAAGATATTGTTTTATGTAGAATGAGATATTTGTTATCTAACATAATGATGTGGTGTAGAGACATACAGTCCTGGTACGGACTGTACAGAAGAGTACAGGATGCGTTGTAGAGGAGTAGGGGTGTGGAGTGATAAGAGATGGGGCACAGGCTTGGCACTGCAGGCCTCACAGCAATCATAGAATCATAGAACAGTTTGGGTTGGAAGGGACCTTACAGATCATCTAGTTCCAGCCCACGTGCCATGGGCAGGGACATCTTCCACTGGACCAGATTGCTCGAATCCCCATCCAACCTGGCCTTGAACTCTTCCAGGGAGGGGGCATCCACAACTTCTCCGAGCAAAATGAATCGCTTATGGTCCTTTAAAGAAACAAAGACTGGAACTGGACAAAACTAGGTTCAGGGGTAAACAGGGGAACAAATAAAAGTATCTAACGTACATAAAAGCCACTGTATATGTAAATTCAGATGTCATGTAGAGCTGCAGACCAATGAGGAGAAAGCAAGGTGTTAAAAGCACATAAGCAAACATAAAAATGACCCTAAACGGGTTTTAGACGGATGCAGCAGCCGTGAACAGACAATGATAAGTAACGGAAACATCTCCCTTTCCCAACATCAGAAGGACACCTCTTGTCTTAGGAACCATAGGAAGTGTGAGCTTAATATCAGGAAAAGAGACTAAGAATTCTGTGTGTAATAATTTAAATTGTATTATTAAAACTTTCTTGAATAGAATAAATTTTTCTCTTTTCCTGATAATAATTACATGTGTACTGATGATGATTCTTGGACTAGACTCATTAAGTTTTCAATATTAATGACATTAGATTATCATACTGATGATAAATTCTTGGCTTTATGTATGAAGCCACTTTTTTTTCTCTCCCCGTAAACAAGATTTTGAGCATAATGCTCTGCAGTAGTCAACATCCATTTGTGTTTCAGACCGTGACAGATTCCAGATACCTCCATCTTCTAAGTATGGAGAAGCAAAACTGTATATCTGGCTTACACTTCTGTAAGCCAGATATGATTAGAGTGAATAAATGACTTATCCTCAGATGAGCATTTATGGAAGAAAAGTTCATTGGCTATGCTTCATTATTTATTCTTCTTAGACTTCAGTCATTAACCTAGTGAAGTTGTTTTTGAATTCTCCAGGTTAAGACAAAAGTTTCATTTTCCTTAAAGGGAACACAAGAAATAACAGTCCAGGCTATTCGCATATTTATGTATTTTACAATATTTTTTACATATTGTAAAATTTTACATATTGTATGTATTTTACAGGCTTCTATTCTGCGTGTATTTGTTTTCTCACTAGCAGCCAGCCTTTCCCCTGAAGACAATCAGCTTTATTCTTGTATTTAGATAGTGGCATGAAGACTTGGCAAGGAACATCTTAATTTAGCTTTGTCCTGAAGCAATATTGTGAAGATGTCAGATCGGCTTGTGTCTGATACTTATTTAAAAATGACTCATATGGAGCTTCAGCAGGTCTCTGATCTTATCTCATTTTGGATGGGATGAGTACTACCAAAAGGTGACATGTGTTTTTATACAGATAAGTAGATTTCAGCTATGGCCAATGCAGTTCCTTTATGGAAGGATCATCATTGAGTCTGCACAACTGAAGCTCACTTCTCAAAGTCTTCCTTTTAGAGGGACAAGCTCCAGGCTTTCATTTAGACTAGCTTGATCTGTGCCAATATGAAAGACTGCAGCCAAAGTTTTCAAAAGAGAAATCCAAAGTAAACTAAGAAGATATTTAACACCAGATAAGCAGTCTGAATTTCTCCATCTGTTTTTACTTGAAAATTCATATTGACTAGGATAGAGCTGCTTGAGAGTCAAAGTTGCAATTCAAGTAATATACAGATTTTCCATCTACAGACACTTATTTAATCAATTTAGTGAAAGAAATGCCTTATTCCTATTTATAGTTGGTGGGAGCTTCTGTCACTGCTATTACCTGTGGTATCTTCTAGCCTGGAATTGAGAGGAATTGAAGTAAATTACTGTAACAGTCACCTTGGAGAATGCACGATAGTTTTCTCTTAATGTCTGTGACTGTGTTAAAAGATTTTAGTGCAAACAGTCTGCCCTAGAGAAACCCAAACGTACCCTTAGTATGTAGGGTGAATTCTTGAGAATTTAAAGTGGAAGAATAACTGCTGTCAAAGGTATAGAAAGGTAAAAAACCCAAGAGAAATCACTGCCGAGCAAAGCTAGGAACTTTCTGTAGCACAAAGGTGTTGACCGACAACATTTGTGAAGCTTTATAGCTGGGCATGATGCAGAACTGTGTCTCTCAGTGAGGACCTCTGTGAAGGGTTTGCCTAGGTTCATCTGGTGTCTTTACAGAGTGCTTACGGATGCAGAAGGACTGACTGAAGTGTTTGGATTTATGTGTCCTTGGCCTTGTGCAGCTGTGCACAGAGCGAAAACGTATTGCATCAACCCAAGACCCTCATGCAAGCAGAAATTAACCAATGGTAAGCACCAGTTATTCTTATGCGCTTGGTACAGGAGACGCACAATTGTGTGTGTGATCTTTTTTTACCATGGATGTACAAAATACCAGGTTTCTATCAGTAAGTGTATCCTTTTTTTTTAGAGTACTTTGATAGGTAAGAAGAGTGTGATGTAGTGCTGCAGACTGTTTACATTGATTTTGATTTTTTCCCACATAAAAGACAGTGAAAATAACTTCTTTAAAATGGCAAGCCAGACCTGCTAAAAGTGGAAATAAAAAATTCGTTGTTGTTGTTGAATTCATGCTAATGCCTGCTATGGTAGATATGTGCTATAGACCTAGTTCTTACTCCTTTCCACATTCGTGCTTATAAAATCAAGTTATTAGACTAGTAGTGCTAGAAAAGTTGCTTTCCCTCAAACTGCCCCATCTGAACATAAAGCTTTTTACTGAGGCTTAACCTTTAAATGACACCCTTCCATCTAAATCCAGTAATAGACTTTAGAGGATTTTGTAAAGGGTGGGTTAGCGTGCTGCCCATCTTTTCTGTACTGGCTGAATAATTGCAGTCTTTGTCCGTGACGTGGAAGATCTGATTCAGCTCTCTCCTGAGCAATCTCCACCTTAATGGTAACTTTGTGTGTCCTAAAGTTGTGAAGAAAACAAATGTGCTAGAAAAATGACTATGAAACCAGGAACATGATTCTGTACCCTGGTGACTAGAGCACTTAACTAGAAAAGAGGAGTCCTACAATTCATTTCCTGGTCTCTGGTTTGTCACAGTTTCACCCTGTGACTGCTTAATGTAAAGAACCAAATCAACTGCTAATCTGTGTTGTCAGCAGTACCTGAATTTGCTCTTTTAGAATTAGCCATGAAGTTATTTTGATGCAGCTTTGTATTTTGCAAGTTGGACATACCCACAGCTTATTAAAACCTTGTCTGTACTTGTCTATTAAATGCTTGACCGTCGCTGGAGCTGGTGGCAGTTTTCCTTCCTAGGATACTGATAACAGTATAAACACTGTTGAGAGATAGTTTTACTAGTTCAGATGCAGTGTCATGCCAGTATTGCTGCACTGCTTTCTACATGGCATGGCTATGTATTGTGCAGACAAAGGATCTTACGGGGCTATTTGTGCTCAGTGTACGCACTCCTAAAGAGCCAGTCCGGAGGACTGCTAACAACCCTCATTCTTTATTGGCTTCAGCATAGGTTGAGTGTCGGTTTAGTATTCATTGTGGAAAAATGAGAACATTTAAACAACCTGTTCCTGATTTCTCTCAATTAGGCTGTTTCATGAAATATTTTCAGGTATTGTGGAAGATTTGCTGTAGTGGTGAACTCTTTCTTTTAACAAATGTCTTTTCTCTAGACTAAAATGCTGAAGGTAGATACAATAGTTTCACACGCGTGTAAATCCTTGCCTCCTTAATTTTTCCTTCTTTTCTCAGATTAGTGACTAGAAAATAGCTGAAAATTCTACAGTCTAAAAACCCTGGTGTGTAAGAAAATTGATTTTTTTCTTCTTGTTCTAATATATTTTTAAAAGTTGTGAATTATTTTGTAAACAAAAATTATTTTTGTAAATAAACCCCGAAGTCTTAGCAGTGGACAACAAATGGTTTTCTTTCAGTACAAGTTCATGCTGCTTTGTGCTAGAAGATAAAGCCAACTCACTTTCATTATTTGTTATTTTCAATTTTTGAGGGTGGAAGAAGTGGATGTATTTTATTGGTTAGACCCGATCCAAGCTGGGGAAAAATCAATGAGTGAAGGAGTGGTATATCATCTGGTGAACTTAACAATTTCTTTTAAAGAAGAGGAGTCTGTAACTTCTCAGTACCATGTCAGCTTTCACATTTTGATGAAAATGAACCATGAAATAAAAGGATAAAGGAGAGCTGTATTCAATATTCGTGACTTGTTCCTTGACAAATATTTTTTCCACCCCTATTAAAGTATAGAAGAAAAAAGACAATTGATTGCCAGATTGAAAGACTTCAGAGATTTTTACCTCTTTGACACAACATTGCATTATGTACAAAGCTTTCAGGAAAATATCTTTTGCTTTTGTGATTCATTTTATGATGCCTTTTTGAAGAATATGTAATCTTTTGAAAGCTGACTTTCATTTGTTTGCAATATTACTCTGCTGACTTTTCCCATGATCAGTTACATCCCAAAATATGAAAGGTCATGTAGTCAAAGGGATAATGAAGTGGAAAATAACAAAAATGCCTTAAACTCTTTCCTTAGAACAGAGATGTAAGGCACATGTTGGGTAAAAATCACGCCTGTAAGAAGGAAAACAGTGGGAGTGATAACATTGATGGAGTATTTTCACTTTATTTTTGCTGTTTGTGTGGGAGAATATGAAACAATTAGACTCAGATAGAACATGGATGTCTATGTCAGTTTGTAGAAGAGTGGCATCATATGGAGTACTTTAAAAAGCACTGGGTTTGCAGGCAGATCTGGTTCTATCTCACGGTAACAAAAGCCTTTTCAAAAAGTCCATGAGATGCAGCAGCTCTTTCACTTTAGTCTGTGTTGGTGCCCTTATTAATTTTTCTATTTCATTTATTCTTTATCACAAAGTGTATTGGCTTGAAAAATTTTCTTTGTAGCTTCTGCAGCTTAGTCTCTGCCTGAAGAGTCCTGGCTGTGTGATACCGTTGCAAATTCTGTAACAAGAATTAGTAACACGGAAAGAAAGGATATTGGATTAATTCGAAAGAGACATCAGGACAAACATATTTCTAAGAAGGTAAAATTCTCAGGAAGGTTATTTTTTTCCTCCTACACACTTACTTCTGTTCTAAAACATACTTTCCAAGTTCCTATGTCCTCCATTTTCCACCAGAAAGTCATTGATCTGAAGCTAAAGTAATTTACTATCAGTTTGACCCCATAAAAGGACTCTTCCGGTTCTCAAGCTTCCAGTGCAAACAGTTTTATTTATTTTGCCTTGCTCTCTGTTTTCATAAAACGTGTACATCATTTTGTCATAGGTTTGCCCTGTTCCTTCTACATAGCCCATGTGATTTGTTTCTCTTAACAGCCATGATTGTGCAAGTGATTGCCCATGAAATCTTTGCCAGTCTTTATTACTCTTTGTGTAGTAATATAGTAGTGCTCTAAATCATGTTTCTGAAGTAAGAAGACTAATGTAGATTTTGTTTGAAAAGGGTTAGTGGCTTTCCTGCAGTTTAGAGGGATATGAGCTTCTTTTGTGGCCAGTCACTCCAAGAATATTTCTCGAGGAAAAAAAAATTCCTGTTTTCATATACACAAAATCAAAAATAATGGTACAGTGTACTAAATAAGCATGCTAAATACAGTCTTTAGAGATGCACTGAAGCCAGAAGAAACTGCTACCTGCTGAATTCTCAATAAAAAAGAAAATGTCTCTAATGTTAATGTCTGATGGTTGCTTGTGGAAAAGTCAACTATGTTGCATTTTGCAAAAAGAAGTTGGGCACATTCTTACATCTGATAATTTCTCTTTGCAATAATGCTGAATGAATTTAAATTTAACAACAGTTTTTAATTCTTGGATTTAAAAAGAATGGCATTCTGGTACAAGCTTACTTTGAATTTTGGATAATTTTTGAGGCAGCTACACTTTCTAGAAAAAATGGTGTAGTTTGTCTTGCATTCAGTTATTCAGTGTATCAATGTGCACACAGTATGTGATTCCTAAAACACAATATTATATTGCATCACTCAAAATAGGAGCAAATATCAAATGTATGTCTACAGCAAAGAATATACCTAGGCACTGTTGTGGTACGTTTTCTGGACAGGTTTTTTCCCCACAAAGAAGCCATACAGAGAAGGGGAAGATATTCCTATTCAAAAACTGGATTAGAGTTTGAAAGTTTCTTAGTCATAGCTCTTTTTTATTTCTATGTGCTTTTGATTGCTCAGCCCTCCAAGAATACTCAGGTGAGATGGGCCATTAAGGGCATATTATGGTTTAGTCTGGATGGATGCTGGGTGCCAAACAAAGCTGATCTATCCCTCCCCCTCCTCAGCTGGACAGGGGAGAAAAAAAAAATATGATGAAAGACTTCTGGGTCGAGATAAGGACCCAGGGAAAGATCACTCACCAATTATCATCACAGGCAAAACGGACTCGACTTGGGGAAACTGGTTTAGTTTAATACCAATCAAACTCGAGTAGGATAATGAGAAAATAAAAACCTAAATCCTAAAACACCTTCCCCTCACCTCTCCCTTCTTCCTGAGCTTGACTTCACTCCCAGTTTCTCTATTACCTTCCCTCAAGTGGCACTGTGGGACGGGTAAATGGGGGTTATGATCAGTTCATCACATGTTGGCTCTGTTGCTCCTTCTTCCTCACACTCTTTCCCTGCTCCAGTGTGAGATCCCACCCATGGGAGATAGTTCTCCACGAACTTCTCCAGTGTGAGTCCTTCTCATGAGGTGGACTTGTTCAGGAAGAGGCTGCTCCAGCATGGGTCACAAGTCCTGCCAGCAAATCTGCTCCAGTGTGGGCTCCTCTCTCCACAGGTCCACAGGTCCTGCCAGGAGCCTGCTCTAGCATGGGGTCCTCCAAGGGCTGCAGGGGGACAGCCTGCCCTCACCATGGTCTTCTCCATCAGCTGCAGAGGAATCTCTGCTCCAGCGCCTGGAGCACCTCCTCCCCCTTCTTCTTCGCTGACCTTGGTGTCTGCAGAGTTGTTCCTGTCACGTAGTCTCACACCTCTTTTCTGGCTGCTGCTGAACAGCAATTTTCTCCCCTTCTTAAACATGTTATCCCAGAAGTGCTACTACCTTCACTGATGGGCTCGGCCTTGACCAGTGGCGGGTCCATCTTGGAGCTAGCTGGCATTGGCTCTATCGGACATGGGGGAAGCATCTAGCAGCTTCTCACAGAAGCCACCCCTGCAGCTCTCCCGCTACCAAACCTTGCCATGCAAACCCAGTACAGGGTAGTTAGTAAGACCCACATGAGCCATAAAATGCTTGTAACTGACTCCCACAGTAGTCTCTGATATATGTTTTGGAAAGTGTTCTGGTTTAGTTACAGATAAAATTTGAAGCATTCTCCATATATTTCTAGACCTAGATTGGATTCTGACTTTTAAGGTTAAAATAAAGAAAGGTATTTTTAAATCTTCTGGTGAGAAAGGTATTTCAGTTTCAAAACTGTGTAAAGTAGTACTAAAATAAAACAAAAGTCGTCTGATTATATGTGTTTCAGGAGCCAGACATCCTCCAGATTTATTCCACACGAGATATGGCAGTTTTGAAGATGCGAGGTTGAATTAATGGTTTCTGCAAAGCACTTTGATCACTTTATGCTTTTACACAGTAGTATTTTTGAGGCACGGAATGTAGTCACAGACTCACACACTTGAGGAAAGCAGTTCTGCTGTGAAAATCGTCGTTGCTTGCTAGAACGATGTTCTGTCCTAAGTAAATTTATTTTCACACATCAATGCTGTTCAGCATTCTTCAGTGAAATGTGTGGGTTTTCATTCAAATGATTGCCCATATGCCTGTTCCACTGCTGGTGTAAGAGTGCAGCTGTCTACTTGAGCTCACAGCCTTTGCCCAGCAACATGTGTCCAGAGATTATTAGTACTTTGTAGGGAAAAGTGCATCAGCTGTACTTAACTTTTCTCTCAACTATCTGTTGCCTCAAAATGTAGCTTCTTATTGTCTGAATTTAGGAAACTTGTATTTCTTTGGAGTTTTGGTAAATTAACACTAGATACTGTTATGATGTTGAAGTCTCTTGCCTTTCAAATCTGCCTCACAGCTACAGGTACCTGTTCAAGTACTTGGCTCTTGCAATCAAAGCATCATGAGCAAGAACTCATAATGCCTAAAGAAATCCTGTATCCCTGGGCTTGCTGTGTCTGCAAGAGAAAGCCCAGTTTTAGATTTATCTCCAGAACGTTCCTATGGAGGGTGAAAGCTGAGGTCAAAAGTCCCTGGGTCATCTGAGTGGTCTTCAAAACCTCAAACTACACAAAATCTACAGTTCTGTTTTGCAGAGCACCAGCTTGTACTCTAGATGTAGCTACCCAGTTCTGCTTTGACAAGACAGAGAACAGGGGGTGTTCCTGAAACTTGCTTCCTTGTTGGTTATGTTGACTATAAGGACTGACATCAGTGACACAAGAGTCTCTCCCCTTCTCTCATGTCTCCGTTCTGTAAACCTTTATGGAGGCTTTCTGAGCTCTTGGCTTGTGTTTCAGTTGGATGAGAGGATGTGGCCTTCACCAAAGCTATGGTATATATCTGACTGATGAAAATATAACCTTGCTGGGATAACTGAACTCTAAATGAAAAATACCAGTCTTGCATTCTGAAGTTGTGCTGGACGTGCATCAGTTTTTGACGCTCTATTCCTCCATGGACATTGTAGCCATTCCGACCACCATAGAATCAGTCTACTTGAGACTAGCAGGAGAATCGAATTTTTTTCTAAGGTTTGGTAGCTGAAATAAGAAGTTTACCCACCCTCCATTGCTGTGAAATTTGATTCTAGTTGCTTCATCAAACATATTCAACCTTCAGAATGACAGCTGCTGTCCTTTCTAAGACTGCTTTCTCCGTTCACTGACTTGAGGTGACTCGGCTCACTACCTCACACAACAGTATCTCAAATCCGAGTAACTGAGACACTGAATCCTGAGATTCCCCTTTCATTAGGTGCTATTTGTGATAGTACATATTTTTTGTTATTTTATTGCTAGCAATAATTATAATACTTCATGAGTTTAGACTTTTCAAGGAGGTTGAGAGAATAAAATGCAGTATTACTGGCTACGTGCTATGCTTTCGGCTCCTCTGAAAATTATTTTGTGCTGGATTTCAAAATGAGAATAAACCGATAATGTGAATTCCTCACTGCAGTCATTTGCTGCTGATACGGGAGGTGTTCACCAACCCTCAGGATGGCATTTCTAGAGAGATTTCTAGGGAGATTGGTGATGCTATCATGTGTTAAAAATGAAAAAGTTGATAAAAAGTACTAACAAGAAGTGATGAATAACTGACCTGTGTTTATCCCAACAGAGTTGGGTTCAGGATCTTCCATTGATGGTCGAAATGATGATGTTTACTGTGTAACTATAACAGATCTTTTTAATTCTAGAACTTGTAATCAAATAATACAGTAAAAATTTGTAATCCCTGCCTATGCTGTGGCTTTTAGTGCTCTATCCCATTTAAAGTTGCATGAGAAGAGAATTAATGATCTTGTCTTTCTTAGACTAGGCAATGTAACAATGCAGACGATTTGAGAAATTTAAAAGAAACCAAAAAGTCAGAACCATTCCTAAATAAGTAAAAATCTGTGTGAATTTTGTATTTACTATATACCTTTTGTCCGTACCTTAAAATATATCTGATAAACTAAGAGCAATTCAGTTCTCTTTGATTGGAAAAGCGCTCTTTTTAAGTAATATTTTGAATTCACTGAAACAATGAAGAAGATTTCTAATCATCAAACATCTAAAAAGTTTTTTCACAATGTATCCTTCTGGTTTTTAGTATGTATTAACTTGTAAAATACTTGTAAAAAACTTACAAGAGCTTTTTTTTGTATCTTCAGTAAGACTTTGTGTATTCTTAAGGAAGAACTGCTGGTATTTGTAATGTTAAAACTATAGCCAAAACTTACTAATATAGTGATTGACTATTGCCTTATGTGTAGTGAATGTAATTTTGTAATGATTTGTGCTTTTTCCTCTTTCTGGTTACTTAAATTTAGCTTGACAGAAGTCTAAATCAAATTGTCAGTATGGACGTTATAGTTTGCTGTTATTTTTAAAATGTTAAAATTTATGAAAAATAAATTAATATGGTATTCTAAATTTTAATACAGTTCATTTAATTCACTTTCTATAATTTCCTATTCTATATCTTATAGTGGAATATGTCTGCAGAGTCAGAGACTCATCCTTAAGGCATGGATCTCTGAGTTCTTTTATTTTTGAGGTCTGGAAAAAGAGGGGTTTTATAATTTTTTTTTCTTATATTAGATCATCGCATCTTTTTTCTTATTTCTGTTACTAACTGAGAGCAAAAAAGTCAGAAGATAGTTATTCTGCTTTTCTCACAGTACATAGCCTTGCACTGTCAAAAATGTCACAGGTTAATGGTACAACTGAGCTCCATTTATCTTATTCTGACAGCTCACCCAACCTTGCATGTCTAGCAACAACATCCCACCTAAAGTAAGTGACATTTTTAGCCTTTGTTCTTTACATACAGGCCTGTTAAAAGGATTTACAGTAATTCTACACTGAGTTTATAATGTGTAATTTCTTATTATACAGAATTACAGAGGAGAAATTTTAAGCTAATTTAGTTCCATAGAATAATTAATAGACTGCAGAAAATTAAACTCTTACCTTAGAAATCTGAAATTATACGAATGGATTTTGTGAAAAATGATGGTATGTATTTTTAATTTTACAACTTTTCTAATACACTTAATTATTTATGGAAGCTAAAAATGGCCAGCATGTGGTAGACAGTGACTTAATTTTATCCTCAAAAAATAAGAATCCTAACCAGTGGTTACATACTGAATGTATCAAGAAATTTTTGCTGAAGTGAGTTTTATAAAGCCAGGGCTAACTAAAATTGGAATATTTCATGTTTAAAATATTAAGTTGTTTCATTATATATGTTAAAATTATCTATTGTGTCTTTATAGGCAATAGATGTATGAAAGCAAACTGAAGGCCCTCCCAAAATTTTCGCATTTTCAGAGATGCTTGATAAATTAAATTTAGTAGACTTAGATATCTGTCTTGGCTTAGAAGAAACAGCAGTTGAAATCACATGGTGTTTCCAATGCTTTCTTCTTAGTTTGAAGAAGTTGAGTGTTTGACACAAAGAGGGGTATTTGTCTTATGATCTGGATACAGTGCAGCTTTAATGGATTCTGTGGACGATAGAATAGTTCAGTTGGAAGGGACCTAAAACAACCATCTAGTCCAACTCAAACACTGAAGTCTTTTGCCTAAGCCTGGGCAGGAGTTCTAGATGTCTCTGTGTTTTAGGCAAGTCCATTCCCCTCTTAAGAATTCAGTTCTTCATTTATAGATTTGAAATAAGAACTATTTCCTTTGTGAAAGTTCTGAAATCTTCCCGTAAATGGCATATCTGCTTATAATAATTCTTTTTTTGTTCTCCCTGTATTTATAATAGAGCAGACTACATAATATGCTCCCCTGAGGAAAGGATAGTTCCAAGACCAAACTGGACCAAATTCTGTATGATGTCTTCTGGATCAATCCATCTGTGTTGAAAATATTTACCATTACTTTACAGTAACCATTCTTTGTGTTTCCACACTATTTCATAATATTTCAGTATTATTTCATGAAAGTGTAAAGTTAATATTTCTTTATCAGTTTGAGGTTTCAGCAAATGGTTTGGATTTGGTAAGGTTCAATATACATTTCAGCACAGCTAATTTGAGCATCCAGGAAAAAAGAATTAAAGTAAGGGACACTGTCTTCGAAAATACAGTTCACTGGATAATAGACCCGTAGAGGTACAGTGGTTTAAAAAAAAAAATTGTCTAAACAGTCCTGATATTGTATGAGAGCTGAATAGTGTCCTTTTATCTGTTATTTAGCCAGTGATCTGCTGCTATGTGTTTCTCAGCCTTTCAGATAAAGGTGCTAAAATAACCAGGCTTAGAATTTCAGCAAGTTTAACCATTTTCCTAGCATATAATAAATGAGGTTTTGGAAAAGATTATCAGATGTCACCACTGACGTCAGAAGTCAGGAGATGATAGTTTCTGGCTTTACCAGAGTCTGCCAATCCACCTTCTTATTAGAAGAGTTAAAATACACAGTAGCAACATGAGTGTAAGCATAAATAAAATCACTAGCATTGCTTGGCTGGAGTTCATTCCCTATAATCAACAATGAGACATAAAGCAAGGTAACAGAAGTCTTCAAGGTGATGTCAGCTTTTGAATGTATTTCAAGATAGTTTATGTTGTTTGCTAAAAATTGAGCTACATTTTCTTCAGTCAGTTGTTGCTAATAGATTTCTAACATAATGGAAGGTTTCTGACAATGGCTCAAGTTTCTTCGGGTATAATGTTGTAGTAGATTGACATACAGTAATAATAACCCAAATTATTTTATTTCAGCATTAGTAGTAGTTCCAAGATTAATAAATCAAATGAAATAAGCTCTCTGAGTTGTCACGTTTTACACAAAGTTATCTATTGCAAATAGTGCCGCTGTATCATCTGCGTATTTCACTGGAAGTTATTGTGAAGATGTTTTATATACACTGAAACTCATGCTCCAAAATTTTCTTCTTTGACTTAAATCTCCATTTTAGGATATAAAAATAATGATGATTTTATATTAATTTCTGTGCATTATGGGGTTCTGCCAACAAGAATAATTAGAGTTCAATTCACATTCACCACAAGTATTAACAGAGCATATTTTTATAAAATGACTAAACTCGTTAATATAAACTCTAATTTTATGCAGAGATTCAGTAGCATTGGTGGATATTTTTTTTCCCTTCTCAAATGCTTTTTTCTTTTGTATCCTAACACACAGCCATCTATCAACATCATATCATGAACATTTCTTTAATTTTTTTCTTTTAATTGCTTGATTGGCATCACCCGCAAAAAGCTATCAAATTGAACGAGTAGATTCCTTCCAGAGTGGGTGTTTATGCTCTGCCAGTGCCAAGCTGCCCCAGGTAGACTTTTATCATTTAGAATCAGAAGGAGCTTAACTATGTTGCTATGCAAATTTTACTGATGTGTAAATAGTTTAAATATTATTAATTATTTAAATTATGGATTTTCAGCCAGAAGTTCATTTAACATGTGTGTTTAATATCTGATGAAACCTAATACATAATAACCATGAAAGTAACATCTGAGGCAAATTAATTTTAAAACAGTTTATCAGAAAATGGTTAAAAATATGCATGTATAGATGTATCCATTGTGTTTCAGATGGTCATTGCAATAATTTAGTGATTACTTTAACATGAAAACATCTTTGTCGTTCTAGGTGATTTTACCTCTGTTGTTTTGAAGGATTTTGATGGCAGGGAGGGTTTATTTTGTCTCAGCACTGGTGACGCCACGTCAGGAGTACTGTGCCCAGTTCTGAGCTCCCCACTGCAAGAGGGACATGGAAATAATGGAGAGTCCAGAAAAGGGCCATGGATTTGACTCATGACTGGAACATCTCTCCTATAAAGAAAAGCTGAGAGAGCTGTGACAGTTCAGCCCGGAGAAGAGGAGGCTCAGGGGGATCTCATCCATATGTACAAACACGTGAAGGGAGGGTGCAAAGAGGATGGAGCCTGAGCCTTTTGAGTGGTGCCCAGTGACAGAACCAGAGGCAAAGGGCATAAACTGAAACACAGGAGAGTCCATCTGAACATTGGGGAAAAGCTTTTTCACTGTGAGAATGACTAAGCACTGGCACAGGTTGCCCTGGGAGGTTGTGGAGTCTGTATTCTTGGAGATATTAAAAGATCATCTGGACATGGTCCTGGATGGCTGGCTCTAGGTGGCCCTGACTGAGAGTGTGGATGGGTTAGACTAGAAGTCCCTTCCAACATTAACCATTGTGTGTTTTCTTACAGATGTAAGATGGGCCGTTTAATATGCTGAATATGAAAATAGTGGGTCTGATTTTAACCTCATACAAATGTATCTGCAATACTGAGCTGTTCTGGGTTTACTTCAGCATAACCGAGACTACTCTGATTTGCCCACAGCTATCTGTAAGGGCAGTGGCACAGCACAAATAAAACCAAGGTCCTTGTAGCTCCATCTGCTTTCTTCAAAAAAAATATCGAGAAGAGCATTAAATATACTGGTTTTATTCCTTGACAACAGAAGTCTTCTCCAGAATGATGGATTCCTTCTCAGTCTTTGGAATTTGTTTGGTTGGTGGATTTTCTTGGCTTTTTTTTTGTCCTGTGTATGTTGAGGTCACTGTAGTTTCTTCCCTTGGCTTCAGTTTTTGTGGCTTTATTCTGCCACAAGAACATATTTTGAAGGGCAGATTATTTTGGGGAAGGAGTGAAGAACAGTAGGTGTGAGGTAGATCTATAGTCCTTTCAGAAATGCTGCATTAACTAATTGCTCAGTGGAACAGTTTTACAGAACATGATTAATTTATCTACATAATAGGCATAGTAGAGGAAGAAGATTTGCAGGTATTAAAATACAGACATTTCTCACTCTGTGGTAGGGCAGACTATCTTAGACATTACGGAAGAGTTTTAAAACTGTAGATGAGAACATTGTCATTACTGAAAGCTGCAATTTAGCCAAGAAAATGGAATAAACATGTCTATTCCTGGAAAAACCCTTACATCCGACTACTCAGAAAAATCAGACGTACTTCTCTTTGAAACTACTTCTTTAATTTTTTGTAGCACAACAGACCCAGCATGTGAACTCTGTACAGGAGAATCAGTTTGGTACTAATGGAGTAAAAAGAGTATTTCAAAAATGAAGTGACAATGCCTATTGTAGTTTATAATAATTCTTCATGGCTACCAAGATCAAATTTTCAAGGTTTTTTTTTTTTTTCATATAGAATGGGTGATTTTGATGGTTTGTATGCTAAGTAATTTGATTAGTTCTCTGCTTTTTCCTTACATTTCTCATTTTCCTGCAGAACATACTTCTATTATTACAGAATATAAATCTTCACAGAAATTTCCCATGGGTTTTATTTTGTTTCATAGAGTTGAGCTTTTCTGCGGTATCATTTCACAAATAAGCATTTTTTACTACTTGTTTAGGCTTTGTATTAAAATCTTGGTAGTATGCTACTCTACTGTGAGAAGCAGAGGGATCATATTGCACTGTGAGAACAAAGGAAACTAAATATTTGAGCTCCTCGCTTTGTTTGATATTGTGCCATTTTTTAAGTATCCCTTGAAGATAGGTTTTGCAGGTCAATCCACCTGGACCCGTTGCCATCCAAAGTGATTGATGTTGTTATTGTGTCTGATCTTAATCAACTGAGCCAGTCATCCATAGTGACAAGGCAATAGAAACCTCTTGTAGGTGTTTATACCAAATTAGTTTATTAATATATGCAAGCATATATTCATACAAAGTGTAGGTGAATGGGGGTGTTAACATTGAAGAGTTAGCCAGTTGGAGAGGAGGTTGCCGAGTGAAGGCCAGACAATCATAGAAGATAACAGCTGGTCAACTAGTATAACTATTGCAGCCTCAGAGAAGGGTGGGAGAGATGAGGGAACTCAGAATCTTCTCCTGAATGTGTTTCAGATAAGTAGTTTTGGGCAGAGGGAGACTGAGTCCTATTGAGATTTCTGGAGAATCCCCCAAAGGATATAACTGTAAAATCTTAATCACTATATCAAGGTTTCTTCTGTGGTATGAACTGGAACTGTAGGACGTGCATGAAGAGAAAGTTCTTGGTTAGGGGATGCAGGGAGGAAAAATATTAAAACAACTGAATACAGGGCAGAGATTTCTAACCAGACTTCTAGTTCTGATCTGGATGCAAATAAACTAACCCTGATTTTTTATTCATTCCTTCACTTACCTCTTTTATAAAGGATTTTTAACTGCTCAGTGTATTTTGGGTGTTGAAAATAAAAGCTTTTTATTTTAATCTGCTTTTAGGTTAGGTGATTTCAGTGTACCATCTGACATCAGTGCGTTCCTCATATAGTTGATGAAACTAAACATTGGTCTACTGGAACACTGTAACAAGGACCCAGCTCTTCAATCCATTACTTACAGGCATCTGGAGAAGAAGAGAGCATGCTCAACATTTCACAGATCAGTTTGATGGCAGGTATTATGGGGCATAGGAATGGAAAAAACACCATTGTTCAAACATGAGTATCCTGAGGAAGTTTTTGACAACTCCCGAAAACGTGGTCTCAGGAAAGACCAACTCTCATAATACTATTGATTTTCAAAACTATGTACAGTTGCTGGACATGTTAAAGGCTGCACCTGGTTTTAGCAAGGTGGATTTGAGAAATTCTGCTTTAGGGAATGTGTGAGAGGTGACCTGTTTACTGTTCAGCATCTAGTTTCACTGTTTTTTACAATGCAGTTTTTCTAAGCTTTGTTAGTAAACGTATCCACTTCATCTTGAGTAATCTTGGAGTCTCTTAAGCATGTTGTTGCAAGTCTTTACAGCATCGCATTAGAGGGCAGTAATACTGGCATGGAAGGAAAGAAATAGTGTTTGCTGGGAAGAATGGGTTGAGCTTTGGGACTATGTAAGCATGTGCTGAGAGGACAGCAAATGGGCAGCTATCTGCTTTCTGCACCTTTGCACATTCCTCTTAGTGTGCCTAGTCTGTCCAGAGCTGTTAAAAGGGAACATTCATGTGCTTTGTGGAAAACAGCTGTGGCTGCTTTTTATGAGGTTGGTTTTGGGTGGAAAACAGCTGTGGCTGCTTTTTATGAGGTTGGTTTTAGTTCCCGTCTCTGTACGACAGTATTAGGAATAATAACAGTTTAGTCCGTTATTGTTTGCCAGCAGAATAGCCTAGCAACACGTATCTAAATTGTTGTTTGTTAACTCTTCCTCTGTTGATTTGGAAGAGGTGACCAAGGAACAGAATACTATTAACTTTTTAACTGATTGAAAAAAACCCAGTATGTAGACACCTACAGCTGGAATAGAAGTTTCTACCAAAGTGAGATGTCCAGAGGGCTGCACACAGCCTTGCTGGGCGTGAGGGAAGTATGTGCAGGGAGGATGTAGGTTGTGTTTTGTGTGATAGTGTAACAGGTAGAGGCAAGTGCCTCCGTTTCCTAGCACCCAAGGGAGGCAAGAAGGGGAAGGCAGACTTGCTTGAACTAAGCCACTGTACTGGTAAGAGTGTCAGATTAACAGGGTGTAGACTAAGTAAGGGGGCAGGAAAATGTATGAGAGCACTGTCTGGCTGAAGGAAATCCTGGATTTGTAGTACCTGCACCAAAATTATTAGTAGGATTCTTTATTTTTTTTTTTTAAACCCAGTTGCTGAAAATGTAAACACTTTTGAGACAGGGATGAGAATCCTTCTTTACCACTTCCTGGTCAAATTCTTTATTTAAATGCTTTTTTATAATTGTGAGCAAGTTTACCACTGCTTGCCAGCACCTCTTGCTCCTTCTCTCTTCATTGGAGCTTTTTCACGGCAAAGGCATTCCTGAGGCACAAAAATGCAGGAAATAGTGTTGCAATCTTGTGTGTACTTAATTTGTGGCTTTTAGCTTCCTAGCAGTTAACTTAAACCTTCCCTGCTAGTGCCTTGTGCTGAATCACATTTATAAATGTTCACATTTCCTTATTCATTGCACTGACAGTGCAATCGTCGTCTGTGTTTGTGTATCTCATTCTGGCCCTTCTCCTAGTGCTGAAAACCTAGAAGTGGTGGCCCTGAGTGTTAATTGAATGTGATAGGAACATTAACATCTGGCAAGTTCACCTCTTTCTAATGTTGCTTGAGAGACCATTATTGTTATTGATTATGATAAAATGTCCCATTGCCAATGCTGAAAAATTGTTGTAATTTACAGCTGCTGAATATACACGAGGTAAAAAATGTTCATAGTTATACACTTAGGAAGACAGTACAGTCATTGTCTAATAAGGTTTTTTCCTCTATAACAGTACGAAAACATAATTTCAACAAGTCAAAGCCAGAAGTTACGGTGTGTCATGTGAATGAAATGTGGACATAAATTTATTAAATTCTGCAGTAATGTTACTGGTAGAACAACTTTCCTGTTCTGTTTGAATCCTTTACACAGGTGTGCAAAGGTCTAATTTTTCTCTGTAGGAATTACTTCTTTCCAGTATTTGGGAATGTTTTGTTTGCTTTTTTATTTGTTTTTTTTTGTTTGGGTTTTTTAAAGTGTATTCACAAATTTCGGGGTTATTTTTAGAAGAAATTAAAATTTCATTCAGACTTGAGTGAGTTGAAGTCATTTTACAGTCTGAAAAATGTCTCCCTTATAAATATAGACTGTCTAACTATGTTTTTTAGGATGTAAAATAAATTGGGAAATCATCTACATGAGAGTGAAACTGCTTGATTTTTTTGTTATTTGTCCTATTATACAAATAGTGATTTTTAGGTATGTAGGTTATGATCTCATGACTAAGGAACAGTCTTCACAAATTTTGAAGTTTTTATTCTAGTAGAAATAAAACCTGCCACTGGGTGGCTCAGAAGTATATTATCTTTCATTATGTGGCTCTTTCAGTATTGTCCACACAACAAGGTAATCATTGAGGCAGTATATTGCTACCCAAGTCTGATATGCAGTTTTGTTTCCCCACTAATAGTTATTGTACATACATTAGAAGCCTAGAAGAACTGTGTTTCTTGCTAGATTATGTGGATATATATGAATAAGAGAAAGTGCATAGTGTAGGATAGCCTTGGAATAGCTGCTGAATGTCCTCTATAGAATCTTCACTTTTGTCAGATTCCAGGTTAATGAAGCAAAACTTGTAGTGATTGCTTTCATAACATGATTAATAGTGGCATATTTGGGCAATTGGGCTGTGACCCAGCAAAACACTTAAACACATGCTTATCTTTAAACTTGTGAGTAGTTTTGAGGAAATCACTACTAGGCCCCATTTTTGCCTTGGAGCACATTTCTGTATTTGGCTTTTGATAAACAAAGAAGCTAAATTCTTGAAAATACTCTAATCTTGATTACAAAATATGTTTTACTCATGCATTTGACAAGTTTTAATTAAAGTAGTTTTATATAAATTATATGGCACTTGATTTATGTACCCAATATACATTTATGTGCTTAGAATTTATCACAATGTCCTTTCAGTGTATTAATGTTATTGTATTTATGTTCTGTAAAAGCAATGAAGTCATAGTATTATCCTATAATAACATTTCATTTTGCTGTTAAATCTTCGGTGAAAAATGTAATGAAGTATTCAGGGGCTTTGGTGAAATACAGCACATCTGGAAAACAGATTAATGTTTTCTGCATATGTAATGAAAGTGTAGATATTTAACTTGGGTTAATATCCCACAGAATTAGTTCATCATTCTGCTGTAGATGTAAATAAATACTAACTCAATATTGGAAATGCAATAGGAATCAACATAGGGAAACTGAGTTGGTACGAAACTGTGCTGAAACCAGAAAGTACTGCTTCATACCTTGTTTTATGCCACCTCGAAAAAAAAAAATGTTTTCCTTTTCTGCAAGAAATGTTTTCTTCTGAAACACGAGTATCTAGTTTGCATGCATTCCAATAAAAAACCCAAACACAAAGAAGCTGCTGTTTTAGGCTGCGAAAATACTTCATGAATTTGATCATGAGGGATTATTTTGGATTTATTTTACTATTGAAAGATATTTTTCAAAGACCCGAGGCTGTAGACACAGGCAACTGTTGTTCCATTACCATGGAATATATAGGCATCAGGCACTTCTTTGGAAATGCAGATATATGGATCAGCAGTGAGAGTTATTCAAGCAGAATAAATATCAGGATGCTTAGATTTTTGGGTGGGAATTTCAGCTGTGATATTTACTTTGGCATAATGGACCATGGTAAATTATTCAGATTCACTCAAAAAACAAAGACTGTATAGTTAAATTTTGAAGTACAGTATGACAGAGTTTCATGTTGTATGTGTGCTATTTTTTACTGTCATTTAAGGGGTAATAACTGGGAAGGTTACAGGAATAACAATAAATGAAAGGATTTATAAGAAAGATGAACTCATCTGTTCTACTGAGGGGCAGTTGAAAGTCAGGCAGCTGTAGAAGTGTCCTACTGCACTGACAGCAGAGGTGATCTTCCTCATATGGCACTTACAGGACCAATGAAGACGCTTGGAGAATATGTAATTATTAACTCTTCTGATAAGATGTTGCATACTCTTTCCAGACAGCACTGTTGGCTGTACTAGTTGCGTAGAACTGAGACGCTTCCTCCTCCCTGTCCTTCTGGGGTCCTTTTCCTGTATAAGTACAGAGATACAGTAGCTTGCAAAAGCGTAATGTTCTTCATCTAAACCATGCTAGAAATCAGGTTGCGAATAGCATTTGGATTTCCAAAACTCCCAGTCATAATCTTCCTATGAACCATCTAGCACAGAAGAGAACAGACAGAATGCCTGGCATGTTTGGGGATCTTTTCATCACACTGCTACAACCATTCTTCCTGTGCCAGAAAATCTACGTGTTAAATACGGCAGCTTTATATTAGCCTTATCACGTATTAAGTACATCAATCTTCTCCCTGCTGGCTGTCCTTAATTTTCTGTTACTCTGTCTCTGAAACACCACTGAAGATATAATTTTCTGTCTGTGTCATTATAACTTAGGCACTTGTCATTCATGCTTCTTAGCTTCTGTATCACATATATACTAACTTGAGCCTTCTTTGATGTAGTGCATGCCCTTTTCATTATATCCTCAATGACCCTGTTGGATATTCTGCTCCCAAACCTGTGTTTACGAACATAAAGTAACAACAACAAAATGAACAGAAACTTAGAGATTAAAATTAATGTAATTATCTAGTATTTGTAACCCATAAACCATGAATCAAGAAATAAGTATTCTATCTTATTGTTTTACCCTCATCAGTGATGTGACATTTGTAGTCCATACATTGTCTGTAAAGTAGATTGTACGCTTTATGGCTGGTCCTCAGACTTGCAACAGGCTTTTAATTTATACACAGAGAAGGACAAAAAGCAAAAACCAGACCTACATAAGTAGTTTAAAATAAAGCCTGAAAGATAGCAACTCAGTGAGGAAAGATGGAAGAAACTTAGTGAGGATGAAATGTTTACTTAATTTCTGAAATGAATGAGGAGCTGACAGACCTGTCCAAATATGCAGTTGATGTGTTTGTACTTCTTTGTATGTGGAGGATGTAGACAGTAGCCTTCAGCAGAAGCTGAATAGTGGTGAGGTGGGATATGGAGAGTCCATAGAGAAAAGAACTGAAAAAAAATTGAGGTAAAATGAGCATGGGACATATACGTTTGTCATTTGAACAAGAATATTTATGTGGTTGTTTAAGGTCTGTATAAGCAAAGACTATTACTTGAATTGAACAAGTTCCATTGAAAAATAAACTCTGAATGGTTCCTCAAGTGTGTTTATAGATTACTTTGATCACACATAGTTGCGATTTCATAATGAGGGTATTTCTTTTCATATGCAGCGTTAATTCCAGTCATGATTTTAAATAGGATCTAATACTTCTGCTGTGGTGCGAAGACATTTTATCTGGGATTTTGGTAGCAGCAGTATAACACAAGCACAATTTCCATATATATCTCTTTTGTATCTAGATAATTTACTTTTTTTGTGATTTCAACACAATTATGTTTTCTACCACATAATTAAAATGATAAAAAAATTTTTTTGCTACTGTTAGATGGAAGAGGTTCTTGCCTGCTGCACACAGGTTTGTTTATGGCTAGTGGCTTTCCTAGTTAGCTGATACTTCTACAGCCTATCATTTACTTTAACCATCCCTTAAGTATGATGATTTCATCCGAGACATTCTCTTTTGAATTCAGTGACATTACATGAATGCAAATATATATGAGTATCTAATACATTGTTTGACCAGATAAAATCAATGTGGACACCTACTTTTCATCCATTGCTAGATGGTTATGAACTGAAGACTCATAATAGATGAGTATTTTATAAATTGCAAAAGATTTGGAGACCCATTTCTTATACGTCAGAGGCATTTCTTCTGTTAAGTTAAAAATAGGGCTGGCTTTGTGTTATTTTCACTTTTCAGTCAGATTCAATTTAGCTAGGCTTGATGATGTTTCGATTGGAACTGAAACAGTTTGTATGTTGTACACTAGATACTCCTTTTCGCAGAGGGTCACTGTGATGTCAAATTTATGTTTTAGAATTCTGATATTTATGTTCTTATGCTCATTTTAGCTCAACACGCTAGCCTTCAGACTCTTAACTGTATTCCAGATTAATCTGCTTGTTGATCTGCTGCTTAATTTCTGGAAATTTAAAGAGGAAAGGTTCAGGAAAGAATAAAAACAATTTCTTCTCGTTAACTGGGTATTTCTACATGTGTTTTTCGTCTTATAGACATTCAAATCACATAAGAAATTTCCTTCTAGAAATGCATTGAAAACATTTTAGCATACGTATGTTTAAACTGCATGTATAATAATGCTGCAGAAGAAAGGAGTTTTAAATTATTATAGTTGATACTGGTAGTCAAAGAAATTTATATAGTGATAGCGCATAATGAAGAGCTGACTAAAATGAAGTTGTTATAATGTGACTTGAACTATAAGAGGACCTGCTGGTTTCTTAGCAAAATATACCTGCAACACAGAGAAAGAATTTAGCCTATACATTCAGAAAAAGAGGTAATAGGGTTTTCCTGATCAGCTCTGGATCACAGGGCCATAGATTCGGTTTACATATAGTTACATAAGAGAAGAATAAAATTTAAAGTTCTGCGATTGAACGCAGTCACTGGTGAGGAAAGCACCTAATGTTACTACAGTTTTAAAGTTTAGATACCAAGTAGTCTACACATCAAAAATTTTCAGAAGGTTGTATTCCTTGTATAACATGAAGAGAGATACTCTACTTGCAAATTTCACGGTATACCTTTATAGTATACCCTTGGTACATAAAGCTCACATTTATCATGAAAAACATACAGAAGTGAAGCCATCTCCACTTGTCCTTAGATTTTTGAAGCCCAGAGGCTCTGACCGTAATTAAACAAAGTTAATGATATTTTTGCAAAAAAGAAGACATGAATCTTCCCTGCTTATTTTTGACTTCCCTCCTCAAATGTGTGATAAGTTTTTTTAAAATCAGAGAGGTCTGAACAGTGATGATAAATTTCTTGCCCTGATTCTGTGCAGCACCATTTTACACTCCATTTTTACAAAAATTCTTTCTCCTCCCTGCAAATGTTGATAAGTTCCAATTACGGTATCCTTCTTCTGGTCTCCAGCTTTCTTCAGAAAAAGTTATTCAGCCTGTTGTAGTTCACAAGCTGTCCCGGGCATTCCCCTGTTCAGTACAAATATCTGTGCCGGAGGTTTCCCAGTCTGTGGTCTGAGAACTCTGGTGATAGAGTTTGTTAAGAGTTTTGAGCCAGGGCAACTTTTTGAGAACACCATAGGAAAGGAATTTATGACACAGCAGACTTCTTAATTGAGCCATCCGTCATCTTTTAGAGTCCTATTTGTTGCTTTTTACTGCAGCCCATACCTTTTTACACTTGGGCATGCAGTAGATGCCAAATTTTTTAATATATATTTTATATGATGTAATGTACCCAAACTTTCACATCTCTGCAGAGTTTGGCCCTCAGGCATCTTAAAGTGTTGAGGCTCATAGATAGAGTATATCGCACATGTGGGAAATATTATTTTTTATTAGATGGAAATAGCCATAATTACTGCATTACCTATTCTGTTAGTTCCCTTTTAAAATCAAAGTGATAAATGTGGCGATTTCTAGAAGTTTAAAATCTAAATGAATATGTTTAAATACATACTTTATAACAGTTTAAAAATATCAGTACAAAAGCTAAGGGCCAAAGTAAAATTAAAGCCTTTCAGGAAAAAATGCATACAGATAAACAGAACAATTGCATTTTTAGCTAGAGGTTGTTGAGTAACCTGCAATTTTTACCTCATTTTTACACCGTTGCTTTCCTTGTTACTTTCTTGTTAAGTGTGTTGGTACCTCAAAATATTTGCACACATGCTTTCCTTGCTACTCTCTTACTAAATGTGTTGATCTCATAAAATTTGTTCCATTATTCATACACAACACCAAATATGAAGTATTGTAATTTATTTTAGCCTTTGACTGTCTTTTTAAGCTCTAGAGTTTTGAAGTTATAATTTAATCACAAGTTTAATACCAGTTTTATGGGACCTATGGGATTAAACCTCTTCTGATGGCTACTTGATTTTTCCACCTTCAGTACTTAGGAGTTTAAGATAGGGAGGAACAATGAAGTACATTAATTTGTTTGTTTGTGCAAGGATTTCACAGCATGTGTTTAATAGGTTGCTATTGATGTTACCAATTGCTGTAGCAACAGAAAGCTTGATCAGTCACTTTTTCTTGTTTCTGTCCTATATTCCTATGAAGATACTACTCATGAAAGCTTAGAAGGACTGAGATGCTCTCTGCAGTTTCCTTTCCACTGCATTTTGACATAAATCCCATGTATAGTCCCATATGACTTTGATGCTTATGTTTTCTACCGACTGCTAGAATGCCTGTCGTGTAATCAGGGATGTATTTGTTATAGCTGCATACTTAGGGAACTTTATTTTTATTCCACTACTTATACACAAGTTCTCCAAATCCCTGGAGAGATTTAACACTTTTATGGGATCCAAATCCCATAAAAGAGAGAGGAAATCTAACTGTGGAACTGTTAATCTTTCTACCCAGGAAAAGGGTGAAGTCTGCAGTATTTCTTTATGTTATCTTTGTTGTCCAGCATAGCGTGATTTAATAACTATTTTTCCCTCAATAGGTCTTGTTTTAGGAAAAAAAAGAAGTTCAGTGGCCTCTATTTTCTCTTGACCTGATATATAGAATTACATTAGGCAGTCTTGCCTTGTTCTTTTCTGTACCATCCTTCCTAGAGAGTTCTGTAAATCCCTAAACTAGCAGATCCCTTTTCTTTAGCTGAGATACAGCTACATTGGTGTTTTTCAATCTTTCTGACATCCTAAAGTTTAAAAGACCTTTATGGGGCATGGAAAGGAGGAAAACAATCATCACTGTGTAAATGAAAATCATAAGAGTATCTGTAACACCCTCCAAGTTTATAGTCTGAAATATCAATTAGTAAATTGGGCTTCATGGCATTTGTTCAAATACTGTGAGGTAAAAAACTACAGACACACAATTTAATAAAATTGCTTCCTAGGACATCTACAATTAGTTGGTTGTTTTAGTAACCAAAGCTTGGTGAAGGTAATGGATTGTTATTAACCCAGTAGCCTATGTTAATTTGACCTTAATTCCTGTTGGTGTATAGACTGGATTCTGAATTAAGCATTTATCTGAAGTTTTAAAGTTTAACATAGGGTAAACTTGGAACGCCATCTAATATAACATAGAAAGCCCAGAAATTTTATGCTACAAAATGCACCATGGAAGAGAAAAATATAAAATAACAAAGTGATTTGTTATTTCTAAAGCAACTAATAGAAGCTTACTGTTTCTAAAACAATTAGTAGAAGAAAGCTCTTCATTTTGGTATTTGTGTAATTCTTAAGTTCCTGGAAATATCATTTGCACATTTATGATTATTGTAGCTATTGAAAAGACACCCTTTCTTGCCCTTAAGAAACAGAATATTACAAATTAACATAGAAATTCTGTATATTAGACTCTATGATTTACAGATTTATATCAAAATATAAATTATATGCACTTTGAATTTCTTATTTCTTCAACCTAAACACAAAGTTTTCCTTTTAGTAGCTTAAATATTTTAAAGACTGCTTGATTAGCATAATAATACTTACTGCGAATTATATATTAATAAATTTATTTTCTTAAACTGAATGATTACTTGTCTACAGAATAAGAAAATCTAGTGGTAAAAGCTATTTTAGGAGATCTCCAAAGGTTGACTTCTGGAAAGAAATGGCTCATACATTTTGAAGATTTTACAGTTCTTATTACTGCATCTGCTTACTTTTCTGAGAAGTATGATGTAAAACTATTTATCTCAAAATTTTAGAGCTGATTTTCCAGATCATGTCAACATATTTCAATTTTTGTAGGACAAAATACACCTTCATCCTATTCTCAGGAAGAATTTCTGCATTTTAGCTCTAAGAATGTCTGATCACATACCAAATCTATGTAGCGTAGCAAAAATTTTGAGTCCTCAGCACTCATCAAGTTGTATTTTGTAGATTTGAGAGCGGATTTTTCCTGAACAGCTACTGAGTAACAGAAGAGAGAATCCTTGAGAAAGTTTGTAGGTCTATGGTTTTCCTTATAATAGGCCTGTAAGTTAATCAATACTTCTGAGTTTCAAACTTTTTTCTTCACTGTTAGTTTTCAAGATTTTTTTTTTTTTTTTTTTTTTTTT
>Ga0065711_1000189_pt1 | contig 84696 bp, 78 predicted proteins | sample Hoacrofraction12_FD_59098 | JGI IMG/M metagenome (GOLD analysis project Ga0065711, IMG submission 59098) | Hoatzin crop microbial communities from Cojedes, Venezuela - Epithelial fraction 12 v2 (version 2) | ecosystem: Host-associated > Birds > Digestive system > Esophagus > Crop | place...
CCTTTTTTTTTTTTTTTTTTTTTTTTTTTCCTTCAGAATTAACCCAGAACAATTCCTAGGTGGTGTGGAGCAACTGCTGGATTCTGTCCCTAGATGGGCAGCAATTAGGGATCAGTTCTTCCCACGCACTGTGATGTAAACATGGATGCAGGATGATGGTTTATAAAAAGTATGTTTGGTTCTATCGAAGGAACAGGCCCTCCGATGTTTCTGCTCAAGTGTTATGTTACGACGAGACCAACTATGCAGCTCCGCCTGCTTCCCTCCTGTTCCTCTGCAACATGAGAGGAAGACCTGGACGTGCAGGCTGGGAGCGTGCTGCGGGGTGTAAGGGGGTCCCTGAGCTGGGCAACGGGGGAATCAGGACCGTGGGTCGTGTCCTCCAGGCTAGCAGTTTTCTTTGTCTCTGAGGCTATCCTGGGCTGCTGGACAAGGAAGGGAGACAATATCTCAAAGAATTCAGTCTCTCCCCAAGCAAAGAAAATCCTGTCATCAGGAAGAGGGGAAAATGCGTGTTTGATTTGTAGATGGCTTTACTGTCAACTTGATTTACACTTCAGGAAAATCAGCTAATTGGTTTAAACAGAGAGGTCTTATAATATTTACGTGTGATGCTGACTGATTGCCCATTCCCCTCTGTTTTTAGGTTGCTGTCTTTGATGTGGTGTTAGTCATTACCTTCAAACACAGTGCTTTATTCCTGGTGAAGAGTGTGTCTCCCATGTCCCCTGGTGGGTCTTGCTTTTTGTTTTGTATTCTAATTTATTTTGAAAAAGAATAATAAAAGATGGATTCTGATTGTCCTGATTGTCACAGTCCATTTGCGATGATGGTCATAAATGAATGAGCAGTTGCTTAATAGTGTCAAAGCAAGTACTTGGGCAGCCTGGCATTTCTGCCTTTTTATTTTTGGGTGATGGAAACTGCAATGAGCAATGAAAGAGCAAGTCTGACTTTTTATGGGGAAAAGATGTCCCGTTACTCTCCATGTTTTGGACACCAATATGCCTGTCTAGAGCATGGCTTGTTTCCCTTCTTGGAGATACGACATTATGTGATATTAGCAGTAGTTCAATGTGAGTAACATTTGTTGCATGACATACATGAAGAGCACTGCTGTGTCCCAGGCTTTACCCGGCCATTACCACACTGTGCAATTCATAACGAAGTAGTAAATCCAAAGAAGATTATTTCAGCATGTTGAGGAAATGTCTTAATTGCTTGCTATTGAGTCCCAGAAGAGCCTAGGAGACTTCTTGCTGTAGACTTGATTCCTTTTAGTGTTCTCGCAGCAGAACTGGCACCTTTCTGCTGTGAACTGAAGTGTTCTTCAGCTTGTCACGTGCTTCTCCGTAAATATCAGATCTCACTCTGGACACTGACTGGAAGAGTGTCTATGGCTCTCTTGTGTCTCAAAGGAAAAAAGAAAGAGATGAGGGCTATGGGCAAAATTATATCAGGTGAATCCGGCCAGGATGCTGTAATTTAAAGTAGGTTATTCTATTTAATTTCTGACAGTTTCCTAACATTGAAGTTCCACCAGTGTAGCTCCCTTTACATGTTAATGCATACTTGTAGATGAGATTTCCCATCATTTGATTTTGATGCTTCACAGTGCTGAGGTACGAGCCATGGCATGTGGAACTGTGCTTGTTGAGCTGCTGTGGGTGCCAGAAAAAGTCCAGCATTTTGGCAAAAGAAAGACAGATGTCATGGGTTGACCGGGGAGGTAAGAACCACAGTTCAGGAAAGAACATGAGAGAAGATTGCCGTGCTAATCCAGTTTTGTGTCCTGTCTCTAGCAGACAGTGTTGGATGCTGCAGAGAAATCCCTAATCCCCTTTGCTCCGTGCTGAGAAGTCTCGGTTGCTGCTCTGCACAAAGGCTGCGATAAGACCGGCTCTACATGCTGCAGCAGAGAATAACTTTCTTCCTTTCTCAGGATGATGCACAAGGCAGTTTAGCATGGGAGATGCAGGACTTGGGAGTGAGGTAAGGTACTTTTGTCTAGAAATAAGTGAGTAATGTGCACACATGGTTACTGAATATTTGTGTGTGTGTGTGCATACATGCACATGTCTGAAATCAAATGTACATATATTAGCATTTGCAGAGTACAGGAAGACAGAGTAGCCTATGTAGAGTCTTTTCTTGACTGTGCAGAGGCTTGTGTAGGAACAGAAACAATGCCACGCCTCGGTATAAGCTGGGGTCTGACTGTCTGGGAAGCGGCTCTGCAGAGAAGGACCTGGGGGTCTGATGGACACCAAGCTGACCACGAACCAGAAATGCAGTCTTGTGGCACGGAAAGCCACCAGCATTGTGCGCTGCATTTGGAAGGGCCATGCCAGCAGGTCAATGGAGGTGATCCTTCCCCTCTACCCAGCACTGGTGAGGCCACATCTGGGCACACTGTGTCCATTTCTGGGCTCCCTGGTGCAAGAAATACATGAGTTTACTGGAGAGAGTCCGGGGAAGGGCAGAAAGTTTATAAAGGGCCTGGAGCATCCCTCATCTGAAGAGAGGCTGAGGGAGCTGGAACTGTTTAGCCCAGAGAGAAGGTGGCCAAGAGGGATATTGTCAATGTGTAGAGCTACCTGATGGGAGGGAATGAAGGAGAGGGAGTCAGACTCTTCTCAGTGGTGCCCAGTGACAGGACAAGAGGCGATGGGCACAATTTGAAGCATAGAAAATTCCGTCTGCACATAAACGCCCACTTGTTTACTGTGAGGGTCATCAAACACTGGAGTAGGTTGTCCAAAGGGATTGTTGAGTCTCCATCCAGGTTGTTATTAAAAATCTGACTGGATGCAGTCCTGGGCAACCTGCTGTTGCTGACCCTGCTTGGGTAGGCAGGTTGAACTAAATGATCTTGAGAAGTCCCTTCCAACTTCAGTGATTCCAATTCTATGATTTTGTGATTATTCTTGATGTAGATTTGGAAAAGTGTGGAATTATTCTTAAGAATAAATGATAAGAATGATATAAATACTTTAACTTAAAAAGCAGACTATGCCTGATAGGTTCTTACCTGCCACTAGAACAACTAATATAAAAAAATACGGTATTTAATAGTGATATTATCAAAATTTAGGAGAAGACAAATGTCAGGTAGCCTTTGAGCAGGCAGAAGACGCTTATCTGGAGTATAAAGAGGGAGAGGAGATAGTGATTTGGAAGTAGTTGCCAAGAAAGACAAATTCATACAAAAATTTCCGGGTGGATTTGAATGTAGATACCCGCTTGTGATGGGATGCAGTGGAGGAGAAATGTAAGGCATGCTAGTTAATCTCACTCAGATAGATTTACTATCACAAATTGTTTGTGGCACTGGAAGCTGAGAAAGGAGAATAAAAATGTTCCCCTAGCTTGCAGCTCAGCACATCACATAGTCTTGGCTCTTGCTGGGCCAGTGAAGAGATTGATGCTTTGCTCGTCCCTTCAGGCTGTTCAAGGAAGCACTTGAACTGCTGTTCATCACTTCTGGAGGGAACGAGACATCGTCTGCTGCTTCTGAGCAATACTTGCCACAGGCAGCTAATGCAATGCACTCTCTGCATCCTTGTGCCTGGGAACCAGATGAAGGCTGAGAGGTGGGAACTCTTGGAGATGCACTCACTCCTAACTCCCATCAAGTGACCAGCATCTCAAGAGCTTTTCAAGAACTCTGTGACTCTGACACGGGGAAGCTGGCTAGTCCATGTGCAGGGGCATACTACTTGCTCTGTGTCCCATGTGTGGATGCTGCAGGAGCTGCTAGGGCAGAGTGCCCTAGCTGGAGTAGTTCTGGTGTTAGGGTGCTGCCCACATTCTTACATACACACTGACTGTCTTGAGTGGACAAAAAGGAACCTCAATCCCGAATGGAGACTGCTGCTTGATTCCCTGTAGAGCTGCGCAAAGGGCATTTCCCAGTGAATATCAGAGAAAGAAATGAACCAGTTGCAGCATTTCCCAACTCCTTCCATCACTGACTCCACTTTGAGGCCTTACTAGCAGTCATACAAATCCTAGAGATTTGTTTCTAGCCACAAATAAATACCAAAGAGCTTCAGAAAACATGTCTTTCTGCATCTATGCACCTATGCATTGTTAATATCTGTCCCCTGGGAGCTCTTTAGAATAGGAGATCGTGACCATTATTTCATGACCCTCTGCCCCAGCCAAGCCCTGTGGGTCTCGGGGGAGGTGCCACAGAAGAGGTCAAGTAGTTTGACTTGGTTTATGACTGGTCAGTATTTGAGTGGCATTCTTCTTCCTCACTAACTGCAAGGAAGTTGAGGCATTCAGGAAGTTGGAGCTTTTAAATTTTTTCCAGGTTGGCTTTTCACATTGGGAACTCAGCTTTTCCTGTGATTTTTCCCAAAGGTCAACTTGAAAGTTGTTTGTACGGTGGCACCCTAGGTACACCTGAAGAGGAGACATAAGCAAGGATCTTGAGTTTGCTGGTATACCTTGAAACGTAGCTGGAGAGATACTGCACATACTTTGCTTTCATCCCAGGTTTAAGAAATCTCATAGCAGAATACTTTCCAGAATACTTCTGCTTCCCAGCAGAATACTTCCCAGCATAGTAATTGGAGAGTGTATTGGCCAGAGGAATCAGAACAAGCTGTTAACTCTTCAACCCCCTGCAAGCCTGCCTCCTCCGCACCATGTTTCCCCCATCACCTTTCAGAGCGGTGCCTCTCCCTCCTCTGGGTATGGGGAGCATACAGCTGGAAGCCAGGTAGATTGCACACAGATCTGTGGCTTTGACTGTCTTCCTGGGAACACCCAGTTACCAGACTCATGCCTGAAGGCTCTGAGTGCATAGGACAGCCAGCTGTCCTCTGCAAGAAAGCAGCGTGGCCTTTACCCAGCAGAGGAGTGAAGTGTGCTATGCCATTCCCTTGGCAGCACAGGATGCCATGAAGAAGTTGCTCCATGCTCTGCCCTGGCTGCTTTCTCCGTTTGGGGTCAAACCCAGTGTCTCCTGTAGGTGAGAGTCCTCCATGAGCTCATACAGCAGATCTCACCTTTTTCTGTGCCAGTCTGCCTGCTGCTTTGGCTGCTCCATCCCAAAACTCTGACAGAGACCATAGAATGCAGCAGATACAAGGCAAACCTACACCATGGCCAGTGGAGATGGAAGATCAAGATGTCTTTCACTTTGAGAACACAAGCCAATGTGTTTGGTCCTCTTGGTGCTCCTGCTCCGGGCTGTCTGTGCCTACCCTAGCCAGCATCCCCTTCCTGGGGTCTGTGATGGGACGAAGAGGTGCATGGGGATTCAGGGCTGGATGCCCAGTGTCCATATGGAGAAATGTTGGGTCTGGATGGCAGGGGAAAGATCCCAGCAGGAATTACAGCTAACAAAATACTCACAGACAAAAAGGTTAGATGAAATGCCTTGATTTTGCTTCCAGGAGCTCAAACCAGCAAGCTTTGTGTGAAGAGATAGCCTAGAAGTTCCTGATCTGGTCTTGAACAGTAATGGTTCTTGGGACATGTTTGGGAGAGATTGTCTGAAAATATGAATATGGTTTTGTGTCACTCGAGAGTAGGGAAAAGGCCTTGAGTTTGCTGGTATACCTTGAAACCCCTAACCCTTTGGTAGGTCAGGGTATAACCTGAAACTGCTGAGGTTCGCTGCCAGACCTGACAAGTGGTCTATCTCAGTGTGGAAGATGGGCTTGCATTCTTCAAAACGTCTGTGTATTTCTTTGGCCTCCAAGCAGGCTGCTGCCGGATATCTCAATCCCATGCAGAGCTTGCTTCTAATCATTTGCATTCCCGTGGCTGGGGCCATGCTGCCATCCCAAGCATTCTGAATCATGGCCGAGGCTTCCAGAACTCACAATGCTGGTGGAAAAAACAAAGAGACTGAAACAATAATACCATAGCGTGCTCGCTTCACTGACTTTGTTTCAGAGGAGTTTCACATCTACAGTTGTGAGGGCTGGACAAGAGAAAAATTGACATCTGAGAGTGCCTACAAACTGTCTCTACATTGTGCTGTTAGACAATGCTTCCGGGTCCCTCAGGGCCAAAATCCTCCCTGAAACACACTGTCTCTCCCCTTCAGGGTGTCCTTGCTGATGTGCAGGAAAAACCTCAAAGGTGCCCAGCCCTGACAATGGCTTCCAGAGCAGCTCTGCATGTCACCCAGCCACCCAGAGGGCCTCTGCCTGGAAGACGCCACATCAGCTGAAATGTAACCCACAAGTCGGTGTGGCCTTGTTCTGCTCCCTTTCAACTTGGCCCACCGCTTCTGTGCCCTCCTGCTCACTCAGGCTGTTGCTGTGCCACCATCAGCTCCTGCAAACTTCTGGTGTGCCAGCGGGTCCCAGGACCACCAGCTGAGCGGGGACTGCCAGCCCAGCCTCTCACACTGACAGAACGGTAGCCTCATTGCATTGGGACTCACAGCCCAGCTCCACTTCTCCACCTGCGAGGTGTAACTCACTGGCTGCTGCCTGGGGCTCTTTGGCAGCCAGACCTCTTCCAGCTAGGAGCAATCGTGCTACAGGGAGGGGGCCCAGACTTAGACTTCTCTCTCCGTTAGTTGCATACATCCCCTTCCAAAGGCTGGAATCCAGGGGAGCCCTGTCTCTAACGCAAAGAGCTCATGATGCCTCAAGGACCTCTTGTTGCTGTTGGGAGGCCCATGCTAATGTGTGGTGGCCTTGAAGAGGATCATCTGGAAGGGAGGTATCCAGACAGTGTGGTATCTCATGCCAAAGCTTAGTCCAGGAGGCAGAAGAGCAGCCTCATGAGTCCTTGCTGGGGGAGGATGGGAAGAAAGAACTTCCCCGTGTTTTGGGCTTGCTGAAGCAGTTTCACACCTCTGTTGGTTGACCAACAGTGTTTTACTTTGTCCAAGCTGACTCCTGGTTGCCCATGGGACTGGGTAGTCCAGGCTGGTTGTGCTGCCCGTGGAGCAGAAGGGTTACCCTCAGCTACCTAACAGCTAGCAAAAGGCTGAGCTGCCTGAAGGTGGTCAGCCTGGCACCATCAAGGGCCAAACCAGCTGCTAAGAATGGAGATGGAGTAGCGTGGGATTGCTTTTACTTTGGTTTTTAATAATTATTGAATTTATTGTTTGATAGGGTGGAAAGACATATGTACACTGTTAGAGATGTGATGAAAGGCACTTAAATGAGCATTTGCCAGAGAGCTCTTACTCTGGATTCAGAGCCTGCAGCAGCAGAGGGGAGGATGCTGGTTTCTGTTTCCTGCTCCTCTGCAGATCCGTAAGCTCTCACTCTTTCTCCAGCACCTCTGTGCATCAGGACAGAACGTGCTCTCTGTTTATGCTTCCTCGTTTCCTCTTGGTAATGTTGCAAGGACTGCAGCTCAAAGAGGGCTGCAGGGTGCGTTTGCTCTAAGTAGGCTCTGAGGGGCTCCTCGTGGCCCCTGGGAAGCAGAGGGAACAGGTCTCATCCCCACTCCATGGCAGCCTTGTACTCATTTAAGCAAGAAGTCTGATCTGTGCAGAAGTACCCTGAGGAAAGGCTCTGAGCCTGGTGAGAGCTGGCTCTGTGCGGTAGAAAAGAGGGTGCTGGCTGGAAGATCGTGCAGGATCTGTACCCAGTAGCTTTGTGGTCTTTGGGGCAGACAGTTCCTGGGTTGCCATGAGGTGGGCACTGGCTTTCTGTGTTGCCAGAGCTCCCCTGGAGACAGCCTACAGACCCTTGATGGGAAAAAGTTCCAAGCTGAACAGCAATGAAGGGCTTCTGTGCTTTACAGTGCATCTGCTTTCTGGGCTCAGAGCTCTTTGGGATGGCCTGGTGCTCTCTCAGTCCCTCCTTCCCTGGAGGTGCCCTGCAGCCTGTCCTTGGCATGGGCAATGTCCCCCTCCCAGGGGACACCCTCCAGACATGAGCCTGAAGATGCAAGTGAGGTAGAAGACAGGGTGGAGTGGGGATTATGGGTGAGCAGGGTGCAATGGTCACTACATACCTCGGCAGCACCTGCTGTGGAGGCCCTGAGAGATGGAGCAAGGTGCTGTAGGGCTCAGTTTGACTGTGCTGAGCTGTGCTGTGCTCTGGCACAGACAAGACCGGGAAGGCTGCAGGCCATGGCTTCGTCTGTGAGAAAAGGGAGTGAGAAGTCCCACCTTGACTACTAGGGTCCTGCATGCCCCAGAAAGCTTTTACCCAGCCCCAGAGTGGAGTTTTCTACAGCTTTCTAGGGGAATGTTATTGCTCTTGAGAAGTACAGTGCCTGTGCCTGCATCAACTCTGTCATTATCTCAGGCTCTTCCAGGATTGGACACTCTTCAGCCAGCTCCAGAGGTGATGAGCATAAGCCCTGGAAAGCTGGCTGTGCCAGACTCCTACCAGTCTTGAACTCAGACTCACCGGTTCCTCTGTGTTTGGTACCGTGAAGGATGTCTGTAACGCTGTTAACTAGTTGGTCTACCCCGTGGTGGTCACCTGTGACAACATCACAGCGGGATGTGCCCAGCTAGGCTGAGATTGTCCAAGGGACAGGCAGGCTGGTTGAGGGCTGTAATTCATGCAGTCCCAAGAGGATGGCTCTCTTTCCAGCCATGGCAGCCTGTCCATGCACACTGACCTCTGTGCAGGAAGTGTGCATAACATCCATACGCTCTGGGAACCTTATCTACCAGCTGGGACAACAGAGGACTCAATTTCTGCTACACTGACCATGCCGCGTCCTGCTTTTGTTGTCTAAATTACTGCTCAGCTCCTCCTATCGTGATGTCGTGTGACTGTTCCCTGATGGCCTGGTACACATGGAGAGCTCACATGCTCCATCCATTGGGGACAGCTGCCTGTCAAGTGTTCATCTGGGTACCTTAACACCTGCTAGCGTGGCATGAAGACTCCTGGCAGCAGTATCACAACAAGGCATGTTTTTCATAGTTCCCACCTGAACTGCAGAGCAGAGCTTTGGATTTTGTCACTAAATTTGGGGCTCTCATCCTCTTCTCTAACCTTTGGATCTCGTTCCTCAGATTTCCTGTTCATCTCTCAAGTTTTCTTCTTGAGATAAGGCTACAGGTCTCATGTGCAGAGAAGGCAAGCAGAGCTAGGCTTTGGCTGGGGAGTCTGTCTTTGCATGGGACACCCTGTTATATGATGTCCTTAAACTTTTATGCAGCAGACTCTGTCCTGCTCGCAAGCCCGGACAGCTGACCAGAAGATCACAGGGTGCAACCAGGTGAGTCTGGTCCATGGGATCTGGAGAGGGACACTGGTGGTGTATTTCTGCTGCATAGAGGTGGGCAGTTTGGCTTTTCCCTCTGAGGCAGAGGGGTGGGGAGGATGGCACCAGCTCCTGTGGACAGACCGCAATTTCCCAGTCTTCACTCAAGCAATACAAACAACATCCAGGCCACAGCAGCCCAGGTTGGCTGGGAGAGGTGGGCAGCCAGCTGCAGAATGAACCAACAAGGTGCTTTTCACATGCAAGAGGACAGAAGCCAGCCATTGGTCAGCAACAGGGCTCATTTATTATCTCACAAGAATGAATGACATGCAGCTGCAGCAATGTCAGCAGAACCAAAGCTTTGCCCAGGGCCTGAGCTCTGACCGTGGGGCTCCCTGCTGTGCTGGGTGGCAGTGGGAGGGTTTGTGATGGAGAGGATGGATTTGGGTGATCCCTGAGCTGCAGGGAGCACATTTGAGACTCTTCCCAGTGGCCTGTGTCCTCCTGATGCCATCATCCCACAAGGCTGATTTCTGTTCCCTCCCTCTACACGAGCTGCCCTTAAAATAGGGGATGCAGCCTCCACAAAGGCTATTCTGCATGGGGGATGTGCTCAAGAACCAACAGCCCCCAGGAGTGAGGTTTGGGGGCAGCGAGGGAGCCAGACCCCATTTCCAGTGAGCCTGACGCGGAGCTGGGGGTCTGCAGGCAGGAGTGCCCTGGGTGGGCTGCAGCGTGCGAAGGTGGAGGGAGCAATGGAGGTGGAGGCAGCCCGGCCTTCCCTTGGGCGCCTTGGCCAGGTGCTGCTGAGTGACCTCAGGCAAAGCACACAGGTTTCTCTGGGAAAATGTTTGGAATTGACTGCCTTGGGGTTCGGACACCCCTTGTTAGACACTGTGGGTCAGACTGGAAGAGGGGCTGAGCATCCCCAGCTCTTGGTGTTGGCTGAAAGTGGGGGTCCTACCCAACCCATGAGGCTCCCAGTGGATGAAGCAGAGCTTCCCAAAACGGAGGTGGTCCAAACCTCAGGTGCACACCGCTTTTAACCCACTGCTGCTCTTCCAGTTGATGGCATGGGACAGACATAAGCCGATTACAAGGGGTCTGTGGGACCTGTGGAGGACCCTGCAGGACAAGGCCTGAGGTCCCTGTGCGTGGCCGTGTCATTGCAGTCGACCATTTCCACGTGTTCCTGCCACAGAGCAATGGTTTTTGCTTGCTAAGATGTCTCTGCCTTGAGAATACATGCTTGGCTTTGCTGCAGGCTCCTCCTGGCTTGCGATGCTGCAGGATGACGAGGAGGGTGTCCCTGACCCATCTCCTGAGCAGGTGGGGCTCTCTCCCAGGGGGTTTATCACCTCCCATGGCCAGCCCTGAGTATCTGGAGCTCAGTCAGAGCCCTTCCAGGCAAGAGGCAGCTGGCAGAGCGTTGCCGGTTGCCCAGGCAGATATGATGGGGGGTGAGGGTAGATGGGTTGTACTGGTGCTTTACATGGAGCAGCCTGCTGTCACCTTGATGGCCACCTGGCACTGGGGCTGGCCCTAAGTGTGTGGTGTGGGGCTCTTTGGCGTGGCTACTCAGAGGAGGTTTATAAGTGAGATGTGTAGGGTGGCGTGGGCGGGGAGGGGAAGAAGGTTATCCGGAGGCTGCTGCCGGCCGGATCTCGGCTCTCGGAAGTGATCAGCACCTCACTGTCACTGAGGCAGGGACAATGCTCAGAGAAGCCCCTCTCCTTTCCCCTTGTGCCTGCCCTTTGCTGGCAGGGGACGAGCGTCATGGAGGGGAAGCTGTAGCTGTTGAGGATGGGGTGCACTCCCAGGGAATCAGGTGTTTCGAATATGTGGTCGATGTCGGAGAAGCTCACCAGAGCCTGGGTGGAGTCATAAGAGCTTTTCTCCATGTCATCGACCCCACAGGACTGGATGTAGCTCCCCTTCTCCTGGCCCTTCTGCCTCAGCAGGCGGAGATCATCTCTGAAGTGGGGGTTGAAAAGCAGGTAGAGCAAGGGGTTCAAGCAGGCGGGCAGGGGCAGGACCACAAGGAGGATGTATTTGATGACCTCTGGGGTGATGAGGAAGAGGTTGAGTGTGCTGGAGAAGGTGAGGAAGGCCACTGGGCAGTAGAGGAGGCAGTTGGTGAAGATCAGCCAGGCCACATGCTTGACCATGGCACAGTCCCAGACAGCGCTGAACTCGCCCTTCAGCAGGTTGCAGTAGAGTCGGATGTAGGTGCCCGTGATGGTCAGGAAGCAGAGCATGTTTGTCATCACCAAGGCCACAGTGAAGCCCAGGGTGGTGGGTTTCCCATCCGGGATGGGATATGGGAGGCAGAGAGGGGATGCTCCATATTCCCCAATGGAGAAGAGAGGCAGAATGGCAGCCACAGAGGACAGCAACAGGCAGCAAAAGGCAGCAGCCTTGACCTTGCCTAAGGAGGGTGACTTTCCATAGCCCCGCACACAGGAGGCTGAAATGCTGCACTGCACAGCCGCCAACGTCAGCAGAAAGATGGCAGCCTCAGAGGCAAACACCGACAGGAACCCTGTCACCCTGCAGCCTGTGCCGGTCTCCCATCTGGCGCCGTGTTTGGCAAACTGGCCGTAGGTCAAGGCGTCGACGAGAGCCAGCATGCTGCAGTAAATGCCGGTCAGCATGTTGGCTCCAGCTATGGAGCCGATGATGAGCTTAACTGGAGAGAGGTAGCTGGGAGAGGCAAAGACAGTCAGAATGACCAGACCGTTGCAGAGCACCGAGACCAGAACGATGACCCAGACTCCCAGGCGGATGATCCAGCTCTCAAACAAGTGATCACAAGGCTTGAAGGGACCTGGAAGAAAACAAAACCCAAAGTTATACCCAGAATATACTGCTCTGTTCTAGAGGTGCTGCTCGGAGTAGCAGCCAGTCCCAGCCCTCTCCTGACACCACCAGCCCTTTGCCTATTGAATGCTGAGGACTGGAAAGGAGCATGCAATATTGTCTGCTCTCTTCTGCAGCAGGCTGGCAGCTGTGCTGCCTCTTGGCTCTGTCCCAGCTCCCCTGTGATCCCATCCCCATACTGGAATGCCTCTGGCATGCCAACCGGGGCCTCCTTGTGGGTCTTGTCTAGGACAGAAAACAGGTGCAGGGAGAGGTTGTATGCAAAATATGAGAAACTGGAAAATTATCGGAGCTCCTAAAATGTGAAAAGATTGGAGCCTGGCATTGCCACCCCATGACCTTATGCATGGTGGAGCCTTTTGCCTCTCATGTCCCACCTGCCCTATGCTGTTCAGTGGGACAGAGTGTGAGCGTGGTGTGGAGAGAGACGTGAGAGGTGGCAGGATGCTGTGTCCAGCCCTGGCATTGCCAACCTCTTCCCTTACACTGAAGACCTTGGCTAAGTGATGTCTTATTGTTTCTGCCTGTATGATCTCTGCACGGAGAGGATGGCCAAGATGAGATGAAGTATTAGAGCAGGAGGGAGAGACAGCAGGCAGGGAGGAAGAAAGGGAGGGAGCTGGGGTGGCAGGGAAGCAACAGAGGCGGCTGGGCAAGGAGAATGTGGGAGGATGTCAGGAGGAGAAATGGTGGAGGATGGACATGGGGAGAAGTGGGAATGAGAAGAGAAAGTCATGGAGGGGTAAAAAGGGGACGGGTGTTGAACACTGTTTACCAAAGGAAAAAGAAAGGAGTGGGGAGAGCTGCCTCTGGGAGGGATTCAGATGTCACAGTGAGGGGCTCAGGGCAGGAGCTCAAGGAAAACAGAAGCAGGATGGGCAAAGTTTTAGGCAGTAGGGAGCAAAAGAAATAGAGGAAGCTGAGAAACCTTTTTATCTCAAAGGTGATTGAGGTCTTTGGCTGGCTTTCCTCAGAGAGCCAGCACCTCCGTACCGACACAGCAGAGCATGCCCTCTGCTAAAATCTTGTTCCTTCTCACCTCTTTTGCAGCCAAATCAGTGGGAATAGTGGCAAAAACACCATCCCTGCCAGTGTCCCACAGCTGCCTGGATGGAGCCAGGCCTCTCCAGCCTTCAGCTGTGCTTGTGCAGGACACCACCAGGCTGTGAACTGGGACATAATGAGAAGGCAGCTTCCTCGTGTCCCAGACAGCCTGTGCCCACTGGCACATTTTTGATGGAAGTAAGGAGAAAGTGGCTGAGTACAGTCCAGCACCTCCCTTCTCTCCCTTTCTCAGGAAACAAAGTACCCCTGCAGTTTGCAGTACTGCAAGTATGGTTGCGAGATCAAGGACAAGGTCTTGTCATGCAATATTCTGGGATGGCTGGGACAAAGCAAAGTCTAAGTCTTGCAAGGGAGCAGGAACTTCTTGAGCACCACAGTCGGACTGCGGGCGGGTTGATGGATGGAGGAGCTGGTGATACCTGGGACTCCTGCTCAGGGACACCATAACCTTGTCCTCTCCTCATAGGAGGGCAGCTACAGCCGAGTGGGAAATGGAAGCTCCTCACTCGTCCCCAGGTTGGCCAAAGCCCAGTCATTCAGGCTGCCAATCTACATGTCTGTGAGACACTGCAGAGGGGTCGTGGGATCCTGGGGATGTAAAGAAGCTCAGAGAATCCCAGCTGTGTTCAAAGAGTTTCCGTGGCTGCTCACCGGGGCTTGGCGTGCACTGAATAGTGGGGTGCAGCTTTGATTCCTCAAGGTCCAGCTGGAGGTCATCTGCATCTAGATCATCTGGGGAGAAAACAATGAGAAACGATGCTCAGAGAAGAACGAGTAGGGCCATCTGGGCTAGCTGGGTCAGAATTTTTTCCCACTGCTTGTCCTCAACACAGACCTTCCCAGCCAGTTCCCAGCCCACAAGTTCAAAGTAGCTGCTGGTGTCCAGTTTGTCCCCTGCAGTCACTGCTGTGGAGGGAGAAGGTCTTGTAAATGTTGGTGGGTTGCAATGTGGCCAGCCCCTCTGTTTTTAGGTTACTCCCAACATTTGAAGTTCATGAGCCCCAGATCCCAGAGTTGTGTGACTGCAGATCCCTCCTCCCATCATGCTTTGTTAAAAATAAAGGAATACTCTAGCCTATGTGGTTACAGAAAACAAAGCCTTCAAATGGATCTTCTAAATGGAAGCTTTCTGGGCAGGCCTTGTCCAGTGTTAGTCCATCAACAAGGACTGTGGAGCTTTGTTCAAAGGGAGCTGTTAGCCTCTACTTTCAACACAAGTTCTTCGTCAGCAACCACCACCACCAAATGGCTCAAAAGCAAAAAGACAAGAGAACCCAACATTTATTGCTTTTTTTTATGTCCTAGGAATTCTTGAATCTGTGGTGCCTAGTTTTTAACCCGGGAGGTTCCCAGTCCTGGATTTGCTTAAAGGCAGACCATGCCTGCAGACTTTGGATCCATGAGGTTTATGCAACCAGCCTGCGTTGCCCTCAGAGCCCAGTCTGCTGGACCAGCATCTCTGTCACTCTGGCAGCTGCACCTTGAGCCAGGCTTGGGCTCTCTGAGGGACCGTCTGTGCTCCTTGGCTGAAGGAGAAGCTGCTGGAAGCAAAAGGGGCTGAGACCTCAGCGGCGTTTTCGATGGCCTGCAGGTGTAGGTCATCACCAAGGAGAATGGCATCCTCTTAATCTAATCCAAGACATGCTTTTCTGCTTTGTTCCTTGTTCCTCTTCTCAAACTGTCGCTGATTTACAGTGCTGGGACACAGTGAGGACAGCTGCTGTCCCACTGCACCATCCCCACCCATGGCACCAGCACAGCCTTCTGCTCCCAGTGTAGATCTTTGGAGAGTTTTCTGTGGTCAGGAGGAAGGGGAAAGGACGTGTTTTGTGCCAGGGAACTGGATCCATGGCTGTGGGATGGCCTCTCCCTTGGATGATATGGACGGATGCTGGTGCCCAGTTGTGCAGCTGGCATCTCATACACCGGCCAGGAAGGTGAGTTTCTACAGTGCTGAAGATACGGCTAACCTAAGCGGGATTTAGTTACCTAATCTGTTTAGAAATGGTGCCTCTCATGAGGTTTGCTCCCTGCCTGTGTTTGAAAATACGACTGGGATTATTTGATTAAAGAACAATGACAAATAATGTGCTATCTTTAGTGCCTCCTGACAAGCATTGTGGCTTTCTCGGCTTCAGTGAGCTTTGCAAAAAAAATGCAATTTTTTGAAATCTGTCTGTATCGGAGTTGAAATATTGCTGCTGCTTTGGAGTCTGGCAAGCAAACACTCACAGTGGGATGGAAAAATATTTCCTCCTTGTATTTTATAGTCTTATAAATCTCCAGTGTCTTTTCCATCCGCAGTGCGGAGGCTGTGATGTGCAGTCACGATACTCAACTCAAAGCAGAGTTGTACTTTCAGTGCCCGGCTGCCACCCAACCATGGTAATGTTAAAGTGTAATCTGCCCCCATCCCTCTGCTCTCTTCAAAGGCCAGAACGCACAAAGGCTGGTTTTAAGCATAGGTTAGACATTTGCATGAAGCGAAGGAGCAATCTTTTGTTTTGCCTGGACAACTGAGCTAGCTGTGAGTTGCAAAGCAATCCTTGGCCAGCACAGCGGGATTCAAAGCAGAAAATGTATCTCTCTTTGCCGGAAATCAGTACTTCTTCCATCCTGGGAACTGCAGAGGAAAGAAAATGGCTCTTGTGTTCTAGCAAGGCTGACTGCATTGTTTCTGAAGTAGCCCTTATTCATTTGAATTTTGCTAAGGGGCCTCCACATTCTGAGGCCTTATGCAAAAAAATGACTTCACTAGTGGTGCCCTTTCCATGGAAAATGGTTCCCAGACAGCTGTACCAACACTGAAGAGGAAGGAAGAGGAGGGGAACTGCTGGAGAAGGGGTAGAACAAAAAAAACTGGGTTGGATGCTTCTTCCCCTTTTGTGTTGTCTTAGCCAGGGCGGTCCCCACACGGGGTTTGCAGATAAATGTTCTTTCCCTCAGAGTTAAGGTGTGGGTGGCTGCAAGAGGCCTGGGCAGGGCCTTCTGGAGAGATTTGAGTAGCCTTCTTGAATGACAGAAGCAGGAAAAGTGTAGCTCTAAGGACCCTCCAGAGTTTGCTGGACGGTTGCAAAAGTTAGTCAGCTTTACAAGCTAATGGAGGTGCTGGACTGGGTAAAGCAGTGCCCTATTGTCAAGGATAGCCATACAAGTGTGTTCTCTTGTAGCTTTCTATAGCTTTGTTCCATTACTGCAAACGTATGCTTGTAAGTAAATACATCCCTGTCTGTCCTCAAACCAGTGGTCCCAAAGCGGAGTGCTGGGAGTGTGATGGAAGTGCCCCGTGGCAATGGTAGTGCTTGCACTTTGCTTGTCCCCTCCTCCGCAGCTGGTTTTGGAGGGTGGCAGGAGTGAGCGGTCCTCAGTGACAAGATCCTGAGCCATCTTTGTGCTGCAGGCATGGGGCAGGGGGTATCTGCTGAACGCTGCCAGTTATAATCCAAAGAGGCATATCCCAAGCACCAGAAATTTTGGAAACGGGACCTTACATACCTGTGGTGACAAGGTGGCAGAGTGATGAGACATGCGCTAACCACACTTCTTTGGGCCTTGGGTGGCCATTACTTGGATGTGAATGGATACACTCGGGTGGTGTCTGGAGAGTTGGGATGGTGGGAAAGAGCTGAGCTGGCCCCGGGGCCCGTGGCACCACGTGCACTCTGCGCCCGGAGTCAGGCGGCCCCTTGGTGCTGGGTTCAGCCAAGGGAGGGGTGCTGGATGCGGGAGCAGGACACGCTGCGGCTGGAGCAGGGTTGTCCCACCAGGGACCAGTTTCTTGCCCCTGGGTGGGCTGCCTGGGACGAGTCGCCTCTCACCGCCCGGCTGTGAGGTTCTGCAGACTTGTTTGTGAAGGGCTCCTCAGTCCCTTGCTGGAAGCACTACGCAAGGCCGAGTGGCCATGGCTATCTGGAGGCCTGCCCCGTCCCTCTCACAAGTTCTCCCACAGCATCCAAGTTCCCTCACCAGCCTGGCTGCGCCCTGCAGGGACACAGCCCTGAGTTACTTTCTCTTAACGAGACCACTTTATCTCTTCGGTGGAAGGAATGTTTGGGAGCTTTTTTCCTCTTTAGTGAGGAAGTATTACAGCATTCGTATAACACAGCTAAATACCACTGGTGGTCATCAGAAAGGAAGCACTGGGAACAGAAATAAAGCAGCAATTAATTAGGTAAAATGGCAATACCACAAAACCCTGATCGTCAAGAGTAGACCATGCACAGCTGAACAGTAAGGAGTCATCTGCAAAAGCTGCACATAGTAAGGAAGGATGCTCTTGTGCATTTCCCGTTTACATCTCTGTGATTTGATATTTCAAGACAAACCCAGTGCATTAACATGTGAAAATGTGAGCTTTTATGAGCTGCTAATAGTCTCATCTGGCACATCTTAGAATCAGTTGGCATTCCCCTCTAGTCCTAATATCTCATGAACACATGTATAACCCAAGAGGCTGAGACTGGCTTGGAGGCCTGGCAGCCTGTGGTAGGTACTGATCTGATGATGGGCCAGGATAGAGTATGCTTTGAGACATCAAATGCTTTGGTGCCCAGCAAGAGCGGGTCTGTAAGCAGCACTATGGGCCCTGGCCACAAACCAGGTCTATTCATAGATGCGGTGATTGCTGTGCTGGTGAAACACCCTAACTATATGCACAAGGGCTGTTAAAGTATGGGCTGCATTAATGATGGAAAAACTGACCCAGCTGAGAAGAAATTCCTGCAGCAATGACCGTAACATATGGCTCCTCCGTACTGTCTGCCCAGTGTAACCACGAAGTCTACTGTGCTTCCAGGAGCCACATCATGCTGGTAGGAATCACACTTGCTAGCCTCTGGCTGGACTTTTTACATTGCTAAAGCTTATTCTTAGTCTGTGAAGGACAGCAGGAGCAGGGACACAGGGCTCGTGACTCACTCGCTGGCAGTGTCATAAAGTGTCTGGGTCATTGTGCCTCCCATCACTGCTGTAGCAGAGAATCCAGCTGCTCTGGGTCAAAATCTCTCTCCAGATCTAGTCCTGCCTGCTTAGGATGCAGAAGGAGATTCTGCAGAGTCCCTGGTTATGGCTGGGTGCACAGTGCTCCGCAGGGACTCAGCCGTCTCCCCATCTCCTGCAGGCACGCGGCCCGATGGGGTTTTGCCTACAGGGTGTTTCAGACCTCGAAAGTGCAAGTGGCCTCTGTGTTTACACAAACATAGAAACAAATGCAGCATCCAAGCTGTGTCCTGAAATGCTATTTCTGCTCGCCAGCAGTTACAGAGGAAGCAAAGGGGCTCATGATTTTCTTCACATTATTCTGAGGTTCTCTGGCAAAGGGGTCACGCCAGCTTTCTGTCTGGAGCTGCTGTTGTGCTGTGAGTCTGTGGGCACAGGAGGTGTGCTTTGCACAGTCCTCTGCCGGCCTCGCGTGACAGATTTGGTGGAGGTCTGTGCAGAGGTGCATTTTGGAGCATAGAATAAATTGACTCTCTAATAGTAAGCACTGATCATCTTCAACTGTGGAGCCGCTTCTGCCCTGCATAGGCCAGCCCCTGTGCTGAGCTCATCATATTCCCCTAGTGTGTCGATTTATTCATACCAAACCCTGACCTTTGCTGTAGCATCAGGGTGTGTGCACAGAAGTAGCACAGGCACAGGTCTCTACCTCCAGCCAGCCACATGTTCCAGTTCTTTGAGTTCGTTCTCTTATCCAGATTAATCCTAAGGTCCGTCTTCTGCATGTTGTAGCGACAAAGATTGATGTCCTGCCAAAGGCTCTGTACTGACCAGAAGTCTAATGCCTAAGCCTGGAAGCTGTCCCATGTAACCTCAGCACCTTTCAGTGGCTTAGGTGGCCTCGCTCTGTGGTCAGCAAGGCCAAACTAGCAAACGTGTCTGTGCTGTTGAGGACCACCAGATGTTTCAGTTAGATTGTGAAGGTTTGGATGTGCCAGGTGAGCTCTTTCTCCAATGCAGTGACACTGGTTGAAGCCCATCCACAGCAGCTGGCCACCAGAGCTGGAGAAGGACCAGTCTGCCTTCCCTGAGGCAGGTGTAGCTCCATGGCTGGCAGTGGACCACTCCTGCAAATGCAGGATCAGATCCTAGCTCGCAGCATGGCCCTGCCCATGATTGATCACCTTTCAGACCAGTTTACTTACAGTGATTATCAGCATGACCTGGAAACAATTCCACGGTCCTCTTGTGGGGATCCTCCTCCTCAGGGCCCATGTCTTCTGCCTCCCATTGGTTGGATATCTTGAAGAAGCTGCTGCAGCTTCCGTAGGCACAGCACTGGTAGGCGTAAGGTACCTCGAGGACTCTGCAAAGGGGCAAAGCAGAACTTTTAGGGGTGTCACCTCCATGACCTGACTCTCCACTGCTTTGCACTCTTTGCTTAATTTCCACATGTGACAAAAGCCAGTACATCAGGTGATGGTTATGTCAGAGCAGGACTTCGTTGTAGTGGAGGACTCCACGTAGGACAGAGTGTGGAGCCAAGTCATCCCACGGTGTCTCTGCACTGCCCCACTTTTGGTGCTTAAGACACTGTCAACAGGATTTTGTCAAATGTCAGGTTTGGAAACTGCACTGAAGTTCCTGGATGATTCCTAAAAACCTTTCTGCTGTTCTCCCTAGACTGAATTAACCTCTTTCCCATGCCCTCTGGCATATTGCCATGTTCACATGGAGTCTTTATTATTTGCCCCAAGGCCATTTTTGGCTGGGCATCCTTTCTTTTGTTCAAGGTGAGAAGTTTCTCAAGAGCTAGAGCAAGGTCCTCCTTGCTTGTTGCCGAAGGTCAGAGAGGCACCTCCAAACTCCGGTTCCATGAGCGTGGCTCACCAGCTCACCAGCTCAGGCAGGGACATCTCAGGTCTCTCAAGTGTAGCAAGTTATTTTGGTATGTCTGATTTCTACTTGAAAGTAGAATTGTTAGTTGCTAATTATAGCATGTGTTACAAGGTTAATTAAACAGCAGCTGAAGATCATCTGGATGAAATACCAGGCTATCAGTCAGCAGCTGCATCTTCTTCAAAGACAGCAAACTCCTGCTTCTTTGCTGGAAGTCAGGAAGACTGCTGATGAAGGCAAAGGAACCTCAGGTTTTCCAGACAATTAAGGTCTTCTGACAAGATCAGTAAATATGGTGAAACTCTATATTCTAAAAATATGCTTTTGTTTTAAGTTCCCAAACATTTCTGGCTGAGCCCCGGGAGGCTATGGAAACTCTGTATACAAGCTTGCTTCCTGTTATAAGCTCCAAATTAAATCCTGTTATTGAAAGGTGGTAGGGAGGTACAGGTCCTCCCAGGATGGCTAAGGACTGTTCTCAGATGATTACTCCAGACATATGCCCCAACAATAAGACTACTTAATGGCAGTACCCCAAAACTGAGGAAATGTTAATAGGTCCGTTGCCTGGTGTGGTTGAATGAACCACTCCTGCAGGCTCAGGGTCTCTGGTACAAATGGAAACCAGCTCCACAGATGTCAATGGGATTAGCTTAAAGGAGGAATGCCCCTGGAAGTGCTGAACTTGACCTGCTCTGCACAAGGGTCTGGTGTCTTCGGTGTGGAAAGCCCTCTAGAATCTTCTGGGACTCCCTGCTGTTTGGAAACCAGTCATGCAGGAGATCCCAGCTATGATAAGTCAAAAAAGTCAGAAGAGAAAGCCCTGCAGGCACCACTGCTGAGGCAGACTGAAGTGAGAGCTCCACTCTTTTCGTCACACCTGAGCTATTAAGCCCAATGCTGGTGCAGTGGCCTGTGACCCCAGCAGTGGGTGTCTAAATTGGAGAAGCTCCAGCCTTGGGAACCCGTACTGCAGGAGCGGGAGAATCAGCTCATCCTGGGCTCCAAGGGAACAACCTGGGAGACCCAGCAAAAGGTGGCTTCACCTCAGGGGAATCTGGACCATGGGCCCCTCAGCCTGAGGGCAGGTGCTACGCTGGAGACCCACCACTAAGGGAGGGTCAGGAGAGCCAGAGCCTGCATGGCAGCACTGTGCTCTGAGCCTTTTGCAGCCTTCTCTTGCTCAGTTTGACCCCTTCAGGCTCCTCATTAATCCATAGCAGACAAGACACGGCCACACAAACAGAGTTTACTGAAGGAAAGCTGGATGTCATTAGCTAGGACTGGCTTCTGGGAATGTTTTCCATTGAGAAGAGCCCTGAGCTGGGCCTGCTCCATGCTTTCCACTTGTGTGTGTGTTTGGGGTGGGGGTGGCAGGCCTGGGAGCACATCACCACTCTCCCGTGGAAGACTTTAAAAGATGAGGCGCGTTAGCAGCAGATGAAGCTTCCTCAACCTATTGGCCTGAAAGGATGGAGGAAAGCATGAGATAAACAAGGAGAGCAGGAGGCTGATTGCTGTAAGTAAATACAGGCTGTGCTGAGTGCCAGAAGTGTAAGAGACAACACCACCAGTACCTCATTTTGGGGAAGCTCTCCTTGGTGAAGGGCTCAGAGAGAGCTGGGTTGCCTTGGAGCTTCAGATGGGTCAGTCCACCCAAACCATCCAGAGGCAGCGTGACCAGCCGGTTATCAGTCAAGTCGCTGATGAAGAGAAAGCAGAGGGAGATGGTGGTCAGGGTTTTGCTGCTAGTCATAGCTGCCTGCCTTGGTTGCTCCTTCAAATGTGACGCTGAAATGGGGCTGGGGACTGCATGGGGACCAGGACCCTCTGGACATAAATGAATTGATGCTGCAGTTCCTGGGGAAAATGAGGGGCAGGAGTAAATGCCTGCACTGAAAGCTCTCAGTGATATCTACCTCCCTGTGCACACATCTGCCCCACATTTCTCTTCCACCACCACTTTCCCCCTGGTAGGTCAGGTGTGATCTGCAGGTCCCAGCCCATAAAATACCCAAGAGTCTTTGTGAGGGGACTGAGGACTGGGGACACCTTCAGAGCCAGCAAAGCTGGTCTGCAGTGACTCTTGCTGAAACAGTCTATTGTCTGATCTTTCATAAAGGCATTTAAGGCCGGTATGAAAGCAGCAGAAAGTGGAATTTAAAGTGTTCAAGGTGAGAGCTTCTTGAAGACAGCCCCTTCTGCACTTTCATCATCCCTTTAATGTTGATAGGAAGCCTTGGGATTTGGTCTGCCCACGTCAGTGCTGAGACATGCACCTCAGCACTGCAGCCTTCTGGTATCTAAATGCCAGGTGTCCCGGTAGCTTGGGGAGGCAGGCTGAGCTCCTCAGATACTTGCTGTCCATGGCCCACTACGAAAGAAGTATCACTGCAACTTACAGCTTGGTGAGTGAGTGCAGAGTCACAAAGGCTTCAGGGTGAATAAAGTGGATGTAATTCCAGCTCAGATCTCTGCAAGGCAAGGACATGCCAGTAAGAGGGGTGCAGAGCAGGGCAGTGAAGCTGCTGACACTGGCCTGGCCAAGGGGTTTGATGCAAGCAAATGTGGGATCTGTAGCCCCTTGGTCAGCAGCAAGTTCTGTCTACTTGCAGCTCCCTGGCGACAAACACATTTGAGTCTATATATGGGTGGTTTCTAACAAAGGGCACAAGAGTTTGCCTTGCAGGAGCTCCTCTACTGAGACCAATGGGAAAGGTTCTTTTTGGGTTCATTTCCGTAAATTCAGAGCTGTCATGCTAACACGCTAAACCTCAGAGCATTAGACAGATTATACCTTAGTGCCAGAGCATCTCTGATGTGGTCACACTGCTGGGTCCTCAGGCAAAGGGAAATAGGGTCAGGAGCTGCGTGGAAGGTGAACCAAGGCCACCTTAGAGTGTCTCCTGTCATGTACAGTTGGCTTGGTTTTGAGGAAGATTCCCTGAGGCTCCTCAGTAAGCTCTACTTCCATCTGAGCTAGAGGGCCCACCTCACTCTGTCCTCAGCAGAGAGGAGCATTGCTTCTCCTAAGGCTGACTACACAAGCAATCTGCTCCATGTATCTGCATCTCTCCAACTCTGAGGGGAGGCAGGGGTGCCTGCCCAGATGTACATGTCTCACTGCAGGGGACCCAGAACATACCCAAAGGCAAATGCTAGAGCTTACACGCTCAGTTGTAGGTTTGTGTGACTATAGTGTGGCAGCAGCATGGTCATATTTGCATGCTTGTCCGTGTGTTACATGTAGTACGTGAGTGTTCCTGAGCAGTTATAAACATGGTGTACATGACACTCCTGGGATCTCTAGGAATGCCAGCCTATTAAATGACACTCAAATTGCTGCACCATGGGAAAAAGCTTTTATGCAATTCAGTTCACTTCCTAACAGAACAGTAAATAAAGACCATCAGCACTTGGAGGGCTCTTCCCACACATCACAGGGAGAATCATGCCCTGCGGATCCTCACTAGATTTTCAAAGATGCCGAGCACTTAAGTGGGCTGTCTACTGTAAGGTCACTGTGCGTGTATGATACATGCGTGCTTGTGTGCGGTTAATACTTCTAACATACGCTTTTGAGTTGTGGAGAGACAGTCCCAAATCGAATGGGACGGTCTGCATGGATGTTCCAGGAGTGCATGGCCCAGGACCAGCATGTGCAGGGAAAGGGGTGCTGGAACTCACGTACAGCATGGTAAATCCCCTCTGCAAGGGCATTTAGGAGGCAGGTGTCCATAGTGTGTGCTGTGCAACCTATGAGTTGCAGCGTGTGGTTAGAGCATGTGGTGTGGAGTGTCTGCATGCCTGGCAGGTAACCAGTTTATTTACAGGAGGTGTCTGCATGCAGGAGGTGAGCCAGGGAGAAAGTTTATACCCTGTTCTTTTGCAAGAAGAAGTGGAAGAGGGATTGGACAGCAAAGCCTCCCAGCAGAGGCAGAGGGAGCGGGGTTGGGAAACTCCACACCAGCCTGGCTGGTTGCTCACAGTTCTCCTTCCCCCCAGCAAAAAGCCCAGTCATTCCCCCTGCTAGACAACACTTACATGGAGCGCAGGGCCATCAGCTGCACAAAGGTGTCTGCTCTGATTTCATGGATCCTGTTGTGCTGGAGGCCGCTGAAAAAACAGAAATTGGTTTGAGAAAATAGCTGAAGGCAGTGTTCATACTTTGTAGGGATCTTTGTCCCATGGCAGCAGAAGAAAACTCACAGTGGAAGTTGTTTTTTGAGCTTGGGAGACCTACTTTTATTTCAAGGGGTAAACAAGCAATGAAACAACTAAAAGCTGTTCTCACCTATGGGCAGCTCCAGGGCTCAGACAGCCTTTCCTTTTGATGCCATCATGACCCAGCAAAGTGCCATTGATATGCTGTGGCTAAAGGTGCCCCATTATCTCCAAAGCCACACTGGTTTCCCACTCTGCTCCTCCCTAAGCCTGCAAATGCTTTGTTCAGAGAAAAAGAGAAGAGCTTGGAGCCAGGGAGTCAGCAAACACAGCTGTGTGTGACCCTTCAGGAAGGACTACACGGTGCTGCCCTTTGCCTTGGAGATGATGAAGCAGGGCTGAGGGCTGAAGGCAACTCAGATTCTCAGGAAGAACAATCCCGAGGTTTTGTGGAACCCACCATCCACACCCTGCATGTGTATTTTCCTGAAGTGCCTCAGCCCCTGCACATCTCCCTTCCAGCAGCCTCCTGCACTCCCCGGGATAGGGGAGGAAGCCGGGTAAGAGCTGATGCAGTGTTTGCTGGCTGACTCATACGCTCCCCGCACCCCTGGAAAGACATCTAGAACTGATCCAAGCATCCACTTGGTGGGAAACATTCATATCTTTTCAGTTTTCTTTTCCCTAGTGTGGAACAATGGTGAATATCTTTTAAAATGCTCAGAAAATGCCCTGCAGAAGTGGTGTCCCCATGTGTCACCTTCTGCAAGGGGAGACAGCCGCTGCTTAGTGCTCTACCTACAACAACTCCCCTGGGAATTTGCTGGGTGGCTAACCTGCCTTTAGACTCGGAAATGATCTTGACTGGTCTCACCCAAGGGCCTGCACCTGATGGCTGCCATGTCTCACCTGGTATTGGCCACACATTTGTGTTTCAGAGACAGGGGCTTGAGGCTCTCGTATCTGCTCTACGGCTGGTCTCTCAGTGCCCCATGTAGCCAAGAAGGCATTTCTTGTATGTCTAGTGGAGATTTCAAGTGAGGGCCGTGGTAAGCTCTGTGCACAAATTTGGGGGTACTGGAGCAAGCCAGTGAAAAAGAATTCTGGGATGTTTAGCTGCGAGGGACCACCTGTGTGTTGCAGGTAAAAACCTGCACGTTGGCAGCTACAGCAGGGCGACTGGCACACGTGAGGCGTTTGCGTGCCAGGCTGTACCACCGTGCACCCCCAGACTTGTTCCCAATGTATTTCCCGGCAGGAATGCTGGTGCCTGCTGGGGGTGGGGCTTACAGGATGCTAACTTTGGGCTTAAGGGACCAAATAGCGATTTTGTAAGAAAATGCTGATTTAAGACAGAGTCTGCATGACTTAAGTGGTTGGAAAGAGGGATTTACTGTACTCATTTGGCGTATTATCAAATATTATAAGAAGAAATTTAGGCACAATGCGTGCAACTACAGGTTTGGAATTCTGAAAATTTGACCCTTTTTTGATATCTTCTATTTTTTCAAACATTTTCCTGGGGGTACTTTAGATAAAAATATGTCCAACTCTAACTCTGTCCTCAGAGCTCCCAAAGAGCCAGCAAGGGCTGTGTAACTCTTGTTTTCATGTGATTTCACACAGTGTCATAATGTCTGGTTTTGCTAGGGCTGGATGAACTGGTCTGGCCATCCAGACTAGGGTGCTGCAGAGAGCAGGGAGAACTTCTCCAGTGTATTTTTGTAGGGATGCTGCTCCCACAAGTCTGTTCTTCCAGGTTGCAGAATTCTATAAAAAATCATAGAGTCTATTATTTTTATTTTTTTTCTCAAAAAGGCCAAGAACTTCTGCTAGATTTGAAGTGTAGGGCCAGATCTCCAGACACTTTGAACTGAACTTGAATAACTCTGTCTCAGAGCAACAGAGGTGCCTCCCAGGGCCCAGAGGATACCCAATTCAAGTGAGGAAAGTGTCAGTCTTCCCTACGGAGGGGCCAGTCCTGAGCAGTGTGGATAAGAGCTGCTTTGTGCCCATGGCATGGGACCCTTCCATGAAGCAGAAGACATTTGTGGTATAGATAAACCCCATTGTTGATTAGCTCATACAGGGACTAACTACAGAGGATTAACTACAGAGTTAATGAAGATTTCAATGCTGTCACACCCTACTTCTGTTTGCTGTGGCTGGGACCTCTGAGAAGACCTGAGTGAATTAAGCTCCTATGCACAGGGTATGTATTGTTATTCTGTATTTGCACAGGGGGAAAGAGCTCTGGTCCATTTGCAATCGAAATGGTGAGTTACAATGCTCAGCCTTCCCAGTGCTTGGTGAAGATTGAGTTTTGTGTGTGGGAACTGCCTCTCTCTCTGAAACAGCCCCTTTCCCCCAGAGCATGGTGCAAGCGAGGGCATCTACTCACAGCTCCTCCAGCCGCTGACACCGGTGGAAACTGGGCAGATCTTCGATTTGGTTGTGTGACAGTTCTCTGCAAGGGAAGGACCAATACAGGAGCGTTAGGAGGTCAAAAGCGAGTGCCCCTGAGCCCTCCCTCAGAAAGCACATGTTTCTGGAGAGGGGGATGACCTGACTTCGATTTTAAGCAGCTGCAGCGAGCAGTAACCCCAGGCGAGGGGGATCTCCACACACCTGATGTTTGCTCTGAGCGTCTTTGTGCAAGGCAAGAACGGCTCGGTGGTTTACCTGCTCACCCAGCCCCAGCCCAGCTCCCTCCAGCACAAGCTGCGGACTGAATGAGCTGCTTCTACAGCTGGGGTGGGCTTTTCCTCCCCAGCCCCAAGTCAGCTGTGAAATGCATCCGTGCCAGCTTCTGCCGTGCACAGCCTTGCTTTTCTGTGGGCAAAGCGGAGAGGTGTTTGCGCCAGAGCAGCCAGCCAGCTGCCTTGCCTCCTTCCTGGCACAGCAAACCCACCTGCCCATCGCCTGCTCTCCACCCGGCCTTTCCTGCCTTCTCCCCAGGGTTAGGGAAGGGGCTGTGGCACTGTCAGAGATTTGGTACAAGACATTACAGACTGTGAAAACCTCTAGTCCTCATTCTTTCAAGTGCTGCCACTTGAAAGCTATTCCCAGCAAACTGCTGTTCCTCCTGCTTCATGGCCTGGTGTCATGTCGGCATCCAGGGTAGAGTGACTTGGTAGTCAGAGGAAAACCTATCCTGGCACAGCTTAATGTGAATTTATTAAAGCTGAAATGGGCTGGATAAAGAGTCATGCTTAAAATCAGCTCTTTCCCCCACCAGCAGAGGCTGGATTTGTGGTTATTCAAGGAAATTTGCCTTAGGGTAAAGTTTTGTATGCGGCCTCTCTGCTGACTTTCCAAACTCAGTTTCCATCTTTCTGCCAATAAGTTGCTGCTAAAACATTACAATTATTTATTTTTTTGCCAACCCCTGCTCCACCAGTTTTCCATGGTGGGGAGGAGGAGGATTGGAAAAGCAAGCAAAAGTTTTGTGCTTGGTTCTGGAGACTGTCACCCAGTATGGAGAAAGAGCTACAGCATCAGTCACTTTTCCCTGGTCCCTGTGTCAATCCACCGGGTTTGACAGGGAGCTGCCTCAGCTAGACCATGACAGGGGGAGAATGCAGCCCAGGGTTATTTCTGGTTCCCCCGGAGGGAGGGTAGCCAGATGCAGCCCAGTATGTACCAGCAGAGCAGCCTCAGTCACTGATGCTGTGTTGTGGACACATTGGGATGAAGGTATTGGTGGCAAGAAGAGACTTTTGCTCTGCTCAGGGAAGTTTCAGCTATTTCAGATTGAGAGGAAAGACAAATCTGTGCACTGAGCAGAAGCTCTGGGCAGAAGCAGCAGGACGATATCAGGTTGACACCAAGCTCGAGCTCAGCAGAGCTGCCCTGCCTGGGTGTGCTGGACTCAGTGCCCACGCACGGACCGCTGTCCCAGCACGGCCACGAGCCTCACGCCCCTGCGGTGGCTCTTACAGCCCCCGTGCAAGGTGTCTGCAGAAAATCTGCAGTGTGGTGTGAGCAACTGGAGGGCAGAAGTGTGGCATTAACTGTGTCATCTATGTTCAGATGTGTCACAGTCGTAACATCAACCTGACCAACTGCCAAGGGGCTGGCAAAGCGGGGGAAAGCAGAGGGAACAACCACTAGCTCTGCGGGGACCCAAGGCCGATGCATTTCAAAGGCAAGAGAGGCGTAAACATGCACAAACATTGGCCCACATACTCTCTCTCCAAACTCTGAAAGCAACGCAATTAATGTCAGTAAAATTAACTGGGAAAGAGGAACGAGGAACAAGGAACAAGGAACAAGGTGGGGTGTCCCAATAAAACTCTCCCACAAGGAGGGGGCAGGCACGAAGAACAGGCTCTGCTGCGAAGGTTTACAGTCTGATAACTTGCAAACATAAACAGAGGGCTTGGGACCCTACAGCCTGGGCCGTTCAAATGCTACACTTCCGTGGCAAGATGTCCATTGAATTGGTCCAGATGTCTAAAGGTGAGAGATCTTCCCTACAGGGACAGCTGGAGCCAAAATGGCATGATCTGTTCAGTTACAAATTGTGTTCTTTTATTTTTATGCTTTTCTCTTGTTTCCAATTTTTGTGATCAAGAATTCACTCCTGTTGCCTTCCTGGGACAAACTTGTTTTCATTTTCAGCTTGCTTGTATAAAGACTGATGAGAGGCAAGCCTCCTTCTTGCCCTAAGGCTGCAAACTTGTGTAAATCTGGCTCATGACTCATTTGCTGAGGATGTCTTCGACTGCAGACAAGGTTGGGGATCTCAGGAAGGATGTGTGTGATTCCTGAGAAGGTACAGGAGTCTTTCTGAGAAGCTAATGATGGTACTTTTCTAAAGACCAGGCAGGGCACAGAAACGTTTTACTCACAGGACTCGGAGGCTGGGCAGCTGCTGGCACATCGCTCTGGGGAGTAAATGGATGCCTGCCCGCGTCAAGGTCCTAGAGTAGTGGAGGAGAGAGAAGAAATGGTGTTTGAGAGCCAGCACAGAGTCCGTGACCCACAAGCCCAGCTACCGGTCCCAGATGGTGGCAGGAGAGACAATATCAATGGAATAAAGAAATACCTGGAGAGAAACGAAAACTGACTTAGAAATGGGCACTGCTGATGGGCCTGGTAAAGGTGAATGTGCCTGTAAGAAATTTTGGGAGGCTGCTGAGTACTGAATTCACTGCTGTCTTCAGTCATGTCAAAGGCAGGTGGCAGTGCCCTCTGTAGAGTGGTCTGTGATCCCAGTTCCCCTTTGTCCAGACTGGTGATCCGCCTGAAGGCACGACTGCCTCAGAAGCCCATGTATGGGGGATGGATGGTGTGTCCCTGTGTCCCTGAGGCAAGAAATGGCCAGGTCACACTCCTGGGCTGGGGTGCTCAGCTGTGCTCCCAGTTTGGGACCAGTGCCCTAGAGAGAAGGACTGTGGGTGGCCAGAGACAGAGTCTTCCAATCTCCCTGCTCTCCTGGGTCTGGTGGTGTGAGGATGGGACCAGACCAGTTCCAGTAGCCCCAGCCTGGGTGGCAGATGCCAGTGCTGGTCCCAGGATGGGCAGAGACACTGGGTCTCAGCAGGCCACACTGAAGTGTTGCACCCAATGACTTGTTCCTTCACACATGCAGAAGCAAAGGAAGGAAAAAAAAAAATCAAAAAAAAAGATTGGAGCACACTCAACAGTACCAAGAGAGCAACTCACAGAGAGGAAAGCTGCTTTCAGGAGCCACAGGGGTGAAACGAAGCAGAGAGGTGAGTGACCAGGGAGAGGCAGAGCTGAAGACAACCAGCTGCACAGCACTGTGAAAGTTGTCCTTGCTGAAACAGCCTGGATCGCCTTGAAGGAGGAAGAGCACAAATAGCAGGGTAAAAGGGAGAGAGTTGCCACTCACAAAACTTCTAGGCTGGTAGTGCCTTTAAGGTCTGGGAATTCTCTGATGTCCGTTGCACCATTGAGCGACCTGCAGAGAAATGAGCGTGAAGTGAGATGGACAGAGGACCCAGAAGCAACTGCAGCTGCTCAAGGTCCCAGACCCATCAGCCATGGTGATGAATCTGCTTCCTCACACCCAAATGCGGTGATCAGAGGCCCAGATCCAAAGATGCCCCTCTCATCAGTATGCCACTGCCGGCTGCATGGTGGAGCAGACATCTCACGCAGTGGAGATGCAGTGAGATGGAGTTGGGCATTTCTATGCAAGGAGGCTTGGCAAGCTCAGACCCTCTCCCAACCACTGAAATTCTTGGCATGATCTCTACCAAAATTAAATAAAAAACCCCAAACAATTAGCATGGGGAATGTAAGCAGGCCATCCCACTCAAGCCTCCCAGAGTCTATGCATTTGGAGCTAAAGAATGCATGGGTATTTGAAGGATTTATTTTGTTTGCCTGAGTGTGTGTTCCTGCAGCGAGAGGCTGGGTGAGGCTTGTAAATAGAGATTTTGAGGTTGTGTTCGCCCCAGTGTTTACTGCCGTGCCACAACAGGTTAGCTGAAAAGCCAGCCCGTCCGGGCCAGCCAACGTGGAGCAGATGTTCTGGTCCAGATGATGCCCAGCACATGGTGGTGGACCTAGACCTGGTTTAGGGACGTTCATGCGAAGGAAGGACTGTCGCTGCTGGCTGCCCAGTAAGATTATTTGTGCCATGGTGTCAGTGTTATGGGACACATGTTGCTCTGTTTCTCCACCTTGCAGAGGAAGGCAGATGCCTTCAGTGATCTTGTGCTTGGTCAGCTATACAACAGTGCAAAGGTTTCTTGAGCAGCATGCAGAAAAAGGTGTGGCACTTGTAAGTGTGGTCTTTGCTGGTGCTGATGCAGCTGTGGAGACCCTAGAAGATTCCAGTGCCTGTCAGCTGGGTGGGCAGGAGGAATGGATTGCTCCCTCCAAAATGCCCTTCTCAAAATTATTCTACTTCAGCAGAAAGCATCTGCAGTGTCTACTTCTTGGCTCACTGCTGTTGGGGCTGGCCAGAAAAGTGGCATCATGGTCTTCTATTGGCACAAGGGGTCTAGAAATGGGGAAGGGAGAAGGCCACTAAGATGTCCTGCTCCCAGGGCTTGGAGCGTGGATGTGTTACCTCTCTGTGGATGTGCCTGGTGAACTTACAGAGTGTGGAGCTTTGGCAAGTACTGGAAAGCAGACTGTCCAACAAACTGGATGGGATTGTCATAAAAATGGCTGCAAAGGAAATGAGTAACTGGTCAGATTCTGCTGCGCATGTAAAGAAGATGCTATTACAGATCAAGAGCCTTGGACTAACTAGTAGTAAGCTATGTAGGAGGTGCTGTCTATCCTGTGAGGAATCCTTGTTTTCCAACTAACCCCAGACTCTCCCACTAGCCTGTTTTGGCTGAACAATGGTACAACTGAGGTCTCATGCTGCTCTGGATGGGCCCTTTAGGGTCCTGCTGAACCAGGCAGTCTAGAAAGATGCAAAGCCCTCCTTCAACCCTGCTATAGTGCTGTAACCCTGCTGGGGAGCACCACGCATTTGATGACACCTCCTCCTGTCTTACATATCCACAGAACCAGCATTCTCCCCACCAACTGTAAAAGACTTTAGATCAGCAGATCCAATGGAGACATGAGTATTCTGGGTGTACAACCCCCATGTCACTCCATGGATGGTGCCCAAGGAAGATGGGGGTGAGGCTGGTTTGTTTTGAGTGGAGCAGTGACTGTTTTCACCCAATGTCACCATGGCTTTCCAGATGTTGGTATTTCTATAACTTCAGTCCCAGACTGGCCAAGCAGAGCTTTTATCACTTGCTGTGATTTCCAGTATCATTGTGGTTCAGAGAAGAACTGTCCAAAAATCTCTGCCTGTGTCTGAATCAGAGGGGCAATGTGCTGGCAACTGGGTGTATTTATCTGCAGAACTTCTTGTCTGTGGATCTGGGGTAGGCACACAGTGATCTGTTGTTCCAGCTCCCCCACACATATAGCTACTGCTGTAGCTTGCTAGCAGTTTTTCTAAACATGAGGAATAAACACAGGCATATGTCAACCAGGGCTTAGAAAATCCTGTTATGCATGGCAATATTTCCATGCAGACCACCCATATATTGTTCCTTCGTTGTTATCAGCCTGTACTGAAGCAAAGTTCAGCTGCGGGGAAAGAGAACCCATGGCAAAAATCTGAGGCACAGCTAGAAGGAGCTAATTTCAGCTTGTGTTGTCCTGAAGACAACAAATGTCAAATTGCAGTGAATTGTCAGAAATCCCAACCAAAGACATCAGAAATCCCCCTTTCTGCGGGATGTAAGGAATAGGAAACATTATTTAATTTTCTTACATTGTTTGGAGGAGAGGATTCCCAACAAAGGCGTTCTCTGGAATAGCTTTGATGTTGTTGTTATGAAAGCCGCTGTTGGGAGAAACAAATATCTTGATATTAATGCGTGAGAAAGGCTTGGAGACACCTTCTTTCCTCAACACTGTCAAAGGCAGAGAGCTTTCAAAACACACATAAAATAGGAGGTGTAGGCTCTGTCCCAGCTGTAGCATCATCCCAGCAAATGACCAAGGTCTGTCCTTTGGCAGGACAAAGCCCTCATTCGGCTGTATTTACTCTGTGTATAGCCTGATGCTCCGTACATCACTCCACTGAACCCACCAAGAAGACAAGGAATTAAGGTAGAACACTTTACAGGTCAGGAAACTGGAGCAAGCAAAGCACGCGTGTTTTGTACCCTCCAGGAATTACAATTTTTATGGATGGTCTCTTCGTTATAGCTCCACAGCTGTTAACCACAGTGCAGTTTACCATGAATTGTTGGTCTGTATGACTTTGTAGATCTAGCTGGGATATTTTTGGCTAAGCTTGAGAAAATTGCTATCAGCAAACTTTTGCAGCAGAAGAGAGCTCTGTGGCCACAGTCTGATCTCCTGTACATCAAAGGCAGCCATGGGATCCTGTGTCTGGGACCAAGACAAGGTCTAGGTAATGCCTAGGTTGTTTAATCCCAGAGCAGTCTGTGTGAGTGATTAGTTGGATGGCTGTTTGAAATTTGCCTCTTATTTAGTGATGGGCTTCTCAAAAGCCATCTCAAAGTGGATTAGGGATCTTATTCTCATTTTGAATGTCAGAGTAATGATGATAGCTGTTCTGATCTGAGAAATCTGCTTGACAAGAAATTCTTCCGGTAAAAGAAAAAAGTGGTGCCAGATTTTGACTCCAAGCCTCCCAGAAGCAACAAAGCAGCTGCTTTTGTCCCACCCCAGCCTGTCACCAGTGTGACAGTCTTAGGGCCCACAGGAACTGTCGATCCACATCAACTCGACTTGATCCCATCTTGGTACCTCTACCTTCATGGGTGTTAAGTGGGATGGTTTCCCATTTTTAGTGTCTCCCAGGCTGGCCAGTTAGAGGAGAGAGAGCTAGCCACTAAAATGGTGATAAACTTTTGTAATTCCCTGTTATAAATTTGTCCTAAGGGAGATCAAACAGTTCCTGCGTGTCAGAGGAGGTGGCACAGAGCCTGTAGAATCTACAGCCTCACAATAACCCAGATAGCTCCATGGTTGTGCTCTCAGGCAGGGGAATGGACTTTAGAAGTAGCTGGAGATCAGATGGACTTTGAGTTCCTCAGATGCCACAGGAGAATGAAGAGCTGCAAGAGGAACCTGCTCCAAGCCTGATGGGGAATCTCCCACTCCCTTCCACCAGCCATGGTGCAGAGGCTGATGGTGAGGTGATTAGAGCTGATGGAAATTGAGGGGATAAACTGCTTTGATGCGCAGGGTGGTAAGGGCTGGAAAAGACAAAACAAAGTCTTGGACTGAGTGCGCTCCTCAAGTCAGAGCACACGCAATGCTTTATTGGTCACTCTCCATTGGGAAATGCTTTTGAAAAGGAATAAATAGAAAATCTTACAGTTCCTGCAGTCGGCCCAGCGTCCTGATAGCCCCGGGGAATTCCAGCAGCTCATTGTAGTTTAGATCCCTGAAAGACAGAGAAGGGAAAAACATTCATTAATGTTGCTGTAGGAACTGAACCGAGTGTATCTGTGCTTTGAAGGCATGGAAACTTGGTTGTTAGGCATGGGAGACAGGTTTTTCCTACCGTGCCGATTCAGCCACTGCCTGGAAACAAAATCTCACACATTCCAGCAGCAGGAATATTCCCTGCTAGGAGCACTGTCAGGAGAGAGCCAGTCCAAACCATGGCTGCTGCCATCTGGACTCCTTCCCCCCAGGTCCCTCCATGCCCAGGGCTGGTCCGTGCTGTTGCTTCACATCTCCAGAGTGCCCTGTCCCCCTCTCCTAGGAACTCACCCCCAGGGGCTTTGGCTGCAAGTCATTTTTCCTGCCTTTCCAGGTCAAAATAGGATTTTATGAATGGCAAGAATCACAAGAGCAGCTTCACTTGTGTGGGCCCCATAAAAGGGCTTTTCTGGACCCCCTCGCCCTGCGGTGCAGAGGGCATCAGGGGCCCATTCCCTTGGTGCTTGTCCTGGGGACACTGGGTCTCCCTGTCACTGGGACATGCTGTGACTAGGACCAGTGGGAAAAGCAGGCTATGGGAAGCAGTAGGTCTTCTGATGGTTGGGGTGAACCCCACAATGGAAACTCTGAGCCAAAGGTGGAAGTGATGTGCAAGAGGTGTTGACACTGCTGAGTGTTAAGTTTAATTTGCAGTGTAATAAATTAAGGTAAATATAATAAGCTGGTCGTAATGACAAGTGTAGAGTTTACCTGTCCTGACTTGGCAACCAGAAGAGACATCTGAGCTTGAATGAAAGTTCATGGGCTGCATTTGTTCTCCAAGGATGGGCTGAGACCTCCGGAAAAGGATTTATTTGAGCTCCGGGGCACTGCTGGCAGCCTGGGAGGAACAGCCCTGTGAAGGTACTGATCCTGCTGTGGACTGGAGGGGGCCCATGGAGGCTGGCTGGGCTTTAGATGTGCAGCACTGCTCCTCTAGCACACCCAACACTCTCCTTTGAAAGGCAGTTCCAGCTGAAACAGTAACATTTGACCCCATCCTGGCCATCCCACAGACCAAGACACTGAAATCTGAAAACCGTGCGACTGCTTCCTACCTGCATGAAACTCACTGAGTTTTAAGTGGTAGATACTTTGGAACATGAGGGTAATTACTGGCTCCTGGAGATTACTGTATAATTACACTTAATGGACCTCAAAGTAATTACCATGTAACCTGGATTGTGGTTTACGGAACAGAAATAACCGTGCATTTACACAGCAATGAGTTGCTGCCCAATTACCTTGTAATTCTCATCCTTTGGGCCCAGGCATGGTAATTACGTTATGATCTCTCTTGGCCCCCTCTCTCTCTTGCACAGTCTTTGCCTTTACCAATGTCCCTGCTTGTGAGTTACTCTCCAGCACCGTCTGGGCTTTGCCCTGTAGGTATTTACACAGTAAATCAACCCAGAGAATCTCTCCAAACTGGTCTTCCCTTGTGCCTTCCAGGACTCCAGGCTTATATGACTTATATCCTAGGAAATACTCATCAGGGAATTACAAAATAGGGACAAAACCAGAAGAAAAATATGGAATAAGATCGCCTTGGGTGGATTTTGTCTTGTGTAGCCCCGACAAGGTCCATGCCAGACCTTGTTGCTGGATTCCCTGTGCAGCCCAGGGGATGCGGCAGGTCCTGCTGTGGCAGGGTTTTCTCCCCACACCAAGGGCTGTGTTCTCTCCTGCACTTACAGAGGGAGTCTGGCTGCCTGCACTACGCATATGGATTTCAGCAAACGAATCCTGCTCCTGTAGCACCTTCCTCTCAAGGTCTGGAAAGGGTTCAAGTAGCCTGATAATTGCCGGTGCTGGCAGTCAGGGCTGGTGACAAGACCACAAGCTCTGCCTCCACGCCGTGTCCAGCCCGCAGCGCAGCGGCAGAGTCCCAGCACAAGGGAAGCTGCCTGCATGCTCTTAGCCATTTTCTGTCGATGGTACCCGTCAGGCGCAGCACACGGCCGAGTGCCTCACGTTATGCAGGCTCTGTGACACAGGACAAGACAGGCCAGGACTTCTACAATGCGCATGCCTTCACCAAAGCTCAGGGAGGCACAGGAGTGGATTTCCAATGAGAACAAACGATCAGAAGTGCAGACAGGGAGCATTTTGAAAGCATCAGTCAAATCCCATTAACCTTCAGATCACTGCACTGAATTAAATCAGAGAGCATTAGCAGCCTAAGTTGACTGACAGTCCCAAATCTCTGTCTGTGTGTAAGGTGCTTAACACCTATAAAAGTCTCACCCTGCAGTGGCTTTCCAAGGTTACAGGGAGGTCTGGCAGCAGAGCAGGAAGCTGCGGAGGTCACTCAAGGCTGGGTGTCTGCCTGCGCCGCTTCCCCCCCAGTACCGCAGACCGAGGGGCTGGGATGAGCCTGCGTGATGCCAAGGGACAGACCCTGGATGACAGACACGGTGAGCCCCGTCCCCAGCTGACACTCAGCCCACCACAGTCATGTCACCGACATGGGGGGAAGCTCTGTGTGATGGCATGGGGTTGAGTTTCTCCCCAGCGATACCCGACTTGTCTGTGGGCAGATGACAGACGGAAAATATTGCCCAACAGAGGGGAGGCTTGGCTCACCTGTGATTCACTAACAGAAAAAGGGAGCTTAGATCTGTAACCAATATTATTTACAAGGAATAATTCAGCATGCTGTAATATTTGCTCCTGTCTTTCTCCAAAAATGCATTTCCTTTCCAACCCGTGTCTCTTCCAGGCGGGCTGGTCTTTCATCAGCAGATGAACATTCTGTTTGTACCTCCGTGTGTGTGCAAGTATGTACAGGACCGGAGCGTCCTGTAGAGCGTTCCTGAGCGAACACACACCTTTCCCAGCCCTGGCAGCATCCTGGTGCCTCCCTCCTCCCTGCACTTGACAGATACAAAGAGCATTGTGTTCAGCAGCTCCCTCTGGGGAAAAAAGCCATCTCTGAATGCTGGCGTATACTGGGCTTGTTGGAAAGTGGAAATGCAACCAGGTGTAGTCATGCTGCTCCAGCCTGGCTGCCAGCAACCCCAGTCTCCTGCCAGTGCTTCCTGGTTTTTGGTGAGGTGAGCCTCTCCCCCGGAAAACAAACACAATTGTGCTCGTTAGCAGCTCCCCTGGGTGATGCTTGCAGCCGACTGCTCTTGATTTGCGTGCCGCTTGCACCACCCTGACTTGCCTCCAGCACTGCCCTGTGCCGAGCCCTGCCAGTTTCGGGGGGTTCATCCGGTTGGAGAAGGCTGGAAAAAGCTGGTACCTGAGATGTTCCCCAGGCATCATCTCTTCCCTGTGGTGGGGCAGCTTTCCCCAAAGGCCAGACCCAAGCCAGGACACAAGGGTGGCTTCCCTCTCCCTTCCTTCCCAGACTTGAGTTCAGGCTCTGGTTCAAGCAATGACCCAGAAACAGCCTCTGACCTTCACCACAGGGGAGGCTGTGGGTGTTCATGGCAGTGGGGAAATTTTTGTTCGTTTAGTGAAATTCAGTCCTCATGTCTTTCCACAGACGTCTGATATCAGCAGGGCCACATCCATCCCAGATGGATGCTCTCCCGTGATGAATTTGGCCCAGCCTGTGCACCTGGTGGTGGGTCTCCAGAACTTCTTTCCTGGTGTAGGGTCAAGGTGGACGAGAAAGAGTCTGGACTCAGCAGGTCAGGAAGGATTTTGCATTTTAGCTTCAGGGGCAATGAAATTTCCTCCACTGAGCATGCCAGTGGACTGTACATCATTTCCAAGCCCTGTCCAGGGGATGGGTGGATGCAGAAAATGGATGTGCTGTAGAAAATGCCTCCAAATGTCCCTTTTCTCTCCTTGCCTTTTCTGAGCTGCTTGGGCAATACTTTGTTGGTCCCAAGTCAATGCTCTGACACTTTCTTACTACTTCCAGCATTGTGAAAGCTGCAAAAAGTCACACTTGACTCCAGGTGACACTATCCCCACTGCACTGCTGTGACATATGGGCTGGGGTGGCTGTGGGACTGCCCCAAGAGACCCGGACCTGGCTCTGCTGAGGTCTCAGCTTCCCTGGCGCTGGGGTGTGCCCCAAAGCTTTGCAGTCTGCGTATGGGGTCTCCCGGCTGGTGCCCTTGTTGGCACATCTAGGAAAGCAGACCCAATGCCAGCATTACCTGGTGGAAGGATGCCAACGCACCATGGCCATAGCTACAGCAAAACAATAGGGAAGCCTCATTAAAAAAAGTAACATGGCCATGGCATAAGGAAGACTGTTTTGTCCATTATCAAGGGCATTTGGAAGCAAAATGACTCAGCCAAGAGTTTCAGAAATGATGTGCAAGAGAAATTACTATAAAAAAATCCCTTTCCTTAGTTGGGGTCCAAGTTACCAGCTCCAGGCATCACAGTGGGATGTCGAAGGGAACCTTGTCTGTTCTTCTAGTTAAAATGAAAACCTCTTAAAAGGTCACCCAGTGTACCCATGACACAATGAACTGGCTGGCTTTCCATTGTTGTTATTTCTAGAGTAAGCCTATAGCTTCATATTTGGAAGATCTTAACCAACCCTGTTGTTTATTCAGAAATAAAAGTAAATTTACATCAAAGGCACAGTTATTTTGGGCTTTAACTGCCAGGGTGATTTGAAGCTGACAACATGCAGCCTGGAACTATTAATATCTTCAATTGGTCCAAAAGGAGAGAAGGAGGGGAAAGAGTCTCAGGTCAATTTTCTGCCTGTTAGGGACTATTAGTGGTTCCACACAGGAAGCCAAAAAAAAATTATATAGTACTATAAATTCCTCCATAAGCCACAAAACACCACAAATTTGCAGCTAATAAACCTGAAGATGCAGTAAGATTAGAAGCTGGAGATGGGACATTTGCTGACTGTTTCAGTCCCGGTGTAGTTTGAGATGTTACTGCGGTGCCCTGGAGCGAGACTGTGTGCAGCCTCCGATGAGGACCTGCATTTCCACCTGTCCTGTGCTGGCAGCTAATCAAGTTGCCAGTAAATGTAATTACCGCTGCTGCTAGTTGTGCTGGTTACTGTGGCCAAATTGAGCACTGGAAATGATTTAACTGGTGGTCTGAAAGCCCAAGGGGGCTGTTGTGACCATGTAGTTTGACCTCTTGCCCGGCACCGGCCAGGCAGCTCTACACAGATGCTTTATGTCAAGGTCATGGGTTGTGGCTGAGCTCGAGCTTGAGCTGGGAGGAGCTGCCTGATTAGTCTGGAGTACGAAAAGCGATGGCACTGTTAGGTGCCATAGTTCTGTAGCATCAGAGTAAACCCTGCTCTCCTGGTAGCGACTAAGACGTGTGACGAGTGTGTGCCCTTCCCCAGCACAGTCTGGCTGATGAGATGCAGCAAGCGCCTGTCATTAGTGAAAGGGGGGCGGGGGGGATGCAAAAGGACCCAGAGCACATGTCTAACTCCAGCCAGCCTGGAGCTCTGTGCCCATCCCCTGAATGGAGACATGCAAGAGGGGGAGGCTCAAGACTGCTCAGAAGAGAGAAATGACTTGTCACAGGATTCATCTGCTAGGGGCAGTGTTTTAATTTGGGAAACTAATCATGTCCTAGAAAGGCCCATTTTTGGCAGATTATAAGGAGAAGTCAGGCTGCGATGGAGTGCAATGGAGTTCGTGGGTGTCCCAAAGGAGCAGAGATGGGGCCTCACACGGTGGGAAGGTTATCGGGTACTAATGGGACTTGCTTCCTGCCAGGAGCGAGCAGCAGCCTCCTTACAAGGATCCGTTCTGACAGCCCAGCCTGGAAACATCCCAGCCTCTCAGTTACACGGTGCTCACCGTTTTACAGGGTTTACGTGGCACTGACAGGTCTATTGCTGGGCCGGGGGACCTGTCTGTAGGTCATGCCTTGTACGCCTGCAGCCGCCAGTCCTTCCTCCGCAGCTCTGTTCTCCATTTAAAAACGCAGCAGTGCCCAGAATGTGTCTGTTCCAGCCAGCGTTTCTGTCTGTTCTCTAACTGATGAAGGTACCGGATCAAATGTGTTTTCAATTGCATTTGATTTATTTAACAAGGTTGAAATAAGCCTTTGAGAACGGGATCTCGTGGGGGGTCCTGGGAGCGCAGGCGCTGCCATGCACATATCGTTTACAAGACACAAAAGGAGCTGACCGCAAAGCGGAGCAGCGGGGACCTCGGTCGCTGGGATGCACAGACAATAACCATGGAGCTGATGACTCAGGCAGGGGAGGCACGGAGCAGGCTGCTGCACTTTGCCAGCCAGGAGCAGAAGGCAGGCTTGAGGAAGCCTGGTCTACAGCAGAGCGTTTCCGAACTGCGGGAAGTGAGCTGGGGACCTCTACCTACCCCCCAAGGTGCGTAAGTTGCTGGTGATCGGCCCCCCGCAGCGTGCCGCTGCTGGAAGGAGGGAGCATGGGCTGGGGGCAGAGCTTCTGTGCATCAGCACATCCACGGTGAAAACATGCCCGCAGCTTTCCTCTGCTGCCATTTCTGCTCCCTGCAGTGTCTGCTCCTTCTTTTCCCAGGCACTCGACTCACTCACACAGATTTCTGGAGGCAGAGGCTTCCCTCCTCCAGCATGAACAGCTGCTCTCGCTCAGGTGCTCCGTGAAAGGGTCTGTGTCCGAGGGGAAGGCTTCGAGCAAAACGAAACCCAAGGAGCCAGAGGAGCTGGGGACCCCTGACAGGTCACAAGTGTGTCTGGAGACCCAGGGGTTGAGGGTTTGGGGAGACTCAGTGCTGTCTGTCACTGCAAGATCAGCAGCTCCGGAGAGGGGGAGGCCAGGCTGGAGAGCTGGCAGGGCGCAGGAGGGGTGGTGCGAGGGTTTGATGGGCAAAGGGAGAAGAGGCAGAGTCCTGCAAAGGAGGCGAGCCTTACAGCAGAGCTGTAACCCATGGAAAAATGCAGTGGCTCCAGAACTACCATTTCACCTGAACTGCCTTCACTTTCTGGCTTTTTTCTTTACAATCTTGCAAAACATAATGTCTGCTTGGGGTCATGTTCAGAAAAATCTGAGCGCCCAGTCGGAAGGTACCCAGCTGGTTCAGAGCCTGAGCTGCATCAATGAGGATGAATTTCTGGCAGTCCAGGCTTCAGCTCTTGGGAGAAAAGATGCAGCAAACTGGGACCAGCTGACCCAAGGAGACCGCAGGAGGGAAGTGTCTGGTCCCCATGCTCCCAGACAGTGCTTCGTGCATTTGCCATTTCAGTTTTACAGGCGGTGTTCTCTGTTTGGAAAAGTCACCTTCCTTTTACATGATGATCAGAGCAGGCAATGAATTTTACAGCTCTGTTCTTGGACCAGATGTGGGGACCCATGCAGCCAGGGCCCTGAGCTGTGGTCCTACCTTTCCAAAAAGCCACCTGCCCCCTTCCTTTCTCCATCCCCTGAAGCTGGGTGCCCAGGCCTCTGCTGAAATCCTCTCCCTCCTCTGGCAGGGCATGGTGGGATCGCAGAGCCAAGCTGCCTCTGGTGAGCTGCCTGGGGACCCATGCTGACACACAGCAGGGCTGAGGCATCGGGATGCTGAGGAAGGAACAGAGCAGCTCAGCACAGCCAACAGGACATCCTTGGAAGAGTCAAAACCGTCAGCTACTTTGGGAGGTGCACAGACTGGGATTAGCATCAAGAGGTTGCACAAAAGGTTTCAAATTAACCACGCTGATGGAGACAAATGCCACTTGAGGAGCAAGGTAGCCCTTGGAAGACAGTTTTCCAGGAGAACAGCAAAGCCTGCCTGGCCCTAAAAGGGTTAAACAACCCTTGCATGAGCTGTGGTGGAGATATTTCCCGTTTCCTTCTTCCTGCCTTCATCGCCCGAGGTGCACTTTATATTAATTTTCTTTCTTTTTTTTTCTCTCCCATAGAAAATCCAACTCTCTGGAGCAGTCGGTAGGTTCCAGCTCTGCTCTGCGTTTACAGACTCAACTAATTACCCGGATAATAGGGCAGTGCGCTGCGAACGCCTGTGGTAAGGGCATTTCCTGTGAGGCAAGGTTAGGCAGATAAAACGCCTGGAGCCAGAGGGTTTTGGATTCAGCCCTTCTGGGAGACGTTTTTAATTTATTACCGCGATTTTTAAAAAATAAATTAAAAGGTTTTTAAATGAATGAAGATTTGCTCTTTCCAAGTGATTTATCTCCTTTGTCTGACGAGCGGAGGAGCTGGCAGGGATGTGGGTGAGGAGGGAGAAGTCAGAGAGATAGGAAGCAGCGGGGTCATCTCAGGTGGAGGGGATGGGCGAGGGCTGCGGGGCCTCTCTGAACTGCTTCCCCATCACGTCCATGTCAGAGATGGGCAAGAGATGCCTGAATGGTCAGAGGAGCAGAGCTTTTGGGGCAGATCATTGTTATTTTCGCCCTAGCCCAGAGGCTTGCAGCATTTTGGGCTGGTCCTGGGGAGCAGCCATTGGTTTCCCATCCCTGCCTCTGCTCCAGGAGCCACCTTAGCCCTGCTGCGGGGTAGGGAGACAGGATGCTGCCCAGACACTTTTTCGCTCTCTGCCAACATCAGGGTCCTGTCTGGTTGCATGTGCTAGGGCAGGCAGGAGACTTGACCCCTGTTTTTGGTTCAGCCCATGCTCCATGTATGCAGGGAACTAGGCCAGGACCACTGGGAGGGCCACAGCTCTTACTTTTGCACTTCTCCCTGTGCCTCGGCAGCTCAAAATCGAGCCCTGAGCAGGTGTTGGGGGATAGGTGGTGGCTTTTGTGTTGGGGTTCCCTGCATATATACACGGCAAGGTGCTGCTCGGCACTGCCAGCCCATCCATGCCCGAGACCCCCGTGAGAGCATAGACCTGCTGGAGCTGCTGCTGTTGCCTGCTCACCCCGTATCAGAGGCCCCAAGGACTTGGCTCTACTGATTTCCTCACCACGTGTGTGTGGCAGCCGGCGCTCAGGGTCAGAACACCTACATTCCCTGCTTGGGCGAAACAGTCTTGATGGGAGAAAAAACACTTTCTCCTTTTCTTCAGAGCGGAACTCCCAGCCCAGGGGTGTTTTCAGTCAGGTACTACTGGTTTGGTGGAAGACACGGGAAGTTCCACACAGGAACCGCTCCACCCAGTCAGTTGCACTCACTGCTTGCTCTCTAGGGTCTGCCCTGCTTTGCCGTGGGGACACTGTCAAGGCTGAGGTCTTCCTAACAGTAGTCAGGCTGGGAAGTGCTAAATCATGATTTATGTGTGCTGGTGTTTGGAGCTAGAACTCGGGGGCCCAGCTCTGAAATTCAGCTTCCATGATTAGATGCCCTCCCCGTGGCTATTTGTGAAGCGCTATGTACACACGCACATATATCCAGATATATATTTGGCTGCATAGCTTCAGGTCACCTACCCCTTCCATCCCTTCACCCTGCAGAGATCAGTGACTTGGCGCTTGGCCTTCTGGAGGGACTTCATGCATTCGCCTTCCTCTCCAGGTCTGATCCATGAAACTGTTATATTCCAGGGAAGCAGAGGGCTAAGTTCAGTGTTATCACAACCTATCTAATGAGGTCAAAGTCAACTGCTACATGGCATGAAGCAAGTATTCATCAGCCTTCAGACTAGCTGCAAAGCTCAAGGACCTTAGGACACTGGTCAACTTTCCAGACAAAGGTGATAAGGAGGAAACCTGGGCACAAGACCAGTGTCACTGTGGAAATTGATGTCACAGGGAACCCTCCATGATAAATACTCTCCTCATACAGCAGTGGGGAACTTGGCTCCTGTGTTAGCACCATGCAAGCATTCGGATGGCATTTTTTCCTTGCTGCTCCTTTGAAAACACAGCCCTGTCTCCCCTAACCCCATGCACCTGGCCTCGAGTACAAACTCTGAATATTCTGAAGAATCGACCTCTGTCGTTGCAGTGATGCTCCTGGCTGCAGCTGACTTCTCTTTACATCAACATTTCCATAAACATCCACACTTACCAGGCTTGTGCTACAGAACAGGTATAATCTAATACCCCTCCCCTTCTCCCTGTGTTGTTAAAGACTGAGAAATTAAGTAAGTCCACCGTAATCAGGAAATGTAAAAGTTGAGATCCTTCCACCCGAATAGCAGGAAGCCAGTTATGCTGCCTGATGTTTTACGGCACACATTAAATGGCCTAAAGAGCAATACACTACAGCGCAGGTTTTACAAGGCAAAGCAGGAGCAGAGAAGAAACATGAAGAGCAGTGTGGCTTGAGTCTCAGTTTTTGGCATGCCTTGCTCCTACTGCTTGCAAAAGATAGTGCTTCCCCTTGACTTTTTTTTCTCCTTTGTTTCACCGCCCCACTCCTCACTCAAAGCCCTCTTGGGATTCGCCCTCTTGGCCTGCACCAGGCCATTTGCTGTGGTCCAAACTCTCCCCTTGGCCACAGGTCTTCCCCTCTGGGCGTGCCTATGTGCTATGGTTGTCCTTTCCTTGGTATATGAAGTCTCCATGCCCAGCTGGTGCTGCTCTGTTCACTGGGCGGTGCTGGCTCTGCTCTGCATCTCCTATGGGCACCCCCCGAGCCTACACCTTATTTAAAGGATCTGGTCCATTACCCAAAGGGGCTACAGGAAGAACATGTCATATAAGGATATTTATACTCTTATTTTCTCTGTGTCTTTGGGAAAGGGCTAAAAAATGCCAAGTATCACCCACTTCAACCATCTAATACCTGGTTTCATAGCTCAGCCACGCTCGGGGTTTCTTCCCACAGCCCTGCAGGGTTGCTCTGTGTCATCTCTCTGGCTTATGGGAACTGGTGAGGGAATCTCACTAGGTTTGAAGGCTATTTCGAAACCCTATTGGGAATCTGGCCAGAGCGGCTCTGACTTGCTTCCAGCCCGCCAGCCCAGGTTCCCTTCCCAGAAAGAAGAGGCTGGGAGGGCTGGTGAACAGCCAGATCTTGCCTTGACAGAGAAAATTTTCTCAAAGCTGCTTTCTCCAGCTAGATGCTGGTGTTTGACTGATTGAGGCCTGGCGAGCGTTGCACATCTACCTGCTCCCTCATCAGCATGGAAAACACAGAGCTGCTCTTGCTCTGTACCTGGCAGAACTGACTTGTGCACAGTAGCTGCAGGTCAATGCAGGGGAAACATGAAGTCATTCATCTGGCTTCACTTCAGCTCTTTCTAAATTTGCTGCCCTCCAATAATATCAGGGGCAAGCCCTCTCCACGATCAGAGAAGCTCCACTGAGATCCATTTTTGCAGAAATGATAGGACCTGGGGTAGACATCTGGTGCTGTTCTGCATAGGCAGCTTGCACAGTGCTGAGACCTGCATGGAGCAGTGATTGCTACTTCTCTTAAAGTTTTGGCTGGATTTGATAAAAATGGAAGTTTTCCTGCCTAGCTGAGTATGAGAAGAAACATTTCCCTTAGGGGAACAGAGGTTTCGGCACCTAAAACCTCCTTGGCTTTTCTGACAAGCCCCAAATAATTTTTTTTCCTCTCAACTTCTACAGCTCTTCAACTGTTGTGCCTGGATTATAATCAGCATCTGGCCACAAATACTCAATTTAGGAACCCTAGAGAAGCTTCTGTCTTCACCGGTTGTTACCATCCTGCTGCCTTCCAGGAGGTAACGCCCACGGGGTAACTGAGAGCACATTTTGGCCTCCAAAACCCAAGAAAATGTGCTAAGTGCTGTCAACAGAATGTAATAATAATTTGAGTTAAAGGGTATTTGCAGAGACTGTAATAGTCTCCACGTGCACAGGAGCTGAGAGGTGGTAGGTAGATGCAGGTCTAGCAGCTTGGCTGGGCTGTTGCAGCCAAATGCTCGGCTGTTATTTGCCCCAAAGCTTGGCCAGCTTTGGTCAGCAGGGCAGATGGGTGCTGGTGATTAATATGAGGGGGACGGCTCCACCTGAGGAACAACATGTTCCTCAGAGATCAGTGACTTGAAATACTTGCTGGCCTGGAGGTGAGGATTAGATGCTCTGGCCAAGTGGAGCAAACACCGGCTCACTCTCTTTTGAGGACACTCCTTCAGTGTGATCAGATGTGGAGGAACCTGGAGCTCTCCCCACAGCACTGTCCTTGCAGCTGCAGGCAGCTCATGGGTGATGGGAACTGTGGGATACTTACGTGCACAAGCCTGGGCCATCAGAGGATAGACACAGGCAGAGTCCTGCCCCAAGGGGACAATGCCTGGAGGCTGAATACTCCCAGAGCTGCCTGGGCAGCAGGGACAGGACTTCCACTACTGCAGCCCTGCAGAAAGCCCCGTCCCTGCAGTGCTGTGCAGTCCTATCACTGCAGACACTGAGAGCAAGAGAAGGAGATGCTGAGCTCCCCTGAATGCTGGGGGGCATCTCAGGTGGGCAACAAAAGTCAAAGGAAGTGCTAGAACAGGAGCCAGGGGGAGGAAAGGGGAAATGGTCTTTCAGCACAGGTGTCTGTGGAAACTGAATTATCTCCCAAGGCAATGGAAGTCCTTTAGTTTTTCCCACAGTAAATACGGGGCCAGCTTCTCTGCAGCTCTGTCCTGCTTGGGGTGGGCAGCAGGTGGCTTTAACCACCTTGGCTGCAGAATAAGGTTGCCCTGATTTAAGCTGTGATGTTGCTGCATGGACTGTCTGGGTTATAGCCCAAACAGGATTTTCTTCCATTAGCAAGTCCTTGACTCCCTCCTGCAACCTGCCTGCCTTTGTGCTGTCTGGATGACACGACTCTGCCCTCATGTATCTGTCTGTGCCCACCAGAAAAGACTGGGGAGAAAGCCATGCTGGCACAGTGATGGGAAGACCAGTGGGTCACTGGAGGAGAACATCCAGCAGCCTCCCTTCGTGCGTCATCCTTGGCATGGTTCAGCCTCTCCCCAGCTGAGCCCTTCTGGGTGGCCCCAGGATGTGCCAGTCTGAAAGTAAGAGACAATGTGTGTCATGGTCCTCCCCCAAGGAGTGTGTCTAGGGACCAAGGGCTTGCCTGCTGCTTCCACTCTCTCCTGATTGTTGCTGCTGGCACCGTGCTTCGGACAGAGGAGTCCTGTCTCCTTGAATGGCACTTGGATGCTGGGAAGTGTCACCTCTTTTTGCCATGACCCAGGCAAGAAGTGAAGGCCTGATTCTGACCCCAAGGCCTGCATGGAGGGACATGTTTATGCACAACTGAAGGCAAGAGGCACCTCTTCCAGTCTTTCAGAGCCTTGATTTATTTGCTTGCTTGTTTATGTTTCCTCCTATGCCAGTGCACGGCACATGAGACCCAGGCAATTCATAATGCCATCAAAGGCATTGTGTGTGCAAGGCAAGGCCATCAGATTTAAGTCCCTCTGAGTTCAGGGTCACTCCTCTGCTGCTAATAAAGATGTGTCCTGAAGGAGAGTTCATTCCTGCTACTCATCTTCTCCCATGGTCTCCTGACAGATAGCCTGCAGAGCCATGCCAAGAACATCATGCAAGATGAAGTCAGCTGGCTATGGGTGATGCTAGCTGATATGGGACCATCTCAAAGAGAGATATTCCACAGATCCCCAAGGATTTTACCAGCCTTGAACTCAAACCAGCCCCTCATTTTGGTGGAGTCAGGTGTTTAGGATGCCTTGGGACGTCGTGCATTTGATGAGGAGTTGGGGACATTCCTGGAGCAAGGCAGGCAGGCAAGCTCTCTGGATTACACCGGGACTAGACTTGTGTCCAGGGCCTCAGAGCTCCCTCCCAGTCACTCTACCCACATGCGCAGACCCCTCTGCAGCAGCAGCACAGCCAGACCAGCTTGCACAGACAAAGGGAGAAAGTCCAGTCTGCCACCACCCCAGGGAACATCATGCCCTGGGCTTCTACTTGCTGGGCTGGTGTCTGGAGCCAGCCCTGGTGCTGACTTCAGAGCACGGTGAAGAGTGAACACCCAGTGGGGTTGACCTAGAGACACCTGCCCTTTCCTGCGGGCTGAACGAACATTTGCTGAGGGAATGAACACACACGAGCTCTTTAGGACAGAGAAGAAAACAGATGACTCACAAAGTTTCCAAGCTGTGCAGCCCATCAAAGCCGTTGGCTCCCAGGCTTTGGATTCGGTTGTTGTGCAGGTGCCTGTGGACAAAACAGAGATCATCAGTGGAGGTGCAAACTGACCATTTCCTGACAGTCTGAGCCATGGCCCAGGGACATCCTGCAAGCTGAGAACAATCAGGGCTGGGATGATGAGGGGTCTTGTAAGCTCCCCTCTTTTGCCCCATGAGACACATGCTAGGAGTAACTGTGCTTGCAGAGCAGGTACAGAGCTCCCGCTTCTCCCACGAAATCCAGGGTAACATAGGAGCTTCCCTGAGATCTCCAGTTTCACAGCTGCTGGGTGATTTTGGATGAACACGCAAGAAGCTTCAGGAAACATCCTAGATCTCACCTAACATTGGGCCCAACCCTACAAAATGCTGTGTGGCTTCAACAGTTGTTCATGAGCATTGGGTGCTATCTAAGGACACAATCATATTTGGACTCCACAAAGTCTTAGTAGCAGCAAGAAGGCTTTGAGTTCAAATTCATCCTGTTAGTCACAGTATATTATCTTTACTTGCAAAAAAATGAAAATGCTGCCAGTTCCTGGACTAGCTCCAGTTTGCGATGAAAATTGTTAATGATTCTATGATTCAGTTTAATGCTTCAGAGTGTCTGGCTGAAGTGCAAGGGCCGTGCGACAGGCTGATGCACATTCTCTACATTAAGGCAGCAATATTTTCCCTATGCCCCTTCATCCTGGTGCTACATGCCATGAACTTCTAGTGCTCAAGGGCTCTGGACCTTCTATCCTTAATCTTGGTGCTGAAGAGCCATGGGTTGGGGGTCCCCTGACTTGCAAAGCCACCTGGGGTATTTTTGCCCTGGAAGATCCACAGGTGATGAGTTCCCCTGGAGTCCCATCTGCTGGGTTCTGTGTTTCCATGGGCCTCTTATTCCCATGTGCCATTTTTTTGGCAAACCCAAGACTTTCATTCATGGATTCCTATCCTTTGATTGTCAGAGACTCTGTGTGTGTGCACATCTGAGTGTTGTAGCCACCAGACTTCCTTTACAGCTGGTGGGAGCCACATGGCTTATTGTGCATCTCGCTCTGAAATCCCACTGAAGGGCTCCTTGAAGTCCATATAGACAGAACTTGGAGCAGCCTGAGGAAAGTCTGCTGAAAAACAGGAGAAGACAACACACTGCTGCCCAGCCTGCACTTCTACCAGCCTGTGCTTAAGCATGGTAGTGATGTCCATGCTTGCATGGGGATGGTCTGTGTGGAGAAATGCCCACTGAGGAGGTAAGGTGCTCTGGGGCAGGAGACCCTCTTTGCTCTCTGTCAGGGAGGGTTTCCCCATCAGTTCAGTTTACATTTCAGGTTCTCCTGTAAGATAGAGTGCCATGTGGTTAATCTGCTGCCACACCACTTGTCTTTGGGGTCCTTTTCTCCCTTGCCCACGCTCAGAGACGCATCAGCCTTTGTCCAACACTGCTGCCTCCTTCCAAGAGCCTGGGGGAGACTCCATGCTGGCAGGTGGATCAATGACTTTTTCGTTATTTGCTGCTTAATCTAAATCTGTCTCGGCTTGAAAAGTCTCTCACTCCACCTGGATTCAAGCATGAGCTGTTTGGCTGAGCACAGGCAGCTGCCACTGCCAAATATTCTGGGGTAAAACAGGAGGGAGCTGGGAGTGGAGGAACAGCCAGGCTCTAGGGCAGTTCGGCAGGGGCTTGCAAAACAGAAACCAGCACAAGACGGGTGTTTGTTGTTGGGATGAGAACATACAAACATTTCAGAGGAAGGGGAAGGGAGGGAAAAAGATGTATGATAAAATACATTTGCTCCTTTGAGCAAATGAGAAAAGAAGAAAGAAAATTGCCTGCAAGAAAACTTGGTTTGTTTGTGGCTCTTAGGGGAGAAAAGAAGCTGAGATCGAAATCAGAATCTTACAGGAGAAATTTCTCTTTGTCACAAGAAAAGAAGTGCAGGTGGTTTCCTCTGTTGGATGTTATGGTGTGGCTGCAGATCATGTTGCCCTTACTTCGCCTGGCACTTCCAATGCAAGATGGTGCCAACAATTCTGGGTCCTTTTGAGCCCTGCATACTGCGTTTGGCAGATTGAGGATTTGGATCTGGAGCTGCTCTGTAATCACAGCAAGAGATACCACAGCAACCCCTTACACCATAGCTCAGTCCGCTGCAAGGGGACAGCGTGGGGAGGAAGGAAATGCTGGATGCCAGGGAAGATGGTATCTCCCTGGAGCTGTGTCGGGGTGGTACAACAGGACACCTTGTCTAGGCTCAAACACGCCGAGCAGTGGACTACTGTCACTGACGTAAGGCAAGGAGACAGGGCAGAAAAGCAATCACCTGCTGTGTTTATACTTGGCTCTAAAGTGCTTTGCTTGGAGGCAGAGTAATGAAAATCATCAGAAGGAAGTTCTTTGTTGGTGAGAAAATTATGAGCAACCTAAAAAGAGAGTTATAAAAAAATTTGCTGTCCATGCTGAACTCTAGACTTGTTACCCAACCGCAGGGCAATAATAGAAACAAGAGACTTGGAAAGGTAAACACTTGCAAAGACGTTCCTTTCTTCCATCCTGCCTTTTTTTTCCTCCCCTGGTAAACAAATTTTAACAAGTGGAATTGCAACATCTCCAGTGTTTGTCGATTTGAGCTCAGCCCACACGACATTATATTCTGCCCTGCAAATTACAGCTGGTTTGATAGCAGCTCGAGATACTTGGTTCTGGGCTATAAACAACCCTCTTGTGATGCAAACCCATGAGAAGTCTTTAAGCCCTTGCTGTCCCTGTTGGAGATACTATCCACCACTGTCCTCAGTAAGAGCAACGAGCTCTAAGATCTGCCTATCTCCCGATGCAGGTCAGTACCATGGAGTGAGGCTGGTTTTGGGCAATCATCCAGGAGAGCAGCTTTGCCTAGGAAGGAGCAGGACAGGCATTGCTTTTTTGTGGGCTAGCATGCAGACTGTTTTTCAGTCATGCACCTCCATTCTCCAGCCTGGAGAAGAGAAGGCCGCGGGGAGACCTGATTGCAGCTTTTCAGTACTTAAAGGGAGCCTATAGGAAAGATGGGGACAATCTTTTTAGTAGAGACAACAGTGACAGGACGAGAGGTAATGGTTTTAAACTAAAACAGGGTAGTTTTAGGCTGGATATAAGGAAGAAATTCTTTACAATGAGGGTGGTGAAACACTGGAACGGGTTGCCCAGAGAGGCAATGGAGGCCCCATCCCTGCAAACATTCAAGACCAGGTTGGACCGGGCTCTGAGCAACCTGATCTAGTTAGTGGTGTCCCTGCTCGCTGCGGGGGGGTTGGACTAGATGACCTCTAGGGGTCCCTTCCGACCCAAAACCTTCTATGATTCTATGATTAGCAAGCAGTGGTCTCTTTGCAAAAACAGCTGTCGCGACCAGCCTCTGGCAGGGTGGCAGGCAGTTTGCCCCATGTGCTCCTGCACCAGCACGAGTGCTATCACATGTCATGAGACAGGCTAGCTCCTCCGTTGTGTCCAGTGAACCCATGCCGCGTCTTGCTGAAAGACAGCATAAATTACGGTGGCTGCAGAATACCAAATGGCCACAGTCCCCCAGACAGGCTAGGGAGAGATGCTTTGTCCTGGTTGGCATCTCAGGTAGTGAGACTTTAGAAGCACACCAGAAAAAACCTAATCCTACAAGGCTGATTTGGATCACACACGAAAAAATGCACAAGAGTCTTTAGAAGGTAGAGTTTCTGTCCTTGCCAACAATTTATCACAAATTGAGCATAAATGAGATTTTTCCAAATCATCCCTGCAACACTCCTAGCAGAATTTGTTTCATTTTCATTTCACTCACTTTTCCACATATTTTTCCAGTGGATTAAAAGATCCTGGAGAACAGCCTTGTACTAAACTGTGAGACGGTCCAACGCAGACATTAGCACTGCGAGCTCCAACTCTGGAAATGTCACCTCCAAGGGGACAGGGCACCTCTGTCGTTTGTCTTACACACAAGAGAAAGCAGGTTGAGCTAATGTGCTAAATACTGGTTCAATAAAGGTGATCACCTGCATGAACAAGAGAGTAGACTATAAGGAAAGGGAAATTGTATTATATCTGCATCGTGCACTGGTGAAGACGGCTCTGGAAGGCTAAATGTTATTTCTGGTACCTACATTGTTAACTGAATGTTGATAATTTGGAATGGGTATAAAGAATAGCAATAAAAACGATCCAAGGGCTGGAAAAAACTAAGATGGAGACTTAGAGAACTCAATCTGTTTAGCTTATTAAAAATAAGATCAAGGGGATGAGCGCAGTGTAATGTATAGGAGTCTTCCTGGTTAGAAAATGGGTACTAAAGTGGTTCTGTGATTTAGTGGAGAAAAGAATAATAAGAACAAATGTCTGAAGTCAGAGCCAAAGAAAATTCAAATGGGAAATACGAGCTTTTTTTTTTTCCTTTTTTTTTTTTTTGTTAACACTAAGGATGATTAACCACTGGAACAAACTACAAAGAGAAGTAGTGTATTCTCCATAACTTTCATTTCTAATGACTTCATTTTTCTTTCTCAAAAAGGACAAATGCAAACATTTTCCACCAGTTATTTGCATTAGATGATTTGAACCAAGTCCAAATCTGACATGATATGAATTCTCCCACTGGACCAGCCATTGCCATGATGAATTTCTAGCTCTATTGTGGCAAAATTGTCCTTTTCCTCAATTTGACCATGGATAAGTAGAGAAACCTAAATCATAAATGATGAAATTCCCATGGATTACTTCTGCACTGAAGGACCAGCATGAGACTTGTCTGGTGAAGAATAAAGCTCAGTCAGGAGTGCCATCGTCAGGGGTGCGTTGGAGTGCTGTTTGCTTCTTCCTCAAGTGCTGGAGAGGGAAACTCAGTTTTGCCAAGGCAGCATGCTTGGTCCTCAGAGAGAAAAGGCACTTTTGAAAATTAAAAGGCCCATGAATGGGACCCAGATGTTCCAGGCAATATTGTTCTTAGTAATAATGAATTGCACATGCCTGGCACTCCCCACCAACACCGAAGTTCCCAAGAACTTCTCAGAGGAGGACTTGTTAGCTCCCTTGTACAGGTGAAGGTAGAGATGCACAGGCTTCTCCTGAGACTCTGATCTACCACGCTGGGGTCTGCTGCACCGGGGAGCTCTGAGTCCCACAGAGGTCAACTGAAACTGCTGGTGCTCATCTCCCCTGGAAAGCAGGGGTAAGATGTTTGATGTTTTGCTCCCAGGCAGGGAGGACACTGAAAATCAGTGATCCCTTTTGAAAGCTCTGGCCAGGGTAACACCAGAACAAGGACCAACATTGGAATTGGAACCCGACAGTCTTGCAAACTAGTTTTCTCCTCTAGTCACTAAACCATACTGTTGGAGAGAGAGAGATGCATCATGTCCTCACACGATAAAACTGTAAGAAAGTGGAATTCTACCAAATCTCTTTCCTTTACTGTCTTCAGAGCTCAACACATTCAGCTGGAAGGTCTTGCTGGGGGACCTAGGAGGGAGTGGCTTGTCCTCAACAATAAAACAGCAGCTGAAAAATGATACAGAGGGGGGAAAACTAGTCTCATAGGAGCATATGCGGTGACAGGTTCTTAAATATCTACAGGAAGTAGGTCTTGGTGTTTAGTAGCTGTCAAAAAAGCAAATCAGATGATAGGTATGACTAGAAAAGAGAAAATGGTCTACAGAACAACATTATGCCATTGTATAAACTCCTTGCTTATTTTTATCTTTGCTACAGTGCGCAGTTCTGGTCTCTTCACCTCAGAGGTGCAGAGGAACAAACAAGTGTGATGTGCAGACTAACTTCTCATTGCAAAACAGCTAGTGGATGGGGACTGGAAAAGGTGCGATGAAGGAAGGTGATAGCTAACAAATACAGAGATGGAACAGAAGAGGTAGAGACAGTGCAAGAATTAGGGGGTGTTAAGCAAAACTAACGGGAAGTGGCATGAAAACAACTTTTGCAGAGTCCTTTTTTTTGAAAGACTTGTGTGCAGGCAGACAAGGGTCATGGCCAGATAAGAGGAGTGGAGCATCTTTTTTGTGTTCTGAGGCCAATTTAACTCACTGGCTCCAAGCTCACCGCATGTGAGGCAACAATTTCTGCGTCCTTTTGACAGCGGGGTGTTCAGCATTGCAGGAATGTTTGACTCAGTGGGGTTTCCAGGAGCTAAGGCTCCCTGTGGACCCAGACAGAGAAGGGTCTGGGTTTTGACCTTGTTTGCTCTGTCTTAAGGGATTTCTCGCCATGTGATAAAACTACCTGAAGACTTTTTCTAGCCAGGTCCATCATTGCAGGGCTGCAGAGCAAACCTCTCTGCTCCCTGGCCTGTGTAGAGAGGGCACCCTGTCCCATCCATAACCCAACATCTCTGCTGGGAGCACTCACAGCTCCTTTGGTGACACCAGGAAGGAAGGGAGCTGCAGCCCATTTCAGGGATGTGGCAGCGAGGACACGTCTGTGGTGTTGGGGGAATTCTTGTCTACAGTTCCCAAATTCATCCAGGGAAGGGCTAATGGACCCTTCTGGGGACTGGCCTTCAAAGAGGTCCTATGATTCCTGGTTTGGGAGTTGACTTTCTGCTGAATTCGGCCAACAGAGGAGATGAGGGACACTAAAAAGAACTGCTGTCGTGCACTTTATCAGCCTGTCAGCACAGCAGCATGGGGGCTTCAAATGCTCATTTCTACATGAAAAATCTTTTATGCCCAAGAAAAAAGATGATTTTTGTAAAAAAGCCCTTTGCCTCACACAAATCGTTAGCTGAAAAATATTGGGGACTATTTCTGCTTATAGATGCTAAGACAAATTCTGTCAGACTTGGAGCTAGGATCTTCAGATGCTATTCCCATGAGCCACCCTGATCAAACCAGCTGTCTACCTTCTGCCATCAGCAGCACAGTGCCAACATCACAGCACATGAAGCCCTTGTTATCAAAGCTGGGGAAAGGATGGTGCCAATTAGCGGGACCCATAGATTTCATGATGGGTGATTTACATGAGGCTCTGCTTACTGAACACCCTGCAGCCCAGGTTAGAAACCTGCAGCGGCAATAGCTGGGAATAAGCTCAGGGAATTCCTCAGCAGAGGTGTAATTTATTAGCAGAGATTGAACCCCTTAACTTGTTCCAGATTGAGGCCTGCATATTCTGATGCTGGTGCTTTGTGTCCGTGCTGGCTGATCACCCACATCTCTCCCAAAGGCCCAAGGTGTGCGGAGGAGGAAAAGCACATCTCTGCACCTGGGAAGGTCATGCCCTCAGCCGTGGTCAGCCGTGTCAGTGCATATTAATCAGGCCATATATGAGAGATGCTCGTCCACATCTGCCCTTGGCTCTCCTCCCCCAGGTGCTCATTTTAATACCTCTCAGGCTAGAGGTTTCCTGAGGTTTTTATGGTAGCAGCCAGCTCTTCTCCATCTATGTGCAAATTCAGACACTTGCAGAGGAATGCACATATGTATCATCTGCATCCTGGGAGGGAAAGTCTCCGAGCAACCTTTACTGCCTAGCTCGGCTGGCTTTCGGGAGTGTGCGCTGCTTGGCTTGGCGGGTGAGTCTGAAGCAGGGAAACATCCCCGGTCGGGGTGCAGGAAGAACACTGGGTGACTTTCCACTGGCTGTGCGCTGACAGGGTATGCATGGCAGCATGGGAGAGATTTATGGGGCCAGTTCTGCCAAACACTTGTGATCCCACAAAAATTTAGCATGGTGTCCCACAGCGCCTGGCAGGATCACACGTGTTCCCTTCCAGTTGTCTGTGGCAGGACATTATTCTTTCCCTTGTGACCTAACGGTCAATGACTTTTATTTCTTGAGCTTCGCTGTTTAATTAAGGAGCTGCTTCTCACCCAAAGTATGGGATAAACCAGAATGAAAGCAGCATGCTTTTGAGACTGAAATAAATACCCAAATGCCAGCTCACCCTCCGTGCTAGCTATTAAAGCTGAATGAAGTGGTTGCATTCTGATGGTCATAGGGTGCCTTGTGTGGAATGAACGCTATTGTGGGTGAAAACTACTTATTTAACATTTCTCAAGTTGCTTTTAGCAGTTCTCCTAAATAAGGCTTTATGCTTTGTCTAAACAGCTGAAGTCGATGCTTGGCAAAACTCTGGACTGTGCTTTGCCCAAGCACTTTCTGTGATAGATGTCTTCAGTAAATACTTCAAATTTTGAAAGCGCAATAATTGCTGGACTTTCACTAAGGCACCACATGCTGAGCTTACTTAATACCCTGGTATCAGTAGGTGTTACCAGACTAAAAGGTAACACTTCATGTAGGTACAGGAGCTCTAAAGTAATCGGCAATCACACCTGAACTTGCTAATCAACACCAAAAAAGTAATGACTAGCTAATTTGCACATGTAAACTTCCTTTTAAAAGCTAGTGTACAAGCCTCTGTAGACTGAAGGTGCACCTCCTGAGACACGGCTTTGCTTTCTGACCGCAGGCTGCAGAGTGTTTTGTTGGGTCTCACTGCCCGTGAAGGAAATGTTTTCCTCCTGGACCAGGTATGCTCTGAGGGCAGGACCCTTCTCTACATTGCTCTGGACGCTGTCAGCAAAATGTTTGTAATGCAAACTGGACAACAACCCGCGCCATGGGGCTGTGATCACCACAAAGAATGGTTGGTCTGCATAGAAACCAGAGGCATGCAAATAAGTGCGCACAAGCTTGGACAAGGTGTTGAGGTTGGATCTTTTGTTCAAAATTGTATTTGGTCAAAAAGTTTTCTCGACATGTTTTCCAAGGAAAACAAAATCTTTTTGAGCTGACTGCAGGTTGTTGCAAATTTTTTTTTTCATGTTGGTAGAAATTCCTGTAGTTTTAACACAGGGATTGGAGGGGGAAATGGGACTAGGAAGCTTTTTGTTGCTTTAACCTTCAGGGAAAAACATCTGCTTTTTGTTTCCAAATACTGATTGTGTTTTTAAACACAAAGCTTTTTTTGAATGATATTGGGGAGTTTTTTGGCTCTTCAGTGACAAGTGGGGAAAATATGAAAAAAAACCTGAAAGAAGCAGTTTTAGCATTTCACATCAAACAGTGAGGACTCCTTGACTCTCGTGAACAAAACCTCTGCCTGCCACCCCTGCAGCAAAAAGCTGCTCCTGAGGAATGACCACCAGGTCCTCCACGGGAGGAGGACCCCGTTTTCCAGGCATGGTCAGCGCCTTGTCCCAGCTGGAGGATGCCGCGGCTGTGAGGGGGTAACAAGTGAAGAAGAAGGCTTACAGCACCACGAGGCTGCTGAGGTTCTGGAAGGCGTAATCGGGAATGTGCCAGATCTGGTTGAGAGCCAGGGTCATGGCTTGCAGCGCTGGCAGGTGGTTCAGAGCTTGGACAGGGATCTCCGTCAGGGCATTATCGTCCAGCCACAGGTGACGCAAGGAGAGCAGCCCCTCAAAGCTCTTCTCAGGCACCACAGAGATAAGGTTTGCGTCCAGACGTCTGAGTGGGAAAGAAACAGGGTGGGGATAAGTGAGAGACTGATCTACCATTGCTTTATCTGCCTGCAGTGTTATGCAAAGGTGGTTTTGATGCCGAGGCGTGATGGATTGATGGCCAGGGAGATTGGATTAGGTTGTAAATAGTGATTAGCAGAAGGAGATCTCGATGCAAGGCTCCTGCCTGTGCTTGGAGGTGTTTGACCCCGCCAAGGCCTTCTTGGTGGCCACTTAGTGCTGCCAACCGATGGCAGCTTCTTCAACAAAGTGGCTGGGCTAAGTCCTTTCACATAGACCCACCAGATGGACATTGGCCAGCTGTGGCTTGCAGGCACCCCCCTTAAAAATGAGCATCAAAGCTGCATCCCCTGGGGCCGGGCTTGCCGTGGATCTGCCTGAGCCGATCTGCGGAGGCGCAGCCCTGTTTGGGGTACCCCACAGCCTGCTCAGACCCACTGCTGTGGGATGCGCAGGACAGCCAAACCGTGCAGCCAAAGCCCCAGTCCAGAAGAAAACGATTTATCTGGAAATGTGAAATATGTGGCAGCCCTGCTTGGGGTACTGTGTTTGATCCAAGCAGCCAGAGCTACCTGCAAAAGCACCGCGAACGAGTCAGACCATATTTCATGGTGCAGGAATTACGCCTGTGCTCTCTGTATCGCACATGTTCAGGCCTTGCTTTCTCCTTGATTTGCCAATTGCTTTTTTTTTTCATCACCATGGAAACATTAAGGCAGTTGAATTTAACGTTTAATTTGGTGAGAAACTTTAATTTTTAAGACTTGTTTTTGTTCCAAAATAGAATGAGAAGCCAAAAAATATTAAGCTTATTATGAAAAAAATGTTAAAGAAGCTAGGTTTGAGAATCATCTCTCTTAATGATCTTTCATTTCAACAATGGTGAGCAGGATACTGTGTGTTATCTGCAGATTTAAAAATCAAAATACAAGAGGAGAAACACTTCAAATTTGGATGAAATACCAGGAACCAGTATCACCAAGGAAAAAAAAAAACTTCTGATTTCCATCCACAGCCAACAGAGCTTATTTTATTTTTCCAGTCTATCTAAAGGAAAGATCTCTGAATTCAAATTGCAAAGAGGAAGCACTTTGCCTCTTATCAAAGCATGAGAGAAGGAAGTTAACAGAACTGTCACAGCCCAGCCCTCAAATCAACACTCCTCCATAAAGGAATGTGGTATAGAAATAGTAGTTTGGACTACATAAAGTTATATTTTTGATGAAAGTTGGGCACTGGAGCAGACTCCCAGACACTGTCCTCCCCCAACACCAGGTCCTTGTCCAGAGAGCACAGACAGCATTTCCTAGTCCACAAACCACTTCCCAGCACCTGGCAATAAACTTCTCATCTGCAGGAGGAGACCAAATGCCCCATCATGTGCATGGAGCAGGGAAGCCCACAGGTGCAAGCTGTGGTCTCTGCTGTGGGGTGGGGGTGGTATTTCCTGGGTGAAATTCCCAGATGATCCTGGGAAACAGAACTTTTCCTGTGCCAGAGAGAAAAGCATTTCCTGCACGGGCTGATCTGACCTGAATGGACAAAGCTGGAGATTTGCACCTGGTTGAGAAGTGCAGTCAAACCTTCCTGAGATCGCCCTCGGACAACTGTCCTTTAAATGCAGTGTACAAGTCTTGATACAACGTCACCTCAAACTGAAATGACAGCCTAAGGTGGATTAAATAGCGGTTTCATTTCTCCCATTTTGCCACATTACTGTATTTTTCCATTTTGCATTACTCTTGCTTTGCTGCGAAGCAGCATTTTCTGGTGCAAGGCTGTTCAGCTGGGAGTTTTTCAGCCAGCTCTGTTGATTCATCTTTGGATGACAAAAGCACATTTCACCCAAAGCTCAGCTCAGTTGCCACAGGATTTGCATCCTTGCTCAGAGGGCTGACGGAAGACAGTGTGTATTTTCCTCTTGTAGAGGGTGGGCCTGTTGCAAGTTCTGCCTCAATTTACCTCCTGTCACCAAGACTACAAACAAATCAGAGCATAGCATCATTCATCTTCCCGAGAACACAAATCCAAAGAATAAAGAGCAGAAAAGCAAACCCTGCAGCAGCTCAGGGTAAGATTAAAGACTCTATTTGAAAATTTTCATCAAAATGTTTTAGAACAAGCAAGAACTTTTTGACCAAAATTAAAACTTGTGTGGGAAAAGTTAATCTTTGCTTAATTTTTCCATTCCTTCTGCAGCATAAGAATTCTGTTAGTTTTTGGCATCATAATGTGTTTTTCAAAGAAAAAAAAGAAATACTGCTTACTTTTCTAAGAGACATTCTTTCATCCAAATCCCTATATGTTTACTGAAAATTGTTTTAAAGTGAATGCTCTGTTTCAAGTTTAATTAATTAAAGAACAGACAATGAAAATCTCTGCTGAGTACAGTTGCCATTTTTCAAAACCAAATTAAGCTTTCAGAAATGGAGACCCTACCAAGGGCTAGTACACCAGGCTGAACTGTCCAAGAGAGGGTTGGGTCATCCAAGGGAGAGAGGTGGACCCCTTGACTGTCTAGTTTGATGTCCCACTTTGGTCATGAACTCCTGGGTGAAGCCACAGATGTAAGCCACCAAGGTGTTTGGCTTCAGTGTGACAGTGCCCCAGGTGTTGGGGAAAGCGTTAATGCAGCCGGATTTGCTCCAAGGTCAGGAAAGGCACTTTTTTTACTGCTGTGGTCTGTAGGTATGAAAGGAGTGCCAGTTCGGTAGCATGGGTCCTTGGTGGATTTTTCTAATGTATTCAGACACCTCCCTGTCTTTGTGGATCCCTGTGGTTAGTACAGGGGCAATAAATGAGAGTCTTCTGAGAAATTTATTAATGCTCTTGGCTGGCCACTGGCTTTGGACATGACGCAGCTCCGAGCCAAGCTCTGCTCCATGTCTCCACATCCTGCCATCAACAAGAAGTCACCTCTGCGAGACTAAAATGAACCCCAAGTCTCCTCACCTCTGTAGAGGCTGCCTGGTGGCAATGTGGTGTGTTGTGATGAGCGTGGCCACCGTCCATGAGACACTGTCTGGAGAACAGCATGCTCGAGGAAGTGTTGGTGAGCTCCAGCCATGTAATTGCTGCCTTAATCTGCTCCAGAGTGTGAAAATCAGACCCCAGCCAGATTCCTCGGTTGAGTGAAAGGAAGACATTCTGCTGGTTGCAATGAGCTGGACAAGGGCCTGAGCAGCCTCAGAAACCGCAGCCTGCTTAGACCACAGCACAGCAAGGTGAACCTATGTGAAGCTGGTGAAGTCAAATTTAGGAACAAGGAAGTGTCCAGGTGAAGGCATTTCACACGCAGCATGGTGGGCAGGATTCTTTATGCGCCTTTGCAGCATTGACAAGGGAACGGGGAGCATGGACTGCGTGATGGCTGCGTTCCTCGTACCGAAAGATCTCTGGGTTGTTTAATTTCTCCTCAGGGAGTTGCTGGCTCTTTCTGGAATAGAGGTGCATTCTTTCTAATAAAAGCTGTGCATGTGGGGATTGCTAATTGCTATGGCTTTCAGACAGCTCTCCACTCTCTTCTGGAAGGAGAAAAGCTGAAGTTCTTGGCACAGAGTTGCTAGTAATTATATCAATTATACTAAACAAAAACCAACCCAACAGTTCTCTCCTTTCTTCAGTGTGTGACTCTGGCTCCGTAAGTGTTTTGTGTTATGATTTATACCTAAGATAATTGGGCCGATTAGTGGGTAAATGGGACAGCACAGGCTGGGGCTGGCTCCTCACCTTCCACGGAGATGTTTTAATCTTTATTTCACCATATCACTCAGTTGGTTTTCCTTGCAAGCATTAACCCATTTGTTGCTTACAAAGGAAGATGCCTCTTTCATGGAGCTGCTGGATGGCCTAGAAGTGGGACTTTCTCTCACACCTGCCGTCAAGCAATGCTATAGGTCTGGAGAGCGGATGACACATAGTGTTCTCCAGATTTCTGCACGGATAAGGCTTCCAAGTGACTTCACAGGCTCAGGTAAGGCACTGCAGAGCACCATCCTGTCCATTGCAGGAGAAAGGAGCTGATTTGAAGTGGGACATTCAAGAATAACGGCATATGAAAATCATCAACTACTTGAAAGTCTCAGCTTCTGGCTTTAGATCTGCATCTACTGCTGATAGTTATGGGGCATTTATAGGACTTCAACAAGACATAGTGAAAAGTCCTAAAAGTGCCTCGAATTACCTCAGATTTTACTCCATTTTCTATTTTAGGGACTACAGGGAAGAGGGGAGAGGAAGCTGGCTGGGAAGAACATCTGAAGTCCCTTGCCTTTCGGTCTGGGGCGTTGTCTATGTCATCTTTTTTCCCTGAGCAGATGTTCACATCTGTGCTGAGCCGTGATGAGAGGAGCAGGTCAGCACCAAAGGCAAGTATGCCTGAGCCCCACCAGCTGGTGCCTTTGCTGCTGCTGTAGCTGGGGAGCCAAAGAAACCTGTGTGGGCTGGGAAAGGGGAGTCTTTCCTTGGGCAGGACAGTGTCATGTAGGCTTCGTGTGGGTGCAGGGTTAAGAGCCCAGCATGCCTTTGAAGAGCCACTTCATTGCTTTGAGCACCCTCTGTATTTGACAAAGGCTTGAGGAGCAATTGCCTGCCTTCTTCCAGGAACAGTTCAGAGATGCTGCTAGGATCAAAAACATTTCTAGGGGGAACCAAGCAGGTAGGGAAGCCCTTTTCCAATGAGAAAAGGTAAAGAGTGGGAGATTCCTCCTTCCCTTCCTATCCCAGAAGATAAACCAATGCAACCAGTGCAGCCATTCAGAAGGCCCAGGTGGTGGCGGGGCTATGTGCAGTTGCCAGTACAACGAGCATTTCATAAATTTTGCATTAACTCTGCAAGGTCAAGCTATAATTTGAGATCTTTGGTTTCCTGTGCCACAGACCCAGCAATTTCTAAGCACCGTCCTGTTCCAAGAACTGCTTCGACAGTGTTTCAGAGGATGTACAAGTGCGTTTCCCAGACATCTGTAAGCACATGCATCCTGCTGTCTGTAACACGACTGGCAGAAGTGTGTAGCAGTGGATAACCAGAAACAGTCTCTCTGTTCTCTAACAGATGTGGTACAAATCTCAGGCTGTGACCGGCAGAAGCAACTTTGCCCGTATCTTTCCAGTTCCTTCTGGCTGTGGAACATTTACTGGGGGAGCTGCAGCCTGGAAACCAACAAAAATGCACAATGCCATGCTGTCAGGAAGCATCCTGGCTTTTGCTGCTGTTCTTCCTTCCTTGCACACAGTAGAGCCAATAAAAGCCTTCTGTCTGGATGCCTTACGCAAACTATGTGCAGGAACTGGTCTGCAGTATAGACTGTGAGGTTCCTGCACTCCCCACAGCCCAGCCGCAACAGGACACTGGGACCTCAAAATCCAATTCATCCTCTCAGCATTTTTTGCAATACGTTGGGCTATTATTTCTCTTGATAAAGTCGGAGAAATCTTGCCAGGAAAGATCATAGGCAGCATTGGGTGGTTCTGGGCTGGGCTGGTCTCCATCCAAACCGGGGAGCTCCTTTGCATCTTGATGATCTGTCAGCAGCAGAATATAGGGCATAAAGAAAGGATGGTCTGGAGAGAAAGCTGTGACCCTCAAAGGAGTGAGGACTGACCCAGCAGCAGTGGGAGGAAGAGATGATTGACCGCCACTCTCTGAGACCACCCCTTTTCTTGGGGAGCAAGGTGCTTGCTGTCTTCCTTGGCCCCACTGTGTGTGTGTCGGCTGAACAGAGCTGATTTCACCAGAAACGTCTAATTGGTGCCTTCAGGCAATTATGTCTCTCTTCCTGTCTGAGTTTATCTTGAAAGGCTCGATTGAGTTACCTCCTATCCCATAATAGGATCTAAGTTCCTTGTAGTAACATAAGAAGGAGATGATGTCACTGCAGCTAAACTTCTCCGATAACTTACTAATGACTGGGGCCAACACCTCAGCTCCTTTCTCAGGCAAGAGTCCCAGACACACTGAGTCAGTACCTGGCTTGTGAGCTCCTGGGGAACTCGCCGTGCAAGGAGCTGAGGGTGCTGCGACGGAGGACGGCTCCAGAGCCCTGCAAAACACCCTGCTCAAAGGCACTCTGTCCCTCTCTGCCACACTTCCCTGCAAGCCAGCTCCACAATGTGCTGCTCCTTCTGCCAGGCACAGCACCCAAAGGGGCCCAGACACACAGAGGCAGGAGGTTCTGGGTCTCTGAGACTGCCCAGATAACCCAGTTGAGGAGCAAGGGCTCCTTCCATCAGCTGATACCAAATGGGATAGGAGAAAGGCAGCTGTGCACTGCAGTGCTAACCTGGAAGGTGAGAAACTGGGTCCCATTTCTGCTCTGCCTATCATGTCCTTGTGGTCATAACATACTGCAGGTACAGTGGGAGAATGGACTTGTTGGTGCAGGTCCAGAGGAGGCCACAAAAATGATCCGAGGGCTGGAACACCTCTGCTGTGAGGACAGGCTGAGAGAGTTGGGGTTGTTCAGTCTGGAGAAGAGAAGGTTCTGGGGAGACCTGATTGCAGCCTTTCAATACTTAAAAGCAGCTTATAAGAAAGATGGGCACAGACTTTTTAGTAGGATCTGTAGCAACAGGATAAGGGGTAACAGTTTTAAACTAAAGGAGGGGAGATTCAGACTAGCTATGAGGAAGAAATTTTTTGCACTGTGGGTGGTGAAACAGTGGAGCAGGTTGCTAGAGAGGTGGTCGGTGCCCCATCCCTGGAAACATTCAAGGTCAGGTTGGATGGGGCTCTGAGCAACCTGATCCAGTTGTAGACGTCCCTGCTCTTTGCTGGGGGGGTTGAACTGGATGGCCTTAAAAGGTCCCTTCCAATGCAAACCATTCTATGATTCTATGAATTACACATTATCAAATAGGTAAAACATTGCCTTACAGGCCTACTCCAACACATGGGCTCTCTGCCCCTGCCACAGAAGAGCTCACAGCCCTTAAGCAAGACTTGCAAGAGTTCCCTAGCTCTGTTACCAGACTAAAAACTCTCATGAACACCATCCCAGGCAGTGAATGAAGATTCAAGATGCAAACTTGTTCCTGATTGGCTGTGGAACAGGACCTGGTGGAAAAGTTTGCAGGGCTCTGTTTGGACTCCAATAAGTTTTCACTCCTGACTTAATGGGACATGTACCTCTGGGAAGCCCTCCACGAGGGATGTTCAGGAAATGAAATCAGAGCAATACCTAGACTCCACACAAAGTGCCTTTGGTACAGACAAGAGGGCTTTGTTATCCCTGGTTGCAGACACCTCCAAAACCCCTCAGGTCAGAACCGTGCAAGAAGAATTGCCAAAATCTCTGTGCAACTACTGAAACTGCTGACAGTTGGGCAGCTGCCCTCCACCGCTGTGCTGACTCCCCAACCAGCCCTCTCCCTGGGTGCCTGGAATATCCCCCCGAGCCCATGGTTCCAGGCACAGGGAAATGGAGAAGATACAGAAAGCAGCCAGAGGTTAAGCAGAGTGGCTTAAAGGCCCACCAAGCAGTGTGGGTCCAGAATATTTGCTGGGAAACACAGTGTCTCTTAATCACACAGGGTAGCTGGAAAAGAGAAGGGGGAGCAGCTCTTGGGGACAGAAGGAACAGGACACATTGCGGTCTGGGGAGAGGAGCTCTGAACAGGTCATGGTACCCTGAGAGATCCCCTGGGCCAAGCATGTACTGGGACAAGAGCCAGCTCACACCGTGAATGCACGGGGGACCAGGGCCAGACCAGATGCATCACAAGGTCTGGCAGTGGGGACCTGCAGGGGTGTCATAGCTGGGTCCATGTCTGCCTTGCTCCTTCCACTCGCTGCTCAGGAACTGACATGGAGACAGGGCTCCAGATGTTCAGTCTGTGGTGTTTGACTCAGACAATCATTGCTGGACTGGTGGTTGTTTTGCTTTGATGGACACTTGGATGGGACTTGCCTCTTGTTGAGGTGCCGGACTGTACCCTGGTGTGTTTGAGTGCCTCCTTGTGTTGGATGAGACCCCATAGGATCCCCCATGACCTTCCAATGCAGTCAGCTTTGTTTTAGAAATTAAATAACTCATAGGTTATACTGGTGAGAAGCACTGGCCTTTGCTGAGAGCCTTGAGCCTTGATGGTTGTGCAAGTGGTGCATCACTTCTCACTGAACACGTGTGACACACAGCTAGCCAGGTGTTGTCCTGGAGAGGAATGCACAAACATCTCTTCACCTCACCAGGGCCTGAGACCCGCTGGGCTTGGCCCCTCCACAAGTTGTCAGGCTGTTTTAGGCAGCATGGCAGCCATGAGACCGCAGAGCTGACACAGGATTCTGTGGGACTGTCCCCTGGCCCCTCTTTGGCTGAGGGGATCCTCCATGGGCTAGACACAGTAGTTTTTGAGCCACACCACAGCTCCAGGGCACTGGACAACTCTTCTACTCTTTCTGGCGGCTGGGGCTGCTTTGGTTGTGTAACACTGGGTCGTGAAAACAGGGCTGGGATTTGGAGCTAGCTGTTCAGTGCCGCTGCCCTGCCGTGGGCTCAGTGTGACCCTGGACAAGTTTCTTGGCTTTTCTTTGCCTCCTCCTTCCTCTGCACAAAGGGAGCAGTAGTTTTGCCCTGCATTGCAAGGGGCTGTGAAGGGAGCTGCCTCCCTTCGAGGGTGGTTAGCACTGCAGACGGCTGTTAGGAGATGGATTGCTTGGACCATCTACAGCCTGGGTTAGCAGGAACCTCACAGATCACTAAACTGAGCTCCTACTGCCAAAGACGCCATGTCCGATAGGGTCTGTCATGCACAGGGCTGGCTCCTGCTGCTCCCAAAATTTTGTTTATGTGCATCACTTGCCTAAAAATTAACTTGGTGTTTATCCTACCAATACAGCTAATGTTTCCTATGCCTTGCTGTATCAGGTGAGACAGTTCTGTGCTTTCCATCCCTGAGTCTCACCAGATTGACCATGCTCCCATCTACCTTGCTGTGGGAGGAATTTCTTGAAGTCCACAGAGTTACGAAAGAGGCAAAGAGTTAAAGATGAGAGCAGACTAAGGGCCATAGCTGTGTCTTGCATAGAAGACCAAATGCTGCATAGATGGGTGCCAGTTTAAATATGTTGTTCATTTCTTGCTTGCCTGCCTATCTCTAGTTTACCTGAAGCTTCTCCGTGGCTCATCAAGAGTGCTTACACATTCAATGCTTGTAACATCTGGGACCCATCTTTCTTTTGCACTGACACATCTACTGTATGTAACATCTGGGACCCATCTTCCCTGCTGTGCAGCTATATCTACTGTATGTAACATCTGGGACCCATTGTCCATCTTCTCTATGGAGTTGTCGCTAGGGAAATGCAGCATGCCCTGGATACTTATGTGTATAAGTGAGTGAGTTAAGGTTCATGAGTCCCCATAATAAAGGTCAATGGAAAACACATTGGAACTTAGCATGTGACTCATACGCAAGAGTGTGTGCGTGTGGATGTGAGCTGTGACTGTTATTTCTTTGCTGTCTACAATGTTCTAGGCACTGGGAGGGCAGTGAATATAGTGTGTGCCTTTGCCTGAAAGACATTACAGTCTGAGGTGGAAAATGCATATGAGAGGGGTTTGAAGTGGAATTAAGTTTCTGTGTTTGTCAGAGTCTTGAGGGATGTTTGCTTATTGAAAGGTGGGTACTGCAGTCATTGCAGTGTGAGCAGAGAAAGGTAGGAACAGTGTAGACAAGTGACCACGAGTTTCAGCTTGGTGTGATTGATCTCTTGAAAGTTTATCCAAATGGAGCTCCTGGTTGCCACGCTGGATTGCTAGCAGTCAATACAGAAAAGTTTGGAGGTGACTACAGTACATGATGGGCATAGCCATGTAATTATAACCTCTGCCAAGCTGCTAGAGAAATACAGCTCAAGCCACCCAACCTGTGCTGTGACCTCTCCACTTGGGAGCACAACTGGTGAATCCTGGAGGTGCTGGGGCACGGCAAGCGTGTCACTCATCTTCACCCCTTCCAAGAGGCATCAACCACAAGGTCAATGAATGGGAAAATTAGAAAGTGAAGTCTTAAGAGAGGAACTGACTCATGGGATCATCATGAACATGATGGCCCAACTCAAGATCACTGGGAGCTGAAGAGCCTACTCTCTACATTTTCCAGGAAAGATTTTCAAATGCTGTAAAGAGATAAAGCTGCTGCTTTTTACGCACTGTGTACACTGGTAAGACATCTGATGCAGCCAGGGGTAGTTTCTATATCTGCTGACACCATTCTTGGAAGGAGTTAGAAATTTATTCAGACGCCTATTTTTCTGTATTATTTACCAGCTGTGCCACACAAAAAAGTAAGTTAGAGTGACTGAAGTTTGCTAAACTTATAGCTGTTGGCCTGATAAAAAACACAGCAGTCTTGTCTCACTGGGAGATGAATCCAGGGATCCTTCATAGCATGAACACTCATAAGTATGGATCATATGAACATTTCCTTAACATAAACTTCTCAACTTCTTATTGCCCAAAGCCAGGGATTAATGGATGGAGGACAAATGGAGGCAGGGATTTATTGGGTCACTGCTAAAGAGAAGTTTTCCTGGAGGATGATGTGTTCATCAACTCATGCGTGGTCTCTGTATCTTCCTCTCAAAAAAAGCTATTGAGGTCGTTGTAGTGGGATAACCACACTGCATTTCACGCTTTTTTACTCCTAAGAAGAAGAGGCTCTAATCTGACCAGCCGAGTCCCTCCCACTGACAAGAAAAAAACATGTCTGGGGTGTACCCACCACCCATGTCAGAAGCCTTTCTCACTTGTGACTTGTTACCAGAACAAACAGTTACAAATACAAATCCCTCCAGCTCTGGAGTGCAGTGAAATTCCTCTCTGGTTAATGGCCAAGCTGCGCCTTGCACTTGTATTTTCTCTTGGATCTCCTCTGATAGCTTTCTCTGGGGGTCCCACAAAGGTGTGCTGGGTCTTGTGCACAGGGCCGTGGGGGAGAATAAGTGCTCAGATTTGCTTTGGTACCCAGACTCTGATGATGTGTATTAGCTTGGTGACCTGTTTTTGCCAGACAAAAGTGTGGGTTGAGGTAGGGTAGGGAGAGGGGCATTTATTTTTGCTTTCCAGGAGCATGAAAAATGCATTTCACCCAGCGTTATTCATGTAGAACTGGAAACCAATTATAGGGTCTTTCAGTAGCCAGAAGAGAAAATCAGAATCCTCCAGAGAGTGATTCATCGCCCCAGACAGGACTCTGAGATAACATGGATGATTCACCCTCTGGAGATGCTGATCGTTTTCCACTGCTGACTAGCTGAGATGAGTAATATCTAGATGGCTACGGTCAGAGGAGACAAATCCACCTGGTCTGCCCTCAGACAAGACAAATCCACCTGGTCTGCCCGAGGGAGACGTGGGCGCAGCAGAAGCTTACCTGAAGGGAAGGAAGGTTGTGTAGTGAGCGAGGCCATGAAGAATGACTCAGAAGAATCTTATTTCTTTCCTAGTGGTATCTTAAGATCTCCCACCACGAGGGAAGGATCTAGCACTCCAGTCATAGCAGGGGCATGAAGACACCAGCCTCTTGCTCCCAGCCACTTGACTTCGCAACTACAAACCTGGCCCAAGGTGCGCTATTGTAATGCCAAATGCCAGAGTGGCTCCTCCAGCTGATGTCCTTTCAGGGCTGCAAAGGGGAGGCAGTGAATCTGCTCGTTAGGTCCTACCAAGAACACAGTGACCAAGCCACAGTTTTTGCCCCTCCAAAAGAGGGTGATGGATTTTCTGCAAAGGGCATTAGCCAATGGCTTTTGAAAACGTGTCATTGCTCATCATTGCAGTAAAAATGCTAGTGTTTTGAAAGCTACTGGGGGACACTCCATAAACAACATGGGGAAACATGCTGAATGGCAGAGAAAGCTTCTGGAACAAGAAATAAGGTCCAGCCACACACTTTGTTTCCCAGTTTAGGATACTCTTGAACCCAGACCAGGGATTTGGATCAGGTCAGCGCAAGCAGAGGAACAACTCCAAGATCTGAATCTTGAACTGGATTTGTATTTTAACACAGCCTTTTCTCCTCAAACCTGGTCTGACATTGCCAAGCTATTGCTGCCAGTCCTGGTGACATGCACAGATCTGCAGTGACAGCTCAGGCTGATCATGCACTGGGTGAAGTGGAGAAAAGAGCTAGCAGGCAGCAGGTTGGATGACAGCCTGTGGTACGTGGAAAATCTTGTTTGTTCAAAGACTATGCCAAAAAGCAGCAGCTCCTCTGAATTTGGCTTATCATTCCTGAACCAAATTATAAGATGTACCCATAGAGGAGGAGAGTCCAGTCCCTTCAAGGACATCAGCCCACCTGAATCCAAAGAAAGAAAACACAACTGTAACATTTCCTTTCTGTCTGTGCACTGGCTCAAATACACAAGCTACAGGGGCCACCTTGCCTTTTTCAGGTGAATCTCAGACTGTGCACACTACATCTGTGAAGCAGGATCACGGGACGTAGAGCCAGAGAGGCTCCTGCTTCCGTACAATGAGTGAAGAATACAAACAGAAGCCAAAATTCAGCAAGGACTCACTGCACCATGGCTACATCACTGTGTAAAAGTCACCTGCAGTACATCAATATGTGTGGCATGACTGACTGTAGTGTTCACTTCGATGTGGTTGACGTCTGCTCTTGGCCCCTCCTAGACTTTCTTCTCTGTAGAAATACCATCAATCACTTAAAATACCAAAATGGAGACCAGACTTCTGAAAACAAGAATGGGGACAAAACTGCACCTGCTTAGCTGTGCTTCTCTCCAGAGCTGGCTGGAGAAAAGGGAAATCCCTTCAGAGAGAAGAAGAGATTTCAGAGATGGGGCAGGAAGGTTTTGAGCAGCAAGTAGCCTCTAGAGTGGAAGGATCTTCCTTAGCACGCCACCTGCACTATGACATTTGTTCTGGGCTCTCTTTCCTGCCATAGGCATGCTTTCTGCTGCAAAGTGGTTTAAGCAGGTGAAATTCAAGGACCTGTGCAGTGGTCTGTACCAGGTGAAGTTCAAGGTCCTGTCCTCTCAGCAGCAGCAATCATCACCAAGAAAGTACTTGCAGTTGTTTTGCTTCAGTCTATCTTCAGATTCGCCATTAAGAATGACCTCACTGTGCTTCCCTGACCTCTTTTTCATTGTGTGCCAGAAAAACCCTGTAGCAAATAAATCATGTTACAGGACTGAAGTGGTCTTGCCACAGGACAGCTTCTATGCCAACAGATTGTAACTCACTGCTGTGTTACGTTGACTTTATAGATTTCTGTTTTTTCCATAGCTTTTATCCCCTAAACACCCAATGGAAACAATGCCTTTCTTAAACCTTACTGCATCCCATGTGATTTATAGAGAAGAATATTGCTGTTAACAGCAAACTGTCAAATCTTAAATAGATCAAAGAAGTGAAACGAGAAATGAATTGACTGAGCTCTTCAGGCCATGCTAATTCCAAAGTAATTTTTTTTCTTCCTACTGTCACAAGAATTTATATGCTTGTGCGAATCTGATCAGGTGGGCAGAGCATTCCTCCTTTGTCTACATCAAAGTCCACATGTTCTCAAATTTCTATAAGTCATTCTTTGCATTTTAATCTCCGGCCATATGTATAAAAATAATTACCTGCCTTGAGGGACATGGGATGACGTAGTCTTTATTGCATTTCAATAAGACTCCAAAAGGTTCCTGCTAAAGATATCAGAGAAGTGGCAAACCAATTGGCTGGAGGAACTGGTTTATTTTAGTTAGAGGTAAAATTAACCTGCATGCAGGGAGTGTACATATCAGGCTGATTTAGTGCAAGGAGATTATGAGTCAAGTAAAGCTGGAGTGAAATCAGAATATAATGGGAAATGATATTTGTAGAAAACATGGAAATGCTTGCAATATTTTTAAGATCAGTGTATATGATACCGTTTGTCCTCCAGGTTGCATCCCATCAGCTTATGAAGTTACTGAATCCTTCTGCAGGACAGATGTAAAGAGGACAGACACTGCTGTCATATAAGCACCTGAAATGGGAAGGTGATGTTACCAGGAGCAGTGCGGATGAGACTGGAGTCCTCCTCAGGGAGACTGTGGCTGACTTCAGCTGGGAACAACAGATTTGTGGCAGAGTGGCAAGTGAATCCTGAAAAAATTTCAGAGGGATGCAGTGAACAAGGACTGTGAGGGAGAAAGCAGAACTAAAATGAGAGGAAGGACAGGATCCCAGGGAATGGGACTTACGGGGCTGTTGCCCACCAGCTGTGCATGGTTGCAGTGGTGACGGTAACTGCGTACTGGGTGCATTAGCCACCAGGTAGTAGAAAATGATTTGCTCTAGGTGAGTGACACATGTTGACATGGAGGGAAGGTCTCTTGCTTATCTGCAGTTTCTTCCCTGACATGCTGCACACAGGAGGAGTGGCCAAGAGGCAGAAGACAGACGGACACAGTCACAGTTCTTTTTTTTCCTGGGACCCTTTTCTTTGGCAAACACACCATCAAGCCCAACAGCAGGAGGTCAGTCCTTTTGGGATACAGGGCTAACGAAGTGCCCGCAGTGACTGAGGCCAGTGTTTGCTAGTATTGAGGTGCATCTTGCCAGGGAGACAAGAGAAAACTCAAAGTGCATTGTGGAAAGGAGGCAAGAAGAGCCTGACCTTGTGGTGCAAGATCTTTAGGCTTCACTCCTCGTGAGGGGAAGTGCTGCTGCTCCCATTGGGCAAAGGGCACATCACAGTGCAGGGAGCGGGGCATGACTGAGAGACAGGAGAGACTGATGGCAGAGGAAGAGCTGACTGCAACGGAGAGATTTGTCATAAAGTGGCTGGGAACCATTCTCCAAGTCTTGCATGCCACAATTGTTTTCTGTGCTTGCAAATGCAAGGGCAAAGTAGGGTATGGGCTCAGTGTGCTGGAGGCTGCTGGGGCAGCAACAGCTGTGGGGAAATCCCATGCTCAAGGCTGGTCCAAGGCCCTGACTGTTGCTGATCACTTGGGCCAAGCAGAAATATCTGAAAATTACTTTGTTGGACTGAATGGACTTTGCAGATCTTCAGCCAAGATACCAGAATTCTAATTCTCTATTTTCTCAAATTTTAGTATTGATGGACTATAATTTACATGCTCTCTCTCCTCTGGAGCTGAGTTACCAGATGTGTAGATGTTTCTGGACAAATCCTTGCATGTGCAGGCCAGGGGATGGGCTGGAGCAGTGGTAAATTCCCTGATTCACATGCCATGCTCTAGGCACCAAGGACATAATGAGGACACCAAGTTTGATACACAGGTGTGTATCACAGCTAGGAGTCATCTCAGCTATGCTCAGATGTCTCCCTTTGGTCTGTGTGTCCCTCTCCAGCTGTGGATGGAGAGGATCAGGCACCGCGGCAAGTGATCTGTCTCCAAAGGCAGATGTCTGCTTCCAGGAAATGAGCTTCTCTCCCATCTACTTCTCTCTCTTGTCTAAAGGGTGCTGCTCAGACACATGAAGATGAGCTCAGCTGGAGCCTCCCACACTGCTGATGTCCTGTGGGAGGCAGTTAGATGACTTTATGTGTGTTAGCATCTCTGTGAAAGCTATGTCCGTAAGCTTGGGGTCTGGGGTCTACATGAGGTGACATGCAGCCACAAGTGTCTGTGGGGCAAGAAATGAGCTACCATGGGGTGAGACATAAACAAGTGGATGCTTTTACCCAGCAGAAAGAAGTGTGACTCTGGAAGCTTTGTGCCTATGCTGCTGTGTCTTACTGGGTCAGAAAACCTGCTACTGTCCTAGGGATGCCCAAAGTCTCAAAATCCCAGAAATTGGCTATTACTGCAGTTCCTCTCCAGCCTGGAGGAGAGAATGCCAAGGGAATGCAGAGCTCTGGGATTCATGGCCATAGGCTAGAAATCATCTCTACCATGCTGAAAGCACAGACTAGTACAGTGGACCTGAACTACAGTGGTAACTTTGAGAAAGCTGCACTGGGCCATGGAGCCCCTGGCCTCAAAGCTGGGTGAGAGAAGCTATGATGACTGTTCTGAGGCCACCACATAGCCACCCATACTGGAAAAGCTCTGACACTCTTCTGGCTGGCACTAATCCCCCCTTCCACCTCCAAACTCTTGTAGGCAACACCCACCCAGATGAGCCAGACACACACTAAGCACCTTCCCGAAGTGCTGATCTGCGAGGAGAAACTCGAGAAAGAGCCAGCCATTGTCATCACTTTCCATAAGTATTTGAAGAAGAAAAACCAAGAGTTTATCTTTATCTTTTAATCCATCAGGCTTCTTTTCTCTTTGCTTTCTCTACCTCTGCAAGCCTGGTAATTATAATTTATAGCACCTGCTCACTTTGAAATACCTTGGACTCCTTCTGCCTGGCAGAGGAACAGACACAGTGCCCATCTGCTTTAGGTAAGTGCTCACAAACCACAAAGTCGTTAATTAGACTGACACACGACTCTTCCAGAATACACATGGTATGTTGTTGCTGCACCTATAAACCACTGGTAACCAGACACTCCGCCAGGGGATCACAACTGGATCAGAGCATTACGTAAAGCCTTGGCACCCCTCGCAGGGCTCAGAGCATTGCCATCAGGTGTGCATGTTCTCTCTAACTCTCCCCACTGGGCTTCCCAGCATGCTTCCCAGCACAGAGCAAGCCTGCTGGGAAGCAGCTCCTCACGCTTGGTAGGAGGCTTAGTCTCCAGAGCTTTGTAGTCTCTTATTTTGAAATCCAAGTTGCTCTTTGTATTCATCTAGTGATCCCTGCCAAGGTGTCCTTCCTGACAGCTCAGGCTCCAGGCAGTGATGCCTCCACATCCTGTAGCTGGCGGGGAGCAGGGCAGGTCTGATTCTGGCCCCACAGGCAGGGCTGCAGCTTCAGAGGACCTGTGATGAGGGGTGGTTGTAAGGACAAGTGTATCTGATGTGGATGTGGGCATTTGGGTGAGTTTGACATTTGCCTTCTCAGGCGGGATGGTATCCATGGGGCAGATCAAATCATGAACACCTCCGACATGCTGAACCCCTGTAGTGGATGCCTTGCTCTGGAGGAGGAGTTGCCCAGACCATGTGAAGTCCCTGATGAATGATACTTGGTGATGAACAGTAAGCCAGCCTGGTGCAGCCAAGCTTTGGGTCAGCACATGAAGTGACAGGGAATGGGTGTCCTAGACCTATGAATGCCCTTGGCACGGAGTTATGTTGAATAACCTGATTTGCCAGTCTTCCCTGCCTCCGTGTTCGAGTTTGCAGGAGGAAGCCCTGCTAGTGTGTTTGAAATATTATTTGCCAAAACTCAGGACTGCATGTTCCTTGGTTAGAAAAGGTATGGAGGGATCACACAAGGCAAAGGGAACATCCTCTTGGAGAGCATCCACAGGGGAATGTTTTGACCTTCCCATCTTACCTAAATTTGTCTGAAACTTAAGTCAGTTTTTCAGCGTGCTGTCTGTCCTGTGAAGGACTAGAACTTCAGTAACTTAGGTTTCCTGAGAGCCAATATGTATCATCTAGGCTAGTTAAAATAAGTGCCCTCCCATTGCTGGTTCCTGCACCACTTCACATCTTTTGTGGGTGATGCCACAAGTGCCATGGAAAATCCTGCACAACTGAAACTCATGGGTTGGCAGCTTTGAGAAAGCTGCTTGCAGGAAGACAGATCCTCATCTTAGATCAGAAGGGAAAAGCAGGGGGAGGCTGTATTGGTTTGCGTGGCAAGGTTTTGGTAGTGATGGGGACTACAGGGGCAGCTTCTATGAGAAGCTGCTAGAAGCTTCCCCTGTGTCCAACAGAGCCAATGCAACCCAGCTCCAAGATGGACCCGCTGCTGGCCGAGGCCAAGCCCATCAGTGATGGTGGTAGCACTTCTGGCATAACACATTTAAGAAGGGGAAAAAACCTGCTGTGCAACAGCAGCCAGGGAAGAGGAGTGGGAATATGTGAGAGAAACAACCAAGGTTGGTGAAGAAGAAGGGAAGGAGGCGCTCCAGGCACTGGAGCACAGTTTCCCCTGCAGCCCGTGATGAAGACCATGGTGGGGCAGGCTGTCCCTGCAGCCGCGGAGGCCCACGGTGGAGCAGAGCCCCACCCGCAGCCCGTGGAAGACCCCAGGCTGGAGCAGGGGGATGCCTGATGCCTGAAGGAGGCTGTGACCCTGTGGGGAGCCGGCACTGGAGCAGGCTCCTGGCAGGACCTATGGCCCTGTGGGTGACCCATGCTGGAGCAGTTTGTGAAGAACTGCACCCCATGGGAAGGACTCACATTGGAAAAGTTTGTGGAGGACTGTCTCCCATGGGAGGGACCCCATGCTGTAGCAGGGGAAGAGTGTGAGGAGGAAGGAGTGACAGAGACAATGTGATGAACTGATCACAACCTCCATTCCCCGGGCCCCTGCGCTGCTGGCGGGGATGACACAGAGAAATTGGGAGTGAATTTGGGCCTGGGAAGAAGGGAGGGGTGGGGGGAATGTGTTTTTAAGATTTGGATTTATTTCTCATTATCCTACTCTGATTTGATGGGTAATAAATGAAACTGATTTCCATAAGCTGAGTCTGTTTTGCCCGTGACTGTAGTTCCCAAGTGATGTCCCTGTCCTTATCTCGACCCATGAGCCTTTCATTGTATTTTCTCCTCTTCCCAGCTGAGGAGGGAAATGAGAGTGGCTTTGGTGGGTACCTGGTGTCCAGCCAGAGCCAACCCACCACAGAGGGAGGGCAGTGTAAGCATGGTCTTTGTGATACCTGGCCTGTGTTTCTCCTCCTTTATTTCAGGTCTAGACAGACATGAGAGCAGGACCCAGGCCATGTTAGCTGCTGCTTCCTCTCCCTGGAGATGGAGTCCGTTGTTCAGGCTGAGTCAAGAAGAGCTGTGTGGGAAGGCATGTGGGGTGCATGTGCGATGTGAGAGCATCCTCCAACGTGGAACAAGGTTTCCTGGGGTCAAGGTACTCTGGAGAGTCAGGTTCATGCCCTGACTGCGCACAGACTCTTTGATCATTCTGTGTGGGAAACTCCTACTTCTCTGTGCAGCATTAAACATTCAAGGCCAGGTTGGATGGGGCTCTGAGCAACCTGGTCTAGTTGAAGATGTCCCTGCTCACTGCAGGGGGTTTGGGCTAGAGGACCTCTAAAGGTCCCTTCCAACCCAAAGTATTCTATGATTCTATGGTTCTATGATCATCCCCCAGTAAAAAGGAAGAATAACTTTCCATCTGCTCTCCGAGTGACAATATTTATTGGAGTTTCTTTCTGCCTGGGCTTTTCATGAGCATGTATATACAAGTTGATCTCCTGCTGTTAGAGACTCCCAAACTTGCTACAAACTTCATAGCTGGTACCGTGGCCTCACAGCATGCATCTTGCAGAGCCTGAGGAGTGTCTGGCTGCCTGTGCTGTCTGGAACTCAACCAGCAAGCAGTGGGACTTCAGTACAGGTCTGGACGTGTCTGATGCATGGGACCCCAGCTTGGACCCCAGCAGTGCAGCAAAGGAACCCAGCAGTTCAATTCCAAGTGCTACCAAGGCTTGGGAGCATGTGTCCTATCTCAGTGGGCACACTCTCTGAACACTCAAAAGGCAAGGCAGCTGCTGCCTTTGGAGACGAATGGAGTTTATTAGTCATTACTTTTTGTTTTCCTGTTTCAGAGACTCCACTGACACTTTAGGTTTTTGCTACATTTCTGCTCTGAGTTGGTGCTGTGTAGGCAATAAATACCAACCTCTCTCTGTCCCACAGCGGTCAGAAGCATCCCCTTCTGTCCCACTTGTTTGGCCACCTCATCCCTTGAATTGCCTTGTAAGTCCTACTGGTAGAGCTACGCTCATAACAGTTGTTCTCAGCTTCCACTTAGTTTGACTGCTTCTGTTCCAAACCTGAGAAAGTCTTGTGTGTCCAGAAGTCTGTTTTTCCTCTGGTCCGTCAGCTTGTCCATGAGAGATACATACTTTCCCTTCAAATCCTACCTGAATCCCAGAATGACCAACGTGGACTTGAAATGCAAATATCCGAAAGAGCAAGAAAACAACCAGCACACAATCCCTTTCTGTCTAGTAGAGCTGCCTGTTCCACCCCACTCCTTTTGGCTCCCATTTTCACCCCCCTCCTCAGCTGTGGTGCCTGCTTAGCATGTGTTGCCAACTTGCAAAGCAGATAGCTAATATTCCATGAAGTGCCATACAAGTCTGGTAACTCATGAAATATCATGATGTGCCATAAAGCCACTTCCCCTTCTGGATGGAAAAAAATAGTCTCTGGGCAACGTGAGTACACTGGGTCTCAGACAGCCTGACCGTAATGCTCAGAAACCATGCTGTGGGTGACCTATGGGTGTTCCAGGCTGGCTAATTTTTTTGGCAATGAATACACAAGAGTCTCATAAACCTGTGGAAAATGACTCAGATATTTGAAAAAGAAGAAAAAAAAAATCTCTGAAGAGACCTATACTGGAGGGTCTTGGCCTGAGGTTAGTAACTACATTTGGAGAAATCATGGCAACACCAGTGAAAACCAAGCAGGGCATTTTACCTCTGTATCTGCCTGAAGACATAGTGACTGCCCACACTGTGCCAGTCCTGTTTTTCAGTTCAGGTCTCATTTATCTTTATGGAGCACTTCCCTGCTGGAATGGAGAGAGAAGGAAAATGTGGCTATGGAAGAGCATCTCTAAACATGAGATAGAAGGAGAATTGCAAGACTCCACAAGCACCGGCTTCTCCCTATGCAAGCACGGGTGGAGAAGCACAAGGTGGAGACCCAGCAGGTCATGCTTTCACCAGTGTGAGACACAGTAGCAGCACAAGCCTCCCATAATGCGCACTGTGTCTTCAGGAATGTCCCCATCCACCCAGAGCCGGGCTACGCCTCACAGCCATCCTGGGCTTAGTTACCAGACATGGCTCTTGGGCCTTCACCGTGCCCAAGGGTTCTCTGTTGTACAGTTTCTGTATAAAGAGCAGAAAATGCAAATCATTATCTTTTTCTACATGAGCCCTCCACACTTTCAAGTGGCCAAGGCAGAGACACAGACAGGGCTTGATGCAGCGCTAACGTGGGGTAGAGCTGATTTGTGCCTATCCTTTCAGAGAATAACTGTCTGCAGAGAACAACTACCTCGGAGAACAACTATGTTGGAGAATAACTACCTCCTGTACTCGCTGTGCTGAGGGCAGCTTTTACTGCAGCCTGTTGGTGATCTGCGTTCAGGGTCTTTCTGAGAGGCACCTTCCGCCCATGCTTTAACCAGGTAGCTCAGACAGGGAAGAAATCTCCATCGTGTGGGGCACGTCTGAAACTTTTGCTTCCAGAGACTGCCTGCCCAGTCTCAAAAGCTGGACCCAGCTTTAGGGGCACAGCATGGAAAAGTGACTGTAGGGGACCTGACTGATCCTTATGTCTTTACCCCAAATTCTCGTAAGCACAGAAAGAACAGGATGGGGGAGGTGGATTCACTGATGTGAGACCTACAGAAGATGCTACTGTTTTGCTGCTTGCTTTTTGTTACAGAAATCTCTCCTGTGGGGCTTTTAATCTTTCATACAGTCTGTCCCAAATACTTGCTCTCCTGGTGACTGGTGGTTATCCACACCGATCATGCCACTGCAGAGTCTCGGATGAGGCATGGAAACACCTTAATGTGGCAAGCTGAGCCAGGACACCTGGGTCCTGCTCCTGACTTTGCTGCTGCCCTGGGGAGGATCACTTTGCCTTCCCATGCTCGTGTCATTCTTGCCAGTGCAGTGCAACCACTGACAGTGAGTGAACTCTCTTGAAAGTGAGTGTGCAGTGAGTGTGCAGCTGGAGATGACTATGTGCAGGTGTCATTATCCTATGGGCAAAGATCTACAGCATCTTGCCCCATTTTGCTGCCTCTAGTAATTCACACTAATTTTCTGCCTGTGGCTTAGCTAATCCCTTTCCAGTTTCTCTGTTCAAGTGAGACGTGATGAAGAAAACCCAGCCCAACCACAGCAGGTCTCACCTTCCTGAGCTGGTGAGTGGGATACCTGTCTGGCTCAGGGGCAGAGGTGTTGCCAACAGCAGATCTGCCGCAAGGGATTGTGCTGTTTTCCCAATGCGTATCTTTTATTTTCTGATACTCTCTGCTGGTCCTCAAAGCTGAGCCTCCCAGAAAGGTGTTTAATTAAATAGCCATCTGTATAAAGATAGTCCAGAAGACCTGGGAAGTCTGTGACCATGAGAATGTGTATCCAAGCTCCCTTGACTGAAGGGGCACTTTGTGCTCCATGCCATGAAATGCTTATTTTCCCAACAGGAGCCTTGCTTTGAACTCATTCACTCTCACCGTGCCTGGTGGCTGGTGGGTAAGCTGTGGGTCTGGTTGGTGTAGTTGGGAGCATTCAGTGGAGCAGTCCTGCAGGTCAGAAGCTGTTGCCCCCTCTCCTGCCCTGAACCCAGGTCTTGTCAGGACTAACAAGTTTTGTTTTTTTTAAGAAAGACACAGGAGTGGGAGGCCACTGTCTCAGTCCCCCTTGTGCACAGTTTTTGTCTGGGCCAGGAATTTGGCTTGGAAGTGAACCTGAGCCTCAGAGGTGCATCTGGGGAAGGCTTACAAGATGTGGCCCTTGAGATGGCTCAGGGGCATGAGGGAAGGTGTCCTATAAATAGATGGTGAGGAAGGAGGAGTGAAGAAGCCCATAGGGACTGGGTGCGGATGCTTGTGCACTGCTGGGAAGAAAGACCTGGCTGAACTACTAGAGGTGAGGGGCTGAGTGAAGTTTTGAAAGGGCAATAACAGCCCAGACAGGTTGGTCCAAAAGGCCAAGGCTGCTGGGGGAAGGCAGGAAGACTCTGCTCAGTCATCTCGGTCCCTGGATGGGAGCCTGCCTGCAGGGGCAGCTTGGTCTGGGGGCAAATGGGACACAAACTGACTACAGCAGCCTCTCTTTTCCCTACTGCTTTGGCTCTTGAAACCAGTCCTAGTATGACAGGCATTAGACAGACATGTATGACAGATGTCCTAACCGGACATGCCCTGATACTCAGCCCTCTGATTTTATTCTGAACCTAGTCTCCCTCAGGTTTTCTGAAGCAGCATATTTCTTCGTAAAATTTGCTCTTACTATTCAGTTTCTGCAGGAAGCACACGAGACCCCAGCTGGCTCAAGCTCTCCCTCCTCAGCCAGCTTTGGAGACACTTGGGGGGGCCCACACTGGGCGAGATGGCCTCAAAGTGCACTAAGAGCATGTACCTCTGTGTTGATCCAAGACAAGCCATCATCTCATCCTAACCCTTAAATGAAGCCCCAGATTTCTGTGAGCAGCTTCTTGGAGCATTCTGCATTGGTCGTGTGCCCTGTGGTGTGTCAGTGGGGGCTGTTGGCTGTTGGGATAGAGCGTGTGACCAAAGTGGTCAACCATCAGCAGTGTGCACCCCAGACCAGGGAGCCCCAGCAGCAGTGGTGCCTGTAGGCAGGTGAACCTTCAGAACCAAAAGTTGGGTCTATCCAACCATGAGGTCTTGTGGCACTGGTTGTCACACATTCTTCAGGGGCATAGTAGAGACAGGCTGAAGGGGGGAAGGGGTGTTCCTGGGGCAGCCCCATTGCAGTGACCTTCCATGTCACGTTTCCCTGGGAAAACAATATAATCCCCCTGGAGTGGGGGTTCTTGACTCTAGCACAGGTGGTGATGTCAACACATTTTCATGGCAGCCACAACCATGTGCCAATGATGTTTCAGCAACAAATGTTTCAACTCTCTCCTGGCAGAAAGAACATACATATACTGCACAGCCAACACCCTCATTGCAGATTAATATTTAAATTAATATTTACAGAAACACATACTTGGTGCTGGAAGGGCCACACATGGAGAACTGTGCCCAGTTTTGGGCTGCCCAGTGTAAGAAGGATAAAGAGGAACCAGACAGGTCCTGGGGAGGGCTGGCAGCTGAGTCAGGGTCCCAGAGCACATGCCCCATGAACGGCGGTGGAAGGAGCTGGGTTGGTTTCACGTAGCAAAGATGAGGCTAAAAGAATATCTACTAGCAACCCACAACTGAAGGTGCTGGAGCCAAGCTCTTCTGGGTGGTTCCAAGTGATCAAACGAAGAGTAATGATGACAAATTGTGCTCCAGGAGATTTAGGTTGGACTTGAGGAAAAGCTTCTTCACTAGGAGGGACAGTCCCAGGCCAGGTCACCAGCGAAGGGGGGCATCTTCACGCTTGGATGGTTTCAAGGCTTGGATAGACCAAGCTGCAGCTGCCCCACCTAGTATTGATGATAGTCCTACTCCAAGCTGGAGGCTGGCCTGGACACCCCCAGAAACTACTTCCAGCCAACATTTCTATGATAAACAGACACAGTAACAACACTAGGACTGAAAATAAGGATTAGTTTTTCAGTGGTTCAGCCCAATTGCATGGTGGTGTTGGGCTGACTGTTGGACTTGATGATCTTAGAGGTCTTTTCCAACCTTAATGATTCTATGAGTCTAACTCAGAATTCTCTTACAAGCTTCAGCAGTGTTGCTTGCACCACCTGTGAGATTACCAAACAGATCTGCCCTAATTCAGTGGCACTACCAGGATCTGGTTGCAAGTGTGTCCCTACCCAAGAAAACTTCAAATATTTAAGTGGTGTGATTTTTCGCGAATACAGTAGCACAAACCTCCTGCGGATATGGTTACTTTAAAGGAAAAGCATGATCAGAAGCCTCAACTTCTTCCCATAGCTGAGTCACTATAGGTGTTTTAAAGCTTTTCTACCCTGACCTAACTACTCTCTATCTGGGTAAAACAGCACAACTTGCAGGTTGACAGACCAGAGTGTCTTCTGTGCTCCCTGGCAGGGACCTTCCCTGCTGTGGTCCACCGCTGACAGGACAGAGCCCCTTCTGGGTTGATATTTTCCAGTGTTCCTTGAAATGCACATTGCCACTGGTGGCCTTTTCATCACGACGCACCCATAGGGAGCAGTAATTTCAACATCCTTTACCAAGACAGTGTTCCTTCCATGAAAACGGCCCTCCCCTCCCTTCTACGCAAAGTGACAGTAATCTTTGCTTTAATTGGAAAAGAAAAAGAAGAAGGGACAGAACATCCTTGACAAAGGAAATAATGACTCAAATGCTGGGAAGCCAGGGCCCCCCAAGAGACTGTGCAGCTTGCAGCATTGATTTTTAATGACTTACAGAGATTGGAGGTTTGGAAGATCCCTCAGTGCCTCTGCAGGGATGCGACTCAGCTGATTGTTCTGCAACATCCTATAATTAGAAAAAAGAAAACTTTGTTAAAAAAAAAACGCCTGACACAAAAGAGAGGACAATTCTACCTATTTCTGAAGCTCTCCTGGACTCTTGTTGGAAAGCTGGAGGGGTTGGAAAGCAACATGCTGGACACCCAGGGCTCTTAAGCAAGCTTGCAGGCTACAGGTGGGTGAGCTGCAGTCCAGGCTGGCCCAGGATCCTGCAGCAGAGGGTCCCAGGGGAGAGTTTGGTGATACAGTGCGGGATCCACTGGCAGGATGTGACCTTAAATGGGCCTCACCATTGTGCATGTGTTAGTCCAGAGTAATACCAGTGCTTTCTGCTGAGTTGTCCCCTTTTTATATTTCTCCCAGTGTGTGCAAGTGGTGGTTACCTCTGCAGGGTCTATGGAAACTAGCCTGTGGGCAGGTTTCTTATTCAACTTGTGAGACAGCTGCAAACACAATGGATCAGCAGCCACTCCATAGCTGTTTGCTCAGGGGCTTTGCAGCATCAGCACAACTTGCAGAAGCAAGTTGGAGATATTGTGGAAAAAAAACCCCTAACCAGCCCAGGGGCTTCAGAGAGAGCAGGTGACAGGGTCTGTTGGGCTGAATGGGAAGGACCCAGGAGGACATCTCAGAAGTGGAAGGGCGTAGGGCATAGATAAGGGCCGTGGACACTGGTGTGACTATACAAGTGACTGGGGAGGGTGACACACTGAGTGGCAGTGCTCCTGCCCCAGGGACGGTTGACTGACCAGCTCTAGTGATCCAGGCAGGGTCAGAACCAGACCCCAGGGGTATTTCTGACCCAGCCAGCTGTTGTCCTCTCTTACTGCCCTCCTGGAGCACCATGCGTGTGAGTTCACTGGTTTTGTCATCTCTGCATCTCTGAACAGGCCAAGTTTTTGACTCTGGACCAGCCTCTGTCCTGAACCTACTTGTTCCTACCAGAACTGGGACATCTTGGGCAGATGTTCCTCTGAATACACATCCCAGTGTGGTAGCTGGGCTGGGGAAAGTGCCTAAAGAGAGGAGTGTTTTACATAGCTGAGGTTTCCATTTCCAAAACCTTCAAGGAGTGATTGGAGATGACCTGAAAAGGGAAATGGTACTTAAGGACTGTAGTAATTACTACCAGTGTCAAAGAGACTGAGTATGGCATTAGTAGTGAAGGACAGCGCAATGAGTGCTGATGCAACCAAGAAATTTTCCCATTTCTGAGACTGCTAGCTTTACTTCAGAGGATTCAGAGGTCTGTCATGAAAGGAAAGTTGGAAAAAGACAACTATCGATATAATCTTTAAAAAAGGGAAGTTATAGGCCACAAACTCTTCAATTTCTGGAAGAAAATGGGGAATCACCATTATATTATTTGAAGACGCATGGAGAAAAAGCAGGGAAACAAGCAACAGTCAGTAGTGACTAGTGAAAAATGAGTTGCGGCAAAGCAATCCATTTTTTTTCTGTAGAGGCTACAAGGCTGTGAGAATGGAACAGAAAGCATAGACATCATCTACCAGTACTTTATCTTTATTTTACTAAGATACTAATTGCTGGCACACAATGCTGTTCTTAGCAGGAGAAGAGACAAGTTTGATGTGGTACAAAAAGGCAGCAGAGAGGCCATACTCAAATTAATAAATGGTTCCCTCTCAAATGAAGAATGTGTTAATGGGTCTACAGCATCTCCCCTGGAGATGACACTCAGCGTTATTGCTAAGGACCCAGATGATAGCTGGGAGGAGAAGGCAGTCAGCCTGCTGACTACAAGGGGGTGCACAAGACACTGTGCACCTGCAAGGAGGGGTGCAGATATCTGCAAGAAGAGCCCATGAGGAAGGAAAGATGAGAGAAATGACCAAAACCTCCTACAGTGAAAGGTGATTGTATTGCCATTTTCCTGGCTGGGAAAAACAAGACAGGAACTGAGCTTGGAAGCAAGCAGCTTCCCAGTTCACTGCAGAGCACAATGCGCCTTCCCTCAGCGTCTGGTTATGGCCAGGGCTGTAGAGCAGAGCCTGGAGAGAGACTTCGGGGCTGTCTGACCCTGCTCCTTCTGCCCTGGCAGTGACCTAAAGTCCTCGTCCTCCTCCCAAGCCATGTCTC